>WNGK01030511.1_pt1 | contig 13538 bp, 14 predicted proteins | sample 5400601 | NCBI WGS metagenome assembly WNGK01 (sample SAMN13153376, study PRJNA577476) | soil metagenome | isolation source: 60 cm soil or saprolite under Garry oak tree replicate 1 | place: USA:California | collected 2016-06-15 | reverse complement strand
CGCGCGCTTTTCGATTTCGGCCAATCCACATTCCCATAATTAAATCTGCTCCAATCTAAATCTTTCGTTCAAACTGCCGCAACGCGGACAGCGCGGGAGTAAGGTCGCCGTTCGATCTTCAAACTCGAATGCGCAAATCACGCAACGCAACCGGTAGCGCAATGCGCGCCGCTCACGCCGGCGCCGGTTCCACTCACCTACTATCCAGAGAAGGAAAATCGTGGCAAGGGAAAGGAGCAGATAAATTGTGACCAGCGCGGCGAGACTGACTCGAATCACGGCGCGCTCGGCTGGGGTTTTGCATTCGCCGCGGCGACGTCATTGCCCCATTCGATCGTCGCGATTCCCCAAACCAGCGCGGCACGATTCGATGTCGATCCGATGGGAAAACGGCAGAGCGCAAGATGTTGGCGTGCCTGTTCGTCCAAAACGGGGTCGCCGGATGAAGTTAGGTTGAAGCAATAAGTCACTGCGCCCAGTGAATCGACGCCAATCCGGAACTGCGCATTCTGCGGCGGGTCATTGGTGGACGTTTTAAAGTTCGTCGCAACAAATTTAGGCTGACCGAGCGCTTGAAATTCGTTTGAAAGAGTAACTTTGGTCGGAATCACGCCCATCGGCTTGGCTGGAACTCGAACTGCGGCGCGAACCGGCGCCGGCGGCTGGGCGCTTGGGATTCGAAGATCGACAGTCAAGGGTGGTACTTGTTTCAACGCCGGCTCGATCGCGAAATAAGAAGGAACGTGTTCAACCTTGCCCAAGAGATAACGCTTGGCATCTGATGGCCTCCGCGTCGTCGAAGCGAGCGCGGGATCTTCGGCATCAATCCAACGAAGAAGTGTCGCTCCTTGCTCTGAGTTTGCACTGATGAGACTTACACGCTGGGGCGCGGGTGTGAGTGAAATGGTTGGCGGGTAGACAACTTGAAAAAGATAAAAACAGGCCGCATGCGCGACGAACGAGGCGACGAGAAAACCTGTTATCGTGAGATTGCGACGGCGTGGCGCATCCCAATCAAAAACCAGCGGCGACGACGTTGCAGCGGTCATTTCGGCGGAGCACCCGCCAATGATACGGAGGAAATCCCGTGTTGGAGAGCGGCATTGGTGACGGCGACGACTAATTCGTAGGGAGTCTGACGATCGGCCTTAATAATGATTGAGCGATTTTCGCGCTTGGCCGCATCGAGCAATGGCCCAAGCCGCTCAAGCGAGATCTTTTGGTCGCGAAAATAAATGGCCGGGACAGCGCCGCCGGTAATGCTGATGATCTGCTGATTCTGTTGGGCGCCGAGGAGAAAGGGCGAAGGAGGCGCTGAGACAGCGACTCCGGGTTGCAAAACGAAGTTCGAGCTCAACAGCAAAAAAAAGATCAGGAGAAAGACCACGTCGATGAGCGGGAACACGACCAGCCAACCGAAATTGTATTCCTTGGTCCGGCTCAGCTTCATCGATTAAGTGATTGTCGATCTAAGCGATTGTCCGCGACGGCCAGCCATCGTTTTGGCGAATCGATCTAACGATCGCGATGCGCTTCCCGCGGAGCTGTTCCCGTTTCGGGCGATTGCTGGAAACTGATAATGCCGGTGAGCGCTTCGCTGTCCTTTAACATGTGGACGATCTCGATGCCGGCGCGCTCCATTTCGTGCAACATCGTGTTCACGCGCGACGAAAGATAACTGTAGGCGACGAACGTCGGCGCGGCCACAACCAGCCCCGCCGCAGTGGTTAGCAAACTTTTGTAAATACCGCCGGAAAGCTCAGTGACCGTGGCATAGCCACCGTGAGCAGCGATCGTTCCGAACGCGTCGATCATTCCGGAAACGGTTCCGAGCAAACCAAGAAGCGGCGCCAGAAAAGCGAGCGTGGCCAAAACACCAAGAAAACGCTCGAGCTTCGGAACCTCGAGTTGTCCTGCTTCCTGAACGATTTCGCGCAGTTCCGATCTCGACATGTCGTGTCGAAGAATCGCGGCGTGAATTACCCGCGCGACCGGACCGGGCGTTCCGGCCGATTCGTGCAACGCTTCGGCAAAATTGCGGCGCTGAATCAAATTAGAAAGCCCTTTTAAGAATTCACCGACATGCATGGTGGCGCGATGGAGATAGAAAAAGCGCTCGGCGAAGACAGCGATGGCGATAATGCTGCAGGCCAGGATCGGCCACATGAGCAACCCGCCCTTTTGAATGTAATCAATCATCGGGGCTATCTTCTTAGCTCTTTTTCACGAACCGGGCAAGCTATCAGCGGCCAAGCGCGTTACGAGGCTTGGACAAAGGGAGAAAAGTGACGGCAAAGAAGGCAATTAATTTTTATTGACGGTTGGCGCTGGAAGTGGTTAAAAGTGGGGAAAAGTGGGTTAGAATGGACTTCTGGTCATGTCGCCTGAAGAATTTTCTCGTATGAGCGCCGCAGCCGAGGCCGACCCGAACGTTTCAGCGCGCGATCGTCGCGTTTTTTTTCGCCAGCTCCATTCCCGTGCGCAGCATGGCGCCGCCGACAAGCAGGGTCGTCTCGTTTTGCCGGAAGATCTTTGCAAAAAAGTTGGCTTGAAAGGCGAGGTCGTGCTGGTCGGCGGGCGCGGCCGTTTTGAAATTTGGAATCTGCAGAAACGCAAGCGCGCTCACGAGGAAGAGACGCCTACCTATCAGCACGTCGCCAATGTCATTGGTTTGTAATCAACCCACACATGAACGCACTATTATTTGAGCGGCCGGTTTGGTTTGCGACCGGTCCGCTCGTTCTGGAAGAGGAGCCGCAGGAAATGGAGGATTTCACTTATCATCGCCCGGTGTTGGCCGCCGAAGCGGTAGAATTACTCGCACCGCATCCGGGATCGCTGGTGGTCGATGGAACAGTCGGCGGCGGCGGACATACCGAAGCGATTCTGAAAACTGGAGCCGACGTTCTCGCGCTTGACCAAGACCCGGACGCAATCGCGCACGCGCGCGAGGAATTGGCTCATTTCGGGGGACGGGTCACGCTGCGCCAAGCAAACTTTCGCGACGCCGACAAAATTCTCGATGAGCTTGGAATCGCGAAGATTGGCGGCGCTCTTCTCGACGTTGGCGTTTCCTCTTATCAGCTCGAAAACGCCGCCCGCGGATTCAGCATGATGCGAAACGGCCCGCTCGATATGCGAATGGACCCAAGATCGACAATCACCGCCGCCGACGTGGTGAATGGCTACAGCGAAGAGGATCTGACGCGCCTTTTTCGCGACCTCGGCGAAGAACCGGCGGCGCGTCGCATCGCCAGTTTGATCGTGAAGATGCGTAAAGATGCGCCGTTTACCGAAACGCTACAGCTGGCGCGCGCGATCGAAAAAGTCGTCGGCCGCCACGGACGCAGACATCCGGCGACACAAGCGTTTCAGGCGTTGCGGATGGAAGTAAACGATGAGCTCGGCTCGCTCGAGCAAGGTTTGCGCGTTTTGACCGCGCGTCTTGAGCCCGGCGCGCGGGTCGCGGTCATCACATTCCATTCTCTCGAAGATCGGATCGTGAAAAACTTCTTCCGCGATCACAGCCGTGAGTGGCTGGATCGGCCGGAGTGGCCGGAGCCGCAACGCAATCCGGAATACGATTTGCGTGCGATTACTTCAAAACCGGTCGAGCCGGGTGAGAACGAGCGGAGGATCAATCCGCGCTCGCGGAGCGCAAAATTGCGCGTGGCGGAGAAAATGAAGGCGCTTGAGACCGAGGTTGCGAATTTGCGGATGCAAAATGAGGTAGCAAGCGCGCAGATCACCGCGCTCACTTCACGCTCGGCGCTCCAACGCCGGTTAAAAGAAGGTTATCTCAAGATGATTCCGATCGCCGAGCACAACATCGTGCGATTGACGATCCCGGCCCGGAATCAAGAAGACGCAGTCCAGCCGGTTTCCAATCAGCGGGTTGTGAGATGAAATGGAACAGTCGAACCAGATGCGCCATCGTCTGTCTCGGTTTCGTCCTGCTCTTCAGCCTCTTTTTCGAAACAGTCGTCGCGGACGCAACTCATCTGACCGACGTCGATGCGACTGTCGATCTTGTTACCAATGAATTGGAACTCTCGCGCGCCGAAGTCTCGGAAAAACTCCACGGCGATCGGCGTTACATCGTTCTTAAGCGCGAAGTGCCGAAAACAATCGCCGATTCGCTTCGCCAGAAACTGCGCGCCCAAAACTTACGCGGAATCTATTTCGAGCGGGATGCGACTCGCATTTATCCGAACGGCGTGATGCTTTGCCACGTGATTGGATTCACGGACTTCGAGCATCACGGCATTCAAGGTGTAGAAGGTTCGCTCGACGATTATTTACGCGGCCAGGACGGCTATCGCTACATCGAGCATAATCGCGCCGGCCAGGAACTCGTGCTTTACCGCGGCCAGGAACGCGCGTCGCGCAACGGCTATCAAGTTCACCTCACTGTCGATCTCAATCTACAAAACATCGTTGAAAACGAATTGGACGCCGCGATGCGAGAGTATTCGCCGAAAAAAGCGACTATTATTTTGATGCGGCCCCAAACCGGCGAAATTCTGGCGATGGCCAATCGGCCGGCATTCGATTTGAACAAGCGCTCGGACGCCAAACCCGAGCAAATGAAAAATCGCGCTATCAGCGACATGATGGAACCCGGCTCGACCTTCAAGATTGTGACGGCTGCGGCTGCGCTGAACGAGCATAAGTTCCGCCTCGATTCCTACATCTTTTGCGAAAACGGAGTCTGGAACTACGGCGGCACTCCCCTCCACGATCACGCTGCGTTCACCGATCTGAGCGTCAAAGATATTCTCGTCAAATCGAGCAATATCGGCGCAGCCAAACTCGCGGTCAGTCTCGGCGACCAGAAATTTTACGAATACATCCGGCGCTTCGGCTTCGGCGAACGGACGGGGGTTGAACTTCCGGGCGAAATCCCCGGCTTAATCCGTTCGCCACAATCGTGGAGCAAAATTTCGATCACGCATATCCCGATGGGCCACGAAATTGGTGTGACTCCACTGCAGATGACCACCGCGATGTGCGCAATTGCCAACGGCGGAAAATTAATGACGCCTCGCATCGTAAAATCGATCACAACCAGCGATGGAAAAACGATCAGCACGCTTGCTCCGATCGTTTTGCGCCAAGTCATCTCGCCACAGACCGCCAATCAAATTGGCAGTGCATTGCGCGGCGTGGTCAGCGATCGCGGGACGGCTGCGGCCGCGGCTGTTCCTGGTTTCACAATCGCCGGGAAAACCGGCACCGCGCAAAAAGTGGGGCCTTCCGGTGGCTATGAGAAAGGCAAGGAAGTCGTTTCGTTCTGCGGTTATCTGCCCGCGGAGCATCCGGAATTTGTCGGACTCGTTGTCTTGGACGATGCGCAAACGAAGCCCGAACAAAATTACGGCGGTCTCGTGGCCGGTCCGATTTTTTCCCGCATCGCCGAAAAGGCGGCGCGTTATCTCGATCTTGAGCCGCATGAGGAAATCCGCAAGGCCATCCCCGTGGAGCGAGTTGCCTTAACCAGTTCTTCGCGCCATTGACTCCTTGGCATCCAAATGGCAGATCCTCATGCAGCTCAAAACTCTTCTCGCCGCGGTTCCCGTTCGCGAAATCATCGGCCCAATTGATCGCGCGGTGGAAAGCATCGCGTATGACTCGCGCCGTGTACAGAGGGATGGGCTATTCGTGGCATTGCGCGGCGAAGAAAGCGATGGCCACGACTTCATCGGTCAGGCCATTGAAAAAGGCGCCACGGTGATCGTGGCCGAGCGCGCCGAGAAAAATTCCCGCGCCACTTGCGTTGTGGTCGACAATACGCGGAGGGCAATAGCCGATCTCTCCGGCCGCTTTTTCAATTATCCGGCGCGCAAACTAAAACTCGCGGCCGTCACCGGCACCAACGGCAAGACCACGACAACCTTTTTGATCAAACACATCTGCGAAAAAGCCGGCCTGCGCTGCGGATTGCTCGGCACGGTGCGTTACGAAATCGGCGAGCGGGTTCTTCCCGCTGCGCGGACAACGCCAGAATCGCTCGATCTTCAGGAACTTCTTTCTCAAATTGCATACGCCGGCTGCCGTGCCGCCGCGATGGAAGTTTCCTCGCACGCGCTCGCGCAGGAACGGACGCGTGGAATCGAATGGGACGTGGCTGTCTTCACCAATCTCACTCAGGACCATCTCGATTATCACGGTACGATGGAGAATTATTTCGAAGCGAAGGCGAAATTGTTCGAGCAGCTGCCGCTCCAGCAGAAGAAAAAGAAACCGGTCGCGATAGTAAACATCGACGACCGTTACGGTCGAAAATTGATTAAGAAGATCGACAATGAGGTTTCGGTAGTGACTCTTGGGATGGGACTAAACGCCGACTTTCGTGCTTCCAATTATCGGATGGAGTTTGGCGGCACGTCTTATCAGCTCGATGCCCGCGGCAAGAGTTATCTCGTGCGCGTACCGTTGATCGGCCGATTCAATGTTGCGAACTCGATGGCCGCACTCGCGGCAGCGAATGCGCTCGGAATTGGTTTACGTGAAGCTGTGCTCAGTCTCGCCAAATCGCCGCAAGTTCCGGGACGGCTCGAGATTGTTCCAGCGAAACGCCAGTTTCAGGTTTTTGTTGATTACGCGCATACGCCGGATGCGTTGCTCAACGTTTTAAAGACTCTGCGCGAGCTCGAGCCGCGGCGCTTGATTGTCGTGTTCGGTTGCGGTGGAAATCGGGACCGTGAGAAACGGCCGCTGATGGCACAGGTCGCCGATCAGAATGCCGATTACGCCATCGTCACTTCTGATAATCCGCGCAAGGAAGATCCCGACAAAATCATCGCCGAGATCGAAAAAGGATTTCGCGGAAATCATTTCGAAAAAATTACCGACCGCGCGCAGGCGATCTCGCACGCAATCGAGATCGCGCAGCCACGTGACATCGTCCTGATCGCGGGCAAAGGTCACGAAAATTATCAGGAGTTCGCCGATCACACCGTGCCATTTGAAGACACTCAAGTGGCGCGACGCGCGGTCGAAAACCATCCGGTGAAATTTAAATGAATCCGTTGTCGATCTTACAAATTGTCGACTTTGCGGGAGCGAGGCTCGAACAAGGCGACGGCAACACTTCGGTTGAAAGAATCAGCACCGATTCACGAACGATTAAGAAGGGCGAATTGTTCGTCGCCTTGCATGGTGAGAACTTCGATGGTCACAAATTTGTCGAGACGACGGCAAAATCAGGCGCCGCCGGCGCGATTGTCGATCTTGAATGGAACGGAAATGTTCCAAAGACGTTCGTGATCATTCGGGCCAAAGATAGTTTGCTCGCCTATCAAAATCTGGCCGCCAATTACCGTAAGTCGCTTCCCATCAAAGTCCTCGCGATCACTGGCAGTAACGGGAAAACCAGCACGAAAGATTTTGCCGCGTCAGTTCTTGGCCGAAAATTTCGGGTCACAAAAACTCAAGGCAACTTCAACAACCATGTCGGGTTGCCGCGCACGATTCTGGAAGCGACCTCGCAGAGTGAAGTCGCAGTTTGGGAAATCGGAATGAATCACCCCGGCGAGATTGCACCGCTCGCGCGAATTGCCGCGCCTGATGCAGCCATCATCACCAACATCGGAGTGGCTCACATCGAGTTCATGGGATCGCGAGAAGCGGTCGCACAGGAAAAAGGTGCTCTGGCGGAGGCGATAGGCCCCAATGGCACAGTGATTCTGAATGCGGACGATTCCTTCAGCAAAGAGATCGCGAGCCGAACAAGCGCGCACGTGATTTTTGCCGGAACCAAAGAAGGAACGATCCACGTGATCGACATTCAACAAAGCGCCGACGGATCCGAGTTCACCATTTTGGAGGGAGCGCACCGTTGTCACGCGCAGCTACCGGTCCCCGGATTACACATGGTACAAAATGCGTTGCTCGCGGTCGCGGCTAGTCGCGCGTTCGGACTTTCACTTGAAGAAGCCGCCGCAGGTCTTGCCGCGGCGCCGCTGACCAAAGCGCGTTTGCAAATCAAAGAGATCAACGGGGTGCAGTTCCTCGACGACAGTTACAACGCCAACCCAGACTCGATGAAAGCAGCCCTGCAAACCCTGGTCGAGCTCGACACAGATGGAAAACGGATCGCGGTGCTCGGCGAAATGCGTGAACTGGGACAGGAAACCCAGCGAGGACACGAGGAAGTCGGAGAAGCCGCGGCCGCATTTGGCGTCGATCATTTAATTGGCATCGGTGAAATGGGCGCGGTCATTTCGCGCGCCGCCGAAAAAGCCGGCCTCAAAAAAAGCGCGACCGTTGGATCGACATCGGAAGCGGGGGATCTTCTGGTGGAAATCACAGGAGCTGGAGATTTAGTGCTTATCAAAGGAAGTCGATTGGCTCGCACCGAAGAAGTAATTGAACACTTTGCGGCTCGTCACTCGTCACTCGTCACTGGTCACTCGCCATGATGTACTACCTCCACCGCCTTAGCGATCACGTCGGCGGATTCAACGTTTTCTTTTACGTCACATTCCGCGCCGTTGCTGCCGCGATCACCGCATTCGTCCTCTCACTCCTGTTAGGCAATTTCGTAATTCGTATTTTGACGGCGCTTAAGCTCGGTCAGCCGATTCGCCAGGCTGCCGAAGTTCATCGACTGGCCGAATTGCACGGCGGCAAACAAGGAACGCCGACAATGGGCGGCGTTCTGATCATCGCCACGATTTTCATTTCCAGTTTTCTCTGGGCGCGTCCAGACAATCGCTTCGTCTGGCTCGCGCTGTTCGCCATGCTCTATCTCGGCGGGCTCGGCTTTGCCGATGATTATCTCAAAGTCACGAAGAAAAAATCGGACGGGATCAGTGGCCGGATCAAACTGCTTTTCCAAATCGGACTCGCGCTCATCATCACCGCTGTTTTTCTGACCAGTCCGTTGATCGAAGTCCAGGCCCGCGAACTATTCGTTCCATTTTTCAAATCGCCGATGGCTACCAATATGGGCTGGTGGACGATCCTCTTTTTTGCGCTCGTGATCGTGGGCTCGTCGAACGCGGTGAACTTGACGGACGGACTGGATGGACTTGCAATTGGCTGCACCGTCACGGTCGCGTTTGCCTATGCTCTTCTTTGCTATGTAGGCGGAAATTTTCGAATCGCCGAATATTTACAGGTCCCGTTTTATCCTTTCACTGGGGAGTTGACGGTTGTTTGCGCGGCGTCGTCGCGATTTGCTGCAAACAGGAATTATTGCTCGTCGTTGTCGGCGGCGTTTTCGTGATCGAAGCCGTCTCGGTCATCCTGCAGGTGCTGAGTTTCAAGCTCACCGGCAAACGCATTTTCGCGATGTCGCCGCTGCATCACCATTTCGAACTGGTTGGTTGGAAAGAGAACACCGTGATAGTACGCTTCTGGATCCTTTCCGGAATTTTCGCGCTTCTCGGCCTCGCGACTTTGAAGTTGAGGTAGAAATTGCGTTATCCAAACCAAACGGTCGCAGTTCTCGGAGCAGGCTTAAGCGGCATGGCCGCGGCGCTCTTACTTAAAGAGGAAGGCGCAGGCGTCACCGTCCTCGACAGCGCAGACGAGGGCAAGTTGCTCAAATCCACGATCGACAACCTCCGGGCGCAAAACATCCGCGTGATTTGTGGCGCAGCGGCTGATCAAAACACCGACAAATACGATTTCATCGTAGCGAGTCCGGGAATCGATCCTGCCTCGGCGGTGGCGCAAAATTTTTCTTCACGAAAGATCAACATCATCGGCGAGCTCGAACTCGGTTGGCGTTCCTGTCAGACGCCAGTAATTGCGATCACTGGCACGAATGGCAAAACCACTACCACCGAAATGCTCGCGCAAATGCTGAACGATTGCGGGCAGAAAACGATTGCGTGCGGCAACATTGGCAAGCCCCTTTCCGAAGTCGCTCGCGAGAAAACGAAATACGACGTTCTTACGGTTGAAGTCAGCTCGTTCCAGTTGGAAACGATCCAAACCTTTCATCCATCGATCGCGCTCTGGTTGAACTTCGCACCCGATCATCTCGATCGTTATCGTTCGGTCGCAGAGTATCGCGTCGCCAAGCTGCGGCTTTTTGAAAACCAAGCCGCGGATGACGTTGCGATTGTGAACGCGGTTGAAAATTTGCCCGACCTTTGCGCGCGCAAAATTACCTTCAGCGCTTATAGCAATCGCGCCGATTTTCGTTTGAGCGAGGGCGCGATCGTTTTTGAAAACAAACCGGTCCTGCGATTGAATCAGACGAAGCTGCGCGGCTCCCATAACATCGAGAACTTGATGGCGACGCTCGCGGCTGGCCACGCGCGCCGCCTGGCGTTTGAAAAAATGGTGCCAACGCTTTGCGCTTACGAGCCGCGCCCTCATCGTTGCGAATTCGTCAGGCAAATTCGGGGCGTCGATTACATCAATGATTCTAAGGCGACGAACCTCGACGCAGTCGAGAAAGCCCTGCTCGCGCAAAGTAAACCCGTCGTTCTCATTGCCGGCGGAAAAGATAAAGGCTTCACCTTTGAACCGCTGCGCGCATTGGTGAAAGAAAAAGTGCGATCGACAATCTTAATCGGCGAAATGGCGGAACGGATCGCGCGGGATTGGAATGGCGCGGTCAAGACCGAGCTCGCGAATTCATTGGCCGACGCAGTTGAACGGGCGCATGCCGCTGCCAAATCCGGCGAAGTTGTCCTCTTTTCGCCGGGAACATCTTCCTTCGACATGTTTAAGAGTTATGCCGACCGCGGCGATCAATTTCGCGCGCTCGTCCAAGCCCTCCCTCAATGAAAAGGAAGTTGAGAATGCCAAAACTATTCAAGTTCAAACGTAAAAAACTCCGCGCCACTGCCGTACGCCGGCCGCTTCGCATCGCTGCGAGCGCGGCGGATTACGGCGACATCCCCGAACCGAGCATGAAATTATCGCGAGCGCTCTTGATCGTCTTGCTGCTGCACGTGGTCGCGGTCGCCGGGATTATCGCGTTCAACGCGATTAAAACACATCAGGCGTCCCTGCCGTCTTCACTATCTTCCACGATGGTTGGAGTCGCATCCCCCGATGCAAAACCACAACCGCCTGCCATTAATCCGTCGACCGCGCAGAAAACGAGCGCTAAGACTCAAACCAAAGTTAGCGATTCCGGAAAAACTTACGTCGTAGCAAAAGGCGATAATCCGGTGACCATCGCGAAGAAGTTCAAGGTTTCTTACGACGATTTGCTCGCGCTCAATTACATCGACGATCCGCGCAAATTGAAGATCGGCCAGAAGCTTTCGATTCCGGACAAGCCGTCAAAAAAATAATTTAATGTATCGGAAAAGCGCTTACTTCCTGTTCGTTGCCGTGCTGGGACTGCTCGTCATCGGCATCGTGATGCTTTTTAGCACCAGCGCTTTTGCCCGCGACAGCCACGGCGACGCTTATTTTTTCCTCAAACGCCAATCGCTCTGGCTAGGAGTTGGTCTGGCTGTTTGCATCGCGGCCGCGCTGGTCGATTACCATTTCTGGCAACGGACGTGGTGGCTTTGGATCGGCATTGCCGCGATCACGCTCGTTTCTTGTTACGTTCCGCATCTCGGAATGCGGATCAACGGCTCGCGGCGCTGGATCGGATTTAGTCCAATTGCTTTCCAGCCCTCGGAGATTGCGAAACTGGCAGTCGTGTTTTTTCTGGCGTGGTGGTTCGCGCGTTATGAAAAAGTAACCAACCATTCTGTATTCGGATTTGTGATTCCGCTGGCGGTGGTCAGTGCGTTGCTCGCTTTGATTTTGTTTGAAGTCGATCTCGGAACAACCGCGTTGATCGGCGCGACTGCGTTCGCGATCATGTTCGTGGCGGGAACGAATCCAATTCTTCTCGGACTCCTCGCCATAATTGGCGGCAGCGTCATTTTTGTGGCGGCGACGCATTCGCGCATGGAACGCTTGATCGCGTTCACCGATCTCGAGCGCTACAAAGAAGACGCCGGGCTTCAGCAAATGCAGGCGTTAATCGCGTGGGGCAGCGGCGGGATGGAAGGTCTCGGTCTGGGCAACGGCCGCCAAAAAATGCTCTACCTTCCCTACGCCCACACCGATTTCATTTTCCCAATGATCGGCGAAGAGCTGGGATTACGAATCAGTTTGCTCGTTGTCTTTCTTTTCGTGGTCGTGATCGTTTGCGGAATCGTGATCGCGCTCCACGCCAAGGATCGATTCGGCTTGTTGACCGCATCCGGTGTCGTCTGTTTGTTGGCGTTGCAGGCGGCAGTAAACATTGGTGTCACCACTTCGCTTCTGCCGAACAAAGGTCTGCCGCTACCATTTATCAGTTATGGCGGATCCAATCTCGTCGCCTGTCTATTTGGTGTCGGGTTGTTGTTGAATATTTATCGACAGGCCGTTTTGGAGCCCGCCAACAAAAAGCGCACCGCGCTCCAAGTGCGCATGACGCCGCGAATTTAACTGCCAGATCGAAAATAACGGAAATGAACGCAGTCATCGCATGTGGAGGTACGGGTGGGCATCTGTTTCCGGGGATTGCAGTTGCCGAAGTTTTGCGCGAGCGCGGACACGAAGTGCTTTTGTTCGTCTCGGAAAAGGAGATCGATAGTCTCGCGCTTTCCACCCGTTCCCAGTTTCGCTTCGAAAAACTGCCGACGATCGGGCTTCCCTCGATTTATTCTCCGGCCATCTTCGGATTTGTTCGACGGTTCACCGAAAGTTTTTCCCGTTGCCGCTCAATCTACCAAAAGTTCAACCCGCAGGTTGTGCTCGGCATGGGCGGATTCACTTCGACTGCGCCGATTATGGCTGGCCGGTTGCGCGGCATTTCTACACTGATCCATGAATCGAACGCTGTGCCAGGAAGGGCGAACCGGCTCGCGGCGAAAATGGTTCGCGCGGTTTTGCTCGGCTTCAAGGAATGCGCCGCTTTCTTTCCCAAGGTTCGCACGGAACTCACCGGCACGCCGATTCGGACCGAGCTCAAACGTTTGGATCGACAATCGGCGCGGCTTAAACTCGGGTTGCAGCCGGATGTGACGACGATGCTGGTGATGGGCGGAAGTCAGGGCGCAAGCGGGATCAATCAAGCGATCATTAAATCGTTGCCGCTGCTGAGCGAAGCCGCGCTTCAAGTCATCCATCTTTCCGGCTCACGCGATGAACGGCTTGTCGCGGAAAATTATCGACGGGAACGAATCCCTGCTTTCGTCGCGGCGTTTCATCATCACATGGAAGAAGCCTATAGCGCTGCCGATTTCGCTGTCGCCCGCGCCGGCGCGGCCAGCCTGGCCGAGATCGCTTCGTTCGAGTTACCCAGCATTTTAATTCCGTTTCCGTACGCAGCCGATGATCACCAGACTCGCAACGCGGAAATTTTCGCGCGCGCCGGCGCCGCATTTGTTTTGAAAGAATCCGAGCTTTCTCCCGAATTACTCAATCAGAAGATCCGCGAGATGATCGATCGGCCGGAGCAGCTTCAGCGGATGTCCGAAAATTGCGCGCGGCTCGCGCCCCGTGACGCGGCCAACCGTGTCGCGGCCACCATGGAGAAATACACTCAGTGATGACGAAAGCGGATGTCGATCTTGCAA
>WNGK01022648.1_pt1 | contig 13540 bp, 10 predicted proteins | sample 5400601 | NCBI WGS metagenome assembly WNGK01 (sample SAMN13153376, study PRJNA577476) | soil metagenome | isolation source: 60 cm soil or saprolite under Garry oak tree replicate 1 | place: USA:California | collected 2016-06-15 | reverse complement strand
GGCGTCGCAACTAAAGTCAGCAGCAACGAAAGCGATTGTCCGCCAATAACCACGATCGCGATCGAGCGCCGCTCTTCGGCGCCGGGGCCAGTGCCGAGTGCCAGCGGCGACATACCCGCCACTAACGCCAGCGTCGTCATCAGAATCGGCCGCAGGCGATCTCGATTGCCCTGGATGATCGCCGCTTCCCTCTCCATTCCATAGGTCCGCAGATTGTTCATGTGATCGATCTGCAAAATCGCGTTCTTCTTGACGACCCCAAACAGCACGAGAATGCCGAGCGCCGAGTAAAGATTCAACGTGTCGCTCAACAGCCATAGGGAAAACAGGGCAAAAGGAACTGAAAGCGGCAGGCTGAGGAGGATTGTCAGAGGGTGAATCGTGCTCTCGAACTGCGAAGCGAGAATCATGTACATGAAAATGATCGAGAGCAGAAACGCCCAGAGGAATTCGATGAAGGTTCTTTCCAGTTCGCGCCCGCGCCCGGCCACGATGGTCGAGTACGCCGGCGGGAGATTCATGGCCGCCGTAGCTTTGCGCAAGGCATCCAGCCGATCAGCAAGCGCAAATCCCGGTGCCACGCCGGCACGCACCGAAGCCTGGCGCTGCCGATCCAATCGATCGATACGCGAAGGGCTCAACTCTTCCCTGATATCGACGAGGTTATCGACGCGCACCAGACCCGCGCGGGAGGACGGCACGTAGAGTCGCGAGATGGTCGCAGCATCTCTTCGATCCTGCTCAGAAAGTCGCAGCTCAACATCATAATCTTCATTCACCGAAGGGTCGCGAAAGCGCGAAACCTGGTCGTCACCGCCAACCATCAAACGTAAAGCGGTGGCAATATCCGAAGTATCAACTCCCAAATCCGCCGCCCGATCGCGATTGATGTGCACGCGCAGCTCTGGTTTATCGAGCTTCAAAGTCGTGTCGGCATCAACGATGCCGCCGATTTCTTTGGTTTTTTCCCGCAGCGTGTCCGCATATTTCGCCAGCGCCTGTAACTCCGGGCCGCGAAATACGAAATCGATATCAAAGTTGCCGCCGCCAATATTGAAGCTCGGCGCATTGCGGACGCTAAAGCGCAGCGGCGCGTACTTCTGCATCCGCGCGCGCACTTCCTGCATCACGTCGCGCTGAGTGTAGTTACTGCGAAAGGCCGCCAGCGGATGGCCATCCTTGATTGATGCCCACAGTTTAGTCAGCGAGAAGACGCGCTCTTCATGCGGCGCGATGCGCACATAAACGCCGCCCTGATTCACGGCGCCAAGAAACGACCCGCCCGAAGACGACAGAATCAGCCGCACGCCCGGCGTATCCAGTAAATCTTTCTCGATCGCCAGCATCGCTTCGTTCATAGTGTCGATGTTGGTCCCTTCGGGGGCGTTGACGTTGACGTCGAACTCGGCTTCGTCAACGTCTGAGGGGATGTATTCCTGTTTCACGACTCGATAGAGTGGAATACTGGAGAGCGCCACCGCGATCGCGATTACCGCAACTACCCAGCGATGATGCATGGCCAGCCGTAACAGCCAGGTGTAGGAACGATCGATGAACGAATAAAAACCGCGCCGGGATGAAGCCGAAGAGACCGTATCGTGGTGATGTCCATGCACCGAAGTGTGTCCGGCGGCGGCATCTTCAGCCCGCAACAGTCGCGCGCTCATCATCGGCGTCAGGGTGAATGACACCAACAGCGAAACCATTACCGCTACGGCCGCAGTGATGCCAAATTGAAACAGGAAACGGCCGGAGATTGAGGACATGAAAGAAACCGGAAGAAATATGACTACCAGCGAAAAGGTCGTCGCCATGACCGCCAGACCGATGTCCGCGGTCGCTTCCTTCGCCGCACGCATGGGCGTAATGCGCTTTTCTTCAACAAACCGGAAGATATTTTCGAGCACGACGATCGCGTCGTCGATCACGACACCAACCATTAAAACGAGCGCGAGCATGGTCACGCTGTTCAGCGTAAAATTCATCGCCCGCATCATTCCGAAAGTCGAAATTACCGAACAGGGAATGGCCACCGCGGCGATCAGCGTCGACCGCCAGGAGCGCATGAACAAAAGGACCACCAGGCTCGCCAGAATGCTGCCTAATACCAAATGGCGGGTGATTTCATGAAGCGCCGCATCGATGTATCGTTCCTGATCGCGAATTGTGTCGACCTTGATATCGCCGGGCAGTTGCGGCGTAACGCGCGCCAGCTCGTTCTTCACGTTATGAATGACTTCGACCGTATTGGCCCCGGATTGCCGCCGGACTTCGAGGGTCACCGTCGGTAACCCATTCAGCCGCGCGATTGAACGCTGCTCTTTGGTGCCATCTTCGACGCGACCGATATCGCGCACTCTTACCGGCGCGCCATTGATGTTCGCGATGACCAGCTCTTCCATGTCGCGCGGATTCGTGTAACGACCCAGAGTGCGTAACACGAGTTCTCGCCGTCCCGTCTCGACATTCCCGCCGGGCACGTCCGAGTTTTGACGTTGCAGCGCCTCACGCACCTGGGTGATTGGAATTTTGTAAGCGGCGAGCCGCTCCGCATCGATCCAGACATTAATCGCCCGGTCGAGGCCGCCGACGACTGCGACTTCACCCACACCTCCGGCGCGTTCGAGCTGGACTTTCACGACCTTGTCGGCCAGCTCGCTAAGCTCGCGAATCGAGCGCGGGCCAGAAAGCGCAATCGTCAGAACCGGCGTGCTGTCGTTATTGAACTTCGAGATTACCGGCGGTTTCGCGTCGGGCGGCAAGTCGCGGACAACTGTGCTGACGCGATCGCGGATGTCCTGCGCCGCCGTGTCGATGTCCCGGTTCAGGTTAAAAGTTGCGATGACAATCGAGTTTCCCTGGACCGAAACTGAACGGAGATTGTCGATACCATCAACCGTGTTGACGACTTCTTCGATGCGCTGCGAGACCAGCGTCTCCATTTCTTCGGGAGAAGCGCCGGGGAGATTTGTGCGGACGGCAACCGTGGGTAGATCGACGGAAGGAAAACGATCGACGCCAAGTTTGAAATAGCTCGCGGCGCCCACAACGACCAGCGACAAAACGATCATCGCGGCGAAGACCGGGCGGCGGATACAGATTTCGGCTAACTTCTGCACTTAGAATCTAATCAATTCTTCCAAACCATTTTCCATATATCATTTGACATTTTTCATTTGGCATTTTGATGGCTCTCTGGTTTCCTCCGAGGCTAGCTGGAATTCGTATTAAGAAGGGTATCTGGAAAACCCTGGCTTGAACATCAATAACAAATGAAAAATGTCAAATGATATATGGAAAATTAATCTATTCGACAACCGCCTGCCCTGACTGCAGATTCCCCGGATCCATGACCACCGTATCACCGACGTTTACGCCGGACTTAATTTCGATCCAGTCAGAACCTCGACGACCGGTAGTCACCGGCTTCTCAATTGCCTTTCCGTTTTCGACGACAATTACTTTTTCGATGCCCGCGAAGGTGACAATGGCGTTTACCGGAACAGTCACGGCCGTTGCCGACTGGTTCGTAATAATCTCAGCCTTGACGAAGGCGCCTGGACGCAAGCGACCATTGTTAGCAACGTCCGCCTCAACGGCGAGGACCCGATTCTGTTCTCCGATCGTTGGGCTCAGCCGCTTGATGTAACCGAGATAAGAATTCGGATCGCCTTCCACACTGACGCGCACGCTCTGGCCGTTGCGAATGTTATGCGCCTCGCGCTCGGGAACTTCGACCCGCAATCGCAGCGGGTTGATTCGCACGATGTCGACCACCGGCGCCCCGGCCGCCAGGTATTCGCCCACGCTCGCTTTCTTGGTAAGGACGACACCATCCAATGGCGCATAGACGATTGTGTCGGCAAGTTGTTGTTTTGCCAGCGCGAGCTCAGAACGCCGCTGCGCCAGCAAACCCTGGCGATTGCGAATCTCTTCGACCGCATCCTGGTAACGGCTGAGTGCGACTTTGTATTCTGAATCGACGGTGTCCCATTCAGCGTGGGGAATGACACCCTGCTGAACCAATTTTGACGCGCGGTCCCGTTTTAGCCTGGCATCATCGAGAACCGCCTTTGCTTGTCTGACGGTGCCGGTCTCTTCAGAGCTGACGCGATCGTCGGCGCCATCCGGGTTCAAGCCCAGACGTGCACGCGCCTGTGCCAGCGCAGCTTCAGCCTGTTGTACCCGAAGTTTGTAATCCTGCTGTTCGAGCTGCGCAATGTTCTGTCCTTTACGGACCACGCTGCCCAGATCGACGGTGATCGTTTGCAGTCGCCCAGGCACCTTGATGCCGGCAGTCGTTTGATCATAAGCGGCCAGGGTCCCGTTGACCGTTACCGTCTCGCCGATCGGCGTCTCGGTGACCTTTACCGTCTTGACCTGACGCGGTACCGATTTAGTATCGGAGCTTCCAGTTTTGCCCGAGGCGGGATAATCGCTCTTGCAGGCAGGCAGGAAAATGATCGCCAGAACCAGCGCGGCCGGCAGGATTGCTCGTAGGGGTTTTGGAGAGTGCGGAATTAGCATGTCGAATAGGAATCAGTGCAATAAAGCGCCAAGTTTAGCATGTTGTGAGCCGCAGAGTTCAGTGCCCCGGCAAGCTTTAGCCTGGCGATATCGGGCCTACAAACCCAGGTTTTGGCGAACGAAACTGATGAACTTGAAAAAACCACTTGCGTCTTACGTTACGTCAGAGTTTAGCATCGATTTCGATTCGGAGCGTGACTGATGAAGGGCAATAACGAAAAGTTGTTTCAGGCGCGCGAGTTTGCCGAACTGACGGGCGTCACCGTGCGCACGCTGCACCATTACGACCGGCTCGGCCTGTTGAAGCCGAGCCGTTACACGGGCGCCGGATATCGTTTATACGGCGACGGCGATCTGGCGAGGCTGGAACAAATTGTCGCCCTGAAGTTCATCGGTTTTTCTCTGAAGGAAATTAAAGACCTTCTCAAGCGGGATTCATTCGATATGTCTGTGGCGCTCCGGCGCCAGCGGGAAGCGATCGAGGAAAAGCGCCGGCGTCTCGAGCTGGCGATCCAGGCAATTCAGCGGGCGGAATACGTCATAGGCACGACGCGTGAGCCCGGTTGGGAAACATTCATCAAAATTATCGAGGTGATCAATATGCAACACGACATGGACTGGAGCAAGAAATACTACTCTGAAGAAGCGCAATCCGAGATTGCCAGGCGCGCCGCCACGATTCCCCGCGAGGTAATCGAACAGGCCCAGCGCGATTGGGCTGTTTTAATCAAAGAAGTCGAGGCAGCAGTTGCTGCCGGAGAAGATCCGGCCGGCGAGAAATCCGGAAGATTAGCCGCGCGCTGGTCTGGGTTGCTTAAAGGCTTTACCGGCGGCAACGCCGAAATTCAGAAGGGGCTGAACAAGATGTACGCCGGCCAAGCCAATTGGCCGGCTTCGATGCCGAAACCCTTCAGTGACGAAGTGCAGGGTTTCATTGTGGAGGCAATGAAACACCGGAAGCACAAATAGACTTCCGAAACGTTTAGAGGCGGGCTATTGCCCGCCTGGTTTTTATTATCCAGAATTGGCGGGCGGTAGCCCGCCTCTAAACGTTTCGTTCGTCCGCAAGGGGCGACTTCTCTCCCCACTTTCCTTCAAACACAAAACTGTTGATTGACTTACGCGAGCGCGGAGCGGTCTCTTGTTGGCGGAATGCTTCAGGCGCCGCGCTTGGATCCGCGCCGTAGCCAATCGCAATTGCCGCGACCGGCTCAAAGCCTTCGGGCACAGTGAAAAGTTCCTTCACCTTCTCGGGAGAAAATCCGGCCATCTGATGAACGAACAGATTAAGCGCGGTTGCTTCCACGAGCAGATTTCCCATCGCGAGTCCCACGTCATGAAACGCGTGCCGATTAGGCTTGCCCGTTTTCGCGAAATTCAGTTCAGTTACTGAAACCATGAGCACCGGCGCATTACGGGCCCACTGTTGATTCTTTTCGACCAGACAACTCAAAAGCTTTTCGTGCTCTGCCGGCTTATCGCGGGTCGCCACGATGAAATGCCACGGCTGTTCGTTGAATGAAGACGGCGCCCAGCGCGCGGCTTCCCAAAGGCTGCGCAACTTTTCAGGCTCAACCATGCGATCTGAAAATGCGCGCGGGCTCCAGCGTCGTTTCAAAATCTCTTCAATCGGATGATCAGTCTGGGCTTCTGCTTTCTGCTTTCTCTGTGGCGATTATCAGTGAGAATTGGCTCAACTACCAAAGCTCTTGCGAAACAGGTAGGACATTTTGATAAAGAAGGTGCGACCACCCGAGCCGCGATGTAAACCGGGCTCAAATTGACCAGTGAACGGATTGATTCCGTTGCGCACCAGATCATCGTTGTACCCAATGTAAAGCGCAGTGCCCGGATTTGGGGTCCAGCCGAAAAGGAATTGACCGCGGGCCTCCGAAGAGAGGGTGTCATAGTCGACACGGGCCCGCGCGAAAATGAAGCGGGTGAACTGATAGGTCGAACGAAAAGAATAGATGTTGTCATCGAATGCCGTCAGATGGGTATCCTTGCGAACCAAACAATCCTTTGAATAACTGAGTGACATGCTCAGTTCGTTTGTCGGTTGATAAGTGAGATCCAGGGTGACATTCAATTCGTTACCCGGGCCAGGATCCTGCAGCGCCAGACATACCACCGGCAACGGATTTGCGTTGCACTGCCCGGCAAGTTCCGCCTGTCGCGCCAGAATTGCCGACGGGCTGGCCCGCGAAAACTTCGGCTCGGCGCCGAAGTCAAAATCAAAACTACCTGATCCGTACAAAGCAAAGACGTTAATTGAATATTTCTTGCTGGGCTTCGTACCTGCAAATAGATAAGGAGCGTATTGACGAGTTGAGCGCTCCGGCCCTCCAGAGAAGGCGCCGAGTTGCGTGGTTGTGCGCTTGACGCCAAATTCTTCTTCGAACAGTCGTTCATAACCAACCAACAGGCCAAGGCCAAGATAGGTGTTGCGCTGGAAGTTGAATGAAACGTTCGCTTCTTCGCTCCAGCTCTGGCTGCGGCCCTGCCAATTGAAGGTGATGTTCGACGAGTTATTAAAGTGCCAATTAATCATCTTTGCCTTGGGCTTCTGCTCTGAGTTATAACCGAAATAAACTCCGTGGCCATTTGAATTCGTCCGCCGCGTGAAACCTACGTCGGCGCGATAGTCACGGGTGCGGCCGTTGCCGTTGGCGCCATAGTAAAAATGCCGGCCGTCTTTGCTGTAGTTGTAGTTGTAACCAAACCCATTGCCGGTGCGGTAAAAATCGCGCGAGGTCCCGCCGTTGAAACAGGGGGCAGTTGCCGAAGGAGTGTAGAGATCCGCGCCGGGATTCGGAAAGCAACGCCGGGACATCGTCCCAAGAACCTGAAAACTAAACGTGGTTTGCTTATTCAGCTTGAATCGTCCGTCGAACCCGGCGAGTTGATTGTGCCTCTCGATGAAGTTGTAACTGGTAGCCAGAAAGCCGATGTTCGATTCCCGGCCCACGTCGTGCTTCAACCGAATCACCGCAATGTAGGCGTTCTTGTCCACGAAACGGAAGTTCACCGGGTCGGTGCGCTCATCGGCGGCAAAGTTTCCTGGCGCGTTGTCGCTGGCCAACAAAACGCCGAACGTGTTGCGCCCGCGCTTGCCGGTCAGTTTTACGGCAATGTCCGGATCGACAATCGCGCGCGTATGGACGGACTGCAGCGGCGTTCGAAAAATATCAATCCCTTCCAGGAAAAACGGCCGCTTCTCTTCAAAGAAAATCGGGAAGCGTTGATTGGCGAGCACGACTGTCTGGTCCGCTTCTACTTGCGCAAAATCGGGGTTGATTGTCAGATCGAGAGTGACTGTCGGCGTAATGCCGTATTTCATCGTCAACCCCGGGTCAGCTTTGATTGGCTGGTTGAGCGTGCGCCCCGGATCCAGCAGGTTCGGATTTGCGGCCAGTTGTGCAGCGCTGAGCGCGCTAACCCGCTTGCCTGACTCAGAGAGCGTCAGGCTGGGAATTATTTCCAGGGTTCGTTCAGTTGAGATTCCTTCGAGGCCCGTGAGATGGGCCTCCTGCGTGAGAGTGCCTGAGATGTCTCGACTAATCGGCACCCATGAATCCATCTCGTCATTGAAGCGATCAATGTTGCGCCAGACGTGAATGCCCCAGAGCCTGTCCTTTCCTGCTTCGTAGCGCAAAGACTTGAAAGGAATGGCTGCTTCGACGGTCCAACCATCCGAGGTGAGGAGCCCTTTTGATTCCATCACGATGTCCACGCTAAAGTCAGTGCCGCCACCCTCTGTCATGATGCCGTCCTGCTGAATGCCCAGGGGATTCCAGCCCAAAACATATGCGCGTCGCTGATCGTTAAAGGTGTCGAGAAAAACGCGCACATTGTCTTCGTCGAAGATTTGGTCACGCTTAGCGACGGTACCTCTTACTTTCGAAGGATCGTCATAACAATGGAAAGCGAAATAGAGGAAACGGGAATCGTAGCCGATGAAAACATCAGTCGGCGCTGAGGGAGCAACATTGTCACCGGGGTTGATCTGGTAGAAATCCTTGAGCACTGCCGCCTCTTTCCAGACCTCATCGTCGAGCTTGCCATCAATCACCGGTGGCTTGTCTAATCGCGGAATGTGAATTGGTTTTGCTTTTTCGGGAGGAACGGCGACCCTGGCTTTTGCTCCGCTCGTTTTGCCCAAAGAGGAGGCGGCAGGATTCGATTGAGCCGGCGCCAGCGTCCAACACAGCGCCACGGCGCCGAATAATGCAAGCGGTCTTGTCACCTCGATCAATTCGACGTCTCTGGAAGGCCTTTGATTCCAAAAAAAGTGACGGCGAGCTGTAAAATCGAGCCGCCCGTTCTGATGCACATATTGTGTAACGTGCTGCCCGTGGTGGCCAATGCTTTTACGCGCGAGATGGTGATTTGGTTCCGGAAAGGACTCCGGACGCCGGACGCGGCTTTACCGCCTGATGCGCGGAAGGCTTCCGGCCTTCCGGCAACATTGATTGATTTATTTGAGGCTGCGCCCCGATACGGGCACAGCCCCGAAGTTGATTAAGGCCGTCTCTCGGAAAGGCATGGCCTTTCCACAGGTAACATGACAGGGCCGCGAAAAGGTCTCAAGCTCCCGCGGTCTTTACCAACGTCGCATTCAACCTGATCTCGGTTCCCGCCAGCGCCTGCGAGACAGGACAATTCTTCTTGGCCGATTCTGCCTGCTCGAGAAATGCGCTTTCATCGATTCCCGGAACTTCGCCTTCGGTCTTGAGTTCAATCGTGGTGATCTTCGGCGTGGGCCGCGCCGATTAACTCTTCCGGATTCGTGCCCGTGCCGTCCTCAAATCGCGAGGCAAAAGAGTATTTACCTTCAAACGCCCCGCTGCCTAATTTGACTGTTCCCCCGCCTTCTCTGAGCGTACCTTTCCATACCGCGCTTGCTGTGCGTTTTGCCATGATTGTCTTCTCCCCGGATATTTAGTCTGGGGAAATTGTAGCGCGTTTGCTCGCAGAGTTGTGAGCGGCCTCAATCAAAGCATTTATTTTGTCCTTGAGATCGGGCTTGATCGCCAGCGCGCGGTCAAAGTCTCGGGCCGCCTCGATCTCTTTGCCTTGAAGCAGAAATGCCACGCCACGGTTCTTGTATGCGGCCGCCAGATCGGGATTCAACTGAACTGCACGGTTAAGGTCGGCGATGGCCGGCTCGAGTTCGTTTCTCGCCAGATGAGCAGTGCCTCGCCCCCCGAAAAGCCAGGGCAATTGCGAATCCAACTTGATTGCCATATCAAAATCGGCGAGCGCGTGCTCAAAATCGTTTCGCAGCATCCAGGCAAACCCTCGATGGCCATAAGCCTTTGCCTCTTTACGATCCAATGCAATGGCTTTGTCGAGATCGGCGAAAGCCGCATCGAGGTTGCCCATCTCTATCAACACTGCTCCGCGATTGACATAGGCGGCGGCCAGCTTTGAATCGAGCTGAATCGCCTTGTTCAAATCGGTGAGCGCGCCTTGTGTATCTCTCAGCGCATAACGTGCTCCGCCGCGATCGACATAGGCCGCGGCAATGCCCGGATTAATTTCGATGGCGCGATTCAGGTCAGCGAGCGCGTGGTCAAAATCCCGTTTTTGAAGAAAGGCCAGGCTGCGACTGATGAGGGCCTGCGCCGTGAAAGGATTAATGACGCGTATCTCACCGGCCTCGTCACTGGAAGCAGCAAACGCATTTGCCCGACCTGACGCGATCTTGCTGCCTCGATTGCTAACAGTCAGATAAGAGCTGATTTCAATAGCTTTGGAGAAATCTTCGATGGCTCTATCGAAATCGCCCTGCTTATAATGCTTAGTTCCGTGTTCGAAATAATTGCGCGCCGCGTCGGGAGTCTGACTCTGAGCAAGCACCGCGCCCGACAACAGAACGGAAATGCAGAACAAACCGATTCGTGAAAACACTGGTGACCCTCCCTCTCCTGTTAGATCTTTCCGAAGCCGGTTTCGCTTTGGACGATTAATTCACGGGCCGGCTTTATAAGACCAATCGTTGAAGTGTGGCCACCAGGTGAGCTAAGATGCGGTCTGACGGATGATGCATCTTGGCACGCCGCGAGGCAGCCGAACTTGTGTTGTCATCCTGAGCCTCGTTGCTGTCGCAAGTAGCAACGAGGCTCAAACTTTTCGTGCCCCTATCTAAAACGCCGCACGAAACTCTTGGGTTCCCGCGAATTACCAACCGCCTGGAGAAAGTCTCGTTGACGCTAAAAGTATAAACACCGCGCCCAAAAAATCTGTGACGTCATTTTTTGGGATAAGGTCAGTACCGTCCGCATTGCTGAGTTCAGTACCATCCGCGTCGAGATGAGGTCAGTACTATCCGCGTCGAGATGAAGTCAGTACCATCCGCGTGAGCGGATGGGTTAATGAAACAAGTTTTAGGAGGCCGGTCGTCCTAATCGGACCGTTATGCTGGGAGTGCGGACGTCCTCGTCCGCAACGAGTGAGGTCAATACTATCCCCGCGGCCCTGCGCCGAAGGCGTTCGCAAATTTAAGCCCAAGGCAACACATTGGGTACACGGTAGCCCGACGTGAGCTAACTCTGAAAGAGTTCGCGAGCCATAATCAATTTGGAAATCCCGAAATCAGATCGCAGCACGATTACTGCGTCGGACTACGTTTCGAGATCAGCCGGAGCCATTCTTTTGCGCCGAATCATGACCACAGCTGTGCGGCATTCCTCTTGCCCTGGCTGTTCGCGTTAGTAATCGAACAAACGGAAGCGGCCTCTTGCATCCATTCGCGAAGCGCCCGTCGCTGCCAGGAAAGGAATCATCATGTTGAAGAAATATTCTCCGTTGCTCCTGTCCATGCTCCTGGTGCTGGCGCCTTTCACGCGAAGCATGAACGCGCAAGAACAGCAGCGCATAACTCTCGATCAGCTTAAAGTAGAAATCGCGAAAGTTGGTGTGGGAGAGAAAGCTCGCGCGACGATCACCACGAGCGACGGCGCAAAGATAAAGGGCTATATTTCGAAAGCCGGCGAAGACGATTTTGTGGTCCGCGATCGTAAAACCGACGCGCCTACCACTATTCGCTACACCGACATTGCCAGAGTCGAACGCAACCGCGGCCACTCGACGGCCAGGAACGTCTTTCTTGGAGTCGGCATTGGCGCCGGCGCCTTGCTCGCGACAATTCTGATCGTGATCGCCCGGGCTGACTAAAGCGGGGGACTGGCGTTCACATCGAGTTTCGGCAAGAAAAAGGTGAGACTTTTGATTGAGATTCGACTAAAGCAAACAGTTCATTAGACGTGCTTACCTCTTCACAAACTTCATCGCCACGCCGTTCATGCAGTAACGCAGTCCGGTCGGCTTCGGCCCGTCATTAAACACATGACCGAGGTGACCTTCGCATTGCGCGCACAGGACTTCGGTGCGCGTCATGCCCAGGCTCTTGTCGGTTTCTTCGATGACATTTTCTTTTTTGATTGGCGCCCAGAAACTCGGCCAGCCGGTGCCTGAATCAAACTTCTGCGCCGAACTGAACAGCGGCAGCCCGCACGCCGCGCATTCAAACATGCCTTGATCGTGAATATCGTTCAGCGGGCTGGTGAAGGCATACTCAGTTCCCTTCTGCCGCAAAATGTTGTACTGCTCCGGCGTTAATTGGGCCTTCCACTCTGCGTCTGTCTTGATCACTTTCTTGATTCCTTTGGATTTCGAATTGAGTTTGTTTAATTTTATTCCCTCTCCCTGCAGGTTAGCGCTGACTCCCTCTCCCTTTGGGAGAGGGCCGGGGTGAGGGCTTACGTCCGAACCACCACTGCCCAATCTCAAGTCGTCGGCTAACACCATCCGCGTCATCCGCGACATCACCACCCAACCGCCCACCGCAATTGAAGATGAAATAAAGAAACGTCGGTTCATATGTAGCTTCTATGATAACGAGTGTTGTTGCGGCAACCAAATTACGCGAGTGATCGATTCAGAACCGGGGTCCCCAAGCGGGCAGCCCCCATGGGATGGTGGATGCGACCGATTTGGAGTGCGGTGGCAATCCCGAAGCATCGGGAGACACCGCTTTGGATCTTTGGAGTCCCACCTTCAGGCGGAATTACTGGTGAAGTCAACTCCGCATAAATGCGGTACTCCGAACTAAAGTGCCACTAGGGAAAGACTAATCTCTTGCCTTTCATTCCGCAGAGTCCTACTATCACAACCATGGTAACGATTACGTTTCCCGATCGCGAAACTGAAAAGAGGGCGCTCGCGTTTATGCTCGGCCGCTTCTCTGGCCGCGTTCTGCGATCGGGTGAACACATCGTTCCGGAAGCCGCACTTGAGGCACTTGCTGGTCAAAACATTCCATTCTCGGTAATCGGAAGGACCACGTATGAGCAGCAAATGGCGGCGATTCGAGGTCCTGCTCCCACTTCAGTTCAATGATAGGAATGAATCATGAGCACCGTCGCGGAAGACATTCTGGAAAAATTTGATCGGTTGCCGGAAAACGACAAGCAGGAGGTTGCCGCAGAAATACTGCGCAGGACACGCGACATCAAACTTCCGGGGCGCGCCTTCATCGGAAGCCCTCGATTAGTAAAGCGCGCGCAAGTAGCAGATTTTGAAAAGCAAATAGTCGAGGGACCTCACGATGCCGGCGTACGACGCTGACCTATTTTTTCCTCCTGCTCCAGTCGCGCGAGTAATACTCCGGAATTCGCAAACGAGTCAAACCGTTTCTGATATTTCGCTACTAATCGATTCCGGCGCAGACGTGACACTGATTCCCCAAACCGCTGTCGATGAATTAGGGATCACAACCGACGCTGAGCATTACGAACTGCAGAGTTTCGATCAGCATATCAGCACTGTTCATTCGGCCAATTTGGAACTCCTGTTTCTCAACCGCACCTTCAGGGGAAAGTTCCTCATAAGCGATCAAGAATTCGGAATACTCGGTCGTGATATTCTCAACCACGTTTCGATTGTGCTGGATGGTCCTCGATTAACCTGGCGTGAATCAAATTGAGGGAGATCACTCTAATCCTTTGAG
>WNGK01005407.1_pt1 | contig 13550 bp, 10 predicted proteins | sample 5400601 | NCBI WGS metagenome assembly WNGK01 (sample SAMN13153376, study PRJNA577476) | soil metagenome | isolation source: 60 cm soil or saprolite under Garry oak tree replicate 1 | place: USA:California | collected 2016-06-15 | reverse complement strand
CAATCGCGAGGCCGTCAGACGTCGAAGTCTCAGACGCCTAGAGCAGCTCGGCTACCGCGTCACCCTCGAGGAGGCCACCGCTTGACCGGAGACTAATTTTCAAGGGAAGAGGCGCCGAGCCCCCCTTCCACCGCATCACATCGGGTTCCGCGCGCGTGGCGCCAACGGCACGCACCCAAGCGTCGCGTTGCGCGCGTTTGGCGCCGGCAGTGCGGTAATGCGGCGAACAAGGACGGCCGTCCGCGTCCGGTTAGGAGTCGTCCCGCATGTCGTCGTACTCGTCTTGCCGCCGCTCGCCGCGGCTCGCGGCGAGGCTCGCCGGGGGCGCGGACAGCTGCTTCAGGCTCAGCGAGATCCGCCGGCGCGCGGTGTCGATGCCGATCACCTTCACCTGCAGAGTCTCCCCGACCTTCAGCACGTCCTCGGTCCGCTCCACATGGTCCCAGGAGAGCTCTGAGATGTGCAGCAGGCCCTCGATCCCGACCATGATCTGCAGGAAGGCCCCGTACTTCTTGGTCTTCGTGACCTGGCCTTCAACGATCGATCCGATCGGCATCGACTGCACGAGCTTCTCCCACGGGTCCTGCTGCAGCTGCCGCAGGGACAGGGAGATGCGGGTCTGCTCGGGGTCGAGCTTGATGACCTTGACGGTCACCTCTTGCCCGAGCTGCAGGACGTCGGTGACCTTGGAGACACGGTCCCACGACAGCTCCGAGATGTGGATGAGCCCATCCGCGCCGCCGATGTCGACAAACGCCCCGTATGAGGTGATGCCCGAAACCGTCCCCTTGACAGTGGCCCCCATCTCCAGGCGGCTGAACAGCTCCTCGCGCTTGCGCGCTCGATCCTCGTCCTCCGCCGCCTTCTGGCTGACGATCAGCCGGTTCCGCTTGCGGTTGACCTCGAGGATCTTGACCGGGATGCGCTGCCCGACCAGCGACTCGAGGCTGCCCGCGTATGCACGCGCCACCTGGCTGGAAGGAAGGAAGCCACGCAGGCCCAGCACGTTGACGATCAGGCCGCCCTTGTTCTGCTCGCGGACGTCGGCGTCGATCACCGAGCCGTCGGTCTGCTTCTCCGCGGCGACGAGCCACGTGGTCTCGGCGCGGGCGCGGCGCAGGCTGAGGACGACGTTGCCCTCCTCGTTCTCCGGCTGGAGGACGTAGACCTTGATGAGGTCGCCCGGCACGAGGCCGATCGATTCGACCTCACCGCGCAGCCCGAGCTCCTTGCTCGAGATCACCCCTTCGGCCTTGGCGCCGATGTCGACCAGCACCTCGTCGGGGTCGACGCGTACGACGATGCCATCAACTATGTCCCCATGGTTGGGGGTCTTGAAGGCTTCCTCCTCGTAGTGGAGGTAGTCCTCCATGGTCATCGCCGCTGATGAGTCCCTCTCGGTCGCCTCCTCTTCTTTTTCTTTCAGGACGACACCGGACTCTGTGGACAAAACGTACACCCCCTGAGGATTATTGATGTGATCTTGGTCGTCATGTACGGCCTACGCGAAACGAGCCCACATTGTACGACAGAAGCCGGGATCATCCAGGGTAGGCCACGTTCAAATCGTGGTTGTCGATGAGCCGGGTCCTGCCGATCCGTACGGCCAGCACCGCCAGGCTCCCAGGCGTCGAGAAGGTCGAGGGGTCGACCACCTCCGCGTAGTGGAGCGTGGCCAGCGGCTCGGCCTCGATCGGCTCTCGCAAGATCGTGCGCAGGCGCTCGGGGTCGCGCTCGCCGCGGCCGTATGCCTCGGCCGCGCGGGCCAGGGCGCGACTCAGGCAGGCCGCGGCCTCCCGCTCCGGTCCGCAGAGGTAAGCGTTGCGCGAGCTCAAGGCGAGCCCGTCGGCCTCACGGACCGTGGGGCAGACCCGGATCTCGACCCCAAGGTCGAGGTCAGCCGTAAGCCGCCTCACCACGGCCACCTGCTGCGCATCCTTCTGGCCGAAGTACGCGCGGTCGGCGAACGTGGCCGCCACGAGCTTGGTCACGACCGTGGCCACGCCCTCGAAGTGGCCTGGTCGCGCGGCCCCCTCGAGCCTCTCGGTAACGTCGTGGACGATCACCCGCGTGCTCGCGTGCGGCGGGTACATGTCGGCCACCGACGGTTTGTAGACCGCGTCGACGCCGGCGGCCCGCAGCATCGAAACGTCGCGCTCCGGGCTCCGCGGGTACGAGTCCAGGTCCTCGCCCGGAGCGAACTGGATCGGGTTCACGAACACGCTCACTACGACCCTGTCGTTTTCCCGGCGCGCCGCATCGACGAGGCTCATGTGCCCCGCATGAAGGGCGCCCATGGTCGGCACGAGGCCGATCGTGCACCCGTCCACGTGCCATCCGCGGGCGATGTCCCGCATGAAGGCCGGGGTCGCGACGGCGATAGGCAGTGAGCTGTAGTGGCCGGCCCCGGAAGTTCCTTGCATCTTCGCGTCCTCGACGGCCGGGCGCCTACGGCGCTGAAGCCTGCGTCGAGGGGCCCGGCGCCGCGTCGTCACGCATCAAAGATGCGCTCCTCCCTGCGCCACCCTCTCCTTGGCTCCGGCCGCCGATGCCGCGAATCTGCGGCGGACCTCCGAGGCCGGCCACTACCCGGCACCGGCGCCGTACTTGACCTCCTCGCGCGGGGCTTTGGCACCAATGCCAGACCCGTTGGCCGAGTACGAGTTCTCGGGGCCGGGGAACGTGCCGTCGCCGACCTCCTGCGCGTAGCGCTGGGCGGCGCGCGTGATGTCCTCGGCAAGGCTGGCGTAGCGCTTCACGAACTTCGGCGCCTTGCCCGTTGTGAGGCCGAGCATGTCGTGGAAGACGAGGACCTGCCCGTCAGTGCCGGGCCCGGCGCCGATGCCGACGGTCGGAATGCGCAGAGCGCGCGTCACCCGCGTGGCGAGGTCCGAGGGCACGCCTTCGAGGACGATGCTGAACGCGCCCGCCTGCTCCAGCTCTTTGGCGTCGGCGAGGATGCGCGCGGCCTGCTTTTCGCTCTTGCCCTGCACCTTGAAGCCGCCCATCTGGTGGACGAACTGCGGGGTCAGCCCGAGGTGGCCCATGACGGGAATGCCCATGTCGGTGAGCCGGCGGGTGATCTCGACGATGCGGCCGCCGCCTTCGAGCTTGACCGCGTGCATTCCCCCTTCCTGGATGAACCGGCCGGCGCTCGTGATCGCCTGCTCCACCGACACGTGATACGACATGAACGGCATGTCGCCCACGAGCAGCGCCTGGTGCGCGCCGCGCGCGACCGCCTTGGCGTGATGGAGCATCTCGTCGAGCGTGACCGGCAGGGTCGTGGGGTAGCCGAGCATGACCATCCCCAGGCTGTCACCGACGAGAAGGATCGGGATCCCGGCCTCATCGAGGATCTTCGCGCTCAGGTTGTCGTACGCCGTGAGCACGGCAAAGCGCTGGCCTTCTTCTTTGAACCGCTGGACGTCCAGTACGGTCGTCATCGCCGACTCCTTCGGGTCGCTGCCACATTTCGGGTCAGCGCCCTGCTCACACGCCCGGTCGCGGCGGGCTCCAGGCCCGCCCTGGTCGCGATCTCGAGCGCGATCGCGCCGAGCATACGATAAACATCAGCCTTTCGCGGCCGGCCTCGAGCCGCGCGGGAATCAAGCCTGCCGAGCGCCTCCAAGTGGCGGGTCACGGTCTCGACATCGCCGCGCCGGATCGGGCCGGTCAGGGCGGCGGTGGGACCCCGCCGCGCCACCTCGGCCAGCGCGCCCTGCATCAGCGGCACCAAACCGTCAACCGCCTCGCGCTCGGTCCAGCCGATCGTCCCGAGCAGCTCGACCGCCTCTCCGGCGAGGGCGACGAGGTAGTTGGAGGCGAACACCGCCGCGGCGTGATAAACGACCCGCTCGGCCTCCGCGACGCTCCGCGGACGGGCGCCCAGGTCGCGGGCCAACCGCTCGAGCCGGCGGCGAAGGGTCGCGGTCGTGGCGTCGATCGCCACCAGGCTGCCGCGAAACGCCTCCGGAGCCCGTGGCGTGGGGAACGACTGCAGCGGATGGAACGAACCGAGCGCGTGACGGCCCAGCGAGTCGAGAGCCCCCAGCCCGAGCGCCCCGCTGCAGTGGACGAAGGCGGCGGTCTGCGGGAGGCCGCCGGCCGCGGCGATCTGGCCGGCGAAGCTGGCGATCGCGCCATCCGGGACGGTCAGGAAAACGATCGCGCCGGGTCGCGACCGGAGCGCCCGCGCCAGGGAAGGCACGCCGCCCAGCGCCCGGGTCAGGAGCACCCGGTGGCCGGCGCGCCGCCAGGCACGGGCCAGGCTGCGGCCCAGGTTGCCCCGGCCGGCGACGATCAGATCCGTCGGTCGCCTAGTCGCCTAGGAGGCTGAGGCGGACGAGGACGCCGCCGCGGCCGGCGCGTCCTCACGGGCGAGGATGTCGTCGAGCTGCTGCGACGTCAGCGTCTCGACCATCTTCAGCTGCTCGACCACTGCGTCCATCTTCGACCGCTGTGCGGTGAGGATGGTCTTGGCCGTCTGGTAGCCGTGATTGACGATGCTGCGGATCTCCTCGTCGATGACGGCGGCCACCTCCTCGGAGTAGTTGCGCTGCTCGCCAAGGTCGCGGCCGAGGAACACGAGCTCTTCCTTGTGTCCCATCGTCACCGTGCCGAGCTTATCGCTCATACCCCACTGCGTGACCATCCGCCGTGCGATCTGCGTGACCTTCTGGATGTCGTTCTCGGCCCCGGACGTCACGTCGCCGAAGACGATCTCCTCGGCCACGCGCCCGCCCATCGCGGCGGCGACGTTGTCGAGCAGCTCCGCTTTGCTCGTCAGGTAGCGATCTTCGGTCGGCAGGTACCAGGTGACCCCGAGCGCCTGGCCACGGGAGATGATCGAAACCTTGTGCACCGGGTCGCATTTCGGCAGCGCCTTGGCCACAAGCGCGTGGCCGACCTCGTGGTACGCAACGATCTCCTTCTCGTGCTCCGAGAGGCGACGGCTCTTCTTCTCAGGGCCGGCGACGACGCGCTCGATGCCTTCCTCGAGCTCGCCCATGCCGATCACCTTCTTGTTGCCGCGCGCGGCGAGAATGGCCGCCTCGTTGATGAGGTTGGCCAAATCTGCGCCGCTGAAGCCGGGGGTCTGCCGCGCGAGCACGTCGAGGTCGACCGTGGAGTCGAGCGGCTTGTTGCGAGCGTGCACGTCGAGGATCTGACGGCGGCCCTTGATGTCGGGCCGGTCGAGGGTGACGTGGCGGTCGAAGCGCCCCGGCCGCAGCAGCGCCGGGTCGAGGACGTCCGGCCGGTTGGTGGCCGCGATGATGATCACATGCGTGTTGGTGTCGAAGCCATCCATCTCGACCAGCAGCTGGTTGAGAGTCTGCTCGCGCTCGTCGTGCCCGCCGCCCAGGCCGGCGCCGCGCTGGCGGCCGACGGCGTCGATCTCGTCCACGAACACGATGCAGGGTGAGTTCTTCTTCGCCTGGTCGAACAGGTCGCGCACGCGGCTGGCGCCTACGCCGACGAACATCTCCACGAACTCAGAGCCCGAGATCGAGAAGAAGGGCACCTGCGCCTCACCCGCGACGGCCTTGCTCAGCAGCGTCTTGCCGGTGCCCGGAGGTCCCACGAGCAGCACGCCCTTCGGGATGCGCGCGCCGAGGGCTACGAACTTCTCGGGATATTTCAGGAACTCGACGATCTCGGCGAGCTCCTGCTTGGCCTCATCCACGCCGGCGACGTCCGCAAACGTGATCGCCGGCTTGTCGCCCGCGATCATCCGCGCGCGAGACCGGCCGAACGAGATCGCCTGGTTGTTGCCGCTCTGCGTCTGCCGCAGCACCCACCACATGAAGGCCGCGATCAGGACGACCAGAATGATGTTCGGGACGAGGACGCTGAGCAGGTAGTTGGCGCTGTTGGCCGGCTCGAACTTCACGTCGACCGGCGTGCCGTCGGACGTCTTGTCCCCGGCCAGCGTCGTGGTGAACTGGCAGTCCGAGCCCGAGCAGTCGGGCAGGGTGACGTTGTGCTTCTTGTTCTCGGTGTCGGTGGCGACCCCGTCCGTGCCCTTGATGTCGACCGACTTGACCTGGCCCGCCGCGGCGCTGTTCATGAGCTGCGAGAAGGACCAGTCGCTCGAGCTCTGGTTGCCCTGGAACGACTGCCAGGTGAACCAGATCACGAGACCGATCACGACGACGAGTGCGAAATAGAACAGGCTGGAGCGGGGGAAGCGGCTCAAGTGGGCTCTCCTGGAAGGCGGTTAAGCGATTCTACTTTAGCGGGGATACCGCGAACTGTTACGTGCAGCGAGGGTTCACCGCGGCGGGCCGCCATCTCGGTGGAGACCGCGATGCCCGGCACGACCGCCAGCGAATCGCCGGCGAAAACCAGCGGCCAGGCATCCCTGTCCTCGCGCGGCACGCGCGCGTCCACGAAGATGTCCTGCAATTTGCGGGTGCCGCGGCCTCCGGCGGGCCGCATCCTGAGACCGGGTCTGCGATAGCCGAGGTGCAGCTCGAGGCCCGGCCTGAGGTGCGCCGCCGTCGCGTCAGAGCAGCCCGCGCAGGCAGAAACCTCGAGCCGGGGAGCCGGCCGCGGGGGGCTCTCGCGGGCGACGATCTGCATTGTCTCCCCCACGATACGTAAACGCAGGCCGCCGGGTAGATCGACGCCCCGACCTCCTCGACCTGCCTCGGCAAGCCTGAGCATCGCGACCAGGTGCGTCCGCGAGAGCGCCGGCTGGGCGCCTCCGGCGCGGGCATAGAGCTGCCTCATGACCTCGGCCCCGACCGCCTCGGGCGCGGCGGCGACCGCGGCGCGGGTGGCCGCAGACGCGGCCAGCGACCTCGCGGCGGTGCCGGCGACCGATTCCTGCAGCGCCGCCGCCCGCATGGCGACGCCGTGGAAGCGGCGGACGATCCCAGGCCGGTCGCGCTCGAGCGCAGGAAGGATTTCCCGTCGAACCATCACCCTCGTGTACGCCCGGTTGGAGTTCGCCGGGTCGTCGAGCGGCTCTATGCCGCGCCGCTCGAGGTAATCGGCGACGTCGCTCCTCCATACGGAGAGCAGCGGCCGCACGAACACGCCGCGGCGCGCGGGCATGCCGCGCAACCCGGCCAGGCCGCAGCCGCGGAGCAAATGGAGCACGACGCCCTCGACCACGTCGTCCGCCGTGTGCGCGATCGCGACCACGCTGGCGCCCGTGTGCGCCCGGGCGTGCTCGAGAAACTGATATCGAAGCGTTCGCGCTCCCGCCTGCACGGACCCGCGCGGCAGCGGGACCATCCTGCGGTCGATCACCAGCTTCACGCCCAGGCGCTCGCACAGAGCGCGGACGTGCTCCGCGACATCGCCCGACCGCGGCTGCAGCGCGTGGTCGTAGTGGGCCGCAACCAGCTCGTGTCCTTCTTCTCGCAGCGCCAGCAGCAGAGCGGTGCTGTCGGGCCCGCCCGACACGGCGACGAGCACGCGATCGCCTGGCGCGTTCATGCCCTCGCGCAAACCGCGGATGAGGGGATGGGGAGATTCGGTCATATCTGGTGGGGGCATGGTGGTGCCGGCTGGACTCGAACCAGCGACAACGCGATTATGAGTCGCGCGCTCTACCACCTGAGCTACGGCACCGCGGCGCCGGAGTAAGCCTAGCGAGCGGCCTGGGCCCGTGCCTTGAGCTTGCGCTTCTTGACGCGGTGCTTGGCGATCGCCACGCGCTTCCTCTTGTTCATTCCATCTCCATCAGGACGACGCATTGTATTTCAAGTCCGTTCGGCCAATATGTCCGCACGATGTCCGGGATGATGGGACCGGACGGAAAGCCGGCGACCTTCGACGGCACCGCCTGGGTCTCGCAGGACGGCCGCTATTGGTGGAACGGGGCCGCCTGGCAGCCGTTCAAGAGGCGTGGCTTCCAGCCGCCGATCGCGGTGACCGCCATCGTCCTGCTGGTCCTGGCGGGCGCCTGGTTCGTGCTTCACAACCTCCCCAAAGCGCCTCCGGAAAAGTACGGTGTGACGAACGCGAAGATCGATTCGTCGACGGAATTCGAGTTCGACTACCGCCGCTCCGCGACCTGCAGCGACCTCACCTTCGACTACCTGTTCTACGACAAGAGTGGCCACCAGGTCGACCACTTCCAGGGCGAGAAGCACAACAAGGTGGTCGCGAACGAGACCGTCCACTTCGACGTGATCGGGTTTGAAGCGATCGATGCGCGCGCTGTTCGTTTCGACGCGATCCCGACCTGCCACTGACCGGCAGGTTGGCCGCGCTGGTTACTGGTAATCGGACAGGTTTGCGCCTATCGGGCTCTCTTGCTGAACAGCCAGGCCGAGCGTAGTCGGCATCGATACATCGGGAAATGGTGGTCTGCTGGCCCCCAGGTACAGGATCGCCACACAGTTGCGGTCCCTCCAGATCACTTCATATGTGATCGTCGTGCTGACAATGTGCTGGAGTGCGGTCGATTCATCGCCCAAACCGCTCCCGGCGATTGGGTTGGTGAATCCACGATTGGTGGCCTCCGTCAGGTAAAACTGATAGTTCGTTTTGGCTCGAGTTTCGGAAGACAGAACCTCGACGTAGATGTCAACAGCCGTTCCGCCGTACGTATAAGAGCTCGGCCTGGTCCAGGCAGAGTGCCAGCCTGTCGTACCCCACACCTCGTTCGTGACCCTGGTGTAAGAAGGCCCAACGCCACTCAGCAACAGCGACTCGGCCGACCCTGAAACGAGTGGCGGACCAAGGCCTGACGAGTTGCCGGTTGCCGCCCAGCTCGCGACCTCCGAATCGAACGTGGGCAACGGAATGGCGAACGCGTGTCCGGAACCTCCCGTGACAACCATGCCGATCAGCTCGCCGGAGAAGTTGACCATCGGCCCGCCACTGTCTCCGGGATCGGCGACGGCGTCGGTCTGGATCATCTTGTCGTACGACTTGCCGTCGACGGTCAGCTCCTTGTTCGTGCCGGCGACCAAACCATGCGTGACCCCATGGGTGAGCACTCCGGGTGGATTCCCGATGACTACGACCTCGGACCCAACCGTCGCGGCATCATGCGCACCAACGAGCGGCTTGGGGGCAGTGTCAAACGTCGACAGCTCGGCAATATCGTGTGGTCGGTCGATGCCCGCCACATCCGCCTCGAAGGTCTTACCCGACGCGTCGGTGATCGACACGCTGGTGGCTCGTGTCAGCACATGAGCATTGATGACGATATGGCCTGGCTTGCCGAAGAAGAACCCCAGTCCCTCGGACGTGCCGTCACGAAAGACCGAAGCCTTGACGCTGACGACGCTGGGCTTGACCTTCGCCGCCACCTGCGCCACGGTCAGCTTGAACGGATTCGGCAGAAGACCTACGGCAACCGCACCTACGCCGCCGACGGCCAATAAGATCACAAGGGTTGCCGCAGCGATGGCAACCGTCCGCAGACGGGCCCTTCTCGCCCGTGGCACCGCGGGCTGGGCTTCGGGCGGGACGGCCATCTCTTCACCCACGGTGGGGCAACTTTAGCGCGTCACTCGGCGGACTCAGAAATTGAAGTTGCGGAGGTCGGATTCGAACCGACGACCTTCGGGTTATGAGCCCGACGAGCTGCCGCTGCTCCACTCCGCGATTGAATTATACCCCCGCTCCAGGTCCCTCCCGGAGCGCCCTGCCTCAGTGGGCTGGCGAGGGGGATGGCGTCGCGGGCGGAGCCGGCGACGGGCTCGGCGGGGTCGTGACCAGGAACGTGCGCTCGTTCGGTTTCGCGTAGCCGTTCAAGCGCGCCTCCTCCTCGTCGGCCGACCCCGACGTGATGGCCTCCACGTCCTTCTTATATCCGTGGTTCTGTGCGGCGAGGACGGCGTTCTGGTGCCGGAGGTCGGCGGCCTGCTGGCTCAGCTTGTGGCTGAGGTACGCCTCCTGCACATAGGCATAGCCAACCCACATGGCCACGATCAACACCACGCCGGCAATGACGGCATGGCGCATGGAAAGACCGCCGGTGCGGACCCTGCCCGCTGCAACGAGGACTTTGCTGTTTCTCATGCTGGATCGCGTGGTGTGACGAAGCGCTGGGAAGGATGCCGACTATAACAAAGGGGACCTAGCGCGTCTCCTCCCAACGCTTGGCGATCGCTTCGGCATCGAGATCGCGGAAATCCTTTCCGTCGCGGCGCAGCGATGCCTCCGCCTCGGCGAAGCGCCGCCGGAATCGCTGCCCCGCGACCCGCAGGGCGTCCTCGGGATTGACCTTCAAGCGCCGCGCCAGCGACACCACCGCGAACAGCAGGTCGCCCATCTCGTCGAAGGCCTGCTTGGGATCGCTCGCCTCCGCCAGCTCTCGCGACTCCTCCGCCACGTTCTCGGCCGTCTGGGTCGGCGATTCGAAATCGAAGCCGACCCGCGCCGCGCGCTTCTGCAAGCCCAGCGCCCACGCCAGCGCCGGCAGGGTTGGCGGCACGCGATCCACCACCGACTCGTCCGCGCGCCCGCTGCTGCGGGCGAGCGTGGCCTTGGCGTGCTCCCAGTTGCGCAGCACCTCGTCCGCGTCGGCGACCGACACGTCCCCGAACACATGCGGGTGCCGCGCCACCATCTTGGCGGCCACCGCCTCCGACACCTCCGCGGCGTCGAAGCGCCTCTGCTCGGCGGCGATCTCCGCATGCATCGCGACCTGGAGCAGGAGGTCGCCGAGCTCCTCCTTGATCTTGGCGTCGTCGCCCGAGTCGATCGCCTCGAGCAGCTCATAGGTCTCCTCGAGGAGGTAGGGACGGAGAGACTCGTGCGTCTGCTCGCGGTCCCACGGACACCCGCCGGGGGCGCGCAGCCTGGCCACGACCTCGAAGATGGCCGCCACACCGGGAGAGTACGGCCGCTCGTCACGCTCTGGCATCGATCCAGATTCTGTCATGGGGTCGACACCGCGACGGTCGGTGAGCCCGCTGCGTAGAGCTCCGCCATCTCGTCCAGCAATCGCGCCAGGTCGTCTCTCCAGCCCTCGCCCTGGCGGCGCATCTTGATTCGATTCGGCGAGATGGAGATTCGGCCGGCCATCCTGCGCGCCAGCTCATCGACGTCGAGAAACCGCTGCGGGTCGACCCGGATGACGATGTCGTGCCCATCGGCGACCACTCCGCGCAGCCCCAAACGCTGCCCGCGGAGCTTCACGCGCAGCGAGTAGGCGAGGTTGTCGAGCTGCGCCGGCCCGGGCCCATATCGGTCTTCCAGCGATCGCAGCACCGCCTCCAGCTCTTCCTCCTCGTCGGTCGCGGCGAGCTGCCGGTAAGCGCCCAGCCGCAGCTTCTCGTCGCGGATATAAGAGCGGGGGATGAAGTGGTCGAGGGGCAGATCAAGGTTCATCTCAGCGGTCGAGAGGACATCGCCGACAGCGGCCTCGTCCGAGCCGGTGCGCAGCTTGCCGACAGCGCCCTGCAGCATCTGCAGGTACATCTCGAATCCAACCGCCGCGATCGCGCCGTGCTGCTCGGTGCCGAGCAGGTTCCCGGCGCCGCGGATCTCGAGGTCGCGAAGCGCGATCTTGAAGCCCTGCCCGAGCTCGTGCAGGCCCGAGATGACGTCAAGGCGCTTGTCCGCGTTTTCAGTGAGCGAGCGGCGTGGGTCGTAGAGGAAGTACGCATAGGCCCGGCGGCCCGATCGCCCGACACGGCCGCGCAGCTGGTACAGCTGCGCCAGCCCGAAGCGGTCGGCTCGCTCGACGAGGATCGTGTTGACGTTCGGGATGTCGAGACCCGACTCGATGATGGTGGAGCACACGAGCACGTCGTGCTTGGCCGATTCGAACTCGACCATCACCGTCGCCAGCTGGTCCTCCGGCATCTGCCCGTGACCCACGATCACCCGGGCGCTGGGAACCAGGTCACGCACTCTGTCCGCCGCCTTCTCGATCGTGCGCACGCGGTTGTGCACGTAATAGACCTGGCCGCCTCGCTGCAGCTCGCGCGTGATCGCCTCGCGCACCAGCTCGTCGTCGTCGGCGGTCACGTACGTCTTGATCGGCTGGCGCTCTTCGGGCGGCGTCTGGATCACGCTCATGTCTCGAATCCCGCCCACGGCCATGTGCAGGGTGCGCGGGATGGGCGTGGCCGACAGCGACAGCACGTCGAGCTGGGTACGGAGCTTCTTCAAGCGCTCCTTCTGCATGACGCCGAAGCGATGCTCCTCATCGACGATCAGCAGGCCGAGCCGCTTGAAGCGGACGTCCCGCTGCAGAAGGCGATGCGTGCCGACCACGATGTCGACCTGGCCGGCCTTCAGCCCTTCGATGGTGCGCGCCTGCGTGTCTTCGTCGACGAATCGGGACAGCATCTCGACCGTGACCGGAAACTTGCCGAGCCTCTCCGTGAAGACGTGAAAGTGCTGCTGCACAAGGACCGTCGTTGGCGCGAGCAACGCCACCTGCTTGCCGCTCATCGCCGCTTTGAAAGCCGCGCGCAGGGCGAGCTCCGTCTTGCCGAAGCCGACGTCCCCGCACAGCAGGCGATCCATTGGCCTGTCGGATTCCATGTCCGCTTTGATCTCAGCAAGCGCCGCGACCTGGTCGGCGGTCTCCTCATATGGAAAGGACGACTCGAGCTCCTGCTGCCAGGCGGTATCCGGTGCGAACGCGATGCCCGGCCTGGCCTCTCGCAGCGAGTAGATCTTCAGCAGCTCCTCGGCCACGTCCTGGACCACCTTGCGTGCGCGGCCGCGCGCCCGCGACCAGTCGCCTGTGCCCAGCCGGTGCAGCGCCGGCTCGCCTTCCCCGCCAAGGTATTTCTGGACGCGGTCGAGGTTCTCGACCGGCACGAAAAGCTTGTCCGCTTCCGCGTATTCGAGCTCGAGGTATTCGCGATGCGCACCGTCTGATTCGAGGAGCCGCATTCCGGCGAACCGCGCGATCCCGTGGTCGACGTGCACCACAAGCTCGCCCGGCGCGAAGTCGAGCGTGAACTCGCGGGTCAGCTGCTCGGCTCGGCCGCGTGACGAACGTGTCGGCCGCGCGGGGCGGCGGAGTCGGCCGAACAGCTCGGCATCGGTGACGAGGTGGAAGCCGATCGCCGGCTGCGCACAGCCGGCCGCGACGTCGAGGTCGGCCTGGCGAAGCCCGGGTTCGACCTGGAGGTCGAGGTCGAGCTCGACCTCACGCGGGTGATCGCGCACGCCGCCCTCGTCGAGGAGCGTTCTGAGCCTTTCCGACTGCTCGGTCGCGATCACGACCGTGGCGGACGCGCCGAGCGCCGCCAGCTCGGCTGCGGCTTGCGGCCGGCCGACCAGGGTCTCAGCCTCCGACCAACCAAGGTCGACGGCGTCGTCACCGGCCTCGCCGGCCGTCATCTCCAGGCGCGGATGGCTCGAGACCGCCTCCAGCCGCTCCGCGTCGACCACCGGCAGCAGGAAACCGCGCGGCAGCTCGGCGCCTCCGGCCTCTGCGGCCGCGAGCATCTCCGTCTCCTCGATGAGCACCCGCGCATCCGCGCGCTGGCGCGCCGGCTCGAGGTCCACGACCGCCATGCCCTCGGGCAGGTGATCCAGGAACGACGGCCGCGACGGGGCCAGGTAGGCCGAGTAGAACTCGATCCCCGGAAAGGCGCCGCCGGCTTCGAGCC
>WNGK01005406.1_pt1 | contig 13551 bp, 18 predicted proteins | sample 5400601 | NCBI WGS metagenome assembly WNGK01 (sample SAMN13153376, study PRJNA577476) | soil metagenome | isolation source: 60 cm soil or saprolite under Garry oak tree replicate 1 | place: USA:California | collected 2016-06-15 | reverse complement strand
GACGTCCGGGGAACCCGTAGTGCGCTTGGCCGGGCTGCGACGATCCTCGGGGCGCTGGACCCGGGCTCGGTGACCGCGTCGGCGTTCGGGTACAGCGAGTCCCAGTTCCGGTTCCATGAAGGCAGCGCCTACACCCGCCTGGGTGACACCCGTTCTGCGCTCAGGGCGCAAGAGCGTGCCCTGGAGACGTGCCCGCCCGGTGACTACACCGACTGGGCGCTGACCCGCCTTGACCGGGCGAGCTGCCTGGCCCGTGACGGTGACCCGGTGGCCGACGTCGCTTACGCGACCGAGACCTTGACCCGGCTCAGCGGCGAGCAAAGCCAGGGGATCATCGTGAGTCGCGGGCGCGCGATGGCGCGCGCCCTGCCCGCCAGCTACCGCAACATCCCGGCGGTGCGCGAGCTGAACGAGCTGCTGCCCGCCGGAGAGGTAAAGGAGCTGCCGTGACGCAGATGGCCGTCTGCCCTGCCGGCCCTGACGACGCCGCTGCCATGGCGGTGCTGCTGGAGGAGATGGACCACTACTACGGCGCCGCCGGGACGGAGCCGCCCGGCGAGCGGCTGCGGCAGATCAACGAGGCGCTGTTCGCCAGCCCGCCCGCCGCGCACGCGCTGCTGGCATGGGATAACACCCGGCTGGCCGGTTTCGCGGCATATTCGTTCCTCTGGCCCGCGGTCGGGCTCACCCGCTCGCTGTACCTCAAGGAGCTCTACGTCGCTGGCGACTACCGGTACCGGGGGGCCGGCAAAATGCTCATGCAAGCGGTGCTCGACGTTGCCAGCAAGCACGAATGCAGCCGGGTCGAGTGGACCACAGATCGAGACAACAGCGGCGCGCAGGCCTTCTACACCACGCTCGGGCTGCCCACGGAGCCGTCCAAGGTCTTTTACCGGGTCGAGGACATCGGGACAGGCTTCCAGCTTCCCAAGAACCGGTGAGTCGGCAGGTTGAACATGGCGTGGTGCCCATCATCCTGGTTTGCAACCTGCCAGCGAGCCCTCCTTCACATCGGCCGGCCGCTCAGGTCGGCTGTCAGCTGGCATCTTGCGCCGCTCTCTCAAGGCGGTAGCGCCGGTTCAAATCCGGTCGGGGCTACTCGCGAAGTAGCAGGTCAAGGGCCTGATCGCCGGTCGCGGCGGTCAGGTCCTTGATCATCTGTCCGTCGTTCGTCCGTGAGTTCTGCCGTCATCTGGCGGCAGCGGGCGCTACTGGATGAGGGTCATCGGTACTCATGCGGGGCCAGACCCGGGCGGGCGTGAACATCGCAGTGATTGTCCCGTACCGGGTGGCTGCGCATTCCTGTGTGCGCGAGCGGGTCGCAAGCTGCACCGCTGGGCTGCCTCTCGCGTGTCCGCGCGCCAAGAGCAGACATGAGCACCGGCACGCCCGCGGCCCAACTGGCAGGCATGACGAGCACCCCGGCGCACTCATCTGACCCACGATGACGCGGGGTGGCCGAGTGCCAGCGGCCGGGCTCAGGCCCGTGGATGTCGCTTCCGATCGGGCGATACTCCACGAGGAGCACTCGGCCATCCAGCGGCCGGTGATCGACCAACACGAGGGCCGCAGAGGTCACATCCGTGGGCTAACTCGTCCCCGCTAGCAGGAAGCAGGGAGGATTTTCGAGGATCTCGATGATCGGCCCGGTTCGGCTCGGGCGGCTTGGGCGGCTCGCCGAGGAACAGGACAGTCCAGGCCACGGGCTGGAGTGGGCGGTCCGGTGTGTGGCGCTGTTAGACGACGTGGCGCATCTGAAATCGGGAACGGCCTTGACCAGATGCTCGGCTGACCCATCGGCTGGGATACGCGGCGCTGGAGGATTGCTGGCAGCGAATCACTGGTGGCCACCTGCCCAGCCCCGCCACCTGGGCGTCGGAGATCCAGCGGCCCAGCTGCCCGGGCGAGGAGATGACCCTTGCTCCATCCATCCCCGAGGGAGGGCCGGGGTGCAGGGCAGAGCCCTGCGATATGGCGGACGGTTACAGGCCGTCACCGGTGCCATGTCAGGAGTTCTGGGGGTGGGGCCAGCCGGCACCAGGGCCTGGCCCTTCACTGTCCTCGAGCTGACTTGATGGTCTTGAAACGGCCGTGTTGTAACTGACAGACGTGCGGCGGTTGGCCCCTATCGCGCGATGTGATCCGCCTTCTTGTTGAGGGTGTACTCCAATGTGGCCGGCAACGGAACCCCCTGGCGCCAAAGATCGCACCACTGCTCGTTCACGATCCGCTCGGCCTCTTGTCGCGTTGGGAGCTCCATCCGCAAGGCAATCAGCAGATCGGCCCGGTGCAGGTCGAAGGCCACGTGCACAGTCTCGGCGTAGCCTAGCGCCGCTTGCACGGCGCCGTTGTAGGTGACAACTGCCACCCCGAGTGGGATTAGGGCCAGCAGCACCCACCAGCCCGACCACAGCAGCAGCACCAGGGACACAACCGTGGTGACTGCCATGGTCACGGCCATACGGACGGCTGAATCCAGCGCGTCGCGCCGGTCATCTACCAGCGACTTTGGCTGCTCGCCTAGTACGGGGTAAAGCCTCGGCCATGCGGTCACTGCGTCGAGCCCGTATGCCCGTCCTGCGCTGTCCTCCATCGCCGCGAGCACGTTGCCGAGCGCGGTCGGCCGTAGGAGGTGGTCTGGCATCGGGAACCGGCACCGTAGCTGGTGGCCCGCCACGCCTGTCCGCTGGATCGCTTCGTCGGTCAGCTCCGGGCCTTGAGGCAGTCGCGCGGCCCTGGCAAGGCGGCTCCTGCGGCTCTGCTGCCACCGCTGGGCCGACTTCGTTCCCAGCCAGGCTGGCCACGACCCTTCGGCCAGGCTCATCATTGCGAGCTGGAGGGGATGCACTACCACTGCCAGCAGGGTTACGGCGAGTGCCACGAGCACTACCTCGCCGAGGCTCAGATGGGACGCCGTGGCCCACGCTGCCTTGAAGCTAATCCGGTGGTTCAAGCGCGCGTTCCAGCCCCAGGCGCCGGCCCATACGAGCACCAGCAGGAACAGCGACGCCGCATAAGTCGGGAGGTAACCGACCAGGTAGAACCGGCGGCCGAAACAGCCGTCCGCAGGTGGCCTGGTCACCGTGTCCAGCTTCACCGTTGAAGTTCCAGCTTGCAATGTGGTGGATTCGCGCAGACGGGGATGTCGCGCTCGTCGTAGAACGACCAGGCTTCCGTGGCGCCGCAATGAACGCAAACGAGCCAGATCACGCGATACCGGGTCGAGCGTCCTGGCAGGCTGGCGCGGTCGCCGGAACTCATCTCGCCGCCGCTCCCGCCGGCTGTCCCAGCTGCTTCGCATGCCCTGACCGGGATGCTAACGCCCGCGTCCCGCCCGTTCACGCGGATCCTCGCAGCGGTCAGCCCAGGATCTCCGCGAAACAACCCCCTTAACTGGTCGCTCATTTCACCGGCACGAGAATCTGGCCCGACGTCCAGAGTCCTGAAAATCCCGCTCTTCTCAGGATCGATTAGCGCCGTATACTGCCGCTGCGCACGTTCAATACCCTTATCGGTCAGACAGCCACCGTGCGTCGATTCTGCTGAGCCCTCGGTCGCCCATTCCATGCAGGCCAACGCACGAATATCGTGGCGGGTGCGTCCTGCCGGTCGCGCAAATGACATGGTCCGAAGGCGAGTCCCAGACGAGCGGCGCGCGGAACGGCACGCGATGCCAGACACTGCGACGGCGCCCCGTAATCCTGGTGGCCGGGCGCCAGCGGCCCTACCGGCGGGCCAATCAGGATCGGATTGATCAGCTGCTGGCCAAGGCTGAGGTCGGCGCGGGCCGGGTTGCTGTCGTAGGTGATCAATGCGGCGCCGGAACAGGCCCCGGCCTAAGAGATGACCCGGAGTCGCGACAAGCGCCGCCGCGCATATCGCGCGGCCGTTGCCGATGTCGGCGACTTTGATCGAAGCTGCGCCCTCGATCGCTAGGTTGCTTGCCGACACCGCGGCGCCGGACGTGGTCCCGGTGGCGCGCACGCCCCAGGACGCGCCGAGGGCGAGAGCGATCGCGACTCCGGCCGCCAGGACGTGGTGCCGGGGCTGTCTGACCGGGCTGCCCGGCTCTTCGTCCGATCCGCCGTACGCGGCCTGGCCGACCGGATCGCTGGGACAGCCGAGGCCAGGCCAGTTCGAGTGCGCAGGAGCCGACTCTGATCTCACCGAGACCGGCGGATCGTAGATCGTGCTCATGGGGATCTGCTTCCTCGATAGGTACCGATCGTGTTGTCCCGACTGCAACGATTGAATTCGTACCTGGGAGAAATCTGAAAGCTCACTGATCCTTGGCTTGATCTTCGCTGACCATGAGACGTGGTCCTCTGACGGGGGTCGCCTGCCAAGGCCAGCTGTCAGCTGTCCGAGTGCTGGCGATCGCGGCCAGCTCGACATGTCTGGCGTGGCCGGGTCCTCGAACATTAGCGGCGCTAACGAGTTTTGGGAGCCAGGTGGGGAGCCAACGTGCAGCGACACCAGGCGACGCCAGGCCACAGGCAGCCACGGAAGCCGCAGGTGAACGCCACACGGGGCGACGTCCAGCCGCACCTAGCGACGGCTGGAGTGTGCATGGCATGCAAGAGGTCTGGGGTTCGAATCCCCATAGCTCCACCCGAAAGACCAGGTCAGAGCAGGTGCCGAGCTCCAGCAGGATGGCTCTCAAGATCGCTTGACCGTCATTTGACCGTCGCGGCGGACGGGGCGGGTTGGCACTCAGCCTCACGGTCTGACTCTGGTCGGCACGTCGGTTGCGCAGATCGTGGTGTTCGTTGAACAGGCTTACTGGCCTGCTATGGCGTTCTTGCGGGACGTCCCCCACCGCGACTGGTCTCGGCTCGATGGCATGGTCGATGGGCGGGAGCGGCCCCGGCTGTAGATGGCCGGCGAGTTGCCCCTCTCTATCAAGCTGAGCAGGCGGAGTTTGGCGGCCGCGGCGCAATGCCCATGCGATCATCGTGACGGCCGTGGCCATAGTGGCGAGCACAAGCGAGTAGATGCCGGCTAGGAGCCTGCTGAAAAAGGCAGTTCCTGGGGCTCCGTGTAGCTGCCGAGTGCCCGCTCCGGTACCTGTAGCCAGCCCGTCTGCGCTGAGATCGGGCCCCTCCCGGTAGCCTCCGCTGTCTGGGACACGGCCAGCCATCGAGCCGGATCCGCTTTGAGGGCATGCCGGGCGGGCCTGCTCAGGTGGCCAGCACCCAGGCGCCGTCCCGGCAGGCCAGCCCCCTCCCGGTCAGGTTGCGCAGGTTCAGCGCGGCGGTGCGGCGCTTGAGCCAGGCGTGGTTCTTGGCGGTGCCGCGGTAGCGGAGCTTGAGCCGGCGTCCCCGCCAGGTGGCGACCTGGGCGACGGCGCGTTCCACGTTGGGCCGGCGGGCCATGTAGTCCTTGCGCAGCCCGGTGGCGGCCCAGTCGCGGCGGGCAGCGCGCAGCAGGTCATCACGCTCGTGCAGGACGAGCTTGCGGCCGGTCTTGCAGGTGGTGCATTGTGCCCGCAGCGGGCAGCCGCGGCACAGGACGCCGAAGGTGGCGACGCGGGTGCGGCTCAAGGCGACGGTGTGCCCGGCCGGGCAGGTGACCATGCCGGCCTTCTCGTCCACGGTGAAGTCGTCGATGGTGAACCCGCCCTGCACCGGGGCCTGCAGAGGCTTGGGCTTGATCACCGCCTGGTGCCCGGCCTTCTCCATCGCATCACGCAGGTCACCGGTGCCGTAAGCAGAGTCGCCGTACCAGGCCAGCGGGTCACCGCCGCCGCCGTTGTCACTGCCGCTGCCGCTGCCGGCACCGGGGGTTGCGCCGGCGCCGTCACCGGCGGCCCCGGCGGTCAGGAACTCCTCCGCCACCGCCGGGTCGGAGTTCTCCTGCCCGGCGGCCCTGGTTAACTTCTCATCGGTGATGATCCCGGTCTCCGGGTCGGCGGCCAGGTGCGCCCGGTAGCCGTCCCTGCGGGCCTCGGGGGACTTGCGGGTGTGCCGGGCCTCAGGGTCCACGGTGGAGATGGTCCGGTCTTCGGCGACCTTGCGGGCGATCCGCCACCGCCCGTCAGTCCCGTCACTGCCCTCGGCGGGCTCGACGTCCTGCCCGGCGACCAGGGCCAGCAGCGCCAGCGCCGACGCGGCGGCCTCCCCCAGCCTGGCATCCTGGAACGCCTCCACTAGCGCGTTCGCGTCGTTCACCAGCGCCGACACCAGGGCGTCCCTGGCGGCCGGGTCATCCCAGTCGATCTTCGGCTTGCCCGGCCGGGAGTAATCATGGCCGGTGCACACCGCCGCGATCTGCTCCGCCGCGCCGGGCACCTCCCGGGCCACCTTGCGGATCGCCGACACCAGCTGGGTGACGGTGTCCTGGGTGGCCACCGCGTCGGCCAGGATCGTGGAGTCCACCGCCCGGCGGCGCCGGCCCCTCAAGATCCCCGTCTCATCCACGATCTTGCGCACCGCGTCGTTCACCCGGTGCGGGCGCTTCGACTTCGCGATCCGGTTCCGCCAGTACACGAGCGAGGACGGGTCAAACCCCCCATCGGCCAGCGACGACCCGATCGCCACCTTCCACCGCACATCGAAGCGGACCGCCTCGGCGGTCTCCCGGTCGGAGAAATCGTGCAGCGCCTGCAGCGCCAGCACGGCCGCCATCCTGCTAGCCGGCAGCGACGGCCGGCCTACCCCCGGCGGAGCGAACAGGTCCGCGTAATCCGCATCGGGGAACACCTCGGCCCGGTGCGCGGCCAGGAACGCGAACATGCTGCCCGCCGGGACCAGATGCCCGGTCAGCGACGCGGCGTCTGGTAACTCCCGGCCTGCCCGCTCGAAACCCTGCATGACAAAACCATCCCAGATGCTCGAGCACCCGCCAATGGGCGGCCACGCCTTTTTCAGCAGGCTCCTAGGGCGGTCTGCCTCTCGAGCAGAGCCGGGTTGATCGTCATGGTTGCCCAGATCCCGAACCCCATGGCAATGGCAGCCTGAGCCGTCGCAAGCATGATGACCGCGGAGGCGGCAGGCCGGAATCGCGACAGTTCCGGCTTGGGCTTGAGCGCTGCGTCGCAGGTAGGAGGCGAGCCGGGCAAGATCTGGTTCTGTCTCATTCGCCGAGGACTCGTGCTACAGCCAAGTTGACCTCTGCGGCCCGGAGCTCTTGCAGGTTGCGGACCATTTCTGCGGTCACTTGGAGCACGGTGTCGAACTGGTCGATCTTTGCTGCCAGTTCCTGCTGGTAGGGCATAGGCGGCAGGGGCAAGACGAAGTCGGCCAGCGAGCGAGTGCTTACCCTGGGCATTGTGGTGCCTGATGCGTGTCGTGCGATCTGCTGCTTGAAGTCCTGTGATTCGGTCCAGGCGTGGAGCCAGGACGGCAGGAGGCGCTCGTTCTGGGTGATGCGCAGCGCTGCGCACTCCCGGCCCAGAACCGCTCCGGCGGCGCGGTCGTCAACGATGGCGGATTTCCCCAGGTCGCCGAGGAGCGCGACGACGACGTCACCTGCCTGCAGGTAGACCGCCCGCGAGAGATCAGTTCCTGCCTCCAGGGTCCGCGGTTGTTGGCCCGAGATCTCGGCGATGCCGAAGAACTGTGCGCCTTGGCCGGCGTCGATGGTCTTGGCGGGTACCCGCCCTTGCAGGACATCCGCTATATCCCCGAGGCGCGCATGCGTGGCGATCGGTCAGCCCTCCAGGTACTTGGCGAGTTGGGCTAGCGCATCGTTAGCCTGCACGGCGCTCTGCTTCACTCTTTCTCGGAGCTGTCGGGCGCTCTGCTCGAGGGCTTCGACATCGATCTCCGGGCTTCTCCTGTGCCGCTTTGGGTTGAGGTTGGCATCCGTGATCGAATGCACGGAGACGGCAACGGCGATCTCGCCGTCGCCGGCATCGATCTCCTGATTCAGGCGCCACGTCCGGACAAGCTGACCGAGCCGGTCGATTGTCTCTTCTTCCAGCGAGAAACGGCTTCGGCCCGGCTTTCCAAGCTCTGATGCATCCACCAGGAGAACCTCATCGGAGCGCTCCTTGGCGTCCGGCGACCGGAGCAGCCAGACAGACAGCGGGATCGAGGTATCCGCCCGCAGCCGCGGGGGCAAGAGCACGACACCCTCAACCACCCCGGCCTTAATCAAGGCGCGCCGGATCTGCAGTTCACGGCCACCTCCGGAGAGCGAGGCTGTCGGCAGGACGACTGCGGCTCGGCCTGCAGGCTTTAGCTGCAGCGTGGCGATCTGAAGCCAGGCGAAGTCGGCGCTTTGGGGGGATGGTGCGCCGAACCTCCACCGAGGATCCAGGTAGACATCTACATTGCCCCAGTCGCTCATCGCGTAGGGCGGGTCCAGGACGACGCTGTCGGCCCTTGGGAGCTGAGTCAGGTCCATGGTGAGTGCGTTCCCGTGCCGGATATCCGCCGTCAGTTCGTAGAGGTAGCAGCGGGACCGCGCGATGCGGCAGACCGCCTCGTTGATCTCGACGCCGACAAGCTCAGGGGGAGGGTTGGCAGGCTGCCACAATGCCGCCAGTAGCAGCAGGCCGCCTTCCCCCACGGCTGGATCGAAGATGGTGCCGGTGCCGCTATCCGTCAGCTGGCTCAGCAGATAGGAGACGTCATCAGGTGTGGAGAACTCTGCGGCAAATCGGTCGGTCTCGGTCAGCTCTGCCAGTGTCCCTTTGAGCAATCTGGATCGGGGCTTCTCGCCAGCCGGCGCGAATCGCGGGGCCACCTCGTCCAGCAATGCGAACCGCGGAGTCACGTCACCAGTGGCATCGTCTAGCGCGATGGCGATCCCCCGCGCGGTATACCCATCGCCCTGACGGACATGGGAAAGGCCGGGGACGAGCAATCCCGCTAGGTCCGGGTTAAGCTCCTCGATCCGCTCGGTAGCCCCTCGGAGCCTCCGTACGAACTCAGCTGGCCTTTCTTCGTTGCGAACACGGGTCCAAGATGCCTCCGCAGGCATGATCGGAATATGGGCGTGACTGTGCCCGTCCGGCGCGCTGCTGGCTTCCGCCCGTTCGCTCGCCTCGAAGTAGACGAGACACGCAACGCAGAAGGCAGCTACCTCGTCAGGGCTCCATGTGCCTCTGGCGCTGCTGGTCAGCGCCGAGAGCCGGGTGATCGCGGGCACACGCCCGGCGATCTTGCCTTTCTCGACGAGCCACGTCTCGATCTCGCCCAGGTCAAAGAGAGCACCCGACGGTGCCTGCACCTTGGGCGTCGGAAAGTCAGGATGCCGCTTCCGCCAGTTGCCGACAGCAGACGGCCCGACATGCGAGATCCGCGCGATCTCCGGAATACCGACGAGGAGTAGCTGTGTCGAGGAACCTTGCGCCGCCATCACGCAGCACCCCTCAGGCCGACCGCGGCAGACACCGCAGGCGGGAACTCAGCATCGAATAGCACTACCGCGGTGGCCGCAAGTTCCAGCCGACGAGAAAGCGATCGCCGGTTCGCGACAACCGTGGCACGTACGCCGCACCCGGCAAGCCAGGCAACGGCTTCCGCGAACCGCCCGTCGCCTGATGCCACGACAACGTCCTCGAAGCGGTCGCTCACCGACTCGCCGGTCAGGACTTCCAGGAGAGCAAGGTCCGCGCCGTCCGGGCCGGAGCGCCACAGGCGCCTGACGCCTGGCCAGCTGAATCCCACCTCGGCACCTGCCCCGTGATTGCATGCGACCACGCACAGGTCCCCGCACGCGGGCTTGACGAGCTCAGCGTAGTGCTGCCGGCACGCCAGCACCTCGATAGCAGTCGGCCGGGGCGTGCCGACCAGGTTCTCCACGTCGACTAGGTGGAGCCGGCGCCCTCGCGGGAAGGTTTGCTTCATGTCAGCGACATTACACACACAAGCTCCGTGATGTCAAGTCACAGGCATCGACGATCGCTCACACGCTTCGTGCTGGCGATGATACAGTCCGGCAGTGATCTTCACGGCGCGTCTCGGTTCGGTGTTGTGTCGAGTTCAAGCGGGTGGACCGGTGGCGAGCAATGCCGATGCCGCCACATGCCTTGTCCGCGTACTATTTCTTCCGCCCCTGCACGTCCATGAGGGAGCACGACGTGACCGCGGTTACTGAGGAGCTTGGGTCTGACCAGCGGCAGGTGCTCCAGGCTGTCTATGACGCTCTGAAGGTCTCGAACAGTTGGCCAAAGTTCAGTCAAGTAGACCGGAAGCTGTACCGGAAGGGTCGCCTCGATGTAGCCAGGGTGAGCAGAGAGATACCGGAGACGCTGCTGCAATCCATCGGCTCCAGAGATTCCTACATCCATCCCGATACGCCTATGCGGCTCACTCTGACAGGTATCTCTGCCTGTAATGGCAGTGTCGATACTGTCGGTCTCTTCCTCCGCACACTTCGGTGGATTGCGAAGCGCGAACGGACCTATCAGCCCGGATCGGACGCAGTGACAGGCGTGCTACAGGTGTCGGCTCGGCAGTTGATGCGTGGCTTCAGGTTCAAGAAGGAACGGTTTGGGGACGTCCTTACTATTGGTGAACTCATGCAAGTGGAGCAGTGGGGATGGGTGAGCGGTGGAAGTGGGTCGACTAATGAGCCAGGATGGACATTCGCCGTCAGTCGGGATGTTAGACGCTTCCGAGACGTTCGCTCGCTCGATGACTACCTACAGGTGAAACAGCAATGGCGTGAAGAATCCATAGCGCCTCCCAGCCAGCGAAGTAGCGTTGACGCGCTACCTTACTTCTTCGAGCAGCCTGCAGAAGTCGCCGTTAGTTCATATATTGATCAAGCAGTCATCGAGATCATCTCGTCTAAGCGTGAGGCAAGTCAATGGAACTGCGACAAGCTCCTCCAGCTAATCGGCGAGCTGAATGACAACTACGCCAGCCGGAACACCTACTCAGCCCACGCCATGCTGCGGGCAATCCTCGATCACATCCCGCCGATCTTCGACTGTCACAGTTTCACGGAGGTGGCGAACAACCACCTGTGGGGCCGGACCGACAAGGGCTACATCAAGAGGCTACTCGACCTCAGACTGCAGGGAGACGACGCACTCCACCGGCAGATCTCCACGAAGGCCGACTTCCTGCGCTTCGAAGATCTGCCGCCTGGAACCTGGCTGAACATTCTGCTGCAGGAGTGCGCGGGTCACCTCTGACGATGCGGGCGGGCATATTCGTCGAGACCGCTACGTGGCGTGGCGGCTTAAGCGGCCAGAAACTTGGAGTACGACGTGCCAGCCGCCTCCCGCATCACGGCCTTGCCGTATGCGTCGTGACTGCCCACTGAAGAAATGTAGCGCCGACGGCGTGAGGGCCTGCCGGTCAGTCGGGAGCCCGGTGCGCGTGCACAGCAAACCCCAGCGCAGATCCAGGTAGGTCGTCCGCTGGGAGAGTGAACGGTGGAGCGCACGATGACTGAGTCGGCCGAAGACCTCTTTCGTGAGGCTCAGAGTCTGGAGCAGAAGCGCCTGACCGCCGGCCGGCTGACCATCAGCGATGCCCGCTGGAATCTTGGCGGCAGTCAGAGCCGGTAGGGTCTCGGCATGGGACGAGCCGCACGGGCGAAGGCAGCTGCTCGGGCTGCCCGGCCAGCCCGGAGCCGGGGCCGACTCGGCCTCCTGGCCACGCTGCGCGAGCACCGCGCCTTCCTGGAAGCCTCGGCGGCTTCGTTCGATGCCGGCTTCGAGGCAGAGGCAAAACGACTCGCCGTCAGCCTGCGCGTACTTCTCCACCACACGCCGAAGAGCCACGCCCTCCTCGACCAGCTCGGCGTCAAGGACAAACTCAGATTCACTGACACTAGCGAGCCCATGCACCCCCGAATGCTAGGTCCCAATCCCGGCCTTGTGATGCTGCTCGTGAAACCCGGCGAAGGCCGCTATATCGCGCCGCTTCGTGGGCTACCACCGCCTCGTATCAAGCCGCCGATCAAATTCACGCCCTGGTGGACTAGCGGCGTAGGCGAGGGCGGCGAAGGGACTCTTTGGTCTCGGAAAGACTTCGTGATGGCCCTGGCAAACAAGGAGGGCGGCGCTCACGTCGACCCCAAATTGACCGACGCCTACGAGCACCTCGTGCACGCCAACGGCCTAGGCTATTCAGTGCCGACCGCCAGCGGAGTAGATGAGCCCTTCGCTGGCAGCCCCGTCGCAGCATCGGTGCGGCAGATCACCTATGAGCTGCTCGAAACACTGGACCGGCACGCGGCCCTCCTCACCTGACGCGCAGGCGCCGGACGGCGCTCCGCTCTGTCGCGACTGGGCGGATCCGGACATGGGCACAGTTTGAGACTTCCCGTATACGTGCAGTCAGGCTTCGCCTCAATGAATCGCGCCGGGGGTCCGGAGACTCTGTCGGCGAGATCAGCAGGTCGGCCATGGACCGGGCCCAGAACCTGGCCGCCGGGTCCCAGCGATACAGCTCGCTCAAGTCCCTTGCGGCGCGTTATGTGCGTTGGTCTCGGCGTATCGCGCTGATCATGAGAGGGCCTCTGCGGCAGACATGGGGTTGTCGAAGACCTGCTACCGCAGAGGCCATCCTGTGGGTGCCGAGAACTCTGTCTGGCCAGTCGCTGGCCCAGCTCGCGGATCTCATCTGAGATCGGCGGCGTCCCGTGGTGTTCGGGTAGGTCCAATTGTTCCTGGCCAGGCAAAGGTGCTAGGCGAGCAGGGTGCCCGGCGTCACGATCCGGTGCAGGCGAAGGCGGCTGGGCACCACCGCCGCGGCGACGGCCGGGTCTACGCGACCAATGCCACCAGGCATCAGGAGGGATTCGGCATACCCATCGTGATGCTGCCCGACCCCGACAAGGTGCACGACCAGGACGACGTCATCAACTCGCTGTGGCAGCAGTTCGCCGAAGCCCTGGCCAGGGCGAAGCGGGTGCTCGTACTCGGTCACTCACTGAACGACAGCTTCCTGATGCGGACACTCATCAAGAACGTCCTGCCCTTCGACCGGATCGCCGTCACAGTCCTCGAAGACGAACAAGACCAGGGTCAGCCTCACCAGTCCGCCGGGCCGGTGATCGCCAAGATCAGCCAGAACCTCGTCAATGCCGCCATCGTCCCTATGCGCTTCGGGAGCAGCCCGGATGCTGGGATCAAAAGCCTGCGCAAGTGGCAAGAAGGCCTGGCCGCCGACGGCCCGCTCTGAGCCGGACTCTCATCGTGACGGCTAGCGCGCCTAATAGCGGCGCATCGCCGACTGAGCTGACGCTGCGCTGGTCTCCTCCGCGAGCCGAGTGTGACCTCGGCGGAGCGGGACCTCGCTAAGCACACCGAGGGGCCTGGTGCCCACTGGCCGCTTCTCGTGGGTCTGCTAGAGGGAGAGGAGTTCGATGGTTCCCTCGAGCGGCAGGTCGAGGACGCCGTTACCTGTGCGAATGCCTAACCTTGGCTTTTCACCGCGGGCCTGTGCCTGACGGCGCGGCATAGACAGAAGATGCTCCTGACCTGGGACGATAAGGGTGTCGATGGCCTTATCCAGCCCAGATCGAGGAGCACTCCTGAGGTGAACGTTACCGGCTGGTCGAAGAACCTGGAAGTCACCGCCGATGGTCAGGGCATCGTGTCGCATGCGGGGCTGGCGCTGCTGCGGGCGCTGACCGACAAGA
>WNGK01005405.1_pt1 | contig 13552 bp, 10 predicted proteins | sample 5400601 | NCBI WGS metagenome assembly WNGK01 (sample SAMN13153376, study PRJNA577476) | soil metagenome | isolation source: 60 cm soil or saprolite under Garry oak tree replicate 1 | place: USA:California | collected 2016-06-15 | reverse complement strand
CATCAGTAGTCGGACGAAAAATCGACTGGATGACGATGGCGGAATTCTTTCGGTCTCCCGTTGTGGGATTTTTTTTGCGTGCGGTCGATGCATTTCCGGCAGATCGAGATCGCGCTGATCGAAAAACTATCCGCACCGCAATCGAGCGACTGAAAGGTGGACGCGTCGTCGGTCTTTTTCCCGAGGGCGGGATTCGCGATGGCGTACATTCGCTACTCGAAGGCGCGCCGTTGCGGCCGGGTGCTGCGACGCTTGCGCACATCGCTCGGGTTCCGATTTTACCCTGCGTCATCCTCGGCAGCGATCGGCTTTATTCGATGAAATCCCGAAAGCTTTCGGGACTGCGTCGCACACCAATCTGGATCGCATTTGGGAATCCAATCTCACATTTCCCAGAGCTGCAAAAATCAGAGGCGCGCGAGCGGATCGAATACGAGCTGGCGGCGGCATTCAAGAATCTTTACGCCGAACTGCAACAAAAATTTCGCCTAACAACGAACGACTTGCCGCACCCGCCGCGAGAGCGTTTTGAAGAGCGCGGCCGCGTTCGCGCTTTAAAAAGCGTTCCGGTAGCTGGCGCATCGCCGCACACTAAAATTGCACGTTTTGCCGCGAGCGGAATCGATGGACTTCTATGCGCGTCGATGAATCTCCTCCAGTCGCGCCACCGGCTGAACGGGCGCAGCCGTCAGGATATGGAGCATTATTTGGCTGGATGCGAACGGCTTACCGCGCAGGAATATTACGTCGCTCCGGACGACGTCGATCTTGCCAAACAGTTCGAGGACGGTCGTGCGACCGTCACATGGCGCAGTCCAATCGAGACACAATTCCCCGCTAACAACATCGCGCGATCAGATTTTTTTCCGTGCGGAAAAGGCACCAGCGCACCGACGGTATTTCTCTTGCACGCGCTTATGTCCGCAAGCCACATCGGGTATCGTCGTTGCGCTGCGCGCTTCAATGCGCTCGGTTGGAATGCGTGCTTCGTGCACCTCCCGTACCATTACTCACGGGTACCGCGCGGCTATTGGAACGGTGAGCTCGCGATCACTGCCGATCTCATTCGCAACGCGGAGGGGTTGCGTCAGGGGGTAATCGAGACGCGGCAATTGATGGCGAGATTGCGCGAGCGTGGCTGCGAAGAGTTCGGTGTGCTTGGAGCAAGTTACGGCGGATGGATCGGTGCCCTTTTGGCGATGGTTGAGCCGGATTTTCGTTTCGTCGCGCTGATGGCACCGATCGTGAATGTTGAGCACGCAATCTGGGGGAGCCCGGCGGCGCGATTCATGCGACGCGAGTTGCATCGCGCGAATATCGAGCCGTCTCTCGTCACTCGCCATTTTCATCTGAGCTCACCGCTGCATAATGACCCGCTTTGTGATTCTGCTCGCGTTCTATTCGTAGCTGGCGAATTCGATCTGATCGCGCCAGCCGAGCAAATCGAGGCGATCCACCAAAAATGGCGGGGATCGGAACTGCTGCGAGTGTGCCAGGGCCATTTCGGCTATCGCATGATGCGCGAAACGATCGCGCGGCTGAAAAAGCGTGGCGATTTGTAATTAGCCGTGTTCCTCGATCAGCACGTTCGCATTAACACGGGGCTTTAGTCAGGCGAGTGCCGGCACGCTCGCATCAAGCCGTTTAAACGGCTTTCAACCGATCTCGCCCGCTATCACCGCGCTAAAGCACGGTGTTAATGACAGTCAGCCGATTCCAAGGAATTCCAGACTTGGTCCAAGGTCGCTGAATGCGGCCTCTGCAAGAACGTTGTGTCCTTCCGCCGACGCGTGCCACCCATCGATCGGATGGAGCAAGTCCGCGCGGCTGAGGTCCGCTGTCGCTAGTGCGTGGGAATATCGCAATTGGATATTTCCCGTGTCCTCAAGTTCGCGATTCAAATCTACTACCATTTCGCGCAGATCTTCGTTCACGATTGAAGCGAGACGAATCAAGTTGCGCCGGTAGGCTGGATGAAACGAAATGAAGTATTTGTAAGTCGTTTCCAGGTGCGGATACCGGCGTCTGTCCGATTCTCGAAGACGTTCGACCGCCTCGCGGCCCTCGAAATACGACTCGAAATTGATCAGCCCGAAAACGACAACGGCCACGCGATGCTTCTGAGTTTGAGCGCGTCCGAGCAAGCGGTGCAGCTCACGCGCGTAATTATGTCGGAACTGTTTGGATTGATTTTTCAGGCGTGGCTCCGGCGCATTCAACTCATCAGGCGGACATCGCCATGCCCAGTCGACATTGTTGTGTCCTATTGAGATCAAAATGAGATCGGGGAAACGGGTCGCTCGCAGCAGCTGACTGATTTGCCCGGAAAAATTGCGCGTCCCGAGCACGCGGCGAAAAAGTTCTGGTCGGCATCCCTCATGATCAACCATTGCGCCAATGCCCGCATATTGAGTGATAACAAAAGGCGTGATCTCCTCCAGCCTTTTGGAAACACTGCGAATACCGGGGTTCGGACCAGCAGCATCGGCAAACCAGTTCCTTCGGCGACAAGTGTGTGTGCGCCAGAATGTGCTCCAAGGCGACGAAATGTAGATACCCATGCAGACACTGTCGCCAAGCATCGCAACGTGCGGCAGGCGCCCGACCAATTCCTGTTTCGTGATTTCGCGATTCCGGTACGATAAATAATCCGGGTGGAGTCGCGACGCGGGATCAGCGATTCGCTCTAAAAAATCTGCGCTGATCGCTGAAGCAGAGTTCATCACCAGCGCGTCGTTTCCGACGATTTTCGATCTTTAATCCAACCAATCCATCGCCTCGAGCAAACGCCGAAACTGCGGATCGTTTGCATCGAGCGCGGGCAACCATTCGCCAATCCGTTCGCGTTTCCACCACGCTTTCTCGCCAATCGGCGCGAACCGATAACGATAGAGTCGCGCGCGAATGTAATGAGGCGGTGCGTCTGGAAACGGATTATTCGCGAGGAGCGAGAGTGTGCCGCGATCGTTATGCAGAAGTTTCCAGACAAAGTGCAGCGTCCACGGATACTCGGCGGGGGAAGCCATGGCAGCGAACCAGATTTGCCAGTCGATCCGAGCTTGGTACGGCGCGACGAACGGCGGCCGCTGGTTAGGATCGCCGGGCTTGGCTTTAAACTCATATTCCCTCCATTTAGTATCGCCGGTGATCAGCGTGTCGTCCGTTCCCTCAAAAACAATTTCGTCACGTTCGCGCCCGACACTGCCAAATGCGCCGTAAGTATTCACAAGATCGAGCGGATCGTAGGAGTAGTTCATTAGTTGCCGGCCAGAGACAAGGTTGAGCACTGGCGCGACGCTCAGATAGACAACCGCGATTGATAAAGCGATCGCGATCGTGTTGTTGATGCGCGAGGGCTCCGATTCTTCAGCCGCTCGCTCGGCGCGCCTCACTAATGCAGTCGGTAGAAAGTGGCGTAGGAAAGTGTCATCAAAGCAGGCTAAGAACGGAATAATCGTGAGGTAATTGAGGAACGAAAGATTGCCGCTAATGATGAGAAATATTTGGAACGTGACAAGTAAGATGCCGGCGACGTGCCTGGCGTGGCGCGGTCCAAACGAAAACCACGGCACGACGAGCTCAATGAAATGGTTCCATGCCGTCTCAAACTTGTGGAACCACAGCGGCGCAAAGTGAAGGTAGCGACTGATCGGGCTAGGTATGGGCTGCGTTTCATAGTGATAGGAAAGACAAGTGAGATCGCGCCAACACGGGTCGCCGCGCAGTTTGATCAAACCTGCGCCGATCATGATCCGAAATCCCAGCCACCGAAAAAGCCAGAAGACCAGGATTGGCGGCCTGCATTTTGGAAACGGCCGGCCATCGAGTAATGGACAAAGAAAGATCGACAAGAAGCCGGTCTCAAGCAGTTGAATCTCCCAGCCGTAACCGTACCAGATCTGTCCGATGTGCACGATCGACATGTACATCGCCCAAAGTGTCGCCAGCAGAAGTGCGTTGGCGTAGCCGCCAAGAACAACCAGCGACAAACCGAACCCAATCCAGGAGAAGATCCACAATGCATTATCGGAAATCCCAAGCCAAAAGAGCGTCGGCACTCGCAGCATGCCGGCCGTTCGCGAGCCGAGTTGCTCTTGGATATTTGCAAGAAAATGATTCGCCGGCGTTAATCCGTGCTCTCCAACCAGAGGGACGAGCTGCTGTGCAGCAACCAGGAACGCCACCGCATAAACAAGACCAAGGAGACGCAGAATGACGAAACGCGTCAGCCAATAGGAATTTCCGCGCGCGAAAAGCTTTTCCAGAAAGCTCTCGTCGTTCATGGCGAGACCTTACGTATGCGTCCCACAAAAGTTCAACGCTCTAAACATCGAACGCCGAGGGATCTCGCGCTGGGTGAGCCTTCACACGCGGTAACCAGCGTGCTCTTCTGTTTTGTGGGAGGTCCCTCACTTCGCTCGGGATGACAGCGCGAACAACATTCTTTATCAGTAGGCGCGTTGACACTGAATGCGATGAGATTCACTTTTTCTCCCCTTCGCGCCAGGGTAGCTCAGTGGTAGAGCAGGGGACTCATAAGCCCTTGGTCGGGAGTTCGACTCTCCCCCCTGGCACTCCCCTACTCTTTCGGCTTGGAAATATATGGCTCCAAGTCTTTCTCGTGGCCGCGCACCGCCGCCATGAAGCACACTCCGCTGTGTTCGGTCACTGCACCGGCCCAGCCTTCCTGATGGATATACCGCCATCCGGGAAATCCCAGCACCGCGCCGGTTTTCACATCCCGCTCCGCGGGGAAGAGAAATAGCTGCATCCGTTTCTCGGCAAGCCAGATCTGGGCAATACGACGCGATTCCTCGTCGTCAAAAACACGACAACCGATTGTGCGAAAATCGGCGAATTCCTCTGGGACGTCGTAATGTTCCAGTCCGTGTTTCATGAAGAATAGATCGCTTAATGTACCCGCTTCAGTGCTTACCGGATCGAGCATCACGGGGCGCGTCGAGCCAGCGACAGTCAATAATTTCCGAGCTGTGGCCGATCCCGGAAAATCATTTAAGCGACCAAGCAACTGAAACACGAACACTCCGGCGATGACCACGACTGCGATGCTGATCGCAACCACGGCGGGATTGCGCACCATTTTTTTCCACGTCCACTTCGAACCAACGGCCAGATCTTCTTCGGAAAACCATTCAGGGGTTTCCGGCGGAATTGGAATGAGACGAAACAGCTCGGCGACAGCGCGATCGAAGTTCTGTTGACTGACGAATTCAACAGAGCCGGTTGCACGAGCCACGGCCGAGCGCATGGCGCGATCAGTCGAGCGCTCCTGGTTGACAGGGGCGCAATTCAAAAGAGCACGCCGCCCGCGCGATAACCACGGCACTTTCATACGTTGCGCGATTCAGGAAATTTTGCGTTCAGCCATGCCTGCAGCTGCCGGCGCCCCTGGCCCAGAAGACGGGAAAGCTCGGTAAGCTTGAGTCCGGCGAGGTCCAGAATTTCGGCGTAATCAAATTCGTTGAGATAAAAAAGCGCCAGCGCGGTTCTCTGAGGCTCGGGCGCGCTCGAGATCCAAATCGCCAGCTGCGAGGAGTCAAGCCGTTCGATCTGTGATGCAGCCTGCGGAGCCAGATCATGCTCATCAAGTTTGAGCGGCTCTGGTTGCAGTTCAGCTTTGGTTGCTTGTAAACAGCGCCAGCGCGCATCACGGAAGAGCCAAAACGGTTCCTTCGGCAGCTGTCCCTGTGCAGCTCGCAGCGTCGCCTCGCGTAACGTGGTGTGAAAAACTTCCTGCGCTTTGCTCGAGTCCCCCAGCATCAGGAAACAAAAACGATAAAGTTGCGGCAGATTTTGTTTTCGATCCGGCACTCGTAATGTCCCAAAAAAAACTCTGCGCACTCTACGTGTCTCTACAGCATCGACAAGGGTCTGTAACCGTTTTGCCCTGCGAAATTCTCGACGCTACAGCATGCAACATCAGTGCAGCATTCTCAGACGACGAGCTACTTCCTCAGCGTTCTGCCGACTGTTGAACGCCGAAATACGAAAGTAACCTTCTCCTTGCGCGCCAAACCCGCTACCCGGCGTAATCACCACGTTCAGCTCGCGCAGCATTCGATCGAACATCTGCCAGCTCGTAAGTCCATCAGGCGTTTTCATCCAGATGTACGGCGCGTTTACTCCGCCAAAAGCTTCCAGCCCAGCGTCGCCGGCGGCGTCACGAAGGAGTTTTGCGTTGCCCATGTAATGATCGATGAGCGCGTGCACTTGCTTACGACCTTCTTGCGAATACAACGCCTCGGCGCCGCGTTGCACCGGATAACTCACGCTGTTGGATTTCGTGCTCCAACGCCGCTGCCAAAGTGGATGCAGCGGCAATCGGCGGCCGTTCTCGGTTCTAGCGAGCACAGACTTCGGCATCACCGTAAACCCGCAGCGCACGCCGGTGAAGCCACCGTTCTTGGAAAAACTGCGCAACTCAATCGCGCACTCGCGCGCGCCGGGGACCTCGAAAATCGAATGTGGAATTTCCGGATCGGAAATGTACGCCTCGTAAGCGGCGTCAAAGAGCAGAAGGGCATCATGCTCGTGCGCGTACTCGATCCAACGTGATAGCTGCGCGCGCGATGCGACCGCGCCGGTCGGATTGTTTGGGAAACAAAGATACACGAGATCCACATGTTCGCGTGGCGGATCTGGCACAAAGTTGTTTTCGGCGGTGCAGGGCAAATAGACGACCCCTTCGTAGCTCCCGTCCTTCCTGCCGCGACCCGTGTGGCCAGCCATCACGTTCGTGTCCACATATACCGGATAAACCGGATCGGGTACGGCTACCTTGTTTTGGTCGCCAAGAATATCCAGGATGTAACCGCAATCGCATTTTGACCCGTCGGAGATAAAAATCTCGTCGGCGGCGACTTCGATGTTGCGGTCGCGATAATCGTTCTGCGCGATTGCCGATCGTAGAGATTCGTAGCCCTGTTCCGGACCATAGCCATGAAACGTCTCGCGATGACCGAGCTCTTCGACAGCCTGCTTCATCGCATCAATCGCCGCGCGAGGAAGCGGCTCGGTCACATCCCCGATTCCGCACCGAATCAGCCGCTCTGCTGCTTTCGGATTCGCTTCGCAAAATTCGCGCACTCGCCGCGCGACTTCCGGAAACAGATATCCGGCCTGAAGCTTTAGATAATTTTCGTTTAAGTAAGCCACGTCTATTTCTGGGTAGCGCACGCTTGTAGCGTGCTGGCGAATGCATCCTGCATTCGCGAACTTTGTTCTGGACTCTCGTTATTTCTGACAGCGAAATCCAAAAAAAGTTTGTGAAGGCAAAATGCTTCACCCGCACGCAGAATGCGTGCGCTCCTTAGAGCGTGAACTTGCGGCCGCTAAGAGTAGTTCTTCGCGACCGCGTCCCAATTCACAACGTTCCACCACGCCTTAAGATAATCGGGCCGCCGGTTTTGATATTTCAGGTAATAGGCGTGCTCCCAAACATCCACGCCAAGGATCGGCGTGTTGCCGTCCATCAGCGGGCTGTCCTGATTCGGCGTCGAAATAATTTCGAGTTTTCCATTTTTATTTTTGATCAGCCACACCCAGCCGCTGCCGAATCGCTTTACGCCAGCGTCGGCAAATTTCTCTTTGAAATCATCGAAGCTGCCGAAGGTCGATTTGATGTCGTCGGCAAGCTTGCCCTTCGGTTCGCCGCCTGCATTCGGCCCCATGATTTTCCAAAAGAATGAATGATTAGCGTGGCCGCCGCCGTTGTTGCGTACCACTGCGCGAATGTCTTCCGGCACCGATTTGAGATCACTGATCAAATCTTCCACCGATTTCTTTTCGAGATCAGCTTTGCCTTTGATCGCCTTGTTGACGTTGTCGATGTAAGCCTGGTGATGCTTGGTGTAATGGATTTCCATCGTGCGCGCATCGATATGCGGTTCCAAAGCATCGTACGCATACGGTAATTTAGGTAGTTCGTAAGCCATACACTCACGTTAAACCGCTAACCATACGGGTCAATCGACGAAGACGATGTCATCTTACAGATTACGAGTCAGGGGGACGACCGGACACGATGACACTTCCGTGAACGGGCTGCTTCGCGCGAAAACAGCTGCTGACCGGCTTGCCCTTTCCTTTTCTAGTACTCGCAAGTTGCGTCAACTTCGGCGAGAATCCTTTATGGGTGCGGTTGCAATAGACTCAGCTTCGTTTCCGGGATTTGATCCGAAAGGTTTTACTTCGTTCGCTCGGATTCAGGAAGAGGTAGAACAGTTTGCGACGATATTGAGCGGACTCGGTATCGACATTAAACCCGGCTCGCCGCTTGAAGAAATGTCCCTAACTTTGCTCGGCCTCGAAGAACAAAGAAAGAACGCCGAACTGATTAATTCGATGGAAGACCTTCGGATTTTGCTGCGGCCGGCACTTGGCTTGCATGATCTAATTCGTCGAGTTATACGCCTGCGCCGCCGCGCCGGTTTTTCGAAACTCACACCCCATCTACAGCTCTTAAATTCAAGTTCCGTGGCACAAAATATGGCAGCACCACGAGATGCCGTTGCCGCAAAAATCTTCGAGCTTCTAATGGGACTTGTCTGTCTCGAAGTCGGGACGAATCTAGAGCTGGACGGACCACTGCAATCGTATGGCGACAATCCCGACATTCTCATCGATTTTAATGGCCGACGGTGGGGCTTTGCATGCAAAGTTCTGTTCGGGTGCTCTGCAATCACGCTGTTCGATCGGTTAGAAGAGGCGGTCGATCAAATCGAAGCTTCGCCAGCCGAGGTTGGATGCACGATCATCAATCTAAAAAATCAGATCGATCACAACGAAACATGGCCGCTCGCAAATCCGAACGAGTACAAGAACGGAACAGAAACACCGATCTTCGGTGCATGGCGCAGTATTGAATATCCGCGAGATATATTGGGGCGTTTAGCCGATAAACGGCACGAGGAACTCGTTGCAGTCAATGGCAACGCCGCCATCCAAACGCTTTTCGCCGGGCGAAAGTCTATCCCAGGAGCATTGCTTTTTCTTCAGACGGCTACTGCGCTCGCGAGTCCGCGAGGTCCTATCAATTCGACGATTGGTATCTTCAATTTGATGTGTCTGGGCGAGATCGACTCGACAACCATGGCGACGGTCAATCGCTTGAATGATGCTATGCATCATCGCGGCTAAGAAGCGTCCGGTTTCTTCTGCTCTCCACGATGCGATGACTGACTCGTGTCCCTGTGCGGGGATCTTTGTCATTCTTTCTCATATTCTCACGTGCTTTCAGCGGACGGAGATTATGCCAACGGAAACAGCGCTTTTGCTCTTCAGGATCAGAAAGATCGTGAGCGGCACACGGAATGTGATGATCTATATGCCAGTAACTTCCGTAGTTCTCCCATTGCATTTCTGGTGTAAATTGGGAAGCAAGGAAGAGCTTGAGTTGCTTGATCGAGCAGCCGAGCAGTTCGACGGTCTTTGCGTTCTTTTGATTGTTTAGCAGCGCCCGGCGTATTCTGCGGGACAGGTTGTGCTTTATCTTCACGTTTACACGTTGCCGGTAGAGACGCTCTGTTGCGCGGTAGTCAGGTTGTTTTCTTCGCTGCCGGGTCCACTCGCGCTTACGTACCATGTCAGTTTTAATTATCCCCGCGCGGCGTCGCGTAGAGTTGATTTTGTTCAAGCGAATTTTGTGCTTGCGGTAGTAAGCCCGATTAATGGCATTCAGACGTGCCTTGTTATTGAGATAATAAGTTTTTTGATATTCCGTCGCTTTCGTTCGGTCGCGTTTATAATCGCGATACTCCTTCATTTCGCGAAGGAGTCGCTCTCGATGACGCAAGTAAAAGGCGCGTCTATGCGGTCGGCGTTGTTCTTTAGTGCGCGGTTTCCGCGGCGGATGGGCGTTATCGGCGCAGTAAGGGATGCGCGTGTCGATCAACGGCGACGCTTTCGCGCGAGACATGTCGATTAATCATGCGGGAAAACGACAAATCGTCAATCGACGAACATACCAGCCCGCCTCCGACTGTCGCTCTTACGAGCAACGATAGAAACTCGGGCGATCCCCCAGGCCGATGCGATAATTCACATAAGACGCAAGCGCGAGCAGCGGGAAATTCTGGCGATACATGTCGTACTTCAAATAAAACACGCCTGGAAACCCTGTGCCGGTGATTTGCTCTTCATCCCATGCGCCGTCGGGCCTTTGCCAGCGGAGGAGGTAACGCAACCCTCGCTGAACACTTGGCCGGTCGAGATCGCCGCATGCACAGATTCCCATGATTGCCCATGCTGTTTGTGATGCGGTGCTTTCGCCTATGCCTTTGGTTGATGGATTTTCATAAGTCCCGCAGGTCTCGCCCCACCCGCCATCGTTGTTTTGACAGCTCTCCAACCAGTCACGGCCGCGCAGTATCCAATCCTGCGTCATATCTTCGCCAATTGTGCGCAAGCCGCGCAGCACCTGCCACGTGCCGTAAATGTAATTTACTCCCCAGCGGCCGTACCACGAGCCATCCTCATCCTGAGTGTCGATCAGATATTTGATGGCGTCCCGCACGGACCTGGCGTTGCGATTGAACCCGATATAACCAAGCAGTTCAAGCGTGCGCGCCGTGAGATCACTGCAGGTTGGATCGAGAATCGCGTTATGATCGGCAAACGGCATGTCTTCGAGCCAGGGCGTGGTGACGTTTTTATCAAACGCTCCCCAGCCGCCGTCGTGACATTGGAAACTAAGCTGCCAGCCAAGCGCCCGGCGAAAAAGCTCGTTGAGTGATTGTCGGTCTTTCGGCTGGACGAGTCGCAATGCCATCAGCACCATCCCCGTGTCGTCGGTATCCGGATAATAAATATTGTTGTACTCGAACGCCCAGCCGCTCGCTTCGGGATACGAATTGTTGACCGCCCAATCACCACGGATGCGCACCTCCTTGTCGATCAACCAATCCGCAGCCTTCTGCAGTGCGGGATGCTCTTGAGAAACGCCGGATTCAGCCAGCGAGATGATGCTGATCGCCGTGTCCCAAACGGGAGATAGACAGGGTTGAATGCGAAAATCCTCCGGGTCGTCAATAAACAATCCCGCAAAATCTTTGTCCGCCTTGGAGTAAACCGGATTTGTTTTGGTATAGCCGAGCACGCGCAAAGCAATCAGGCTATTGAGCATCGCTGGATAAACGGCGGCGAGGCCATCGCTGCCTTCACCAATGCGTTCAACCATCCAGCGCTCCGCTTCTTCAAGAGCGCGCCGCCGCAGCGGCTGAATCCGAAGCGGCCGCAAGAATTTGAATACGTCGTCTACTCGCAGAAAGAAATTGCGCCATGTCCAGAACTTCTCACTTCTGGGCAACCGCAAATCGCTCTGCTCGGTGCCGAGCGGGTATAGCTCGTGCAATTGCTTTTCACCCGGCAAAATCCGCGTCGGTTTAAAATGGTTGATGATCGCCAGCGGCACGAGCATGGCCCGGCTCCATGACGACATTTTGTAAATGTGAAATGGCGCCCAGCTCGGCAGGAGAACCATCTCGACCGGAATCGCGGGCAAATATTTCCACGGGAACTGACCAAGGAGCGCGAGATACAGCTTGCTGAATGTGTTCATCTGCGGAATGCCTCCGCGGCGCATGATGTTGGCGCGCGCCTCGCGCATAAACGGCGCGTCCACAGAGCAACCGGCGAGCTTCAGTGCAAAGTACGCTTTAACCGATGCATTAATTTCGCTCGGGCCGCCATGATAGATGTTCCAGCCGCCATCCGGCAGTTGGCGTTTGAGAATGTGACGGACGCAGCGACGCTGCAATTGAGCATCGATTTCGCCGCACCAGTGCATGAAAAGCACGTAATCCGAGCAGAGGGTGCTATCGACAATCAGTTCGCCGCACCAATGGCCATCCGATTTTTGCTGGCGCAACAAGTTCTCTTGCGCACGTTTAATCGCACGGGTGATCTCTTCATCCACCGCGCTGTAAGACTCGGATACGTCCGGTGCCGCGCTTGGCAGTACTATCAGTTCTCTTGGCGATTCCGGCATGTCGGTCTTTTACGACGCTTGGGCAGTTGGCTCTGCACGCTTGCCGGTGATGTGACCGTTTCCAGAACTCACGCCGTTAAAAGCGAGCACCTCACTGCCACGGCCAGCAGGCTTGGGCTTTGCACCAAAATTGAATTTGATTGTTTTCCAAGTGTCGCCGCGCTGCGCTTGCAGGCCCAACGTCGCAGTTGGTTCGTAGCCGCAGTGCACCATGCAATTTTCGCAGCGGCTGTCGCGGGCCACCCCATTTACAACGCCGTATCTGTCCCATTCCGTTTTTTCCAGCAGCTCGGCGTAGCTTGAGTAGTGCCCATCGGTCATCAAGTAGCAGGGTCCTTTCCAGCCGCGAATGTTGCGGGTCGGAATAGCCCAGGCTGAACAGGTCAGATCACGTTTGCCCGCGAGGAACTCGAAAAACACCGGCGTACCGAAAAACGTATATCGCTTCATCCACTCCTCGACTTTCCGAAACTTCTGAACGGTCATGGATCGGGTGAGAAAGAAGTTTTCCGGCCGCAAATTGAGGCGTTTGATCATGTCTCTCTTCGCGGCGTCGTATTCGTACCCCGGAGTGATGGTATGACCGTCGACGCCGAGATCGGCCACATACTCGAACATCTGTTCGATCTCCTGCATGTCGGTTTCTTTGTAGACGGTCGTATTGGTCGCAACCTGATAGCCAAGCATTTTCGCCATTTTGATGGCCAGAATGCACTCCTTGAAAACCCCCTCGCGCTCCACAATCAGGTCGTGCGTTCGCTCAAGTCCATCGAGGTGGACGTTCCAATACATCCATCTACTTGGCGCGATGGTGGGCTTTACCGGGTCCTTTGGACCTTTGCGAATTTCAGCCGCGTCCTTTTCAGAAATCAGACTTCGCGATTGTAGGACTTGGATCTTTTCTTCCAACCCACTCTGCTTTGCGGTATTCGCTTTCTGGTACTCAGACGCCAGCCATTCGCGCATTTTCTTGCGCATAAACATGGCATTGGTGCAGATATATACGATTCGCTTCTGCGCGAGCACTCCTTCCACCAACGCCTCGATGTGCGGATAGATGAGCGGTTCGCCACCGCAAATTGATATCATTGGCGCATTGCATTCCTTTGCCGCCTCCAGACAGTCCTCCAGGCTCATCATGTCCTTGAGCGACGTGGAATATTCCCGAATCCGGCCGCAACCGGTGCATGTCAGGTTGCAGGTGTGCAACGGCTCGAGCTGAAGCACCGTGGCGAATTTCTTCGTACCGCGCAGCTTATGTCCGATCACGTAGGCCGCGATTTTTGCTGTAAGCGGTAACGGAAATCTCATGGGTACGACGATAGTAACAACAGAGGCGAGGGTGTCAACGACCCGAGGTAAGCGCTCAGTTTGTTAATCTGAATCGACCTTCGGGTCCTGCTTGGACTTCGATTGTTCGCAAAATAAGCCACCATTGCTAAAAGGCAAAAGAAAGATGCGACTGCTGGCGATATATGTGGTTCAATAAGACGCAAGTGTATGTCTAGAAAGGGAGTATAAAAAATCATAGCTTATGAAAAGATT
>WNGK01000435.1_pt1 | contig 13555 bp, 12 predicted proteins | sample 5400601 | NCBI WGS metagenome assembly WNGK01 (sample SAMN13153376, study PRJNA577476) | soil metagenome | isolation source: 60 cm soil or saprolite under Garry oak tree replicate 1 | place: USA:California | collected 2016-06-15 | reverse complement strand
TGAGGCCGGGCTGGCGATTTTTATCTCGGGATTTTCGTCCATTCTTACGGGCTTGAATTTTGTGGTGACCGTGCACCGCATGCGCGCGCCGGGAATGACCTGGTCCCGATTGCCGCTGTTTGTGTGGTCGCACTATGCCACCAGCATCATCATGCTGCTCGGAACTCCCGTGATTGCCATCACGTTGATCCTGGTGGTGCTAGAGCGCACGCTGAACCTCGGCATCTTCGATCCTAATCGGGGCGGCGATCCGGTCCTGTTCCAGCATTTGTTCTGGTTTTACTCGCATCCCGCCGTTTACATCATGATTCTGCCGTCGATGGCGGTGATCAGCGAAATCATTCCCTGCTTCTCGCGCAAGCGCATCTTCGGATACAACTTTGTTGCCATGTCGAGCATTGCGATTGCCGCCATCGGATTCCTGGTATGGGCGCACCACATGTTCGTAGCCGGGATTTCGCTTTACTCGGCGCTAGTGTTTTCTTTCCTCAGCTATCTGGTCGCCGTGCCTTCGGCGATCAAGGTCTTCAACTGGACCGCAACCCTATACAAGGGCTCGGTATCGTTCTCGACGCCGATGCTCTACGCGTTCGGCTTCATCGGCCTGTTTACTATTGGCGGCCTCACCGGGCTTTTCCTAGCCTGCCTGGGACTCGATCTGCATGTTCACGATACCTACTTCGTGATCGCGCACTTCCACTACGTGATGGTCGGCGGCGCCGTCATGGGATACCTGGGGGGCATGCATTTCTGGTGGCCGAAAATTTCGGGGCGAATGTATCCGGAATCCTGGGGCCGGGCGGCGGCGCTGATCATCTTTATTGGCTTTAACCTGACGTTTTTCCCGCAGTTCGTGCTTGGCTATCTGGGCATGCCGCGGCGGTATTATGACTATTCGCACATGCCGGAATGGCAGGCGCTGAACGTGCTTTCGACGGCGGGCGCGAGCATTCTGGCGGTGGGATATCTGCTTCCCATGGTGTACTTCCTGTGGTCGCTACGTTACGGCAAGATTGCGACAGATAATCCGTGGGGCGCGACTGGGCTGGAGTGGAGAACCTCGTCGCCGCCGCCAACTTTTAACTTTGATGAGACTCCAGTTGTGACCTGGGAAGCCTATGAGTACGAAAAAATGCCGCTTCCGGAAGAGGTGACGCTTGAGCGATAGCCTGGTCGCGGAACATACCGAGCACCAAGACCGTCCGGAACTGCGACACCACTTCGCCGACGAAGAACAGCAACGCAACGCGGCGTCGCTCGGCATGTGGTGGTTCCTGGGCACCGAAATCATGTTTTTCGGCGGCATGTTCTGCGCGTATTTGATTTATCGGATCAAATATTTTCCGGAGTTCGCCGCGGCCAGCCGCAGTCTTGATCTCAAGGTTGGCACGCTGAATACCGCGGTGCTCATTTGCAGCAGCCTGACCGTTGCCCAGGCAGTTCGCGCTGCCCAAATGGGCAAACGCATGCTGCAAGTAAAGCTTCTGCTGGCAACACTCTTTTTCGGACTGGTCTTCCTGGGAGTAAAGGCGTACGAGTGGGACAACAAGTACAAAGAGCACCACATTCCCACGTTCGACTTTAATGCCAAGGACCTGATGCGGGACAACCAGAAGCTGTTTGGACTAGACAAGCTTCAGAATGATCCCAGCAAGGCCGAGGAACTTCAGAAGAAAGAAGCGGATATTCAGCAGCGGTCGCAGATTTTCTTTTCTCTTTACTTCGCCCTAACCGGGATGCACGCCATCCATATGATCGTTGGCGTCGGCATTTTCAGCGTAATTACGTGGATGGCATGGAAGGGGAGATTCACGCCGGAATATCACACGCCTCTCGAAATTGCGGGGCTATATTGGCATTTTGTGGATATCGTCTGGATTTATCTGTTCCCACTGCTGTATTTGATTGACCGACGACCGGGAGCTTGAACGAATTATGGCTGAACACTCCGGGCACATTGTTCCGAGCAAACTTAATTGGATCGTATTTCTGATCCTGATAGTGGCGACTTTCCTTACGGCCTGGATTGCGACCATCGATCTTGGGTCGTTCAACACGGTCGTGGCCCTGGTCATTGCCACTTGCAAGGCCTCGATCGTCGTGCTCATCTTCATGCAGGTGAAGTACACCAGCGAAAAGATGACCAAGGCGGTGCTGTTTTTCGCGGTGGCCTGGCTTATCCTGCTCCTGTTCCTGAGCCTGACCGATTACTCCTCACGCTTTGCGGGATAGAGCAGTGGGCAGTCGGCAGTCGCCACTCAGCCACACGATTCGTGGAACAACGGAAGTCTCGCCCGTCAACAGCCCTCCATAGCCATTATCCATTCCACTGCGCGGATTGCTGAATGTTATCTTGGATCGTGACATCAGTCTCGCTTAATGCCTGAGACCTCAGCAAGACATTCGCATCTTGATGCTGCTGCGCTGGAGTCTGCCCTGCGCCGCCATCTCCGCGGCGAAGTCCGCTTCGACAATGGCAGCCGCGCGCTCTACGCCACCGACGGATCTAACTACCGCCAGGTTCCGATCGGCGTGGTGCTTCCCAAAGACACTGACGACGTAATCGCGGCAATCTCGGTGTGCCGAGAGCAGGGCGCGCCGGTACTCTGCCGGGGTGGAGGGACTTCGCTTGCCGGGCAATGCTGCAACGTGGCCGTGGTGCTCGATTTCTCGAAGTACATGGCGGCGATTGTCGAACTCGATCCAGCGCGCCGTATCGCGCGCGTGCAGCCCGGCGTGATTCTCGATCATCTGCGCGGCGCCGCCGAGAAGCACAACCTGACCTTCGGACCGGATCCGGCGTCGCACAGCCGATGTACGCTGGGCGGCATGGTGGGAAATAACTCCTGCGGCGTGCATTCGGTGATGGCGGGAAAAACTGACGAGAACATCGAAGAGCTTGAGGTCCTCACCTATGACGGCATCCGCATACGGGTGGGCGCAAGCAGCGATGCGGAGTTAGACGGCATCATCCGCGAAGGCGGCCGCCGCGGCGAGATCTATGCGGGCATGAAAGCAATTCGCGACCACTATGGAGGCCTGGTGCGCCAGCGCTTTCCCAACATTCCGCGCCGGGTCTCAGGATACAACTTGAATTTTCTTCTTCCGGAAAATGGGTTTCAGGTGGCGCGGGCGCTGGTCGGTTCGGAGGGCACCTGTGTCACGGTACTTGAAGCCACCTGCCGCTTGGTCGAAAGTCCTCCAGAGCGCGTGTTGCTGGTGGTCGGGTGCCGCGATGTGTACGAATGCGCCGATCTGGTTCCGGAGGTATTGTCGCACCATCCGATTGGACTCGAGGGCATGGATAGTCTGCTTGTTGAGTACACCCGACGCAAAGGAATCAACCCGGAGGGATTGGCATTGCTTCCTGAAGGCGGGGGATGGCTACTGGTGGAGTTTGGCGCGCAGACAGCGGGCGAAGCGGAATCGCAGGCGCGAGGGTTGATGCAGGGGTTCGGCCGGGCTACACAATCACCGAGCTTTCGGTTGCTCAGCGACAAGCATCAGGCGAGAAAAGCCTGGGAGATCCGGGAATCCGCGCTGGGCGCGGTTTCTAACGTCCACGGGGAGCCGGCGACGTGGGAAGGATGGGAAGATGCGGCGGTCGCTCCTGACAAACTGGGCGGATATTTGCGCGAATTTCGCAAGCTGACCGAGGCATACAACTATCGCTGCGTAGTGTATGGCCACTTTGGCGACGGTTGCGTCCACAGTCGCATCAGCTTCAATCTTCAGTCGGCTGATGGAGTGAAGAAAATGCGCAAGTTTGTGGAAGAGGCCGCAGACCTGGTCGTCTCCTATGGCGGCTCGCTTTCCGGCGAACATGGGGACGGGCAGGCGCGGGCGGAGCTGCTTCCGAAAATGTTTGGGCCTGAGCTGGTGGAAGCGTTTCAAAAGTTCAAAGCTCTGTGGGATCCGGAGTGGAAGATGAATCCGGGCAAAGTGGTTTTGCCCAACAAGCTGGATGCGGACCTTCGCCTCGGCACTGACTATCGTCCGTGGCGGCCGGAAACTCACTTCAAATTTCCGCAGGACAACGGCAGTCTGGCACAAGCCACGCTTCGCTGCGTGGGAGTCGGCAAGTGCCGACAGTATGAAGGGGGAATGATGTGCCCCAGTTTTCGCGCCACCCGCGAAGAGGAACACTCGACCCGGGGCCGCGCACACTTGCTTTGGGAGATGACTCAGGGCGACATGGTCCGCGATCAGTGGCGCGACTCGCATGTGAAGTCATCGCTTGATCTTTGCCTCTCCTGCAAGGGTTGTAAGAGCGATTGCCCCGTGGGAGTGGACGTTGCGACCTACAAGGCGGAGTTTCTCTCGCACCACTACGAGGGCAAGCGGCGCCCGCTGAATCATTACGCCTTTGGGCACATTGACCGTTGGGCGCGGATGGCGTCGTGGTTGCCGGGCGTGGCAAATTTCTTAACGCAGACGCCGGTCTTACGGGATATTGCGAAATCCCTGGCCGGTGTTTCCCCGCAACGGACTATCCCTACCGTCGCTCCCAGTTTTCGTAGCTGGTTCGCACACCGGAAGCCCGCCACCCCAAAAGCCCCGCAGGTTGTACTGTGGCCGGACACTTTCAACAACTACTTCCATCCGGAGACGGCGATTGCAGCGGTTGAGGTTTTAGACGCGGCAGGATTCGAAGTGCGATTGCCGGCGAGGAACGTCTGCTGCGGACGCCCGCTCTACGACTTCGGCATGTTGGAGCGCGCAAAGAAGGTGCTATTGCGTACGCTGGAAATTCTGGATTGCGAGATCGCGCAGGGGATTCCCGTGGTTGTTCTGGAGCCAAGCTGTGCCTCCGTATTTCGCGACGAACTGCTAAATCTCTTTCCCAACGACTCGCGGGCGCAGAACCTTTCGACGCAAGTATTTCTGCTGGGCGAATTTCTTGAGCGCCGGGCTGGTCATCTCCGCCTGCCCGCTATTTCCCGCAAAGCTTTGGTTCACGGGCATTGCCATCAGAAATCTGTTTTGACGACGACGGGCGAGGAAGCAGTGCTGCGACGGCTCGGCGTGGACTACGAAATGCCGGCGCCCGGATGTTGCGGTATGGCCGGAGCCTTCGGATTTGAAAAAGAGAAGTATCCGGTCTCTCTTGCCATTGGTGAACTCGAACTGCTGCCCGCGGTGCGAAAAGCGCCTCCCGATTGGCTCATCATCGCCAACGGCTTCAGTTGCCGCGAACAGATCCGGCAATGCACCGGACGGCACGCGCTGCACCTGGCCGAGGTTATTCAGTTGGCGATGCAGGAAGAGGTCGCGGCTGTGCGGCAAGGCAGAATCGCTTCAGTAATCGAAGTATCCTCACTCCCCGGTACAAACTGAAAAGGGAATCAGGAATCGGCAATACCTGCCACTCTCCAACGCTGGGTGTAGCAGCCAGCCTCCAGGCTAGACGCATGCGGTCCTGCCAGCGCTCACGTAGATGCATCATGGCACGAAAATAGCGTAGCGATTCGGTCTCGGCTTCTGTGCAGGAGATCGTGTTGCGTTGAATTGCGGCCGAGATGTTTTTAACGCTGCACATTTCCGCCTGCAGCGTGGGAGGGGTTGCGATATTCAAAGAACACAAGCTGCCAGCAAGCGACATAGAAACGGCGAGAATTTTTACAATCCCCAGCCGCCGCGCCTCGGCGTCAATCCAGGCCCAATCCAGATCGAGGCGCGCGAGAGTGGCGATGTCGCGCACCATCCCCAGTTGCGCCCACTCATGCTTGGCCGCGTGGACGCTCAGGACCAGCAACAGGTCTTCCCTGCCCAGTGTGCGCAGCGACAGGCCATTGATATCCAACTCGATCGAACGCGCGAACAAGGCTTCCATGTCGAAGTTGATCGAGTAGAAGCGCGGCACAATTTGCCACTGCACCTCCACTAGGTTGCGGTCCGCGTTCAGACCAAAGACGTATTCATAGCCGGAACGCAAATATGCTTTCTCTTGCCGGGGTGATAGCTGGAATTTCAGTGTATAGCCGAGTTCTTGCAGCGCGGATCGTGCGCGCGGAACGTCGGTCGCCCTTACCAGAAAATCCAGATCCCCGAAATGCCGCATGGCGGGGTCGCCATACAGCAACTGCCCCAGCGCAGCGCCCTTGTGGGCCAGTACTTCAATCCCGTGAGAATCAAACTGCCGCCAAATGTGGGCCAATTCGGCTGTAAAGCGAAGGGCCCGGCGCTCCTGATTCTCGAATCGCGCGCGAATCACAGAACGAATACTCGCAGGGACTTCGTCGCGGCCGCGAAGGGCGGAGTACAGTGCGGGCACTAGGCGGTGCTGGCCGGCGAGGCGGAGAACGCGGTCCCAATCGAGCGGCAATACGAGTATCAAACCCAGCCCGGGCTCGCCAGCGGTGACCGGCTGCGAGCACGCAAGCAGCAACTCAAACTCTGGCGGAAAGCGCAAAGGCCGTGGCTCAGTTCCAACCGGTTCGATTTGTACGGCTGCGGCCAGGTGGTGCTCCTGTGAACTAACTATGTCCGCCTGCGAATTCTACTTCGGACAATTGCGGTTCGCGTCCATAGAATCTTCTTACGGCTGGGAACATCGCGAAAGTACCTGCGGTTGAACCGCCCTCCACAATGAACAGCGTAGTCCTCGATTCCGTTCACAAGATTTTTCGGCCAGCGGGTTTTTTTTGGTTTGGAGGCCCGCGGACAGAAACCCATGCGCTCAAGGGAATCTCGCTGAACGTGGGCGCCGGAGAGGTGCTTGCTGTTCTGGGGCCTAATGGGAGCGGAAAGAGTACAACGTTGAAGTTGGCCTCGACCATGCTGCTGCCGGATCGTGGCCGCGTCTTTGTGGGAGGCGCCGACACTCGTGTTCACTCGCAAGGTGTGCGGAAGCAGGTTGGATTCGCGCTGGCCTCGGAGCGATCCTTTTTCCCCCGCCTCACCGCCCGGGAGAACCTGGATTTTTTCGCCGCGCTGGAAGATCTGCCCCGGCGTGATCGTGCGCACCGGGTCGGGTCTGTGTTGCGTGATGTTGGGCTCACAGACGCCGCGGGCACGCAGGCGATGAAGCTCTCCTCCGGCATGTACCAGCGCCTGGGCATTGCTCGCGCCCTCATCAAGCGGCCATCGGTCCTGTTGCTCGATGAGCCGACGCGCAGCCTCGATCCCGCTTCCGCTGGCGATTTGTGGCGGCTAATTCGCGAGTTGGCTGGTAATGGCATCACCATTCTGCTGGCGACGCACAATTTTTCCGAGGCGCTTACAATTGCTGACCGGATTGCAATCTTGCAAAAGGGTGATCTGCTGGCGGTTGAGCGAGCACGGGGTTTGAGCGTCGAGCAATTACGATCCTTTTACCTGGAAATTACGGGAGAGCGAGATTCGATCGAATGGCCCGAAGGAGTGCCGGCGTGATCCTCGACAAGGCTGCGGCTGTCCTCAAGAAAGATCTTCTTACTGCTCTGCGTTATGGCAACGGATTCGTGCTGGGCGGGCTGGGTATGGCGGCGCAACTGGCAACTTTTTATTATTTGTCGCGCGCCGTGGGGCCGCAATTTCACCCCGAGGGAATGCCGTATTTCCTTTTTCTGTTGATCGGAACTGGATTTTTTGCGTTCCTCCTTAGCGGGATGCACAGCTTCTTGCAGACCATTCAGGAATCACAACAGAGTGGCACGCTCGAAGTGCTGATGACCACTTCCACGCCCCCGGCTGTACTTCTTGCCTTGAGCGCAATCTCCGCTTTCGCGGGCGGCCTGGTGCAACTGCTTCTGTATGTCGGCGCTGGAATGCTGCTGTTTCCTCGCGCTGTCCACGTCAGCCTGCCGGGTTTCGCGGCGGTATTCACTTTTTCGGTGTTGATTTCGATCGCTATTGGGATCTTTGCCGCCGGCTTGCAAATCTCGATTCACAAGGGCTCTGCTGTACTTTGGCTGCTGGGATCGAGCGCCTGGCTGATGGCGGGAACCCTGTTTCCAGTTGACGCTTTGCCGGGTTCAGTACGCCTGCTTTCCAGCTTGCTGCCTTTGACCCATTGTCTGGCGGGAATGCGGCTGGCGCTGCTGCAAACGTCGAGTTCATCTGGGTTATTACGCGAAATAGAGATCCTCGCGACTTTCTCCGCGCTTCTGTTGCCTCTCAGCGTGATTTTCTTTTCCTGGACGGTCCGCCGTGCCCGGCAGCTGGGAACGTTATGTTTTTATTGAAAGGGCGTTACTTTAGTTTCCCCTGCCGCCTTGGGAGCAGGCAATCAACGGCCGGTCTGCGGATACAATTTCTGAAGTAACAACCTGCATGGAAAGATGCTCCTATCAGCGGCATGGTACGCGAGTGCGAGCGCAAATTCCGGTGCGCGTCACCAGCCTTGATCCAGTGAGCACCTTTTCGGAGAACTGCCATACCGTGATGGTTAATCCGCGCGGATGCGGCATCCGTTTTCCTCGCGCACTTAAGCCAGGATCAAGGGTTCGGCTTGATCAGTTGCCGGGAGGAGCAATCGCGACCGCTCGGGTGGCGTGCAGTCTGCCGCCAACGAAGGCAAGCAAGTTCTGGATCATCGGGATCGGCGTTGACCGCCCGGGAAACCTGTGGTGTCTCGCCCCAGCCCCCGAGGATTGGGCAGCGGACGCTGCCGTCCCCAAGTTTTTCCCGGCGTGATTCACGGTTGCGGGCAAGGCACCTCCCCTTCTCGATCACAAAATATTTCGCGCGCCGAAAATCGCGGTCCCGACGCGGACGCAAGTGGCACCCTCTTCAATCGCAACTTCGAAGTCGTGGGACATGCCCATGGAAAGAACTTCCAGGTGGACCGCGGGCAGCCTGCGGGCAGCGATGTGATGGAACAATTCGCGCATTCGGCGGAAGTGCGGGCGGGAGTGCGCTGGATCATCACTGTAGGGCGGCACCGTCATCAGTCCGCGGAAGTCAAGGGATGGCAACTCCGGGGCGGCATCCAGAAGATTTTTGAATTCTGGGGACCCTGGGGCCAAGCCGCTCTTCGCTACTTCGCCTCCGAGGTTGATTTCGATCAGCGCGACAAGTTTCTTGCCGAGATCTGAGGCTGCGGAGTTCAGCTTGCGCGCCAGCCGGACCGAGTCCACGGAGTCGATGTGGCTAAAAAGCTCCACAGCCTGGGCCGCCTTGTTGGTCTGGAGGTGCCCGATCATGTGCCACTGAGCGTCGGCGAGATCCCGCAAGGCCGCGATCTTTCCGGCAAATTCCTGCACCCGATTTTCGCCGAATACGCGCAGGCCGGCGTCATGGGCCGCGCGAATCTGTTCGGCTGGGAAGGTTTTGGACACAGCCAGGAGCGTGATTTCCTCCACCTTGCGCCCCGATCGGAGCGCAGCCGCGGCAATGCGGTTTTGCACGCGCGCGATGTTCTCAGCCAAAGACATAAGATAAATAAACCGAGGAGACCAAGGTGCACGAAGGAAAACTGGAATACGAGGAATTGCTCCGCAACAATCAGACGCTTGCTAACGCCTTAGCACCGTTCTTCTGTAACACAGAGAATACAAGTTCTGCCAAGGCAGATAAACCAACGATAAGATAAAGCATCCAGACTCTCGAAACAAAAAATAGGTAGTAGAGGCCTCCGCTCTCAAAAATCCAGCTAGCGAACAAACCGAACCGTAGGAATTCCAGAGCAAACGCGATCAGATTGGCGGCGACACAGAAGGTCCGGAGTCCACGAACTACAAAATATCCGTTGCGCAAACGAAGAAAATTCATCATCGCAACCAGTATCCACAGGAGAGGCGCCTCCAAAGTCGTCCCCCGAGGATGCCAGCGCCCAATTACGACGATGGAGACAAACGCAGACAGAAAAATTATCCAAGCACACGCGTAGTCGAGGTATTTCATTCTGAACGTTTCTTGCCTTGGGGACACAGTCCTACATCATGGCCGTTGGCGGCGCGGGTTCATTCGGATCTCCGGCGCTGGTAAGCGGCCACAGGATCATCAAAGCCGCCAATGCCACCAACACCACGGTGCCCGCCAGGTATAACGGCGAGCCGAAGATTCGTGGCGGCCTCTTTGGAGGGGACCAGACGCTGGCCCGAAGACCCGCCCAGAGCAGGCCCATCAGGGCCTCACCGGCGATTAACCCGGAAGCGGTCAGGATTCCGGCGTTCTCTACGCGGGCGTGTTGTGCTGGGTTTAGACGGCGGCGTTTCGCCAGCCAATCCCCCAGGGAGCGAATGACCCCGCCCACAAAAATTGCGAATGTGGTCGCAAAGGGCAGGTACATACCGACGGCAACCAGCATGGGGCTGCGCACCTGCATCATGATCATCGCGACACCGAACAAGATGCCGACCACGACCAGCGGCCATGGCATATTGCCGCCGACAATACCCATGGCCAGGGTTGCCATCAGACCAGCTTGGGGGGCCGGAAGGGCCGCGCTGCCGAATCCGAAGCCTTTATGCAAGAGCATTAGCGGGAAATACATTACCAGGCTGGCGACGACGACGGCGATCAGTTCCGCCATCTGAATCTTGCGCGGGGTACCGCCTAGAATGTATCCAACCTTAAAATCCTGCAGCAATTCACCGGCGACCGAGGAGGACACGCAAACGACTGCGGCTACTCCCAGGACCGTCGCGACCCCCGACATCCCGGAAACACCCAGCGACACCATCAGCAGCGCCGCAATCAGCAAGGTCGAGAGCGTGATACCGGAAACTGGGTTGTTGGATGAACCAATGGTCCCGCAGAGGCTGCCTGATACCGTGGCGAAAAAGAAACCGACAATGATCATTACGATGGCGGCCAGAATCGCCGGCCAAAATAGCCCGGACACCTGCACATACAGCACGCACATCAGGATGAACATCACGCCGATCAGGGCAAAGATGGTCTTGAAACTCATGTAGCGTTCGGTCCGCGTGAGTTCCGGCTGCTCCCCTTTCGAGGGGCGCAGATCAGCAAATGCCTTGCTCAGGCCGGCCGCCAGACTGTCTTTCATCCGGTACAGGGTGTAAACCGAGCCGACCAGCATCCCACCAACAGCGATGGGCCGCACGATGAATCTCCACACCGCGTCCGCCGTTCCCACCCAATCGTTTGGAGTGCCCGAAGGAAGAAACTGCTGGAGCCGGGGTCCAAGAAAAAAGATGATGAGCGGAACCATGAGCCCCCAGGCCAGAACACTGCCGGAAAACTGAATTGCGGAGAGCCTGAGGCCAATGATGTACCCCACTCCCAAGAGTGCAGGGCTCACTTCGGGGGCGGCCACTGTGCTGGTGCCACCGGCTGCCAGAATATTCGCGCCCGCTCCTGTCCCTAGACGGACCTGGCTGCGGCCGAGGCTGCCGACCGCGACTTGCACCGTCTTGTCGATGGCGAACAAGCCAAACGCGCCGAACAGATAAACCACTCCGCCAATTCCGATGTTCCAGAAAAGATACTTCGCGGCTTCGGCGCCGCGGCGTCCGGCCTTGTGAATTTCCGATGCGGCCACCGATTCGGGGAAAGGTAACTCTGCATCCTCGACCATTCCCTTTCGCACCAGGGAAATGAAAAGAACGCCAAGAATGCTACCGACCATGATCAATGCGGTGGTCTTCCAGTATGCGGCGACGGAAAAAAAGGTTGGCCACACCCCCGCGATCAAGAATGAAGGAATGGTGAAAATTGCCCCGGCGGCAATGCCTTCACCAATCGTACCCGAGGTGCGAGCGATGTTTTCCTCGAGGATGGTCCCTTTCCATCCGCGAAGCACGGCCATGCCGATGACGGCTGCCGGATAAGTTGCAGCGATGGTAATACCCGCGCGCAGTCCTAGGTAGGCATTAGCTGCGCCCAGAACCACCGTCATGCCCAGCCCAAGCAGCACCGCGCGCCAGGTGAATTCCCGCATTTCCATGTTTTCAGGAACAAAAGGTTGATGTTTCCTTGTGGCTTGCGTTGTGTTGGGCGAAATCGGAGTGCTCATGACGTTCCTCTAAGTATCTAGACAGCCTAAATTAAGCCGCGCCGCACCTTAGCACGTCGGCAGACCGATTTACAACCTAGGCTGAAATGCAATGCGGGATTCGGAGAACGGGGATATAATCGCAGTCAGCCGGTTCGTCTGATCAGCCTTCAAGCAAGGCTTTGGAGGTGTCAGTCATGTTTCGAAGGCTTTTAAGCCGCTATCAATGTCCGGACTGCGGCGGTTCGGACGCTTACCGCTCGCGGCGCCGCACTTTGCTCGAGAAATACATTCTTCCGCTACTCCTACTACAGCCCGTTCGTTGCGTGAAATGTTTTCGCAGAAGTAACGTCTCGATGCGGGTGAGCGTCCGCAACCGGGAAAACAAAACTCCATTGAAGCGCCCCGCAGCGGCTTGAACAATTGCGCGGGTTCCGACTCCCCGTTATACTGAAAACAATTCGTTCGGCTGGAGCCTGAACAGGCGCCGGGCGAGGGAGGCTGGTCTTCAGCAGTATCGGAGACATAACTCGCGAGTCCGCTCCCCAAGGGCGGAACCTGCTGAACTCAGCGGTTTCGGGAGCGGCGATGGTTGCCCAGGGTCTGTTTGCTGCGCTGTTTCCCTCCGATTGCCGACTTTGCGGCGCCCCTCTGGAAAATATTTCCCGGTTGCCGGTGTGCCTTTCCGCAATGCAACCGATCGCGGTTGAAACCTGTGAGATTTGTGGCGAAGGCCTGGCGAGTCCGGGCGAAATTCAGACCTGTGGCCCTTGCCGGGAATCGCGTCCGCAGTTTGAAAAAGCTGGTGCTTACGGTTCCTATGCTGGTGAACTGCGCGAATTTATCCACCTGTTGAAATACGAGCAGGTACTGCCCGCGGCCGACCTGCTGGGAGGGATGCTGGCGAGGGCGATTGTCAAGCTGGAAGTCCCGCAACCGGTACTGATGATTCCCGTCCCGTTGCACTCCTCGAAGCGGCGCCGGCGCAGATTCAATGAAGCGGAGATCATTGCCCGGGCCGCGCTCAAGCAGTCAGCTATGTCTGGCACTGAGTTGGCGACGAATTTGCTCGTGCGCCAGAGCGCTACGGTTTCGCAAATCGGACTGACCCGACCGCAGCGCATCGAGAACATTCGCGGAGCTTTTCGGATTGATTACCCGGAAAGAATCGCGGGTCGCAGGATTTTGCTGATAGATGATGTATTGACTACTGGCACCACAGCATCCGAGTGCGCTCGCGTTCTACGGAAAGCCGGCGCGGATAAGGTTTGGGTTGCGACAGTGGCGCGCACGTTGAAGAACACAGGCGTGAATTTCGCAGTTGAGCCCGATTTCGAAATCGCGACTTGGGCATCATAGAGATAATAAAGACAGAAGATGGGGTCATACCGGCACAACTCGGGGATGGAAGAAGGGCGCTCTGCTACAGCCGTCTTCGGAATCCACCCACCCAGCGACGGCCACGCGCTGCACGCCCCGGTGCTGGTGCTGAATGCGTCGTATGAGCCTATCAACATCTGCGCCGCACGCCGGGCGATTGTGCTGGTATTGAAAGGCGTGGCCATGGCGGAAGAAGAGAATGGACATTTTCTGCACGCCGCACGCTTCACCCTGCGGGTGCCCTCGGTCATCCGGCTGCTGGAGTATCGCCGCATCCCGCACCAGACGCGGGCG
>WNGK01005402.1_pt1 | contig 13556 bp, 15 predicted proteins | sample 5400601 | NCBI WGS metagenome assembly WNGK01 (sample SAMN13153376, study PRJNA577476) | soil metagenome | isolation source: 60 cm soil or saprolite under Garry oak tree replicate 1 | place: USA:California | collected 2016-06-15 | reverse complement strand
CGGGCGCGGGCGGCCAGGCCGAGTTGCGCGGCGCGGCGGCGGGCCAGTTCGATGCCGGCGGGGGACAGGTCGATCCCGATCAGGGTGGCGCCGGTCTGCTGGGCGGCCCACAGCCCCGGGCCGCCGTGGCCGCAGCCCAGATCGGCCAGGACGCGGCCGGGGCGCAGGTCCAGCGCGCCGGCCGCCATGCGCAAGGTGGTGGCCGAGTAGAAGGCGTTCGGCTGCGCGGCCGCGGGGTAGTCCGCGCCGAAGGCGGAGCGGTAGATCGCTTCCACGGCGGTGCTGCGCATCCGGCCGGCGTGGGACTGGTCGAACGCGCCGGCGGTGCTGGCGGCTGGTGGCTGGCTGTGGGCGGCCATGGGCTGGTTACCGTCCTTTCGGCGGGTGGTGCTCGGGCTCGCGCCCCGGCGTGGCGTGGTGGGCGAGGAACATGTCGAGGGCGCCGTCTTGCAGCCGGGTCCAGCGGTCGCCGCCGGGGTCGTTGGCGATCTGCAGCGAGACCAGGCCGGTGATCAGTGCCCGGAACAGGTCCACGGCGGGCTCGCCGTGCACCCCGGCCGCCTGCAGGTCGGCGCGGGTGGCGGCCAGGGCGGCGACGGTGATCTGGAACGACTGGGGCGCCGGTTCGAAGCCGGGGACCGGGCGTTCCATCAGCAGCTGGTAGCGGACCGGGTCGGCCACGCAGAAGCCGGTGAACAGCCGCATCCGGCCGCGCAGCCTCCGGCGGGGGTCGCTGGTTTGTGGGCGGCGGGCCAGGGTGGCGGCCAGGTCCTGGGCCGCCTGCGCGTACATCGCGTCATACATCGCGTTCTTGGACCCGAAGTAGGTGTACAGCGACGGCGCGCGCATGCCCACCTGCCGGGCGACCTGCCGCAGCGTGATGGCGGCCAGCCCGTCACGGCGGGCCAGGTCCCAGGCGGCCTGGAGGATCCGTTCCCGGGTGGCCTCGCGGCGGGCCGCCCGGGGGTCTTCCAGGTCAGCGTCGGCGAACATAGTTCGGAATTCTAACAGCGTTAGAACTCACTGGTAAAGGACGGTGGCTGACACGCCCGGGCAGATCCCGCGGCCGCCCGTACAAGTACTAATACGGCCGCCTGCCTCACGCCCGGCGAGACAGGCCGCTCATGCGGCATCTGACTCAGCTGGTGCTGAGGTGCTGGCAGCCTCCGGCCGGCGCGCCAGGCGGCGGGTCATGATGATGATTCTCTGCACTAACCGGTTTGTTGCCTGACATCCGTTTTGGGGCGCGTGTGCCCGGTCGCGTGGGCGATGGCCTTGATCACGAGGCTGGCGTTGCGCTGGTCGATGCCCGGCAGGGTTTCGTAGAGGCTGACCGGGATTCCGCCGGCGATGCTGGCGGCCAGGAGGAGCATGCGCTGTTCGCCGCCGCTGGAGGGCAGTTCGCCGTCGTTGAGAGCGGTGATGGCTGCTTCCCAGTCGGTGGTGGCCAGCATGGTGATGCCGTCGCTGATGCTGGTACCGGTGGTGATGAACCGGCTGGTGAAGTCCTGACGGCACAGCCAGCTTCCGTGATCGATCAGCAGGCTGGTGCCTGCTTCGAGGGGATGGATGCCGCTGGCGCAGGCACGCAGGGCGGCGGGAAGCTGGGCAGGGCTGACTGGGATCACGGGGTTCCTTGCCGGGCTGACGGCTGGTGCACGGCGGGCAGGCCCAGCTGGACCCGGCGGGTGAACCGCTGGGTGTGGGCTCGCTTGTTCCGCAGGAAGGACAGGGTGAGGTCGAGTCCCTCGATCTCACCGCGCCATCCCTCGGCGCGGGCGCGTTCCCGGCGGGCGAGAAGGTCGGCTTCGATGTCATCCAGCCGGGCCAGCATCTTGGGGTCCACCTGCAGGACGGGGCATCTGATACAGGCGAATTCGTGCTGGCAGGGGGTGCCGTAGGGGCGGCCGCAGGTGCCGAGTTCCACTCTGCGCTTGTCGAAGTGGTCCTCGAACTCGGTCCACTCTGTGTCGGTGGGCGGCCGGTACTCATCGGCAGGGCGCAGCTGGCGTCGCCGGTCGAGGAATGCCTGGTAGTGGCGTACGAGGTCTTCGTTGAAGACCGTGACGTAGCCGCGGGTCGTCTGCAATGACGTGTGTCCGAGTACGGCGGCGCCGATGTGGATGGGCAGGCCGTTGTTGACGAGCTCGGTGGTGAGGACCCTCCGGAAGTCGTGGGCGGTGAACGTCAGCCCGGCGAATTCGGGTCTGGTCTGCGCCAGGGCGAGACAGGGCCGCTGCAGCATGCGCTGGATGGTCTGGGTGGACAGGACCGCTCGCGATGTGCCGAGCTTCCGCTGGAACAAGAACGGCATGGGCTTGCTCCAGACCCGCTCGTGCTTGTCATAGCGCGGCAGGAGCGGGACCGCCGGCTGCCGGTGCAGGTGGCGGCGGATGATCGCGGCGATGACGGCGAACAGCTCAGCCGACATGGGGATGACACGTTCGCGATCGGTCTTGGACGGCGCGATCACCAGCAGGGCGGCGACCTCACCGTTCGGACGCCGGTATTGCCGGATGCTGAGATGGGTCAGCTCAGACAGTTCCTCGATGCGAACACCGGAGTGTCGCAGGGTTTCCACGATCGCCCATTCCCAGAACGCGCGGTCCTCTTCGAGGGCGACGTTGAACATGCGGCCGGTGGCCAGGTCGATGACCCTTGCTGGCATTGTCCCTTCGGCTTGTGCCCGGTCCTGGTCGTGCCGGCTGTTGGTGCGCTGGTAGGTGCGGCCATGGTGGGTGAACTCCTGGCCGGCAGGGGCCTCCAGCGCCGTGGCGAGCAGGCTTTCAAGATCGCGGTGGTGCTGGTCGACGTGCTCGGCGAGCACGGGCAACAGCGGCTGGCGCTGGCGGGTCCGGTCGGCCATGCGCTCGACGACACGGCGACGCCGGCCGTTGTGGCTGCGGAGTTCGACGTCGCGGACCGGGCAGGGCACGGCCCAGCGTGCCCACCGTTCCGGCTCGGTGACCGCCCAGCTTTGCAGATCGAGATAGGAGGAGCGGACCGCCAGCTGCAGGCCGTCGAAGTTCTTCCGGGGCCGCCCGTCAGGCAGGACCGAGGTCTCGGCCTTCCATTGCGCATAGGTGGCCTGGCTCAGCCGCAGGTCCCGCTGGGCAGGGTTGATCTTCTCGATGACCGCCCAGAACAGGCCGGCCAGCCCCTGGGCGAGAGCTTCGGTGGTGGTGTAGTCGATGCCGGCCGCGCGGCGGGTGATGTAGTCGGCCAGCAGGTCCCGCACGTCAGTGCTGGAAATCTGGTAACGGTCGACCATCTCCGCGACCGAGCGGGGCCCTCGGCAGGCCGCCCCGCGCATCGTGGCCGGGGTGGCAGCGGGAAAGTGCCCCATCAGGTGCAGGAAGTGCCAGGCCTGACGGCCCGGCAGGCCGTGCTGGCCAGTGAGGGCAAGAGCCCGGCTCTCGATGCCGTAGCAGAGCAGCCCGTCCGGGGTTAGGTCTGCCAGGCAGATCCCGAATGCCGTCATGGCCGCCGTGACGTCGAACTTGGCCGCCAGCTTGGCGATGTGGCCTTCTCTGCTGGTCTCGACGAGATTGAAGAACTTATCCAGCAGCGGATCGTCTTGCATCTGGCGGAACGATTCGGCATATCCAGCCAGATGGTTGGCGTGGACTGCCGCGAGGTCTGGGCGGACCACGCGCCACTGGAACAGCATGCGCGTGCCGGTGACCAGCAGCTGACGTGTCCGCCGGTGGCCGGACAGGCTGGCTACCGGCCGGTCAGGGTTGCCAGCCCGGCCGCCTCCCACCGTTCCTGCCAGGTCGCGCCGTCGGACCCCGCCAGATGCTGGAGGATCATCCGCGTGCCGTGCCGGCGGTTGCTGATCGTGGATGCCGACACTGGCGCAGGTGGCCGAGCGGCCAGCTTGGTGATCTCCCCAATCGATGTTCTGGACAGGTCCCCGAACGGGCCTGGTGGCGTGGCCGGAAGCGGCGGCGGCCTGGGTGCCATCGCGAGGGTCCCGGATGTCACGTCACCGGGGCCTTCGGGTTCCAGATCACGCCGGCGAACACGGCAAGTGGAGGTGACGGCGGTGTCCTGGGGCTCAGCCACCGAACACCGTCCTCACATCGTCAGGGTCGTAGGTCACCGGCCACTGCGGCTCGGCACGGGGCCGGGTGTAATGCTCGGCGAGCTTGCCTAGCAGGTCATCCAGCCTCGGCGTCATACACAGCTGGGTGGTGGTCAGGTGCGCGTGCCGCATGATCGTCTGGATCTCGACGAGCGTGACGTCCGGATCCGCCGCGAGCCTGGCCGCCGTCGTGTCGCAGATCGTGCAAGGTCCAATTGGTGCTCAGCAGCGCATTCGCTCGTTCCAGGACCTGACGCATCGCCGAGTACGTCAGCGGACGTTCGGGCCCGCGCAGGGCACGCCAGACCGGCGTTCCATCCTGTGGCGGTCCGGCCTTGCCGAGATAGCAGGCCAGATACACGAACGCGTACGGGGACGCCGGGATCGCCTCGCGAAGCCGTGATCCCTTGGAGATCACATGGATCTTCTTGCCCGGCCAGTCAATGTCGTCCATCCGTAGCCCGAGCAGTTCCGAGGCGCGTGCTCCCGAGCTGACATAAAAGGCCAGCAGCGCCCGGTCCCTGTCGCTGCGCATCTGCGCGAACAACTCCTCGAACAGGCCGTCCGGGATCGAACGCACCATGCGTCGGGCCAGCTTGGGCCGCAGCCGTGCCCGGCGATGAGGACGCGGGTCCTCCAGCGGTGACCGGTGAGACAGCACCGCGCGCCGGGACGTGTTCTGAGGAAGAGGGTTGAGCAGCGGCCCGCCCCCGAAGTGCATGTGGAAGTCATAGAAACCGGACACGACCGTCAGCACGTGGGCGATCGTCGCGGGCGCGTACCCGGCGCCTGGTTCAGGCTTGCCAGTACGCACGTTCACCGAGCCGGGCTGCGGGGAACCCGGCCGCCGGGTCCGCTGCGGATTGCCCGCGTTACGCAGCCAGCCGACCATGACGGCCGTCTCGGCCTCGGTCGCCTCGCCCCAGTCAACCTCCAGCAGCCACAGCAGCCACAGCAGCCACAGCAGCCGGAACCAGCGCAGCAGGTCATACCCGTAACTGCGGCACGTCAACGGGCTGACGTCACCGAGCATCCGGTCGCGCAGGTACCGGTTCACAACATCGACCCCAGCGCCCGCTCCATCGACCACCACGTACGGCATCAACGGCGTGCTGCCTGCAACCACGGCGCCGATCTGCGGCACATCCCGCCGCCCGAGCATCAGGTCACGGCGGAGGCCTTCTTGAACACTCTCGTCAGGCACCCGCCGAACACTACGAGCCCCGGGACAGACCGGCACAAGATAGTGCAGTCAACAGGGATCATGGTCCCAGTAGATGTAGGTTTCGTGGTGGGCGGGCTGCCGCTCGTAGTCCCGGACGGTGCGCCGGTGGCGGGTGATCCACGCCAGGGTGCGCTCGACCACTTCTGCGGGGCAGGACCTTGAAGGTGTGCAGGTCATCGGGCCGTTTCACGATCTCCACCCCGCAGGCGCAGCCAGGTCTTGGCCCAGGTGACCGGCTTCCCCGCGTAGCCCCCGTCAGCCCAGGCCAGCTTGACGGCGGGGAAAGCCCGCCGCAGGTTCCACAGCAGTGGCCTGGCGGCGTCGCGGTCCTGCACCGAGGCGGCGGTGACCAGCACCGTCAGCAGCAGGCCGAGGGCATCGACGGCAAGGTGGCGTTTCGTGCCGTTATCTGGAGCCCGAATCTGGGTGTCCTCGCTGTAAGCGCCGCAGTGTTTTGTGTGCTTTTTGCTGGGTGCTGGACACATTACCTGGACAGTGTCTCCGCCGCAGACCCGTGCAAATCCCTTGTCGCTGATGCTTTTCGAACTAAGCGGCTACTACGTGAACACTGTTCAGCTACATGTCCACGCCGCAGACGTCCTGGTCAGGCGCGGCATAGACAGGGACGGCTCCAGATAAGTGCGATGAGCGGAAGCTCCGGATCGCGGGCCATCCGGTACTCGGCCGTATGCCGCAGATCATGCAGCGACCAGTGTGTGCCCAGCCCCCGGCCCACCCGGCCGAGCAACTGGTAAACGGCGTGGTAGCTGAGCTGGCGGAACGGCCGGCGCAGCGTCCACCACAACGGGTCATCAGGCCCGGACCGGACCAGCCCGGCCATCTGCGCCTGATACAGCCGCAGCCACACGAACGCGTCCGGCGACGCCGGAAGCTGCTGCATCCGCCGCGACCCCTTACGCACCACGGTGATCAGCTGCTGCCCCGCATCGACGTCGCCGTTCATCACCCCCAGCAGCTCGGCCGCCCGCGCCCCGGTGGAAACGAAGAACGCCACCAGGGCACGGTCCCGGTGCGACCGCAGACCCGCGAACAGCTCGTTGAACTTCTCATCCGGGATGCACCGCGGCGCGCGGCGCGCGATCTTCGGCCGGTACAACCCGGCCCGCTCCCGCCGGAACGGCTGCAGCGGATTGTGGTGCGCGTTCGGCCTTCCGCCCCGATGTCGGCGCACCAGCGGGAACGGGTTGACCACTGGCCCCGACCCCGCCTCCCGGTGAAGCTCATAAAATCCGCGCAGCACCGTCTCGCTGTGCGCCACAGTCGCAGCCGCAAACGAACGGCCGCGCGGCGTCCTCACATCCGCCGGGTCAGGCTCTGCTTCCCCGGCATCGCCGGAGGCACCGGGCGCGTGACGCCAATGCGGTCGTTCTACCTTGCCAGCGAGCTGAACCCACCGGGAGAAGTCCCTGGCCTCGATGCGAGTCGCCTGATCCCATGGGATCTTGACCGCCGACAAGAACCGGAACCACCGCAGCAGGTCCATCGAATACGACCTCAGCGTTGCCTGCGACCGCCCCGACGCCTGAAGATCCTTCAAATACGCCGCCACCGGCTCAACCGGCACACCCTCAGCATCGACCAGCCGGTACGGCTGCCACAGGTCACCGGTCTCCTCCAGCCGCCCAACCAGCGGGACGGCCAGCCTCGCCAGGTCCCGGTCCGCCTCCTCATGATCAACCATGGGCAGGGAAGGTAGCCTCCCGGACAGAGCCACGTCTCCTGAACTGCGAAGATAATCCCAGTAGTTCAGTCAATAGATAAACAGCAGGAAGGGTACCTGCCGCTCCCTTGATGACCTGCTTGCCGAGCTCGCTGACGTGATCATCACCGCGGCTGTCGCGATGAGCGGCATCGCCGGGGACGTGGACGAGGCCCGCAATCACCTCGAACGACGCCTGGCCGTAGTAACCGAGCGTGTTGGGCTCTGATACGAGCCGGCAGGCCAGTCTGCGGCGCTGCTTGGGTGCGACTGGCTGGCGGCCGGAGTACGTAGCATCGACGCTCGCGGTGCACCGGCGTCGGCGCGTTCCCTAGCGCACCGTCGCCTCGTCCAGCCGGCGGTGAAGCATGGACGCCAGGGTGAGCATGTCGAGAGCATCCTGGCGTGAGGTGGCCCACAGCACCCTGGGCGCATGAGCGGCCGGGTTCCGGAAGGTGCTGAATAGGCCCTTCATCAGCGTCGCGACCCCAGTCTGCTCCGAACGTTCCCATTCGGTCGCCAGGCTGTTGAAGGCGATGCGCGGCCCCGACGCCAGCGAGCATGTCGCATCGACCAGCGGTGAGCCATCTCCCGTAGTCCGGGCCAGGCCCCGCAGCTTGTCCGCCACGCTTTTGGAGGCTTCAAGAACGGCGTGAAAATAGTTCTGCTGCAGCAGCTCGGCGCGGCAGAAGCGCAGCACGTCAAGATGCACGGCCCGGCGGGACAGCTCGGCGCGGAGGTCATCGGCGCGCTGCTGCGCCTCATCGAGCGTCACCGCCGCCCGGACCCGGGCAACCTTGCCGTCTTCCACCACCCGGAAGCCGGACAGCAGCAGCCGCTCGTTGACCAGGGCGCGGGCTGCGTCGAAGTCGGCCTGGGACCTGAATCGCACGGGCGCCATGACTTCCGACACCAACCGCAGCAGCGGCTTCCCGTCCTGCTGCTGGTTCTGCCTGGCTGAGACCGCGTTGAACAGGCGCATCCATTTGGTGTTCTGCTCATCTCCGGGTGACTCGGGCGCCTTAAGAGGAGCGATCAGGTTCGGGATCTGAGAACCGGTCACCGCATCAGCGAGCACCTTGCAGAGCTGCTCGACAGCCGATGCGGAGAATGCCGGAATGATCACTGAGGACTGCACCATGCAGGCACTATCCCACTAACCCGGCCGCGACGGCGCACAGCGTCTCCCGCGCCGCCTCAGCCTCATTAGCCCGTCGCTGGCTTGCACGCCGAAATCGCGCGCTCCGCGCAGTTCGCGTGCCGCTCATCCGGTCGCAAGCCGTGATCAGCCCGCCCCGTGACGCGCCCTGGCAGCAGAACCAAACCGGCACAGGAACGTAAATAAAATCAGGATGAGGTTCTTCGGCGAGCAGAGCCAGCTGGGCCATCAGCCCGCCTGCATGCCCGGCGGGCAGCAACCCGTACCCGGCAGGAGTGAGGCGACACGGTGACACCGCCATGGATCATCGCCAGAGCCGCCGCGGGCCTGATCGCCGGCCCGCGGATACGTGCCAGCGTCTTCACCCGCAGCACCGAACCCGGCCAGCCGCCCCGCCGCGCATGCCCGGCCTGCGCCCATGAGATCCTGCCGGACCGCTGGCGGTCGCGGTCGCTGCTGCCCGTCACCGGTCGCTGCCCCTCCTGCCGCACCCGGGTCGGGCCGTATCCCCTGCTGCCAGAGCTTGCCGCCGGGCTCACGCTGGCCGTCGTGGCCGCCCGCGCATCGTCGGCGTGGGACTGGCGGCACTGGCCTGGCTGGCCCTGCTCGCCATCCCCTTCGCCTTCATCGACGCGGCCGTCCACCGGCTGCCCGACCCGCTCACCGCCGCCGCCTGCACCGGCACCCTCGCCCTGCTGGCCGTCGCCGCGCTCACCGGCCACCAGCCCGGCCACCTCGCCCGCGCTGCCATCGGCGCCGCTGCCCTGGCCTGCTTCTACCTGGCCCTGTCGGCCATCAGGCCGGACGGCATTGGCCTGGGTGATGCCAAGCTCGCGGCCAGCGTCGGCGCCGCGCTCGGCTGGATCAGCTGGCAGGCACTGCTCACCGGCACCTTTACCGCGTTCGCTCTAGCCGCCGTCTACGGCGGGGTGCTGCTGGTGCTGCACCGGGCAAGCCGCAACACTCACCTGCCACTGGCGCCGTTCATCCTTATCGGCACGCTCGCAGCCATCGCAGTGTGACTCGGGGAGCGTGAAACGCCAGGTCAGCTATGAACGAGTCTTGGCACGGCACAAGGGCGACGAGGAGGGGCCGTCGGCCAGGAGGCGAAAGTTGGCGGAACCGTGACTATGGCGCTGGGGACGTGCTGGTCTGGGCTTCCGTCTGGTCGCTAGTGTCATGGCTGGCGGCCCAGCTGGCGAGGAGCTTGAGGCCGTCGTGGGAGGGTGTGCCGGGTTCGGCGGTGTAGGCGGTGAGGGTGAGGCCCTGGTCGGCCTCGAGCGCCATGGCTTCGAACATGAGGTCGAGGCGGCCGACGGCGGGGTGGCGGAAGTGCTTGAGGCCGGTGCGGTGCAGGCGGACGTTGTGGGCGGCCCACAGGGCGCGGAACTCCTCGCTGCGGGTGGACAGCTCGCCGACCAGGTCGGTGAGGTCTTTGTTGTAGGGGTCACGTCCGGCTTCGGTGCGAAGGAGCGCGACCGTGGTGTGGGCGGAGTCGTCGAAGTCGGGGTAGAAGTCGCGGGCGGCGGGGTCGAGGAACCGGAACCGGGCCAGGTTGACCGGCCGGCCGGGGCTGGTGAACGCCGGTGAGTACAGCGCCCGGCCAAGGGCATTGGTGGCCAGGACGTCAAGGCGGCCGTTGCGGACGAAGGCTGGGGTGTCGGTCATGCCGCCGAGGATGTGCTGGATGCCGGGGCGGATCTGCTGTGGCGTGCGGCGGCGGGCGGCGCGGGCGGGGCTGGTGCTGGCGGCGCGGGCCAGGTCGGCCAGGTGGAGCCGTTCGGCTTCGTCCAGCTGCAGGGCGCCGGCGATGGCTTCCAGGACGCTGTCGGAGACGCCGGACAGGTTCCCTTTTTCCAGGCGGGTGTAGTAGTCGGCGCTGACCCCGGCGAGCATCGCGACCTCCTCGCGGCGCAGTCCGGGGACGCGCCGGTTGCCGCCGTAGATTGTCAGCCCGGCCTGCCGGGGGGTGATCTTAGCGCGGCGGGTGACGAGGAAGTCGCGCACCTCGGCCCGGTTACTGGTCACGGCATCCACGCTACGTGCCCTGGTGCGGGCGAGGGGGGTTCTGTCATGACCCGGAACAGCGCGGCCTCCCGCGCCCGCGAAGCAGCGGGTTGTATCGATGCCGTGAGTACTCCGACCGGCACTACCGTGGCAGGCACCGGCGCGCCTACTTCCGGGCTGGCGGCTGTCCCGGCACCGGGGTGGTCGCTGGCGGCGGCGCTGCTGGGGTTCTTCGTGGTGACCCTGGACGCGGTGATCGTCAACGTCGCGCTGCCCGACATTCGCACGGATCTGCATGGGTCGATGAGCGGCCTGCAGTGGGTCGTGGACGGGTACACGCTGATGTTCGCGGCGCTGTTGCTGTCGGCCGGGTCGCTGGCCGACCGGATCGGCGCTCGGCGGGCGTTCGGCGCGGGCGTGGTGGTGTTCGTCGCTGCCTCGGCCGGGTGTGGGGTGGCGCCGAACCTGGCTGCGTTGGTGGCGGCCAGGTTCGTGCAGGGCTCGGCCGCGGCGGCGATGATGCCGGCGTCGATGGCCCTGGTCAGCCACGCCTACCCGGACCCGGTCAGGCGGGCGCGGGCGGTGGCGATCTGGTCGATGGGCGGGGCGATCGCCTCGTCGTCGGGGCCGATCCTGGGGGGTGTGCTCACCGCGGTGTCGTGGCGGTGGATCTTCCTCGTCAACGTCCCCGTCGGACTCGCCGCGTTGGGGCTGCTGACCCCGACGGTGAACGCACCGCATCGCCGGGTGCCGTTCGACGGGGCCGGGCAGGTCGCCGCCGTGGCGGGGATGGGCGGGCTGACCTACGGGGCGATCGAGACCGGTGCCGCCGGGATCGCCGCACCTCAGGTGCTGATCGCGTTCGCCATCGCGGCGGTCGGGCTGGTCGCATTCGGGGTGACGCAGGCACGGGGCCGGCACCCGATGATGCCGCTGGACCTGTTCCGGTCCAGGACAGTGAGCGTGGCGGTGGCGACCGGGTTCGCGTTCATGGTCGCCTACTACGGGCTGCCGTTCGTGATGAGCCTGTACCTGCAGCAGCTGCGAGGCCTGTCCCCGCTTGGCACTGGGGTGGTGTTCCTGCCGATGATGCTGATCGGGCTGATCCTCACCCCGTTCATCGCCCGGCTGGTCGAACGCGTCGGCGCCCGCACCCTGGTGATCGCCGGGCTGCTGGCCATGACGGCCGGGCTGGTCGTGATCGGCCTGCTGCCCGCCGCCACACCCGTGGTCGGGCTGTCGTTGCTGATGATCCTGGTCGGGCTGGGCGGACCCTTGGTGATGCCGCCGATCATGGCGCTGCTGCTGCACGCCGTCCCCGCCCACCGGGCCGGGCTGGCCAGCGGAGTATTCAATACCAGCCGCCAGGTCGGCGGCGCGCTGGCCGTCGCCGTGTTCGGCGCGCTGCTCGCCAGCCGGGCCACCTTCGTGCACGGGCTGCGGGTGAGCCTGCTGATCGCGGCCGCCGTCGCCCTGGCCACCGCCGCCGTCAGCCTGCTGATCCCCTCCCAGACCGCGAAGGAGCACCCACACCATGAGCACCTGGACAACCCGCGAACTCGAGGCCGTCGGCATGGCCACTGAACTGGAGATCGCTACCCGCCAGCCCGACGGCACCCTGCGGCCACCGGTGCCGATCTGGGTGGTGCGGGTTGGCGACGATCTGTATGTGCGCTCCTACCTGGGGCCAGCCAGCGCCTGGTACCGGCACGCCAGCACCCACGGCAGCGCGCAAATCAGCGCCGCCGGAGTCGAACGCGACGTCACCGTCACCGTCCCCGACCCTGCCACCCGCCCGGCGATCGACGCCCAGTACCGGTTCAAGTACGCCGCCTACCCCACCCACGTGCCGCCCATGCTCGCCGACACGGCGGCCGATGCCACCCTGCGCCTCGACCCCACCGACTGACCTGACCCCACTGATAGCAAAGGACACGACCCATGACAGAGCACGAGCTACCGGAACGGCCGCGCAACCCGCTGGCCGACTTCGCTCCCGCGTTGATCGGGTTCACCGACGACGTGCTGTTCGGGCAGGTCTGGACCCGCCCTGGCCTCTCGCTGAAGGAGCGCAGCCTGATCACCGTCGCCGCGCTGACCACCTCGGGGAACACCGACCAGCTTGTGTATCACCTGGGTCTGGCCAGGCAGAACGGCAACACCGAGGCCGAGCTGATCGAGGCCATCACCCACCTGGCCTTCTACGCCGGCTGGCCCAAGGCCATGTCCGCGATGGCCGCCGCTAAGCGCGTCTTCGCCACCGACTGAACCACCCTGCAGAACAAGGAGATACGCGATGAATATCGAGCTGAAGAAGCCCACCGCGAAAGCACCCGCCGAGTTGTTCACCGGCGACGTGTACGTGGACTCGATCAACCCGCGCCGCGCCGCGCCGTCGACGATGATCGTCTCCTGCGTGCACTTCACCCCCGGCGCCCGCACCGCCTGGCACTCCCACGCCCACGGGCAGACCCTGCACATCACTGAGGGCATCGCCTTGCTCGGCACCCGCGACGGGCAGGTGATCGTGGCCCGCCCCGGCGACACCATCTACACCCGGCCAGGCGAGGAACACTGGCACGGCGCCACCCCAGGCGACTTCATGAGCCACCTGGCCATGCTGGAAGGCGCCGCGGACGGCACCGACGGCACCACCTGGCTCGACCACGTCACCGACGAGCACTACCAGGCCGCTACCGCAACCATCACCGACGCCAGCTGAAGGGAAGAACCCGCGATGCGTGGAGCAGTCCTGTATGCCCCGGGCGATGTCCGCTTCGAGGACCGCCCCGACCCGACGATCGCCAACCCGACCGATGCGATCATCCGCATGTCCGCGACCTGTGTCTGCGGGTCGGACCTGTGGCCCTACCGCGGCACCGACCCGGTCACTGCGCCGACGCCGATGGGCCACGAGTACGTCGGCATCGTGCAAGAAGTCGGAGCCGACGTGCGCACCGTCAAGCCGGGCCAGTTCGTCATCGGCTCGTTCATGGCCAGCGACAACACCTGCCCGATCTGCCAGGCCGGCTACCAGTCCCGCTGCGCGCACGTCGAGTACGTCGGCGCCGAAGGTGCCCAAGCGGAGTACCTGCGCGTGCCGCTGGCCGACGGCACCCTCGTCGCCACCCCGGACCTGCCCGAGGAGGGCTTGCTGCCGGACCTGTTGGCCGCCTCCGATGTGCTCGGCACCGGCTGGTTCGGAGCTGTCGCCGCCGACGTTGCCCCGGGCAAAACCGTCGCCGTGGTCGGGGACGGAGCGGTCGGCCTGCTCGCCGTGCTGGCCGCGAAGCACCTGGGGGCGGAGCGGATCATCGCGATGAGCCGCCACGAGCCCCGGCAGAAACTCGCCGTCGAG
>WNGK01007738.1_pt1 | contig 13557 bp, 17 predicted proteins | sample 5400601 | NCBI WGS metagenome assembly WNGK01 (sample SAMN13153376, study PRJNA577476) | soil metagenome | isolation source: 60 cm soil or saprolite under Garry oak tree replicate 1 | place: USA:California | collected 2016-06-15 | reverse complement strand
CGCGCACCGATCATGGACGCGGTGCGTGTCCATGCCCGCAAGGGCGGCTTGGTGATGGGCGTGTGCAACGGCTTCCAGATCCTGTGCGAATCGGAGCTGTTGCCGGGTGTGCTGATGCGCAACGAGCGGATGAAGTTCATCTGCCGCGACGTGCATCTGAAAATCGAGCGCTCGGATACGCCGTTCACGCGCGGTTATAATGCCGGCCAGGTGATCCGCGTGCCGGTGGCGCACGGCGAGGGCAATTATGTCGCCAGCGAAGGCACGATCGGGCGGCTCGAAGCGGAAGGCCGCATCCTGTTCCGTTACACCGATGCCGAGGGCAAGCGCGATCCGAAGTCCAACGTGAACGGCGCGCTCAACGCGATTGCGGGCGTGCTGAACGAGAAGTTAAACGTGCTCGGCCTGATGCCGCATCCGGAAAACCATGTGGAATCATCTGTCGGCTGCACCGACGGGCGCGGGTTGTTTGCGGGCTTGGTGGCGCATTTCGCCCAAGCGGCGTGAGCCGCAACGATTGAACCCCTACCGGACTGCCGTCGACTATTGATATAAATGATGCACCCGCGCGGCCACTCGGCCGCCGGGGATCACTGTATTGGGTCGACGATGCCGCTGGTTCTGATCCTGGTGCTTCTGGACATTTCGCTTGTGGTGCACGCCGCCAAGACCGGCCGCGCGCAGCCGTGGGCCTACATCATCCTGATGGTGCCGGGCATTGGCGCAGTCGCCTACGTCGTGGCAGTGCTGATCCCGGACTGGATGGGCAGCGCGCAGGGGCAGCAGACCCAGCGCACCATTGCCAACAAGCTCAATCCGGAAAAGCGCTACCGCGCGCTGTCCGACGCGGTGGAAATCGCCGACACCATCGCGAGCCGCGCAGCGCTCGCCGAGGAATGCCGGGAACTGGAAAAATACGAAGAGGCCAAGCGCCATTTCGAGGTTATCCTGTCGCGGCCGATGGGCGACGAGCCGCTCTACATGCTGGGCAAGGCGCGCGACGCTCGAGGACTTGCGCGAACGCTGGCCGGACTATCAGTCGGGCGAGGGGCATCTGCTCTATGCGCGCTCCCTTGAGACCGTCGGCCGGTTGCAGGGCGCGCTGGCCGAATATCACGCGCTGTCGGCCTACTACGTCGGGGCCGAGGCGCGGGTGCGTTACGGCGTGCTGCTGGCCCGGATGGGGCGCGAAATGGAGGCCAAGGCCTGGCTGACCGACGTGCTCAAGCAGCTGCGCCGCTCGCCCGTCCATGTCCGCAAGGCGCAGGCCGAGTGGATTGCGCTCGCCGAGCGGACGCTGCGCGTCTGATCGAGGCCGGACATCAGACACTCTGCCCTCGGGGCAGGACTGACAAAACCGTTTCGCGCCGGGCCTTTCTCTCCTACATAGGGCGAAAGGTACCCACTCGTGGAGCGGATTTGACATTCGCTATCCACCCAGCCGCGGGCTCGCGAAGCGAATGTCAAATCCAAAGCTCCACGAGAGCGTAGTATTTGCTAGTGGTCCTTTGATTCTAACATTCGCAAGAGTGCGCGCCGGATCGGGATGCGAATGTTAGAATCGGACCACTAGGACATGATCCCGAACGAACCCAAAATTACCTCCGAGCTGGTGGCCGAGCACGGCCTCAAGCCCGAGGAATACGAGCGGATTCTGCAACTGATCGGCCGCGAGCCGACGGTGACGGAACTCGGCATCTTCTCGGCCATGTGGAACGAGCACTGCTCGTACAAGTCCTCAAAGATCCATCTGAAAACGCTGCCGATTTCCGGTCCGCAGGTGATCCAAGGGCCGGGCGAGAATGCCGGCGTGATCTCCATCGGCGATGGGCTCGCGGTGGTGTTCAAGATGGAAAGCCACAACCACCCGAGCTATATCGAGCCCTACCAGGGTGCCACCACCGGTGTCGGCGGCATTCTGCGCGACGTCTTCACCATGGGGGCGCGGCCGATCGCCTGCCTCAATGCGCTCTCGTTCGGCGATCCGGCGCACCCCAAGACGCGGCAACTGGTGTCCGGCGTGGTCGCGGGCGTTGGCGGGTACGGCAACTCGTTCGGTGTGCCGACGGTCGGCGGTTCGGTGCGTTTCCACACCCGCTATGACGGCAACAACCTGGTCAACGCGATGGCGGTTGGCCTCGCCGAAGCCGACAAGATCTTCTACGCGGCCGCCTCGGGCGTCGGCATGCCGATTGTCTATCTCGGCTCGAAAACCGGTCGCGATGGCATCCATGGCGCCAGCATGGCCTCCGCCGAATTCGGCGAGGATTCGGAATCCAAGCGCCCGACCGTGCAGGTCGGCGATCCGTTCTCCGAAAAGCTGCTGCGTGGTGCTCGATCTCGACAAGGTGCCGACGCGCGAGACCGGTATGACGGCCTACGAGATGATGCTCTCGGAGAGCCAGGAGCGCATGCTCATGGTGCTCAAGCCCGAGAAGGAGGCCGAGGCCGAGGCAATCTTCCGCAAATGGGGGCTCGATTTTGCGATCGTCGGCGAGACCACGCCGGACAAGCGCTTCGTGGTGCGCCACCAGGGCGTCGAGATGGTCAATCTGCCGATCAAGGAGCTTGGCGACGAAGCGCCGGTCTACGATCGGCCGCATACGGCTTCGCCCAAGCTGCCGGTGATCGATGCGGCCTCCGTCATCCAGCCGATGCCGCATGCCGACGCGGTCGAAAAGCTGCTGGCCTCACCGGATCTTTGCTCCAAGCGCTGGGTCTGGGAGCAGTACGATCACATCATTTTGGGCAACACGTTCCAGCGGCCAGGCGGAGACGCGGCCGTGCTGCGCGTGCAGGAGGGGCCCAAGGGCCTCGCGCTTACCACCGATGTGACGCCGCGCTACTGCGAAGCCGACCCGTTCGAGGGTGGCAAGCAGGCGGTGGCCGAGACTTGGCGTAATTTGTCAGCGGTTGGCGCCAAGCCCATGGCTTTGACCGATAATCTGAATTTCGGAAATCCCGAGCGGCCGGAGATCATGGGCCAGCTGGTCGGCTGCATCCAGGGGATCGCGGCGGCCTGCAAGACACTCGAATTCCCGGTCGTGTCCGGCAACGTGTCGCTCTACAACGAGACCAATGGCCGCGCGATTTTGCCGACCCCGACCATCGGCGGCGTCGGGCTGCTCGACGATTTCTCCAAGTCCGCCAGCATCGGCTTCAAGGCCGCGGACGATCTCATCGTGCTGCTGGGCGAGACCAAAGGCTGGCTCGGCCAGTCGCTATACCTGCGCGACATCTGTGGCCGCGAGGAGGGGGCGCCGCCGCCAGTCGACCTGATGGCGGAGCGCCGCGTCGGCGATTTCGTCCGCGGCCTGATCGGTGAGCAGTTCGTGTCCGCGGTGCATGATCTGTCGGACGGCGGGCTCGTGGTCGCGGTGGCCGAAATGGGGCTCGCCTCCGGCATCGGCGCACGGCTTTACGGCGCGCCGGCGTTCCTGAACGAAATCGGCTTCTGGTTCGGCGAGGATCAGGCGCGCTACGTCGTCACCATCAAGCCGGCGCAATTCGACGATCTGGCTGCACGCGCGAAAACCGCGGGTGTGCCAATCCGGCGCATCGGCGTGACGCACGGCAATGCGTTGACGCTGCCCGGCGAACGCGCGATTCTGCTCGAAGCATTGCGCGAGCGCCACGAAGGGTGGTTGCCAGCCTATATGGCGGGTGGCGCGAACTGATCTGGTCTGGATCTGGGAACAGGTCAAAGGACAATTGCCACATGGCGATGGATGCAAGTGAAATCGAGAAGCTGATCCGCGCCGGAATCCCGGATGCCGAGGTCACCATCCGCGACCTTGCCGGCGATGGCGACCACTATGCGGCGACCGTGATTGCGGCCTCGTTCCGCGGCAAGTCCCGCGTCCAGCAGCATCAGATGGTCTATCAGGCGCTCAAGGGTGACATGGGCGGCAAGCTGCACGCGCTGGCGCTGCAGACCGGCACGCCTGAAGGCTGAGCGCGGCCCAGAACTTGATAGTAGTTTAGCGGGGCTTTTCCTGGCGTGGCATTCGGGGTTTCCACATGCGCAAGCTTGTCGTGACCACATTGTCTCTTTCGGTCCTGTCGGCATTCTCAGCATTGGGGCAGCCGCAGCCGGTGTCGCCAAACGGCGTGAAGACATTGTCGCCTCCGGGCGCGATCAAGCCGACCGGGACTTGGAGTCTCGGCACCCGCGCAGGCGATTTCATCTTCATCGCCGGCATGCGGGGGATAGATCCTGCTACCAACCAGCTGATTCAAGGAGACGAAGCGCGCATCCGGCAGGGCTTCCTCAATATGAAGCTCATCGCCGAGTCGGAGGGGGCGACGCTGCGCGACGCGACCCGGCTGGTGGTCTATGTGACGGACATGTTCCGTTTTCGGCCTTTGGTGAACAAGGTGCAGGAGGAACTGTGGGGGCAGGGCCCCTATCCGCCGCGCACCATCATCGAGGTCCACCGGCTCAACCAGGACGACATTTTCGAGGTCGAGGGGACATTCTACGCCCCCGCCAAAAAGTAAGGGCTCCCCTGCGGTTGGCCCTTGGGGTGGAGGTCCGACCTGAGATACATATATCTCCCGGTACGCCCCGATTTGGGGTCTGAGCGAGGGCATCATGGCAATCGAGCAATTCATCGACAATGAAGTGAAGAACAACGACGTGGTGCTGTTCATGAAGGGCACACCTCAGTTCCCGCAGTGCGGCTTCTCGGGCCAGGTCGTGCAGATCCTCGATTACATCGGCGTTCCCTATAAGGGCCTGAACGTGCTGGAGAACGACGATCTGCGCAACGGCATCAAGACCTATTCCAACTGGCCGACCATCCCGCAGCTCTACGTCAAGGGCGAGTTCGTCGGCGGCTGCGACATCATCCGCGAGATGTTCCAGGCGGGCGAGCTGCAGGGCTTGATGAAGGAAAAGGGCCTGCCGGTGCGCGAGGTCGCGTCGGCCTGATTGCGCAGGGGCGGACTGTTCAGACAGGCGGTCCGGCCAGCATGCGGTGGTGCACCGATTGATCGGTGCGCCCGTTGCTTTGACAATTTGATTTTCGAGGCGCGCACAGTTCGCCGGATTGCGATTTGTCGCGATTCTTGTTACAGAAGTTACACCTGTAACAGTTGCGCCCTGAGAGCTCGCCATGCATGGACCCGTGGAAAAGAAAGCGGCAGCCGGCGCCCGCGCCGCACGATCCAAAGCGCGGCCGCCCGGACAAGCTGCCGGTGTGGTTCGCATTCCCGTTGCGCTGGATGAGCGGCTGACGCGGCTTGCCGCGAAGACCGGCCGGTCGAAGACCTATTACGCCCGCAAGGCCCTTGAAACATTCCTTGAGGACACCGAGGATTATCTTCTCGCTGTGGCCTCCCATGAATCGTCGAAAAAGACCCTCTCGCTCGAAGAGCTTCGCAAGAAGTTCAAGTTTCAGGATTGAGTTCAATGCCATTGCGGCGCGTCATATGCTCGCGCTCGATCCGGTCATTCGCGATCGGATCGACCGTTTTCTATCGACGGGCGTGGCAAGAGACCCGCAACGCATCGGCAAACCGCTGGAAGGCCGGCTGAAAGGCATTTGGCGTTACAAGATCGGCACCTACCGGATCATCTGCCGTATTGAAAAAGAGCGGCTTGCCGTCGTGATCCTGGCAATCGGCCACCGCGACGACATCTACAAGGGACTGTGATTGCGTCGCGATGCCTCTCGCGCGCCGCCCTGCCGCGCGCTAGATTCCTGCCCGAAGCGCCCGCCACAAGACGGGCGCCGGGGAGGATATCATGCTCAGGCAAGCCTTGCTGGCTGGCGCCGCGACGATTGCGTTCGCCGCCAATGCCAACGCCCGCATCACCGAAATCCGCATCGACGCCGTCGAGCCGTTCGCCGAAAGCCGGAGCTTCGGCCCGGCCGGTGCTTATGAGCGCGTGCGCGGCGTCGCCAAGGGCGAGCTCGATCCGAAGTCGGCACACAACGCCGTCATCGTCGGCCTCGACAAGGCGCCGCTGAACGCCAACCACAAGGTCGAATACGAGACCGACTTCTTCATTCTGCGCCCCGTGGATGCCGCCAGGGGCAGCGGCGTGATGCTCTACGAGGTGAACAATCGCGGCCGCAAATTCGTGCTGACCTGGATCGACGAGGCGCCGCAGCAGGCGGGCGGCGCGATCAACGACCCCAAGAGCGTGCAGGACGCCGGCAGCGGCTTCTCGCTCGGGCGCGGCTACACCATCGTGTGGTCGGGCTGGGACCCGGACGCGCCGACCGCCGGCAACGGCATGGCGACGCGGGTGCCGGTCGCGCTGGAGAACGGCAAGCCGATCGCGCACCGCATCCGCGAGGAAATCCAGGTCGGTACGCGCGGGCCTGCGGACGTTGCGATCGTCAAACTGAGCTATCCGGCAGTCGCGACCGACAAGGCGAAGGCGCGTCTCACGGTGCGTGATCGCGAGGGCGATCCGCGCGCCGAAATCCCGGCAGACGGCTGGGAGTTCGCCGACGCAAATTCCATCCGGTTGCTGCCCGAAGGAGCCAAGTTCGCGCCGATCAAGATCTACGAGCTTTGGTATGAGGCGACCGACCCGAAGGTGGTCGGCATCGGCTATGCGGCGACGCGTGATCTCGTCTCGTTTCTGCGCGCTGGTGCGGCCGACGACAAGGGCACGGCCGATCCGGTTGCCAATGTGCGCCACACCATGGCGCTCGGCATCTCGCAGAGCGGACGCTATCTGCGCCACCATATCGAACTCGGCATGAACAGCGACGAGAATGGCAAGCGCGTGTTCGATGGCGTGCTGGCGCATATTTCGGGTGCCGGAAAGGTCTTCGCCAATCATGAATTCGCCGAGCCGGGGCGCACCGCGACCCAGCATGAGGATCGCACCTATCCGGAGAACTGGTTTCCGTTCAGCACCGCGATGACCACCGATCCGTTCAGCAAGACGAGCGGCGCGCTGCTGCGTGGCGACGCGACCGATCCGCTGCTGATCGAGACCAATACGTCGACCGAGTATTGGCAGAAGGGCGCTTCGCTCCTGCACATCGATCCGACTGGCGCGCGCGACCTGATGTTGCCGCCGGATACGCGCATATATCTGATCGCCGGAACGCAGCATGGCGGACGCGCCGGGGGCACGGCCGCGCCTGGTCCATGCGCCAATCCGCGCAATCCGCACAGTTCCGGTCCCGCGCTGCGCGCACTGATCGTCGCGTTGGAGCACTGGGTGACGAAGGGCGTAGCGCCGCCGGAAAGCCGCGTGCCCTCGATCGCGCAGAAGACCGCGCGTGATGCATCCGATGTGAAGATGCCGGTGGTAAAAGGCTTTGCGCTGGCGCCGGGCGCCAACGTCATCGGGCCGCCGGTCGATTGGATCGATCCGCCGGGCAGCGGCAAGCAGGTCTACATGACGGTGAGCGCGCCGCAGGTTTACGGCACGCGCGTGTCCGCGGTCGACGCCGACGGCAACGAGCTGGCCGGCATCCGTCTGCCCGACATCGTGGCGCCGCTCGCGACCTACACCGGATGGAACGTTTACAAGGCTCAACTCGGCGAATTGTGTGACCGCGATGGGTCGTACATTCGGTTCGCCAAAACCAAAGCCGAGCGCGAAGCATCCGGCGATCCGCGGCCCTCGGTCGCCGAGCGTTACGGCACACGTGCGGCTTACGTCGCCAAGGTGAAGGCCGCGGCGGACGATCTCGTGCGCGAGCGGCTGCTGCTGCCCGACGATGCGGCGCGCTATGTGAAGGCGGCGGAAGCGAGCGATCAGTTCTGAAAACGGATTGAGGTCAGGGGCACGACACCGCGGTCGGCGTCAGGCTGCAGGCGAACTTGTCGTTGCCCTTGGTGCTGTAGTAGGTCGCGGTCCAGGTCGACGCGCTCTTCTTTGGAGTGAAGATCGTAAAGCCCCATTTGTCGACCGAGTTGCCGGTGCTGACCGTCGTGCCGCCGATGCTCATGCCCGCCAGCTTCTGCTTGATCTTGTGCGTCAGCATCGTGCCACCATTGCCGAGCACCAGTTGCGGCGAGCGCTGATCCGTAAAGCTCAGCGCCTCCCAGATGTGGATATGTCCGGCGAGCGCGAGCGCAAAACCGGGCGGAAGCTTGCCCTGCCATTGCGCCAATGCGGCCTGCAGTGTCGCGTTCAGCGACACGCCTTTGTTCTTGAATCCCCACACCGGACGATGGCTGACCAGCCAGGCGCCGTTCGCCGGCTGCATCGCGGCGAACTGCGCCGCATAGGGCGCACTCTCGCAGGCGGTTGGGCAATCATCCGGCGCGTTGCTGGAATCGAGCACGAAGAATTGCTGGCTGCCGACCGTGACGGCGAATTGCCCGATGAGATCGACGCAGGCCGGCGGCGTCTGGTTTTGCGCCAGCGTGGAATCGAGAAACAGCATGTAGCCGGCGCCGTTGCGCGAACAGATTTCGTGATTGCCGCGCGTCGCGACCCACGGAGCCGCCGCGAGCAGCGGCGCTGCCGGCTTGAAGAAATCGGCCTTCCAGGTGTCCCAGTTGTCGCCATAGGGGCTGCCCTTGCAGCCTTTGTCGCCTTTCGGGCAGGGGCTTTCGCGATAGATGTAATCGCCGACATGCACCAGCACCTGCGGCTTTTGCTTGGCGACGCTTGCCGCGAGTGTCGAGAACGGCCATTGGGATGTCTTGTCGCAGTCCTGGAATTTCCCGTCCTCTTCGTGATCGGTGTCCCTCGCACTGGATTTGTCGGCCTTGAGACGGCAGCCGGTATCGCCGATGACCGCGACCGAACCGAGCGTCGATGGCGGGAGCGGCAGCTTCTGCTTGCCGAGCTTGGCTGACGTCGTGCCCGCGGGGAGCAGCAGCTCGCAGACCAAAACCGGAAACGCCGCCTTCTTGGCCGTCTGCGGCAGCGCGCGGACGTTCATCTGCTGCGATGACTTGTCGATCGTGAGGGACGGACATTCGGTGGCGTTCTTGTAGACGGCGCGCGCCACCGCGCCTTGCGATCCGAGCACCACATAGGCGGCTTCGAGCTTGGCGTCGGATTTGGCAAAGGCGGCCGGAGATGCGGGCGCCAGAATGAGCACGATGCAGGCGGTGACGCGATGGCGATTGGACATCTGACCCTCCGCGCAATGTAAGATTGCGAAACGAACAATTATCGCATCAGCGGCGGGGCGTGAAGTAAAAACAAAAAGGCCGCCCTGTGGGCGGCCTTTCGTATTCCGAGTGCACCAACGCTCAGCGTGAATAGAACTCGACGATGAGATGCGGCTCCATCATGACCGGGTAGGGTACCTCGGCCGGCGCCGGGATGCGCGCCATCTTGGCGGTCATCTTGTTGTGATCGACCTCAATGTAGTCGGGCACGTCGCGTTCGGCCAGCGCCTTGGCCTCGATCACCAGCGCCATGTCGCGCGAGGATTCCTTGATCTCGATCAGGTCGCCGACCTTGACGCGGAAGCTCGCGATATTGACGCGGCGACCGTTCACCTTGATGTGGCCGTGGTTCACGAACTGGCGCGCCGCGAAGATCGTCGGCACGAATTTCGCCCGATAGATCACCATGTCGAGCCGGCGCTCGAGCAGGCCGACCATATTGGCGCCCGAGTCGCCCTTCATGCGGATCGCCTGGTCGTAGATGCCGCGGAACTGGCGTTCGGAAATGTTGGCGTAATAGCCGCGCAGCTTCTGCTTGGCCTTGAGCTGCACACCGAAGTCGGAGAGCTTGCCCTTGCGGCGCTGGCCGTGCTGACCGGGGCCGTATTCACGCTTGTTCACAGGGCTCTTGGGGCGGCCCCAGATATTCTCGCCCATGCGGCGGTCGATCTTGTACTTCGCTTCAGCGCGCTTTGTCATCGCGTCCTCGGTTTGGTGTGATGATGAGGAACCGCGCCCTCCTGCTGTCCCGGACTGCTCCGGGACCGACAGGTCGAATGCCGATAGCGTCAGCATCGACCACGGGTGCGAAACGCCGCGCGGGCTAAACCCTACGCAGCGCGCGGGTTCTAGGCGGAAACGGCAGGGGTGTCAAATGCGCCGGGCGGGGTAAATTCGCCCGCCGATAGCCCGAATTGTCCAAGCGCCGCAGCCAGATCGGCCGAGGCCGCGCGGCCGGAGGTGAAGATCGCCTCAGCCAGTGCCTGTGCGGGCTTGCCGACGCAAGGGCCGATCAGTTCCACCACGCGGCGCGCGATGGCGGGGGCGGGGTCGATCCAGCGAACCGGCCAGGGGGCGAGGCGCCCGAAGTGCACGAGCAGCAGCGGAAAGTGCGTGCAGGCCAGCACGATCGTGTCGGTGCGCTCGCTGCCGTCGGCAACAAAGCACGGCTCAATCTCGGCGCGGATCGCGTCATCGTCGATCGCAGCGCCCGCGAGCGCAGCCTCGGCGAGCGCCGCAAGGTTGCCCGAGCCGACCAGCGTGATGTCGCAGCCACGGCCGAAGCTGCGGATCAGGGCGTGAGTGTATTCGCGCGCGACGGTCGCCTCGGTGCCGAGCACCGAGACGCGCTTGGACTGCGAGGCCGCGCAGGCCGGTTTGATCGCCGGAACAGTGCCGATGAACGGAATGGCAAAGCGCGCGCGCAGCGCGGGAAGCACCTGCACCGAAGCGGTGTTGCAGGCGATCACGACCAGGTCGGGACTGTGCGTCTCGATCAGCCCTTCCATCAGACTGGTGACGCGGTTGACCAGCTCGGCTTCCGGGATTTTGCCATAGGGAAACAGCGCGTCGTCCGCCGCATAGATGTAACGCGCATCGGGGCGCGCACGGGCGATTTCGCGGAACACCGTCAGACCGCCGACGCCGGAATCGAAAACCAGGATGGTGGGGGAACGCATGATCCGGGGTGTCACCGAAGGGCCGACGAGAACGGAACGCAAGGTCGCGCGATAGCCTGCAGCCGGTACGAGACGCGGGGCGGCCACGAGGGGAAGCCGTGCGTATCTGGTTCGTGCTGTCCGCGAGGCGGTCTTATGGGTTGGCATGATGCTGTTTCCGTCCGGCGGGATTGTGGCCGGGAAGAGTTAATCAAATCCAACCGCTTGGTCGGCGTGCTCCAGAGCGGCGCAATCTGGGGCAATTCTAATGTGTGGCCGTCCCATTGGGCGGATATCGCGCTATATCGATGCCGAGTGCCGGGTGGTGCACGGTTGGAGCAGCGGATCATGAGGGTGTCGGTGGTTACGCGTAGGTCGATGGCCGGGTGGGTTCTTGGTCCGTGGGTTCTTGGGCTGGGCTTGGTGCTCGGCGGCGCGGCGTTGGCGCAATACGAGACCGTCGAGATCGTCGTGAAGGACAAGAAGTTCGAGCCGGCCGAGATCAAGGCGCCGGCGAATGCCCGCATCGTGATTCACATCACCAATCGCGACGCCACCGCGATGGAGTTTGAGAGCAAGGCGCTCAAAGTCGAGAAGGTGATCGCGGCGAACGGCGAGGGCATCCTGCGCGTCGGTCCGTTCAAGCCGGGCAGATACGAGTTCTTCGACGACTTCAACCAGGCCAATCGCGGCACGCTCGTGGTGGAATGAGGTTGCCGTGCTCGCTGCTCTGATCATCGTATTTCGTGAAGTGTTCGAGGCTGGCCTGATCGTCGGCATCGTGATGGCCGTGACGCGCTCCGTGCCGCAACGTGGCCTATGGATCAGCGGCGGCGTGCTGGGCGGCTTCCTTGGCGCATGCCTAGTCGCGGTGTTCGCCGGCGTGATCTCCGAGATGTTCGCGGGTTCGGGACAGGAGCTGTTCAACGCCGCGATCCTTGGGCTCGCGGTCGTGATGCTCACTTGGCACAATGTCTGGATGGCGCGGCACGGGCGCGAGCTTGCCGCCGAAATGCGCGCCGCCGGCGAAGCCGTGGCGGCGGGGAAAAGCTCACTGTTCGCGCTGGCGGTCGTCGTCGGCGTCGCGGTGCTGCGCGAAGGCTCCGAGGTCGTGCTGTTCCTCTACGGGATCCTCGCGACCGAGAGCAGCGGCGCGAGCGTGTTCCTCGGCGGCATGATCGGTCTTGCGCTCGGCGCTCTGACCTGCGCGCTCACATACTTCGGCTTGCTGCGCATTCCGGGCCGCTATCTGTTTGCCGCGACCTCGCTGATGATCGCGTTCCTGGCCGCCGGCATGGCGTCGCAGGCGGTGGCGTTCCTGGCGCAGGCCGACGTCTTGACAGCGCTCGGCAACATCGTATGGGATTCGTCCGGGCTGCTGTCGGATTCCAGCATCCTCGGCCGCGCGCTGCACACGCTCATTGGCTACAGCGACCGGCCGACCGAAATGCAGCTTGTCGTTTATGCGGCGACGCTCGCCGTGACGTTCTTCTTGATGAAGCTGTTCGCGCCTGCGCCGAAGGCGGCGCACGCACACTAAATCTGCGGCAGATCTTGCGCGTCAGTGCGCAGCGTAGTGCTGCTCCGGCAGGTTTTTTACGGCCTTGGTCAGACCCAGAATATCGATGCCGTAGACTTCGGTCGAGGCCTCGTTGGTGATGGTGCGGGCATGCGGCGCCACCGCAATGATGACGGCAAGAACGACCGCAGCAAGCGCCAGAAGGGCGATAAGCTGTCTGCGCATTGTTGACCCCTGATGTGCCGGCCAGGGCGCGGATCGCCTTGCCGTAAGGGGACCCTAGGCGCGACCGGCCGTTTCGATGTGATTGCGGTCACACAAAGCACGGTTGCGCGCCGCTCACGTGACGTCACGCCGTGCCGGAGCGGCGCTGCACCGCTTCGATGAAGTCTTTCGCCTCTTTTAGGCCAACACCCGAAGACTGGCGGTAAAGCCTGATCGCCTTGATCTTTTGTCCGGATTGCAGGGCTTCGGCGATGCCCGCCGGCAGGTTGGCGTAGGCATCGAATTTGATATTGGCTTGGCTGAGCAAAAGGTCGAGCTTTGCCTCGACCCGCGAGAGTGCCGCGACGCGGCTCTGGAGTCCGGTGAGGCGAGCGCCGAGCCCGGCAAGCAAGACCAGGCCGGCAATCGCCAGTGCAAACAACGCAAATGTTTCCTGCGTCAGCGGCATCGACGTTCACCCCCTCGAATGGATCGCAGCGTTTCAACTAGCTCAGCGTAACGCCAAGTGCGGTGACCGGCATCACGTCCAGACCGATTGTCGCAGCCACAATTGCAAATATTTAATGTCGGAACATCGCCACGAAGAATTGGTTTGATCCTCAGGCGACACGAATTCTCAAAAAAGGGAACAAGCCCATGACTCGCCCGCAATTGACGCGCTCAATCCGAAACACATTGCTTGCGAGCGGTGCCGCGCTGCTGCTCTCGGCCGGCGCAGCAGCGGCGGCGCCCGCAACCGTTCAATCCGACCTCAACGTCCGTTCCGGGCCGGGTGCGCAGTATCAGGTCGTCGGGACCGTTCAGGGCGGCGAGACGGTCGATGTCGCAGGCTGCACCGGAAGCTGGTGCCAGATCAGCTTTCGCGGCGGGACCGGGTACGCCAACCAGAACTATCTCGCGATGACGGGCGGCGGCGGCCCAGGCTATGCGGCGGTCGCGCCGGGCTACGCCGATCCCGGCTACGTCAACGACGATACGCCCGGCTACGCCTACAATGACTATTACTACGACGACTACGGCCCCAGCGTCGGCTTCTCCGTCAGCCCAGGG
>WNGK01018804.1_pt1 | contig 13558 bp, 11 predicted proteins | sample 5400601 | NCBI WGS metagenome assembly WNGK01 (sample SAMN13153376, study PRJNA577476) | soil metagenome | isolation source: 60 cm soil or saprolite under Garry oak tree replicate 1 | place: USA:California | collected 2016-06-15 | reverse complement strand
GCACGGATATATCCGGTCTGTTCCGCAAACGGTATGAACTCCGCCGGTGGAACGAGGCCACGCGTCGGATGCCGCCAGCGCACCAGCGCCTCGGCGTGGTGCGCGGCGCCTCCACGCAGCAGGACCTTAGGCTGGTACACCAGGGTCAGCTCGTCGTTGTCGACCGCCTTGCGCAAATCGCTCATCAGCGACAGCCGCTCGCTGCTGTGCTGATCGTAGCGTTGATCCCAGACCACGACGCCGACACTGCTCCGCTTGGCCGCGTACATCGCGATATCGGCGCGCCGCAACAGTGTGTCCTTCTCCTCTCCGTGCGCGGGCGACACGGCGACGCCTACGCTTGCGCGCACATCGACGACATGGCCCTCGAGCACCATCGGCGCTTCCAGCGCGTCGAGGACCGCATCGGCCACCCGATGCGCTTCGTCGATGCCGCGAAAAGGCAGCAATACCGCGAATTCGTCGCCCCCAAGGCGCGCCACGGTATCGGTATCAACCGTGACGACCGCTTGCAGCCGGGTGGAGGTCTCACGCAGCAGCAGGTCTCCGATCGGATGACCCAGCGTGTCATTGACATACTTGAAGTGATCGAGATCCATCAGCAGCACCGCGACCGGCGCTCCGGTGGGGGCGGCCGCGGCCAGCGCTTCGTCGAGCTGGTATGCATAGAGTGCGCGGTTGGGTAATCCCGTCAGCGTGTCGCGGTAGGCCAGATCCATGATGTGCGACTCGCGCGACGCGATGCCTTCCTGCATGGTACGAAACGCGGACGCCAGCTCGCCGATCTCGTCGCTGCGCGCAGTCGAGGGCGCGATCGAATAGTCGCCGGCTGCGACGCGTCGCGCGACGCGGGCGAGGTCGCGCACCGGCCGCGCGATACCGCGCGCAATGATCCAGCTGGCGCCAATGGATACCAGCACCGCGAGCAGCGAAATCAGTGCAAGTTGCTTCCGCAACAGATGGAACGGCTCCAACGCCGACGACAGTGGTTCCTGGAGGACTGCGACGACGCTTTCATCCGCGCGCGCCGGAAGCGGAATCAAGCGCGTGATCGCGGCGTCGCTGTACGCCGCATTGCCCTGCGCATCGCTGTCGGCAAAACGCTGTTCGGCCATCGCATGCATCAGCGACACCCTTCCCGTTGGTGGCAGCGTGCTCGCCTGCAGGCGCCAGCCATCGTTGCCCTGCTTGCTCAGGAAGGAGACCTGCAGACGGGTGAGTTGGAAAAAATCCTGCGCCAGCACGTCGTTGACCGAAAAGCCGACGGCGACCCAGGCGACGGGCAGGGGCGCGAGCACCGGCACGATGACCAGTTGATAGAGCTGTCCGTTGATGAGCACCATCGCGGCCGCCTCATGCCCGTCCTGCGCCTGCGCGATGAGCCTTGGAAACGCGAACGGCTTGCCGTTTGCGACTTCAAGCGTGTCCCCGACGACCCATTGATCGAGATCGATCACCATCATCATCGACGCGTCGAGGCGCTTGCGGTAATTCACCAGAACGCTGGCAATGGTTTGCCGGTCCCCGGTCGATATGACCTCGCGGAAAGCATAGTCCGCCGACATCAGGCGCGCGCCTTGAACAACCCGCTGGGTATCCTGCTCGAGAAGCCGATCGAACACGCGCGCACCGGCGATCAAATCGTCGCCGACGGTCTTTCGCGCAGCCGTCATACCAACGGTGCTGATAAGCATGAAACCGCCGACCTGCACGACGACCATGAGCAGCAGGAACAGCGCCAGGATGCGCGTTTGCAAGCTGCGGAAAGGAATCGCGATGGTCACGAGTACACGTCGAGACGTGTGTCGCAGCAGGGACGCGCCGACGCCCAGATCGCCGCGGCGGTCATGCGGCCGCCTGGAGCGGCTCGGACGTTTCGGCGCGTTCCGATGCCGTGGGCGGCGCCTCGCGCGGACTGCCGCGCTTGGGCACTTGCAAGTCGAAACAGACGCGGCCGTTCTCAAGCCGTCCGAGGGGCGCGCTAGCCCAGCTGCCCGGCTCGGCTACGAATAACCGATATAAAACAGGAATTTGCATCTTCACACTCGGTTCATTGGCCGGGCGGATCGTCGCTCGCATCAAAAATGCTTGCTGTTCGGCCTCGACTGCTAACCTAGGCAAAGCAAGTTCCCTGCCGCCTGTTACAGGGACTTCCTCTGTCGATACGCCCCAGGGCCGCACGCACGTGAAACCCGCGCTGCTTTTTCTTGCATCGTGTATCGCCATCGCCTCGGCATGGACCAACCCGGTTCGCGCCGAGTGGTTCGCGGAATTCGACGCCGGGGTGCGCTACGACAGCAATCTCACGCGCGCACAGCAAAGCGCCGATGTGCGCGCAGATGGCGCCGCGGTGTTCACGGCGTCCGGCGGATACTTCAATGCCTTGAGCGGCGCCGACGGTCTCACGCTGAACGGCTCGATCCACAGCGAGGCTTACCACCGGTTTCATGGACTCGACGAATTCGACGTCGGCGCGACCGCCGCCTACAAGCACAAGTTCGGCGTGGGCTATGCTGTGCCCTGGGTTTCGCTTGCCGCGACGGCATCCCACGACAACTACTCCGGCAGCATTCGCGACAGCGACCGGCTCGAGTGGCGAGCCGAGATGGGTCAGCGCTTCAGTGAAGCCTTCGACGCGTCGTTCGGCGCCGATTACGCGCGGCGATATGCGCACAACGAGCAGGCGGTCGTGCCGGGAATTTCCGGCAAGGTGTTCGATCTGCGCGGTCAGAGCGTTTTCGTGCGAGCAGCGTACGCAGTCAACGACCGGATTGTAATCGGCGCCAGACTATCGGTTCGTCGAGGAGACGTGGTGTCGACAACGCGGCAGAACGTCGAGATCTTCGAAGCCTCGGATGCAATCGCGCCCGATCCGACGTTCGGCAACGATTTCTTTGCCTACCGGCTGCGGGGGACGACGCAAACGGCCTCGCTGTCGATGAGCTGGTCGCTCTCCGAGCACGCATCGATGAACGTCGGTTACGCCGACGAGCGCACGCGCGCCTACGAGGGGCTCGATTACCGCACGCGGGTAGCGAACGTTTCGTTCGCGTACGCGTATTGAGGAGGACCGAGTGGGACGGATACACTGGGTGGGCTTCGCTGCGGTTGTCGCGTTGGCCGTACCCGCGGGCGCGCAAACGGTCGAGATCTCGGCGAGCGTGACCAACGAAAAAGGCCAGCCCATCGCGGATGCCGTCATCGTCGCCGTTCCCGCCGACGGGTTGGCGCGCCCCTCGCCTCGCGCGCGAGAAGCCGTCGTCGACCAGGTCAACAAGGAGTTCGAGCCCAAGCCCAGAGTCACCGCGGTTTTGGCGGGAACGGCGGTGAACTTTCCCAATCACGACGACATCCGCCATCAGGTGTATTCGTTTTCGGCGGCGAAGCGTTTCGAGCTGCCGCTCTACGCCGGCGTTCCCGCGCAGCCCGTGGTCTTCGACCGGCCGGGCGTCGTGGTGCTCGGCTGCAACATTCACGACTGGATGGTCGGCTACGTCTACGTGTCCGAGTCGCCGTTCTTCGCCAAGACCGGCAAGAACGGCAAGGCAGTTCTCACCGACCTCGCGCCGCGCGTGTACGTCGTTCGCGTGTGGCACCCGCAGCAGGAGGGCGGCGAGGAAGCGACACGCAAGAGCATCGACGCGTCCCGCTCACGCAGCGTCGAGGTCGCGTGGATGCTGAAGCTCAAGCCTCAAATCAAGATCAGACGCGCGCCGTCACCCGATCGCGGCAACCGCTACTGACCCAAGGAACCTCTGATCTCGAAGCCGGCCCGCGTGCGCAGCTCACTCGCGCCCGGTCCGGTCAGCAGCGCCGCGAGGCGGTGCGCCAGCGCGGGTTGCTGCGCCTTGACGTTGACCGCGACCGAATAAACTGTTTCCAGCGCAAACGCCCGCGGCAGAGGTCCCAGCATCTTGACACCGGCGACGCTCCGGATCTCGGTGACTTGGGCGCAGCCGATCGCGCGCTTGGCAACGCTCCGCGCGAGCTCATGCATCGCCATCACTCCGTTCGGGTACGAGCGCAACCGAGGCGCCAATTCATCGTGGATGTGCAACGCATCGAGCACGTGGAGCAAATGAATTCCCGCCGTCGCGCGCTCGGCGTCCGGAACGTAAAGCTCGGCAGCAGCGAGCAGGACGCGGCGCAGATTCTCCGGATCGCCGATCTCGGGCGAAGGCTCTCCAGCCCTTACCGCGATCGCGGTGGCGACGCAACCCAGCGGTGCGACGCTGTCGGATTGCACGCGGCCCGATCGCGCTAGCTCGCCCAGTTGCGCCGCAGTCAGGATCACCACGTCGCATGGCTCTCCGGCAAGAAGCTTTTCCTTGATTGCGCCGACCGCGCGAAACGTAGCGTGGATCGCCACGCCCGTCTGCGACGTGAATTGCGGTTGCAGCGACTCGACCAGCGCTTTTGCAGCGCCCGCGCTGAGGACGTTGAGATCCATCGAAGGCAGTCCCGGTTATTGGCGGCAGGCCACGACTACATATCCGGCTTCGCGCCGGAGATCTTGACGATCCGCTCCCACTTGGCGATGTCCTCGTGCAAGTAGCGGCCGAACTCGTCCGGCGTCATGCTCATCGCCACTGCGCCCTGCTTCGCCCACTCGTCGCGGACCTCGCTCCTGCCGACGATCCGCGTAATTTCCGCATTGAGGCGCTTGACGATGTCCGGCGGTGTATTTTTCGGCGCCATGAGCCCGATCCAGATGACCGTTTCGTACCCCGGCACGCCCGCCTCCGCCATCGTGGGCACGTTGGGAAGCACCGACGAGCGCGCCTTGCCCGTGGTCGCCAAGGCCTTGACGCGCCCCGCCCGCGCGAACTCGCTCATGGTCGTGACGGCGTCGAACATCATGTCGACCTGTCCGCCCAGCACGTCGGTGCGCGCCTGCGAGCTGCCTTTGTACGGGACGTGCACGATGTCGAGGCCCGCCATGGCTTTGAATAACTCGCCGGCCATGTGATACGGCGTGCCCGGCCCCGACGAAGCGTAGTTGAGCTTGCCCGGCCTGGCCTTGGCGAGCTTCACGAGCTCGGCGAGCGTGTTCGCCGGCACCGACGGATGCACGACCAGCACGAGGTCCGAATAGTTGATCGGCGCGACGGGCACGAAGTCGCGCATCAGCGCAAAAGGCTTGTTGGGGATGAGCGACTCGTTGACGGTGTGCGTATTGGACATGAGCAGAAGCGTGTAGCCGTCGGGCGCGCTTTTGGCCACGGCGTCGGTGCCGATCACCGATCCCGCGCCGGGACGGTCCTCGACCACGAACGCCTGTCCGAGCGCCTCCTGCAGGCGTTGGCCGAGAAACCGGGCGTAGACATCCGCGGGCCCGCCGGCGGCGAACGGCACGATGATCTTGACCGGGCGATTGGGATAATCCTGCGCCGAGGCGAACGCCGATGCGAAAGCGAGAAAAATGCTTGCGACCAGCCACACGACCGCATGCCACATGGGAAGCCTCCGCGATTCAGTTGGCCGATGAAGTGTGCAATCTATCACCAGCGAGCGTGAACGCAACCGGCGCGGAACGGGCGGCCCGTCGCGGTTAGCCCGAAATCTGCGCTGCTGCGATTCCCGCGGAGACCTTGCGTTGCCCGACGCGGCGCCGGCGCGAAATCGAATCGCGCAAGGTCTTTTCGAGCGGGACGCGCTGTCTCGACGCCGCTTTTTTCGCCGCACGCGTCTGGCTGCGCAGAAACGCGAGTGCGAGCCTTTCCGCCTTGCGCGGCCCACCGCTATCGTCGGGAATCGCTCGGTGCAGCGCGCCGCTGCGCCATGCGGAGAAGACCAGCGGGTTGACGTACGACTTGCGGCACACCGCGGGTGTATTGCGCAGCTCGATCGCAACCTGCTTCACCGCCGCCACCACGCACGCATTGAGCTCGCGCTCGCCGGCTTTGTCGGGCAGCTTGGTTGCCGCCATCAGCGCAATCGCGCGCAGCGTCGCTCCCCACGTGCGAAAGTCCTTGGCGGTGAAGTCCGCGCCCATCGCATCCTTGAGGTACGCGTTGACCTGGCCGGAGTCGATCGGCCGGCGCTCGCCCGATTCGTCGATGTACTGGAAAAGCTTCTGTCCCGGAAGCTGGTGGCACTTGCGAACGAGGTGCGCAAGGTGCTTGTCGTCGATGGCGATCTCGTGATCGGCACCGCCCTTGCCGCGAAAATGGAAAAGCACGCGCCCGTCGCGCACGAACTGCACGTGGCGGTTGCGCAAAGTGGTCAATCCAAAACTGTTGTTGTCGCGCGCGTACTCCGCGTTGCCGATGCGCACCCGCGTCGCGTCGAGCAGGCTCACCACCACCGCGAGGACCTTTTCCCGCGGCAGCCCTGGCAGCGCAAGGTCGCGCCGCAAGCGCGCGCGCAGACGCGGCAGCGCTGCGCCGAATTCGACCATGCGCTCGAACTTGAGTCCATCGCGAACCTCGCGCCATTCCGGGTGATACCGATACTGCTTGCGCCAACGCGCGTCGCGGCCGGTGGCCTGAAGGTGCCCGCGCGGATTGGTGCAGATCCACACGTCCTCGTAAGCGGGAGGAATCGCAAGCCGGGCGATGCGTGCGATCTCCGTCTCGTCGCGCAGAGGGCGGCCATCGGGCTTGACGTACGCGAATCCATCGTCATGTCTCTGGCGCCCGATTCCCGGATCGGAGTCGGAGACGTACACGAGCCCCGCGGCAACCGCGATCTGTGCCGCCTCGGCGGATGCTTCGCTGATCGCTTCGGCCCTGGCCGCGCGCGTGTCGTCCACGTCGAGTCCGATCCTTAGAATGTGTTCGCCATCAGACCGTGACGCGCTACGCGCGTTCATTTCGCGAGCGTTGTCGGAGAACGTCCTACGCACGACGTTTCTCCTAATCGAACAAGCTCCGCTCCTCGATCGTGGGCGCGGCAAGCTCGTCTCCTGCCTCGAATGGAGTCAACGCGCCGATGCGCACGCCGAGCAAGCGTATGCGCCGCGCGAGCGGAATGCGCTTGAGGCATGAGCCGGCCGCGCGGCGGATCGCGCGCGCGTCCTGTGTCGGCGAGTCGATTGTGTGATCGCGCGTCACGGTGCGAAAGTTGTCGTAGCGTATCTTGACGCCGATGGTTCTGCCGGCGTAGCCCCCACGGCGCAGGTCGTCGCTCAAATCGGCGCACAACTCAGAAAAGATATCCGATAGCCGCCCGCGGTCGCGCTCCGCGTGCAGATCACGGTCGAAGGTCGTTTCGCGGCTGATCGATTTCGGCTCGCTGAACGTCACCACCGGCCTGTCGTCGCGCCCGTGCGCGACGTTGTGCAGCCATCCGCCGTAGTGCCTGCCGAAATGCTCGACGAGCCACGCGGGATCGGCCCGCGCAAGCTCGCCGATCGTGTGCACGCCAAGTGCCTCGAGCTTCGCGGCTGCCTTCGGGCCGATGCCGTTGATCTTGCGCGCGGGCAGTGGCCATACCCTCGTCGCGACTTGCGACGGCGTTACGACGGTGAGCCCGTCGGGCTTGTCGAGATCGGACGCGATCTTTGCCAGAAGCTTGTTCGCCGCGATGCCCATCGAGCAAGAAAGCCCCGTCGCCACATGAACGGCATCCTTGATCGATTGCGCGACTTCGCACGCACGATCCCACGCGTCGCCCGGCGGCTCGCTCGATGTCTCGCCCGCCGCCGCGATTCCGGTTAAGTCGATATAGATCTCGTCGATGCCGTGATCCTCGATCTGAGGCGCGATTGCGTGGACCGCCGACTTGAAAAGCCGCGAATACGCGCGGTAGGTTTCGAAGTCGGTTGGCAGCCGCAGCGTGTCGGGTGCGATCTGCGCCGCTTTCATCAGGCCCATTCCCGAGTGCAGGCCGAGAGCGCGCGCCTCGTACGTTGCCGTCGTGATCACGCCGCGGCCGACGTAGTCTCGCAGCAGCGGAAATTCCGGTCCCGCCGTCGTCGAGTCCACAGCGCGAGCGCCGCGTCCACCGCCGATCACCAGCGCGCGGCCGCGAAGCTGCGGGTAGCGCAGCAGCTCGACCGACGCATAAAACGCATCCATGTCGAGATGCGCGACGAATCGCACAGGGGGTCGTTGGACCTCGAGCACGATCAGGCGAACGCTGGCTGCGCAGTCGCGCGCCGCAACAGCCACAATGCAATCGAAACGTTGACCAGGTTCCACAATATGCCGTTGACGAACGCGGCCTTGTACGAGCCGCTCAGGTCGAAGATCACGCCCGACATCCAGCCGCCTAGCGCCATGCCGAAGAGCGTCGCGGTGATCACGGCGCCCACTCGAACGCCGGCCTCGCGGGGCGGAAAGTACTCGCGCACAATGATTGCGTACGACGGGACGATTCCCCCCTGGAAAAGGCCAAACAACGCCGAGATGACGAACAGCGATACCGGCCCGTCGAACAGCAGAAACAGCAGCAGCGCCGCGCCCTGCAGTCCCGACCCGAGCAGAAGCGTGCGCAGTCCGCCGATCCGGTCGCAGATGAATCCGAAGGTGAGCCGGCTCACGATTCCGCACGCGAGCATCACTGAAAGCATCTGCGCGCCGCGCGTCGGGCCGTAGCCGAGATCGCTGCAGTACGCGACGAGGTGAACCTGCGGCATCGACATCGCCACGCAACAGCACAGGCCGGCAACGATCAGCAGCGTTTGCAGGGCTCCGCTGGACAGTCCCAGCGCATGCGGGGTTCGAGGCAGCGGCGCGCGCGCGCTGCTCCGCTCCGGCTCGAGTTCCTGCAATGGCGGGGGCCGGCGCAGCAGCAGCGCGAGCGGCAGCATGGACGCAATGCAGAACACGCCGATGCCGAAATAGGTCTGGCGCCAGCCTATCGTCTCGATAAAGTGCTGAACCACCGGCGGCCAGACCGTGCCCGCGAGATAGTTTCCGCTGGCGAAGATCGCCACCGCCATGCCGCGCCGGCGGGAAAACCACAACGACGTGTGCGCCAGAAGCGGCGCGAATGTCGCCGAGCTTCCGACGCCGATCAGCAAGCCCTGCGCAAGCGTGTACTGCCAGAGATGGACGGCGAATCCCGCCGCGGCATAGCCCAACGCCAGAGCCAGCGTTCCGATGATGACCGGAAGCATGATGCCGAAGCGGTCGGCGAGCCGGCCCATCACAATGCCGGAGAGCCCGAAGCCGATCATCGTCAGCGTGTAGGGCAGCGATGCATCGCCGCGCGCGACACTGAATTCTGCTTGCACGGCCGGCAGGGCGACCACCACCGACCACATGCCGACGCCGCCGATGGTCGAGAGCAGCAGCGTTACCGCGAGGCGCGTCCACGCGTGGGCCGATTCCACCCTGGCCCGCGGCGGCAGCTGCTTGCTTGCCGACTCGACGGCGTCGACGCCAGTATCAGCCGACGGTTTCATTCGCGTAAACTGCTCTGCTTGACTGCGTCGCGCGCCGCAAAGCCGGCGAAAGCGCCATCGTAAGCACCATGTCCACTCCAGAGATTGCCGCTGGCTTCGACCTGACGAAGCTTCCAGCGGATTTCTACGCCGATCCGTATCCGTATTATCGCGCACTGCGCGATCACGAGCCGGTGAAACGCATGCCGGACGGATCGTGGTTTCTCAGCCGTTTCGACGACATCGTGCCGGTGTACCGCGATCACAAGGCTTTCAGCTCGGACAAGAAAAAGGAGTTCGGCCCCAAGTTCGGACCGACACCGCTGCTCGAGCACCACACCACGAGCCTCATATTCAACGATCCGCCTCTGCATACACGGGTGCGCCGCGCCATCGTCGGAGCGATCACGCAGCGCCATATCGCCGCGATGGAGCCGGGACTCATCAAGCTCGTCGATTCGCTGCTCGATGCGATGGCCGGCAAGCCCGTGGTCGATCTCGTCGAGGAATTCGCCGCGGCGATTCCGATCGGCATCATCGGCAACCTCCTGGGCATACCGCACGCCGAGCGCGGTCCGCTGCGCGGCTGGTCGCTCGCCATCCTCGGCGCGCTCGAGCCCGTGCTCACGCCGGAGCGCGCCAGCAACGGCAATCGCGCCGTCACCGACATGCTCGCGTACCTCAAGACGCTGGTCGACGAGCGGCGCGCTTATCTGCGCGATCCCGACACCGACGTGCTGACCCGTCTCATCGTCGGACTGATTGCTCATGCCGGCGACGTCGAACGCGTGAAGATCGCGGTCGAGGAATTCCTGCGCTACGAGAGTCCGGTTCAGCTCGGCAATCGCATCACGACGCAGGACGTCGTCGTCGGAGGCGTGAGCATGCCTTCGGGGTCGCGAATCACCATCGGCATCGCCGCGGCCAATCGCGACCCCGCGCAATTTCCCGATCCCGACCGCATGGACATCGCTCGCGAGCCCAACCGCCAGCTCGCCTTCGGGTTCGGCATCCATACCTGCGCGGGGATCAACCTCGCGCGCCTGGAAGGCCGCGTGGCGCTGTCGCGATTCGTCGCGCGATATCCATGCTACGAGCTGGCCGGCGAGGCCGTACGCGACCGTCGGGCGCGGTTCCGCGGCTTCCTGCACCTGCCGGTGCAACTGACATCGTAGAAAGCTATTTTCCCGCGTTGCGCCGGGCCGCGAGATCGATGTCGAGATACTTCCAGTAGGTGGAAAACACCGGCGGATTGAAGCCCTGCAGCCACGGCTGCACGAAGTCGTTTTCGAGACGGTATATCGCCGGCAGCATCGGCATATAGGTGCGCGCGAGCTCGTTCATGGTGCGCGCGGCGGCGAGCTGTTCCGCCTCGGTGGCCGCGCGCAGGAACTGCTCGGCCGCACGATCGTACTCGGCAAGCTTGAATTGGCCGACGTTGATGCGCCGGGGCTGCTTGCTGTAGAGCTGCAGCAGCTCGGGATACCCCGAAGGCGAGCCTCCGAAGCCGCCGAAATAGATCTGGAACTGGCCTCTTTCCAGCTCCTTGATCGCGTCCTGAAAAGGCGTCACATGAAAATCCATGCGTATGCCGATGGCGTCCATGTTCTTTTTCCACAGCGTCTGGATCTCGCGCGATATCGCGCCCGAGCGAAGCGTCATGGTCAAGGTGAGCGGCTTGCCGTCGGGCGTCATGCGGTAACGCTCGGCATCGAGCTTGTCGTAGCCGAAGCGATCAAGCAGCGCCTTTGCGGCGGCGGGATCGTGCGCAGGCCGGGGCGGCAGCGAGACATCGTGGCCGGCGACCCCGGGGGGCACGATCTGGTTTGCAGGAAGCGCCTGACCTGCGTAGACGACCTTGACCAGCGAATCGAGATCCACCGCAAGCGCGATGGCCCGGCGCAGCGCCACGCGATCGTTGGTGAGCCCGCCCAGAACGGGGTCCTTTATGTTGAAGCGAAACGAAAATAGAAACGGCTCGGCGAAAGTCCGACGGCTGATGCCACGCGCGAGGTACTCGGGCTTGAGCTTCCCGTCGATCAGCAGCCGGCTGGCGATCTCACCCCTGAGCACGACGTAATCGAGCCCGCCTTGCTCGAAGTGCAGCAGCCGCGTGAGATCTTCGTCGATGATGCTGATCTCGACCACGCCTGCCCGCGGGAATGCCTTGCCCTGCATGCTCTTCACCAACGCCGCATGCGCGGGGTTCTCGCTCGCCGGAAAGGGCAGCTCCCGAAAGCCGGGGTTGGCCTCGAGCATGATGCGCGAGCCGCGCTTCCATTCGCGCAGCCGGTACGGTCCCGTCCCCACCGCGCGCGTGCGGATATCGCCGCCCGCCGCATCGACGACTTCGCGCGCGACAGCGCCGACAAATCCGAGCACGTCCTGGATGTTGGGGTAATTCTGCTCGCTGAGCCGGATCTGCAGCGTGTAGCGATCGAGCGCGCGCAGGCCCTCGATCGGCCGGTCGTAGTCGAACTTGCCGCTCGCCCTGGCCGCGTCGACGACCGGACGCGCGCCTACGATGAGATCGGTGACGATCGGCGCGCCGCCGCGGCGACCGTTCGGGTCGAGCCAGCGCTTGTACGAATAGACATAGTCCTCCGCCACGAGCTCGCGAGGCTTGCCCTTGAACGCAGGATCGTCGGTAAAGAAGATCCCCGGCTTGATCCGGATCGTCCAGCGCTTACCCTCGTCCGCGTATTCGATCGGAGCCGCCGCGGTGAGCGGAGTCAGCTTGGGTGGCGACGCGAAATAATCCCACTCGTACGTGGGCTCGAATATCGCCACGAGCACTTCGAACGAGGGATTGTCGTTGTATTGTTGCGGGTCGAGCGTGTCGATGTCGGGCGATGCGACGCGCAGGATCTTGTTCGCGTCGGCGGCGCTCGCCGCGCAGCAGAACGACAGCGCCAGCACGGCGCACAGGTGCAAGCCGACTCGAAGCATCGGGACCTCGCTGCGAAGATGCGCGGCGATTATGCATCAAACGTCGCGAGCTTAGGCCGTGGTCAACATGAGCAAGATCGACCATCTCGGCCTGGATTCGCGCGCGCGGGGCGACGATGCAGATTCAGAACGGGAAACGGGTCCTGCAGAACTAGCGCGTCGCGACCAAACCACCTAGCAATAAAAAGGGCCGATGCGATCGGCCCTTTACTTTGGCGACTTGCGCGCATTCAACCCGCGGGCGGGCCGTACATCGGAGGCATGCGGACAGGCGGGCCGCCTCGATAACCCGCGCGCACGGGAATCTGGTTGCCCTTGGCGTACATGCATTGCAGATACGCGTGATCGTAGCGCCGCTGGACTTCGTAGTACGACGCGCCATACGCGTTGCTGCCTGCCGCGCTTCCCAGGAGCAGGCCCGTCCCTGCTCCGATCGCGGCTCCCGGACCGGCGCGCCCGCTGACTGAGCCGATGGCGGCACCCGCTGCCGCACCGATCAGCGTCCCCGCGACGGCGTTGCTGGTCGCCACATCAGCAGCAACCTGACCGGGCGGAAGTCCCACCGTTTGCTGCGCATACGACTGACAGGAATAACCATCAGCCTGGAACTGATCAAATGTCTTGTGCGAGCCAGGCAGCACCATAACGCTCGGGCCGCTAGGCACCGTCACGCAGGCGCTGATGCCGAGCACCCAAAGCAAGGCAAGTCGGGACGCAAGAACCTTCACGGCTTTCTTCCTCCCAAGATTAACGCGGACGGGGGGCCGGCCCGGCATCCGGAACGACGCGCAGCCAACCCTTCGGACAATTCTGCACTTGCGGGTAATAGCCCGCCGGGTCCGTGCAGTAGTACGAGTAACCGCCGCTTGGGGCCGGGGCTTGCGTCACGCCGCCGTCATCCTGCTCGATATACGTCGTGGGGCCCGGATCGGCATACGCCGGCGCCGGATAGTAGGCTGGATAGCCATAACCATAATACGGGTAGCCGTAATACGGGTAATAGGAATACGGGTAGTAGCCGCCCCAATAAAAGCCTGGGAATCCGACGACGACGCCGAAATGCGAGCCGCCATGCCAGCCGCTGTGGTGCCAGCCGCTACCGCCGTGCCAGCCGCTACCCCCGCCCTGCCAGCCGTTACCCCCGCCGTGTGCCCCACCGCCGTGCGATTGCGCAAGCGCCGCGCCGCCGCCTGCAAGCGCGATCGCGGAGATGAGTGCCAATAGAAATCGTTTCATCGAACCCTCCTGTCGAGTGATTTTTAGACTTAACGCGCGAGC
>WNGK01005673.1_pt1 | contig 13560 bp, 9 predicted proteins | sample 5400601 | NCBI WGS metagenome assembly WNGK01 (sample SAMN13153376, study PRJNA577476) | soil metagenome | isolation source: 60 cm soil or saprolite under Garry oak tree replicate 1 | place: USA:California | collected 2016-06-15 | reverse complement strand
GTCTAGATGAAGAGGCCAAGCCCCCATGGAAAGGTTTAGCGCTGGTAGGGCACATTGACAATGCGTTTCTCTATGCCACGCTGTTGAGCAAGCACCTGGTCCCATTCGGGGTTGGGAAACTCAATGTAGTCGCGCTGCCGATGGAGATCGATGCCTCCAAACCCGCAGCAGATAACTCTGCACAGTTCCTTCAAAAACGCTTTCTCATGGTGTCTCTGGAGAAGATGCGTAACAGCGAAAGCGCCGATGTTGCAAGGAGCGCCGAGGAATGGTTCGAATCGGCAGAGTCCTTGTGGCAGCGCCTCAAAAAGACAACTGTAAAAGACTCCCTAGCCCAATGGCTCAACTATCAAAGTAAACTGACAGCCCAGAGCGCCGAGCCAGGATATTTAGTATTATATGGTGCCACCGGCACGAACCTCACCGCCGCTGTGCTGGATACCCACGACCTGCCAGCTGCCACCGGGGTGCAACCCAGGGCTTTTGTCGTTGACCATAAAACGTATTGGTATCGCAGTTCTACACCCGATGAGGCTCACTTCCTGGTGGCGCTTCTGAATGCGCCTTTCGTTGATCACGCCATCAAGTTGTATCAGACACGTGGTTTATACGGCGAACGCGATATCCACCGCCGACCCTTTGAGGTCTGTGCGATTCCCCGTTACGATCCAGGCAACTCCCAGCATCAACAACTGGTAACTCTCAGTCAAGAAGCCCACCGGGAGGTTGCCCAGCTCGACCTTTCGACGGGTCGATTAACGGAACTGCGCAGGCAAGCACGGCGGGCTGCCGAAACATACGTCAGGGACATCAATGTTATCGCACAAGATATATTGCGCCCGCAGCCTGCGCCTGAGAGACTGGAGGAGACAAAACCGCACAAACCCATACAGGGAGCACTATCTTACGAGAAAACCCAAGAACATCAGCTGCAGGAGTACGAGAGCCTTGAGAGTTGATGCCATATCGAGCAAGGCATAAAGCACTCCAGGCCAGGTTTTCGGTATTCGCCCGCGGAACCGTTGGGGTGCTGGGACAGTCGCGGAGCGCGAAAACAATTGCTCGCTCTCCCTCCGCTCACTCCCATTCAAGGTGAGTGCTTGCGTCGTGCAGCCCACTGTCTGGAGCAGCCTTAGTGATGCCACAAGTCGGCCTACTGCACGTGGAGCGTCAGCAGAAATCTCGGCTAAAGTGGGATAATTGCTGATTTTCCGTATCCAGTTTTTCTTGCGGTCAACGAAAATAACGAAGCCCTTGGGACCTTGCGCGGTCGCCTCAATACGTTTGCTCGCAAAACGCACTTGGCCAAACCAGACGCATGCCTTCGATGCTCTCGTCACTCTGCGACTCTTCGACCACAACCTCCATCACGCTCAACGGGTCCTGTGGCTGCCGTTTGGGGATGCGGACTGTCGCTTTAGACAGCCTTCCTTGGACACTGTGCTGGGGGCAGAAGAGCCTGACAGTTGGGGCATTTGAAATTTATGAATCGCAGTTTCCATTCTTACACTCGATAAAATTTTAGATTATAATTAAGCTAAATTGATATTTGAAGATTAATGTAGGAACGATACAGTATCATGTTAAAGAAAAAAAGTATAGGAAGACGATGTACCAGAGAACAACCTTCTACTTTGAAAAAACCGTGGTTTAAGAATACCTTTCTCTTGCGACTTTTCCCTTTTCTTTCACCCTCTCCCGTGCAACAGCCTACGACAAACGACCATCGCCTCTGGATCGATTATTGGCGGCGTTTAGGTCAGTCATGGCGAACTGAACCGGAGATAGATAAGAAACGTCAGATATATCTTATGGAGCTTTGTCATATCGTACCGGATATTCAGCAAGGAATCTACCCTTTCAAAAGTATTAAGTTAAATCGCGCTGATGTTGAGTGGCTTTTAGCGACATGTGAGAACGAGTATGCGTTAGCAGGCCCTAATGACGGTATCCAGCGCGGACAAAGGGAATTAGACTTAAGGGGAGCAGATCTGCGGCATGTAGATCTGCGGGATCTGCCGCTAATGCGTATGCGCGGTGGATTGACTTGGGGCGAATGGAGAATTGCAACGGAAGAACAACGCATCAAAGCGGCTGTGTTAATGCAGGGAACGGACCTCAGTTGGGCACACCTGGAGGGAGCTATCTTGAGCGGAGGGCAATTCAGCGGAGCAAATCTCAGCTGGGCATATTTGGTGGAAGCCAATCTGTATGGAGCGAAACTGGATGGAGCCATTCTCAGGCATACTCGACTCAACGGGGCTGTCCTCAGGAGGGGAGATTTGAGGGGAGCTAATCTTTTTCGGGCACAGCTAGAAGGAGCAAACCTTAGCTTCGTAAACTTAGCGGGGGCTGATGTACGAAGTGCTTTCCTAGATAATGCAACGACTCTTAGAGGTATCATTCCAGGCGACACAGAGCATGGATTCATGTCAGTCGCTGATGTGCGCTGGGCCGGCGTTAATCTAGCAGTCATTAAGTGGCCACAGGGAAAATGGTTCAAGACCTTGGTACTAGGAGATGAATATGAGGCTCGTAAACCTAAAACGATCCAGGGAAAGAAGAAAGATAATGCCACTAGAATTGTTGAGTATGAAGAGGCGGTGCGAGCTAATCGGCAATTGGCCACTGAATTAGATGATCAAGGGCTAAATGAACTGGCAGATCATTTCTCCTACCGAGCGCAGTTGCTGCAAAGGGTGGTTTGGTACCGGCGCCGGAGATTGTTAAAGTTTATCTTTTCGTGGTTTCTTTATATAGTCGCTGGCCACGGTTATCGACCCCTACGAAGTCTCTTCTGGTACCTATTTATCATATTTGGGTTTGCAACAGCTTACTTGACACTTGGACATCTTCCACCATTTCCAGATGCTTTCGTTTTTAGCATCATGTCATTCCATGGGCGCGGTTTCTTCCCTAGCATCAGTAGCGAGACTAACTTACATAATCCTTTGGTAGTGCTAGCTGCTCTCGAGGCTATTATCGGCCTATTCATCGAGATTAGCTTCATCGCAACATTCACCCAGCGCTACTTCGGAAGATAGCTAATTATAGCATCGTACATCACTGTGCCTATCACTTATGTTTGTAATGCGGGGCGCAACCAAGGGTAACCCAAACACGTTGGCGGGCTACGCTCAAGTCTTCCGTGATACATAAGCATGACGGTTTATTGCCTCAAAGTTCTGGGACATTCATTCGTGTTCCCGCCGCATCATACAGGTCCAACAGAAGAGAAAGCTCCAGATCCGGATCAGCACAGAAATAACCCTCAAATACAGTGTATAATTACGGTATCTTCTTAGCTCGTCAAGCGATGGGTTGTTCCTGACCGCTTTTGAGAAGGGCTTGGAACTGCGAGAATTTGGCAACCCGATCGCGTATTCGTTAGTTTAGGTAGTGAGCACACCAAGATAGTGGCGAATTCACTCGCTTTGAAATGCTTCCTTAATTTTAGCAGAGCATCTGAATTCGGGAGCTTAATGAAATGCAGTACTTCATGGAGCAGCAACAAATAAAGCCGACAATTTTTATTCTTATGCCTTTCAGTCATGAATTTGATAATGTATTCTATGCTATCAGGGAAGCAGCTTCTGAGATCGGTGCTAAAGTGGAGAGGGCCGATAGACCTCTTACCGCTGAAATTATATCGCAGCGGATATATTTGGGAATAGAAAATGCAGATCTTATTCTAGCAGATCTTACGGGTAGGAATCCGAATGTCATCTACGAAGTAGGCTATGCTCATGCTTTAGGTAAACCCGCCGCTTTCTTAGCACCGGGTATTCAGGATATTCCTTTCGATTTACGCATATATCCCATTTTGAGCTACTCGATTAGTTCATCTGTTTCGGAACTCGCTGCGCTTCTTAAGCCGTATTTGAAATCAGTACTACAGAACACAATAGATGCAGCTCATTTGAGGTCCCCTGCAGTGGGCATAATGAGGAGTCTGGCTAATAGCGCACAGACTAGCCGACTCTTTAAAGCTATTATGACGGCAAAGCTGAGAGCTTTTGCAGGAGAGGCGGCCCGGTGGTCGACTGGAACGTTGAGAGTTGGTCCAGAGGAAACTATCGAGCTAGGTAAAGAGATTCTTAATCATCTAAGCTCCGGAGGATTTGCCACTTTTCTAGTACCCACTGAGTCTTATTGGACCTCGGGTACTGGGTACTTTGAAGCTGCCCGCCAAGCGTCTAGTGTTTATGGTAGGAGAATAACTAGGGTTTTTATCATATTTGACGAGAGTAGCATCAGAAGTGCCAGCCTCAAGGATTGCATTTATAAGGATAATGAGGCTGGTATAGAGACCCTAATCTGCTTCGCTCATAGAATCGCCGATCACGAAGCTATACGTGACTTTGGTATTTGGGATGACGAGCTACTTGGTATGGTGGAAGTTAGTAACGCCAAAGGTTCATCAATAGTAACTGGTTGTACCTACATGGTTAATAGAGAACAAATTGCACGAGCTTATCGCTGGAGGGATAACATTTTGGCATCTTCGGAGCCGGCCAAGGTTGTCCTAGCGCGTTACGAACGAGAGGAACCTCTCCATCAGCCTTTGGTGACATCTGCGGGTATCATGGCGAAGTATTCTGAACAGTATTGTAAGGGCAGTTACTTGGATAAGGATGATTGCAAGTGGTACCACAGGGATTGGCAATTCCTCCGGCTTGTGAATGCGGTATCAACCCCAGATTGGCATGCTCAATTTTATAAACAGAGCATTAAAGAATCCTCTTTGCGCATATCTCCAAAGCGTATTCTTATTAGTGGTACTGCTGATTACTGTATGCTAGCCCATGTTAGCGCTGCTTTGTTAGAAAGTTCAGCAACAGATTACGAGATTGTAGTGCTTGACCTCTGCAACACTCCATTGAAAATGTGCGAGTGGTTTGATGGATTTGAGAAATTATCGGTTAGTATTCGTACATTGCAAGGAAATGCTCTCCGAACAGATTTCAGAGACGACTGGTTTGGACTTGTGATTTCCGATGCTTTCCTGACGAGATTCGATTCAGAGGCCCGAAAACAAGTAGTCGCAGAATGGTCTCGGATATTAGCTCCAGAGGGCTTTGTCATTACCACGGCTAGGGTTGAGCAAACTATAAATAGGACAAGAGTTGCATGGAATGACAGGGATATTCAAACATATGTCTCTAAAGTCAAGGCATCTGCATTTAAACAGGCGCAACTGCTTCCGTGTACGATAGAGCAGTTAGCGACAATGGCGGAGGAATTTGGACGAAGGAAATCTAGCTACCCTCTATCAGAACAAGAAGTGTCCGAGCTCTTTAAAGCTTACGAACTACAGTTTGAAATTGGTGAAACGCCTGGAGAGTTTAAGCCAACAAAGTACGCAAGAATTTTAGCGAAAAAGAGACCATAGCGAGGAGGACTATAACAATGTTTACATCGCTATCGTGGAAGGATGAAATTGAGAATACGAGATACACTCTGGATAGCAATGCATTCGAGACGAGAATGCAGGTAGATGAGTATATAGCTGCTTTGAAACAGAACATACTTCCTCTAAAGCTTGCGAATGTGGGGCGTGCTGCATATAATCATGATTTACTGATTCGTTCGCAAGAATATGCCCTAACTAGTACAGAGACAGCGTTGTTAAAAGCTACTCTTGCCACCGCTGTCTTAACAAAGTTTAACAGCTCGGGGCTTAATGTAATCGACGTTGGCTCAGGTAATGGAATGAAGGCAGCCGCGGTACTAGAGATATTACACCAGAAGTTCTCCAGGCTTAAGTACGTTGGGTTGGACTACAGTAAAGAGTTACTACAAATGGCAGTACGATATATTTCTACGCAGTTGGGCGAATTAAACGCGACCACTTTTCAGATTGATTTTGAGAAGGGAGCTTTCCATGAGATTGTCGAACAAGTCCATAGAGAAACAGGATTTCCATCGTTACTCCTATTCTTAGGACATACACTCGGCAATCCAGTAGATCGCCAACAAGCTCTTACAAACATAGCTGCAAGTTTAGTACCCGAGGATATCTTGCTTGTAGGGGTTGAGCTTTACCAACCCCACAAAGTGAGCTCGATTCTTGACCATTATAGGAATGAGTCATTTTACCAAGCAATATTTGAGTCACTCAGCTTCGCAGGTTTCCAAAGAAGAGATGGGACACTCGAGGTTCGATTTAATGATACGACAAAAGATGTAGAAACATATTTCCGATTAAATAAAGATATAACGGTGCAGGTGGGCCCTTCCGAGAGCATACAGTTTAAGGCGGGGAATAAGATCCTCATCTTTCTTTCTCACAAATTTAACGAAATAGAGCTACGAGAGATGTGCTCTTTAGCAGGGTTAAATATTTTCGAAGCGGCACTTAATGAGGATCAAACTTACTTACTTGCATTTACTTACAGAGATACTTGGAAGTAGTACAACGAAAATCTATTTTTGTTATTGGTCAGTACCTATTACTTTCTAATCCATGTGACATCTTACGGACGGTGGCATTGAGTTCTATTGGAGTCTACCCTATTTGAGAGCTGAGGGCTTAGATTTGCAGCTTTTGAAAAAGATGGAATAGTGCTGTAACTTTGTAAAAGTTGTTTTTGCTTCCCAAACGCGACTTAGCACCGAATCGGAGAGAAGCTATGAAAGGATTAATACTACTTGATTGGGACGCTACCGTCGTCAATGGGGATGATGAAATTAGTTATCCCCCACTTCAAGAGATCATTGAGGCAAGGATAGATCAAGGATGGTACGTTGGTTTAAATTCGGATACGCCACTTAACCGTCTACGTGGGTGGTGGGAATCCCTACGACTGAATGGACCAATAGTTGCTGAAAAAGGGGCCTTAATCTGGTGGCCCGGCGAGAAAGAACTGGTGTTATCACAAACGCGTAGCATTTTTTCTGCATTTCGTGAAAAGATGATTCTTGCACTTACAAAAATAGAAGGAGTTGCCCTTTTCTACGGAGATAGCACTCATTTCATCCGATCAGTAAGGAGAGTTGCATGTAACGATGAAATACTCGTAGCATTAGATGCATACCGTCTATGTAGTCTAGGAATGTTTGTCCGCCTAATCCGGGAGGGAAACCTCATTTGCGACCCCTCGGCTACGGAAAAAATGTATGCATTTCTAAAATCAGTTTCTCCATCCCATGCTCTAATCTCGCCGATTGATTTTAGTCAGAGGCAAGGTTTCCTCAAAATAAATGCACTGGATACAAACAAAACTACTGGAGTGCGTGTGCTACTTGAGAATTGGACTAAAGCAGAAGAAGTTATCATGATAGGTGACTCCATGAATGATTACTTGGATTTGCCGAATGTTCATCACTGGGCAGTGGGTAATGCGGAACCAGAATTCCGAATGGTAGCGGAAAAGGTAGCCATTGAGAGCTACTCGCAAGGCTGCATCGAACTGTTGTCTTCTCTCTAGCTAAGGATGAGAACTAAAAAACGTGGTGTCTCCTACTTGGCAGAGGACTAGATTTCGGCAAATTTACCCCTGATTACGGTCATTTCTAAGCGGTTAGTCTATTGAAAGCGAAGCGGATTACGGGCGATTAGTGCTCAATCCTTGGCCAGTTGTACAAGAGGCGTGATTGTAATCTGATGTGTCGGGATTACCTATCCCGCCCATTTCGAGTGCCTCTTCGCGTACCTTCTAATTCTTTAAGAGGTAGACGTATGCTTCATCGGCCCGACTATTCCCGTTGGGAGCAACTTCTGAACATTACCTTACCTAAATGGGTACGAGTGCAGCGATTACTCCCATCTCCCGAACAGCTAGATGTAACGGCAGCGGTGAGACGAGAATTGTATAACCCAGATATTCGGCAGTATTTACAGCCGGGCCTAAAGGTAGCAATCGGTGTCGGCAGCCGTGGTATAGCATCCTTGTCAGCTCTCGTTACTACAACTGTCGCGGCAATCAAAGAAGCTGGTTGCCATCCCTTTATTGTACCTGCGATGGGTAGCCATGGTGGCGCGACAGCAGTAGGTCAGTTGAAGCTGCTTGCGGAGTACGGCATCACTGAGGAGGCAGTTGGTGCCTCCATCCGATCATCGCTGGAGGTGGTAGAAATAGGAAGACTTCGCAATGGCGTCCCTGTATACTTTGATAAGCTGGCACTCTCCGCTGATCTACTAATACCGATTAATCGCATCAAGCCTCACACGTCATTTCGGGGTCCAATAGAAAGCGGAGTGATAAAGATGCTAGTGATCGGTTTTGGCAAACATACGGGTGCCACAGCTCTTCATAAGGAGGGATATACAAGTTTCAGCCAGCGGCTACTTGAAGCCTTAGATATTGTTCGAGGTAAAACCCCGTTCCGTTTTGGTCTAGGAGTTGTCGAGGATAGCCATAACCAAATAGCGCTTGTAAAAGCAATACCGGCCGAAGTTTTACCTGAACGTGAAACGGAACTCCTGAAACTGGCGCGTCAATTGATGCCTCGTTTACAATTTAATTATCTCGATGTGCTAGTGGTTGGCTGCGTAGGTAAGGATATATCTGGAATGGGAATGGATCCGAATATCACAGGCCGCTTTACGACAAATATTGAGGGCGAACTGAAAGCTAACAAGATTGTTGTCCTCGATCTTACCTTTGGAACATGCGGCAATGCTGTTGGTCTTGGAATGGCAGATGTAACAACAGAGCGAGTTTTACACAAGCTTGATCTCGATGCAACTTGGATTAACGCTCTAACCTCTACTCTCCTTCAAAGCGTTCGGATTCCTGTTTTCATGCTAAATGATCGGCAGGCGATACAATTAGCGGTAAAAACATGTAACTGCGCTGATTCCGCCCAGGTTCGTATCGCCTGGATTCACAATACTCGCGATTTGGAGACTATCTATGTCTCTGAAGCACTTTGGTCAGATATTGCAATACAATCTGAATTCATACAATCTGGTGAGCTGGAAGCAGTACCTTTTGACTCTATGGGCAATCTGAAGTGGAATATGGTTGATAGCTGAAAAGTTTACTCTCGAAACTTATTGATGCTAGCTACCTAAGTTTCGCCCCAAGTAGTGAGCAGTTTCCCATTGGGGCTAAATGTCACTGTAAGGCTAAGCTTACACACCTCTCATCGTATCATGTATAAATGATCCCCTCTTTTGTATGCTCTGAGGCAGTTTCCCAGTCCAGCACGTCAGCTAATTCTGCCTTGAACGCTGTGAGCCCTTCCTCGCGCTTCACCTCATCTGGCATTTCAGTATCTCTCCAGATGAGCCAGATACTCACTGTGGAAAAAGATGTGCTCTCCTTGAGTATGTAGCGGGCCATCGTTCCCGGGAATGTATGTCGGTTTCCCTGCTGAATAGCCTGTAGCTTCTCCAGAAGTCTCTCCTCTTGACCAGGAAGCACCTGTACCTCAATATCAAGGCTGAGGAGTTTACTCCGGATATTGTAGACACGCCAGTCGAGAGTTTTCGTGCGAACGCGTCCGGGAGCATGCAGTTTGAATTGCTCGATCTCCTCTATAGGAACCATAAACGCTTTTCCGACGCGAACGACGTGCAGCCGCTTTGCTTTGACATATTGATACAGCCGATGTTTCGAAATGCCTAACATCGTTGCTGCCTGTTTTGAGGACACGTAGCCAGGGATGGTCGATGTTTCATTGTCTATTGCCATGCCATCTAGTCTACTCATGCTTATTTTTTGATGTAAATTGTACACTTATGCTTATGTTTGATTGAAAACCTAGACAAAATGGGTTACAATAGTTATCGGTAATGTTTTGGCTGATCAGCAGTGAATGACTCGAGAGCGGAAAGAGGAAGTCATGCACCTATTACGTTTTCGGCTGTTACCACTCACGATGGAGAAACGCTTCCTCTGGTTCGCCAATGCATGATCCTTTCCCTCGAAAGTCAAAGCGAGCAAGCAATCTATGCTATACCACCACAGTGCAGTGCCTCTGTCACCTGAGCACTACAGATGTCGAGGCTCAGCAAAATCTTTGGGAGTGTTAGCACCGTATTCGGCAGGGAGGGAGTTACCGTTCTTCTAATGGCAGCCCGCCATCGGTGAACTGGCGTATTTAGGAGGACAATTGATCCCTCAGAGCAGTTCACGGACGCTCTCCCTGTGAGAAAAAGGTTATCCAAAAGGAGTTTTTTATGGTCGAGCAGCCCGGAACCACTCATTCTAGGGAACAGCTAGATGCCCGATGGTTTGAGCGCTACAGGAGGATCATCTCCTTTGATTTGTTTACCTGGCTGACCCATGCCGGCCCATTCACCGATGAGGAGCAAAGTGCATGGAATCTGCTCTTTGGGCGAGAAGACGACGAGGCCAGAAAACAGAGAGCCACCATCATGGCCATCTCGCGCGATCGAGAATTGGGACTCGCACTGGAAGAACAGCGAGAGCCCCGGTTGAGCTATCCCGCCATTCCCATTGGCATGGTTCGCCAATGTATCAAGGATCTGCAACGGTTGTCCTGGGAGATCGCCATCGCGGAGCAGAATCCTGTCGTGCAGAGGTTGTATCTCGATGCTCTCGAAGAGCAACTCGACGTCCTTCTTATGGTAGAGGCGACCTACCACGGCGACGGCGAAGCATTTGCATTCTATAACTCTAGTATCTACCGGGTTCCCTCTCCTCGAGAGATGGATTTCGCCCTCACCCATTTGCTCAAGCAGCTTCGTCGCGGCCTGAAGCGCCAGGAGACAGCTGATATCAGTACTCATCTCCTGGAATACCTCCAGCAGAGACATTTGCTCTCCTCGTCTGAAGAGCTACAGGGCAGTGGCGATGAGGGCGATCAAAACGTAACACGGGGAGGACACCAGGAGAAACCATCCAATCAGGAGCAGGTCACTTTTCCTGCTCCGACCATCAAGCGCTTTTTTGAAGCGGTGCTCCGCGAGTATCAGTTGGAGCACTGGCAGGTATTGATCGATCCTGCTGCCCTTGTCACACGCGTCGAGCCGCAGATCCAGGCAATTCTTTTGCCAGAGACGCCCGTCCCGTTCGACAAAGCGCTGTATCTGCTGTCCCACGAACTGGAGAGCCACACTCTGCGCTACGTGGCAGGGGAGCGCTCCGCACTCGCGCTGCTCGGTATTGGAACCAAGGGCTATTTAGCTGCCGAGGAGGGATTGGCGCTGTATGCGGATCTGATGACGGCCAAAGTCCAGAATCCCTATGCGCCAGAGAACATTCCCTGGATGGGGACGCTGGCCACCGGCATGGCCTGCGGGGCGCGTCTCTCTTCTGGAGTGCGGATTCCAGCGCATTCATTTCGTTCACTGTTCCTGTTCCTCGAGCACTACTTCCTCCTGACGAGAGTTCTCAATGGTACTGCACAAACGATCGAGGCTGCAAGGGAGCGGGCTCGTGCCCTGGCCCTCACACGCTGTCTCAGGACATTCAGAGGGGTGCCAGACCTCACTCAGCGTGGTATTTGTTCCGTGAAAGATAATTGCTATATTCAGGGTTATCTCGCGATCGAAGATGCGGTTACCCGGCAGGGAGAAGAGGTACTCACACGGCTTATGGTTGGGGCCGTGGCCGTTGAGCAGCTCGATGATCTGGCCGCCCTTGGGATTGTCACACCTGCGCTTCGCGCGCATTGGATCGCTCGCGATCCCAACCTGCTTGAGCGCATCACCTCGCTGATGCAAGAAGGCGATCGGCGACAGACGGAGAATCAATAGGGAGCCTCTTGGTCATGCGGTTGGTGGATAGGAGGTGCCGTCTCATCGTAGCAGAGAACGGCCTCCCGCCTGGCTTTCATCGAAGACCAATGCTGACATATTTCGACAATAAGGAGGATAGGATAGTTTTGGAAGAAAATACTAGTGGGTCAGCTAGCAATTGAGCAGCAGTAGGGAGGCGGGGGTGGTAGAATGAGGGAAGAGAAAGAAGGAAAACGTCCATGGGTCAACCCCAGAAACATCCTCTGCGTCCCTTGAACGGACAAGAAGAGCGTGAATTACGTCGTATCGTCAAAGCGAGCAGTGAACGCATAGACGTGGCGCGACGAGCCAGAGCGCTGCTGGCCGTGGCTGCCAAGCAGTCCTTTCCGCAAGCAGCAAGTACAGCGGGCTTTGCGGAGGCACGCAGCGTGAGCGAGTTGGTCGAGCGCTTCAATGAGCACGGGCTGGCGGCGCTCTCGATTGCGGCGGGTCGAGGTCGCAAGACTACCTACACGAGCGAGCAGCAGGCGCGTATTCTTCAAGAAGTGCAGCGCACGCCAGATCGCAAAGCGGATCAGTCGGCCACCTGGTCGCTGTTGACGCTGCGGCGGGCTTTGCGCAAGACGGATTTGCCGCACATCGCCAAAGAAACGATTCGCCAGGTGCTGCATGCGTCAGGATACAGCTATCAACGGACGCGCACCTGGTGCCGCACGGGCTACGCGCTGCGCAAGCGCAAAAGCGGCACCGTGACAGTCTATGATGTGGAAACGCCGGAAAAAAAAGACTGATCGAGCTAGCGTACGAGCAGGCAGAGGCCGCAGGGATCGCCCAACTCAATGAGGACGAGGCTGGGCCGTATCAAGCGATCCCACAAGCGGGTGCCTCATGGCAGCCAGAAGGCCATCCGGCCTTGCAACCACATGAGTACGAACGCGGAGGCACGGCCAAACTGCTCACCCTGTTTCGCCCAGCCACGGGCCACCTGCGCGCCAAAGGCGTCGTCTCGGCGACGAACGCCGTGTTGCATCCCTGGCTCAAAGAACAGCGGAGTCGGGTGCTCGCCGAGATCGAGAAGAAGCACCCACGAGCAGAACTGCCTCCCGAAGCCGAGCGCCCCGCCTGTGCGCGCTGGGAGACGTGGCTGGGTCATCCGCCGCGCAACCCCGAACCTCCTTTGCGCATTGTGCTGGTCTTGGATAATCTCGCAGGACACCTGTCGTATGATTTGGTGCGCTGGTTGTTTGACCATGGGGTGATGCCACTCTACACGCCGATCGGCGGCTCGTGGCTCAACATGGCTGAGTCGGTGCAACGCATCATCGTGCGCCGGGCACTCGCTGGTCAGCATCCCAAGAATGCGCAAGACGGCTGGAACGAGGATCCCACGCCTTTTGTCTGGAATGGCAAGCGGAGGAGGCGTCGCGAGCGCGCTCGCTTACGCCGCTTAGGTGGGTCTGGCGCTGCGTTGGCTAAAGGGTATTCAATTGCTAGCTGACCCACTAGTAGTGGCTAGAGGTCGTCGGCCTTGACACATTGTTAAGTTTTCAAAGATCAGATGCTGCGACAAGTATGTTTAAGCATAATTGTTCAGGTTCTCACTACTAAATCCCTCGGCACGAGCAGTAGTGAGCAGCCCAATATCTGCGGAAACGAAAAGTGTCACTAGCAGCGATATACAGGGCATAATCAACCACCTATATACGGCATATGTTCTGAACATCGCGTCGGAAATCATCTATAGTCGTATCACACTCTTCAACAGACATGCTTTGCTCGCGCGCTTTCCGACAAATGCCTGCTTATCAATTCACATAATCACCGAACAACTGGGCTGACGGTAGATTGAGCAAATACCAATTGGAAGAATTTGTAGGTAATCACAAGCGTTCATCTCTGTGATATCT
>WNGK01005394.1_pt1 | contig 13561 bp, 12 predicted proteins | sample 5400601 | NCBI WGS metagenome assembly WNGK01 (sample SAMN13153376, study PRJNA577476) | soil metagenome | isolation source: 60 cm soil or saprolite under Garry oak tree replicate 1 | place: USA:California | collected 2016-06-15 | reverse complement strand
AGACCGGCGCGCAGCACCGGGATGGCGACGACCTCCATGGCCACCATCGACGCGTCCGCCTCGCGCAGCGGCGTCTCCACCGTGCCGTGGCGCACCGGCAGGTCCGCCGTGGCCTCGTACAGCAGCATCGTGATCACGTTGCGCGCGAGCACGCGGAACTCTTCGGAGTCGGTGCGCTTGTCGCGCAGCCACGCGAGGCTGTCGGCCACCAGCGGGTGACGGCTAACGGTTAGCGGCATCCCTGTCCTTGGCGATCAATCTACGCACCGCGTCCACGGCCACCTTCAGCATCCGGTCCATGTACGAGGGATCGAGGTGATGGATCTCGCCCGCGCCGAGCTCGTCGACGCACAGGTTGATCGTGCCGGCGCGCAGCTTTCGCAGCCGCGAAACGATGAACAGCGTCGACGACTCCATGTCGTTGCTGAGGATGCCTGCGCGCGACCACATGTCGAGCTCCTCGCGCAGGTGGTGCGGGCGCGGCATGCGCTCGGGCATGAGGTCCGAGTAAAGCGCGTCGACCGATCGGATCACTCCGACGTGGTACGGCACCGCGGCCGCGCTAGCAGCCTCGACCAGAGCGTTGACCACATCCAGCGAGGCGATCGCGGGGTACTCACGCGGTATGTATCCGTTGGGCGTGCCCTCGCTGCGCACCGAGCCGATCGCGATGACGAGGTCGCCCATCTTGATCTCGGGCTGCGCCGCGCCACACGTGCCCACGCGCAGGAACGTGTGCACTCCGAGCTCGGCGAGCTCCTCGACGCCGATGGCGACCGACGGGCCGCCCATCCCGGATGAGATCGCCGACACCGGCACGCCGTCGAGGCTGCCCGTGAACGTGCGGTACTCGCGGCTGAACGCGACCTCCTTCGCGCCGTCGAGGTACCTGGCGATCGCGGGCACGCGACCGGGGTCGCCCGGCACGAGCACGTAGTCGCCCACATCGCCTTTCGCAACGCCGACGTGGTACTTCTTCTCGTTCGTCACAGCCATCGGTCCGACAGTTTAGGTCGTGCCGTGCTTGTCGACCCGGGCCAGCACGTGCGGCGGCCGCTGCACCTCATGGGCCACGAGCTTCCACGCCTGGAGCAGGCGCGGCTTCACCTTTTCGACGAGGTCGGCCGAGCGCGCATGCACGACGACCAGGGGATCGCCGGCCGCGACGCGCGCACCAACAGGCGCCTGGATCACCAGGCCCGCGGCAGGGTCGACCCTGTCCTCCTTCCTGTGCCGGCCGGCGCCGAGATCGAGAGACGCGAGCCCGACCGCGAGCGCGTCGATGGATTCGACGTAGCCGTCGCTGGACGCCGCCAGAGCAATCTGCACCGGCGCCACGGGCAGACCCGCATCGAGGTTGCCGCCCTGCGCCACCAGCATGCGCACGAACGTCTCCCGCCCGGCCCCTGACCTCATCGCGTCGGCGGGATCCTTGTCGACCTCGGCGAGCTTGCACATCTCGCGCGCGACCGTGAGTGACACCTCGATCAGCTCCTCGTCGCCCTTGCCCGCCAGCGCGTCCAGCGCCTCCTGCACCTCGAGGGCGTTGCCGATCGACCGGCCGAGCGGATTGTTCATCGCGGTCACCAGCGCGACCGTGTGCCGGCCTGCGCCCTCGCCGAGGTGCACCATCTCCTTCGACAGGGCCTCGGCCGACGGCACGTCGGGCATGAATGCGCCGCGCCCGAATTTCACGTCGAGCACGATCGCGTCAGCGCCGGCGGCGATCTTCTTCGACATCACGCTCGACGCGATCAGGGGAATCGACGGCACTGTCGCCGTCACATCGCGCAGGGCGTACAGAGCCTTGTCCGCGGGGACCATGCGCGGCGACTGCGCCACCACCGCGATCCCGACCTCGCTCACCTGCTTGATGAATCGAGCGGGCTCGAGGTCGACGGACAGGCCTGGAACCGACTCGAGCTTGTCGAGCGTGCCGCCCGTGTGCGCCAGTGCGCGGCCGCTCAGCTTCGGCACCTTCACGCCGCACGCAGCCGCCAGGGGGGCGGCGATCAGTGTCACCTTGTCACCCACTCCGCCAGTCGAGTGCTTGTCGACTTTGATGCCTTCGATCGCGCTCAGGTCGAGCACCTCGCCGCTGCGCACCATCGCCTGGGTCAGCGTGAGCGTCTCGATGCGGGTCATACCCCGGATGCACACGGCCATCAGCCATGCGGCCATCTGGTAGTCGGGGACGTCGCCAAGAAGGTACGCGCCGAGCAGCCAGTCGATCTCCTCGGATGTATGCTCGCCGCCGTCGCGCTTGCGGCTGATTACCTCCAGAGCATTCAAATCCGACATCCCCTCCCTACCCTCCCCGCATGGCGGGGAGGGGGCATTCACGCCTGGGCCTTGGCCGATCCGCCCAGCATCAGCAGGCCGAGCCGGTCCTCGGACGCGTCCGGGGGCTCGATGCTGACGATGTGGCCCTCGTACATGACCGCGATGCGGTCCGACAGCGAGCGCACCTCGTCCAGCTCGGCCGACACGAGCAGGACCGCCGCTCCGCCGTCGCGCTCCGCCACGATGCGGCGGTGGATGAACTCGATCGCGCCGATGTCGACGCCGCGCGTCGGCTGCGACGCGAGCAGCACGCGCGGCTGGCTCGCCATCTCGCGCGCCACGATGATCTTCTGCTGGTTGCCGCCGGACAAAGCGCGTGCGGGCACGTCGATGCTCGGCGTGCGGATGTCGAACTCCTTGACCAGCCGCTGCGCCCATTTCCGGATCGCGTCGAGGAGCAGCAGGATGTGGTGCCAGGCGAACGATTCGGCGCGCTGGCGGCCGAGGATCAGGTTCTCGGCGATCGAGTAGTTCAGGACCAGGCCGGCGCCGCGGCGGTCCTCGGGGATGTGGGCGATGCCCGCCTCGCGCTCGTCGCGGGCGTTGTAGGTCGTGACGTCCTTGTCGCCGAGCCACACCTTGCCGCCCGATGCCTTGCGCGTGCCGGCCAGCACCTCGACCAGCTCGCTCTGGCCGTTGCCCTCGACGCCCGCGATGCCGAGGATCTCGCCCTGGCGCAGCTCGAACGAAACGCCCTTCAGGGCTTGCACGCCGCGGTCCGAGAGCGCGGTGAGGTTCTCGACGCGAAACGAGACCGCCCCCGGCTTGGCCGGCTTCTTTTCCACGCGCAAGAGCACCGCGCGGCCGACCATCGCGGTGGCGATCTCCGCCTGGTTCGTGTCCTTGGTGATCAGGTGGCCGACGACCTTGCCGCGCCTCATCACCGTGATGCGGTCTGAGATCTCGAGCACCTCGCGCAGCTTGTGGCTGATGAAGATGATCGTCTTGCCGGCCTTGACCAGGTCTCGCAGCACGACAAAGAGTTCGTTGGTCTCCTGCGGAGTCAGGACGCCGGTCGGCTCGTCCAGGATGAGGATGCCGGCGCCGCGGTACAGCACCTTCACGATCTCGACACGTTGCTGCAGTCCGACGGGAAGCTCGCCCGTGCGAGCATCGGGGTCGAGCGCCAGGCCGTACTTGCGCGTCATCTCCTGGATGTCGCGCCGCGCCTTCGCACTGTCGTATATGCCGCCCGCGACCACGGGCTCACGGCCGAGCATGATGTTCTCGCCGACCGTGAAGACCGGGATCAGCATGAAGTGCTGGTGCACCATGCCGATGCCGTTGGCGATTGCATCCCTCGAACCCCCGATCTTGACGGGCGCGCCGTTGATCAGGATCTCGCCGGAGTCCGGATGGATGAGCCCGTACAGGATGTTCATCAGCGTCGTCTTGCCGGCCCCGTTCTCGCCCACCAGCGCGTGGATCTCTCCCGCGCGCACCTCGAGGTCGACCTGATCGTTGGCGACCACCCCAGGAAAGGCCTTCGTGATGCCGCGCATCTGAACGGCGAGGTCGGTGGCGGTGGCCGTGCTCATTCCGAACCCGCCGCGTAGGGGATTCCGTCAGCGGCCGGGGGAGTGCTGCGCCCCACCAGGCCCGCCAGCACGACCAGTGTGATGAGGTACGGCAGCATGCTCAGCAGGTACTGCGAGACGTGGATCGTCGAGTTGTTGGCATATATCGCTTCGCCGAGACCGAAGATGATGCACGCGACGAACGCGCCGCGCGGTGTCCACTTGCCGAAGATCACCGCCGCCAGCGCGATGTAACCGCGGCCGTCGGTCATGTTGGTCACGAAGGTGTTAGACACGCCGATCGCGAGAAAGGCGCCCGCAAGCCCTGACAGCAGACCGCTCGTGATCACCGCGCCGTATCTGATGATGTAGACGTTCAGGCCGGCGGTGTCGGCAGCCTGCGGGTGCTCACCCACCGCGCGGATGCGCAAGCCCAGCCGCGTGCGGAACAGCACGATCTCCACCAGTACCAGCACGATCAGCGCGATGTAGACGACGACGTTCTGCTGGAAGACGACCTTGCCTATGAACGGGATCGCCGACAGCAGGGGGACGTCCCAGGTGGGGAGGGCCTCGGCCGGGACGACATGCCCGATGTCCTGTAACCCGTAGATAGTGCGCACCAGGTAGACCGTGAGGCCCGCGGCGAAGATGTTGATCGCGATCCCGCTGACGATCTGGTCGGCGCGGAACCGAATCGATACGACCGCGTGGATGAGGGCCATCAGCCCGCCGGCGGTCATCGCCACCAGCACCGCGATCCACGGGCTGTGCCAGTTGAGGTCCGCCCACACGGCGAAGAACGCGCCGGTGAGCATCATGCCCTCCATCGCGATGTTCACGACCCCGCTGCGCTCGGAGATGACGCCGCCCAGCGCAGGCAGCAGCAGCAGCACCGCCGACACAAGTGCCACCTGCCAGAGGTTTGCTGTGAGGAACAGCTGCAGGATGTCGGTGATCGCGCTCATGTCGTGGTCGTCCCTTCCTGAGGCGGCGCCACCGCTGCCTCTGTCATTAGCGCGGCGCCGACCGCGGCGGGCGCCGGGGCCGAGGGCGCCTGACCCAATCCCGGGATCCGCAGCCTGATCGCGTTCAGGAAGTTGGCCGCGATGCTGAACAGGATGAGCGCCTGCAGCACCAGCACCAGCGAGCTCGAGATGCCGGCGTCCGCTTGCATCACGGCACCGCCCGCATGCAGGGCGCCGAACAGGATCGCGGCCAGCACGATCCCAACGGCGCTCCCGAGACCGAGCAGGGCGACAGCGATGGCGTCGAAGCCGGTCGTGTCGCTGAAGTACTTGTCGGTGAGGTTGTGGTCGACGCCGGCGATCTGGATCGCACCCGCCAGGCCCGAGAAGGCACCGGCGATGAGCATCGTCACGATGATGGTCCGCCGCACGCTCACGCCCGCGTAGCGCGCCGCCTTCTGGCTCTGGCCGGCCGCGCGGATCTCATAACCGAGCGACGTCCGCCACAAGAGAATTGCAAAGACCGCCACCGCGACCACAGCGATGACCAGTCCGACGTGCACGCGGTAGACGCTCGCCGGCAGCCCGAAGATCTGGAGCGTGTCGCTGTTGGGCAGGAATGTTGCGAGATGTGCGCCGTTGCCAATGGGCAGCGACTTCGAAGTCCCCGCACGCAGCTCAAGGGGACCGCCGACGATGAGGAACCGCAGCAGCCACTGGGCGACGTAGTTGAGCATGATCGTGGTCACGACCTCGTGCGCGCCGACCGTGGCCTTGAGCACGCCGGCGATTCCCGCCCATGCCGCGCCGGCCAGCATGCCCCCGACCAGCACGGTCGGCAGCAGGATGACCGCCGGCCAGTCATGCAGCTTGATGCCCAGCGCGGTGCACGCCATCGCGCCGGCGAGGATCTGGCCCTCGGCGCCGATGTTGAAGAGCCCGGCGCGGAACGGCAGGGCGACCGCGACGCCCGCGGTGATGAGCGGGATCGAGAAGACGATCGTGTTGGAGATCTGAAGAGCCGGATTCTCGCCCTGGGTGCATGCGATGCCGAGGCCACCGCAGAGCAGGCCCTGGTAGGCGTCGATCGGGTTGCCACCGGTGACTGTCACCACGATCGCGCCAACGACAAACGCGAAGAGAACGGACGCGAAGGGCATGGCAAGGCCGCGCGTGAAGCGAGCGGCTGTTGCCGACAGACGAGGTCGGGGACGAGCAGCCACGCCGCCCGCCCCCGATGCCTTCGCTATGCGGGAATGTCCGCCGGCGGGGTCATGGAGCCCGCCTTGATCGCCGCCTGGACCCGGTCCAGCTCGGTCTGGATGTCGGGGGGCAGCTGAATGTTGTCGAGGGAGTAGCCGGCGCCGTCGTTGGCGATGCTGAAGGTCAGGGCCCCACCCTGGAACTGGTTGTTGACCACGTTCTTGATCGCCGTGTACGTGGCCTGGTCGACTTTCTTCAGGGCGCTGGCGATGACTGACGCGTCGGCGTCCTTCTGGTCAGCGTCGACGCCGATGCTGTAGACCTTGGCCTGGCCTGCCGCCTGCAGCACGCCGAGACCGCAGCCGCCCGCGACCTGGAACAGGATCGAGGACTTCGCGCCGATCTGGCTCTGCGCGACCGACTTGCACTTGGCCGGGTCGGTGAAGTCGTTGGAGTATCCGACCAGCACCTTGATGCCCGGGTCCTCCATCGTCGCCGCCCACTTGTAGCCGGCGATGTAGTGGTTGACGGGCGGGATGCTCACACCTCCCACCGCGCTGATCACGCCCGTGTTGGCAGGCGACTTCTTGCTCTTCTCGAGCATGCCGGCGATGACGCCCACCATGGCGCCCGCGTCCTGCTCCTTGAAGAACAGCGACTGGACGTTCGAGTGCTGCAGGTCTTTGCCGCTGGCGTCAGTGCCGGCGCCGTCGATGATCGCGAAGTGGACGTTCGGGAAACTGCCCGACACCTTGCCGATCGCCTCCTGCATGAGGAAGCCGACGCCGATGACCAGGTCGTAATTCTTGGACGCGAAGTTGGTCAGGTTCGGCACGTAGTCGTCACCGGTCTTGGACTCGGTGACGTCGCCTTTGACCTTGAAGTCGGCGATCGCCTTCTGCAGGCCTACGTAGGCAAGGTGGTTGAAGCTCTTGTCGTTCAGGCCACCAATGTCGGTGACGAGGCCGACCTTCACCTGCTTTGCAGCGGGACCTGAGGACGTGCTGCCGCAGGCAGCCACGACCATCATGACTGCGCCCACCAGGGCGAGATACCGAAGCTGCGAACGGCCCATATTCCGTGCCCCCTTCAAAGAGCTAACCCAATGAGACTGGGCCGGCCACGGGGGTTCAATCCCTCTTCGTTTTCCGGTCCGGCCGAGATTGTAGCTTGTGGCGGACAGACCGGCTCGGCCGCCCATCCAGCGAGCCCAGCAGGGGGCTCAGTTCGGTGATCTTTTCGAGCCGGAACCACCCGTCACCGGGCACCGAATCCTCGTCGACCTGCTCGTGCTGCCAGGTCACGTGGTACGGGATGTGGACAGCGCGGGCGCCAAGCTCGACCACCGGCACCACGTCCGACCGCAGCGAGTTGCCGACCATGACGAATTCGCCGGCGTCGATGCCGCGGCGGCTGAGCACCCGCCGGTAGGAGTCGACGTTCTTGTCGCTAAGGATCTCGACACCCCCAAATCTCTCCGCCAGGCCCGACCTGGCGAGCTTGCTCTCCTGGTCGAACAGGTCGCCCTTGGTGATGAGCAGCAGCTCGTGGTTGCGGCTCACGTCCAGCAGAGTCTCGCGCACGCCTTCGAGCAGCTCGGTCGGCTCCCGGAGCATGCGCTTGCCCCAGTCGAGGATCACCCTCAGGTCGGAGGCGGGGATCGTGCCGTCCGTGATCTCGATGGCGGTTTCGATCATCGACAGCGTGAAGCTCTTGATGCCGTAGCCGTACAGGCTCAAGTTCGCCATCTCGGTGTCGAACAGACGGGCGTCGACGTCGGCGTTCGGCGCGTGACCCCGCAGCAGGTTGCGGAGCGCGGCCTGCGTGAAGTTGAAGTGCGTCTCGTTGTGCCACAGCGTGTCGTCCCCGTCGAACGCCACGACCTTGATGGGCATCGCGCCGTTCAGCCTACGAGGTCAGGCGATCGATCTCCGCGAGCTCGCCGTGGCTGAAGTCGAGCCTGTCGAGCGCTGCGAGGTTCTCGTCGAGCTGCTTGACGGAGCTCACGCCGTTGACGGCGGAGGTCATGCGCGGATCGCGCAGCACCCACGCGAGGGCCATCTGCGCCAGCGACTGACCGCGCCGGCGCGCGATGTCGCGCAGCGGCGCCACCCTCTTGACGTTCCGCAGCACGGTCTCTTCGTCCAGCGAGTAGTGCAGCGTGGCGCGTGAGCCCGCGGGCACTCCGTCTGCGTAGCGGTCGGTGAGCTGGCCTTGCGCGAGCGGCGAGAACGCGATGCAGCCCACGCCCTCCTCGTACAGCGCATCGAGCAAGGCGGGCTCGATCCAGCGGTTGAGCATTGAGTACACGGGCTGGTGGATCAGCAGGTGGACGCCCATCCCGCTGAGGATCTTTGCGGCTTCATGGGTCTCCCTCGGCTGGTACTGCGAGATACCCACGTAAAGCGCCTTGCCCTGGTGCACCGCGGTCGCCAGCGCCCCCATCGTCTCCTCGAGCGGGGTCTCGGGATCGGGACGGTGGTGATAGAAGATGTCGACGTAGTCGACGCCCATGCGCGTGAGGCTCTGGTCGAGGCTCGCCAGCAGGTACTTGCGCGAGCCCCAGTCCCCGTACGGACCCGGCCACATGTCCCAGCCCGCCTTGGTCGAGATGACGAGCTCGTCGCGATGGCCGGCGAGGTCGGTGCGCAGCATGCGTCCGAAGTTGGTCTCGGCCGAGCCGTAGGGCGGGCCGTAGTTGTTGGCCAGGTCGAAATGGGTGACGCCCTGCTCGAATGCGCGCCGGATGATGGCGCGGTTCTCTTGAGTCGGTTGGTCGCCGCCGAATCTCTGCCACAGGCCGACGGACAGCGCCGGCAGGAGCAGCCCGCTGCGCCCGCAGCGGCGATAGATCACACCCTCACCCTACCTCTCCTCTTCCCGAGAGCGGGAGAGGGGCAGCTAGGCGGGGTGCTGCGGTTGTTCCAGTAGCTCGGCGATGGAACCTTCGAACTTCGCCAGGCGCTTGTGGACCTCGATCACCTCATCCGAGCTGACCGGCTGGAGAGGGTCGACGTCGTTCTGATGGACGGTCCATTCCACCCCGCACTCGCACCTGTGGAACAGGTAGCGGTCACCGTGCGAGCGGTAGATGTAGACGGACGCGTCTCTCAGCCTACGGCCACAGGCGCACTTGGTTTTCTTCTCTGGTTCTGGCTTCGACGGTTGCAATGACGTATTCCTCGACTCGTATAACGAACCAGAAGCGATTTTCGCTGCATGGTACACCCGCTGCCTTTAATTTGTGACTCCCAATGTATGTAAAAGGGTCGGGTCTATTGTGCGGTGTTTAGTGCAGCGAGCAACCCTGGGAGGTCTCGCAGCCTCTCCGTCCGGGCGGCATGCTCGAGCGTCTGGTATTGGGACAGGACGTCGACGAAGCCCTCGCCGGTGTCGTAGCCGTGGCGTTTCAGAGCGTCCCGTCCGCGGTCGCCAAGGGTGGCGACGATGTCGCGGATCTTGCTTTCCGGGGTGAAGTTAGGCATGCGCCGGGGCGGGCGGAGGAGGCGGCGGCTCGGCGGCTTTGACGACCACGCGATGGCCGTGCCAGCGCTCGGGGACGCCGGCGGGCGGCTCGCCCTGGTAGGTCAGCTCGGTACACCAGGCGCCGTCGATGAGGACCGGCGCCACCGTCAGCCGGCCCTTGACGCCTTTGGACTGCAGGTTCTGAACCAGCGCCACGCCATATATGACGAGCGCGCCTGGAAGGTTGATCGTGTTGATGCGGCCGCCCTCGCTGGAGCCGTCGACGCCTGACGTGCGCGAACCGAGCGACCTGGTCACTGGCCGTCTAACTTAGCGGGTCCGGCCTTTCAAGGCGGCGAGGATCGCGTCCACTGTGGCGTCGTAACCGAGGCGACCGGTGTCGACGACCAGGTCGTAGTGGCTCGGCAGGTCCCAGGTGTGGCCGTAGACCTGGCGGATGTACGCGCGACGGTTCTCGTCGGTCTGCTTGACGCGCCGGCGTGCTTCCTCCTCGCCGATGTGCTCGCGCTCCCTCACCGCTTTCACCCTCGTGCTCTCGTCCGCGCGGAGGAAGACGTGCAGCGCGCCGGGCAGGTCATGAAGGACGTAGGCGCCGCCGCGGCCCACGATCACGACGTTGCCCGAGCGCGCGGCCTCGCCGATGACCTGCTGCGTGTACTCGAGCACGGCGCGGCGCGGGTCGCTCTGGGGGTCGGAGTAGGGCGGCGTCCATGTCGGCGACTCGGCCGTGACCGCGTGTTCCGGGCTCGCCGCGGCCAGGGCGATCAGCAGCCGCTGGAGGAAAGATCCCGGCTGCTCATCCGCGGCTTCGACCTCTTCCTTGGGCAGCTCGAGCCGGTGCGCGACCTCGTCGATCAGCTGGGGGCCGAGAAAGTCGGCGTGCAGGCGATCGGCGAGCATCTTGCCCACACTGTCGCCCCCAGCCCCGAAGTGGCGCGCGATCGTGACGACCGGCACGAGCTCAATCTAATCGAGATCGAAGCGCCCGTCTGGCGCCAACCGGGTCTAACCAGCGCTCAGCAAGGGCCCGTTTGGCGCCAAACGGGTGGAATGGCGCTACTCCAGGTAGTCGCGCAGCTTCTTCGAGCGCGATGGGTGGCGCAGCTTGCGCAACGCCTTCGCCTCGATTTGCCGGATGCGCTCCCGCGTCACGCCGAAGCGCTTGCCGACCTCTTCCAGCGTGCGCTGGTGACCGTCGATCAGCCCGAACCGCAGCTGCAGCACGCGCCGCTCGCGGGGCGTGAGCGTGTCGAGCACGTCCTCCACCTCCGAGTGCAGCATCGTCAGCGAAGCCGCGTCGGACGGTGAGACCGCCTCGCGGTCCTCGACGAAGTCGCCGAGGTGGGAGTCCTCCTCCTCGCCGATCGGAGTCTCGAGCGAAACCGGGTCCTGCGAGACCTTGACGATCTCGCGCACCTTCTCGGGCGTGATGCCCATCTCCTCGCCGATCTCCTCGTCGGCGGGCTCGCGCCCCAGCTCCTGCAGGAGGCGGCGCGAAACGCGCACCAGCTTGTTGATCGTCTCGACCATGTGTACCGGGATGCGGATGGTCCGCGCCTGGTCGGCGATGGCGCGCGTGATGGCCTGCCGGATCCACCACGTCGCGTAAGTCGAGAACTTGTAGCCCTTGTGGTAGTCGAACTTCTCGACCGCCCGGATCAGGCCCATGTTGCCTTCCTGGATCAGGTCGAGGAATGACATGCCGCGCCCGATGTACTTCTTGGCGATCGACACGACGAGCCGGAGGTTCGCTTCGGTCAGGCGCTGCTTGGCCTCGTAAGCGCGCTCGTAGCGCTCGGTCAGCCGGTAGCGCGCGATGCGGTACTGCTCGACGGCCTCGGCTCGCACGCGTGGGCGGGCGGCGCCGTTGGTGGCCCGCCTGCGGCGCTCGGCCGCGGCGGCGTCGAGAAGCGACTGCAGCCTGGAAAGGTCGGTCAGGCCGAGCAGCTCCTGCGCGATGTGCGCCTGCTGGCCCTTGCGCTTCACGGTCGCAAGCCGCTCGATGATGTCGGGCAGCATCTCGTCCAGCCCGCGCTGGCGGCCCTCGGCCTCCTCCGCCACGCTCAACGCCTTGAGCGCGTCGTGCAGCGGTTTGGCTTCGATGGCCTGCGCGAGCTCGACCTCGTCGTTGGCGGTCAGCAGTGAGACGCGCCCGATCTCCTTCAGGTACATGCGCACCGGGTCGTCGAGCGAGACCGAGTCCATCATTTCGATGTCGAGCAGCATCTCGTCGTCGATCTGCTCGACTTCCTCGAAGTCCTTCTCGCCGTCGGTGACCTCGATCCCGATCTCCTTGAACGCGGCGAAGATGCGGAAGATCTGGTCGGGCTCGGCGTCGATCTCGGGGAAAGCCTGCAGGATGTCGTCAGGGGTGAGGTAGCCCTGCTCCTTGCCCTTGACGATCAGCTGCTCGGCGACGGCCATCAGCTCGTCTTCGAGCTTGTGCTCCGGCTTGTCCAGCGCCTTGTTACCTGCTTTGGTCGCGACCTTGGCTACACGTGCGATGACTAGCTGCTCCTCTCCATGTCATTGATGGCGCGCGCGAGCTCTCTGGCTTCTGCCTCGAGCCTCGCCACCCTTTCCGCTTCCCTCCCACGTTCCGCTTCGGAAAGCTCACGGATTATTCCAGAGTGACGGCCCTTCATGCGGTCAAGCCGCAGACGCGCCACCAGTTCCTCGGCCACCTGGCCGTCCACATTTGGCGGCGGCGCCGCCCAAGCCCTTCTGATCAGGTCCTGAACCTCCGCCGGGTAGCCGCCCAGCTCGTTCTCGAGCCCTGACGCCCCGGCTCGATCGTAGGTTTCCAGCATTCGCAAGTAAATTCCGCGATCCTCATCGTCCAACTCTTCGGGCGTTAGCTTTGTTCGTATCCGCTCAAAGGCGGCCGGATTGACCGCGAGCAACTGCAGCAGATATCTGCTGACTGTCGTTTTCTTCCCAGCAATCTGCCGGCTCAAACCGTTGGGAGCCTGCTTCAACTCGCGTTTCGGCTCGGGCACTCTCAGCAGGAGATGCCGCGAGATGCCGGTTCGGCGCTCCGCACCCTCCACATAACCATCACGAAGGCCTTCGGGAAACAGACCGATCCACTCTCGCAACCGCCCGGCCACGATCTCCATCTGGTTGGCATTGCTGGGGTTGAAGCCGGCGATGTCCTGAGCCACACCCGCCTCGAAGCTCGATGGCGCGGAGTCGACCACCGCCTGCCAGCGCTCGGCCGCCTGCGCACCCGACGAGCGCAGAAACTCGTCAGGGTCCATGCCGTCGGGCAAAGTCGCCGCCCGCGTGCGCATCCCATGCTGAGAGGCAAGCACGGCCGCCTTGCGCATCGCCTGCTGGCCCGCCCGGTCGGCATCGAACACGAGCAGCAGCTCGTCGGTGAAGCGCTTCAGCAGGCGAACCTGGTCCTCGGTGAGCGCGGTGCCGGAGCTGGCCACAGAGTTGCCAACGCCGAACTGGTGCGCGGTGATGACGTCGAACTGGCCCTCCATCAGCACCGCGTGGCCGCGTCGCGCGATCTCGTCCCTGGCCAGGTCGAGCGCGAAGATCACGCGTCCTTTTACGTATGAAGGCGTCTCCGGCGAGTTGATGTACTTGCGCTGCTCGTCCTGGCGAACGGTCCGCGCCGTGAATGCCAGCGGCTGGCCCCGCTCGTCGCGAATCGGTATCACCAGCCGCTCGGCGAAGAAGTCGCTGCCGTCGCGGCGCATGAGGCCGGCGGCCTGCGCATCGGCAAGCGAGCGCTTCTTGGCGCGCAGGTACTCGGCGAATCCTCGGCCGGCCGGCGCGTAGCCGATCTGAAATCTCCGCGCCGTCTCCTCGCCCACCTGCCGCTGCACCAGCAGCCTCCGCCCCGGCTCGCCGGCGGGGCTCGACCACAGCACGTACTCGTAGTACTGCGCCGCCAGCTTGAGCATCGCGAGCAGACGCTTTCGATCATCCGAGCGCTCCCTCTGCTCTGGCGAGAGCTTGCGCAGCTCGACGCCCGCGCGCTCCGCGAGCGTCTGAAGCGCCCCGCGCTTGTCGGTCTTCTCGATGAGCTCG
>WNGK01014088.1_pt1 | contig 13562 bp, 6 predicted proteins | sample 5400601 | NCBI WGS metagenome assembly WNGK01 (sample SAMN13153376, study PRJNA577476) | soil metagenome | isolation source: 60 cm soil or saprolite under Garry oak tree replicate 1 | place: USA:California | collected 2016-06-15 | reverse complement strand
GCGGACCAGGCAAAGGCTGGCGATGTTCATACAGGCGAGGACAAGGATGGAAGCCGCGAGAATCAGAAACAACGCGCTCGCAAGAGCCAGTATGCGCGGACCAGCGGGGCCGAGCGACATGCTAACCGGGCCAAGTTGGATGGCGCGAAGCGTGAGCCAAGCATCCGCTTTCGCATTTTGCAGAGTCAGGCGCTGTGAGACCACTTGCATGGCTGAATCGGCTTGCCGCAGGTTGGCGTCTGGTTTTAACCGTGCAACCAGCGTGAACCTTGGTTCACGCGCGGTGAGAAAGTCGTTCGACGCGTCTCCCAGCACCGCTGCCATTCCCACAGGCAGATAGCCTTGCGTGTCGAGCAAGGCATTAAGGCCATGGAAACTCTCCGGGGCGACGCCGATGATGGTTACCGGCTGGCCGTTGACGGAGGCTTTCTTGCCGACAATGCCAGGGTCGGCATTGAACCGCGATTTCCAGTAGGAGTAACTCAGAACAAGAACGGGACCGGCGCCGGCGACTTGTCCTTCCGAGGGAAGCATGAAACGCCCGAGGGCAGGCTTGATGTCTATGAGGTCGAAGAAATTACTAGCCACGTAGAACGCCCACATCGGCTGGCTCTTGCCGTCCACGCTCAGACCGTCCATCTGATACATCTGCAATGCGGAGACGTCCGAAAAAACATCCCGCGTCTCTTTGCGAATCTCGAGATAGTCCGGGTAGGAAAACGTCGTGCCAGTGCCGCCATCCTTCCCGGTAGACGCTAGAAAAACCATCTGCTTCGGGTGGCTGAGGGGGAGAGGCCGAAGAACAAGACAATCCACCAGGCTGAAGATCGCGGTGTTTGCGCCGATTCCGAGCGCCAGTGTCAACACGGCGACCGCTGTGAACCCGGGAGATTTCCGCAATACGCGCAGACCAAACTGCAAATCCTGTACGAAGTCCTGAATCAGATTTACACGCCGCGCGTCGCGGCATTTCTCTTTGGTCTGCTCGATACCACCTAGGTCCAGTCGCGCGCGACGGTGTGCCTCTTCTCGCGTCATCCCTTGTGCGACGTATTCCTCGGTTTTTCGTGCGAGGTGGTCGCGCAGCTCGTCGTCCAATTCCTGGTCCGCCTGCGCCCAGTGAAACAATGACCGGAGCCGCAGGGGAATCGTGAACAGCCAATGCTCCGGTCGCATTCTCCGGCCCTCCTCTACTCCTATGAAAATAGCCGCGTATCTCATTGAAAAGATTGGCTCAACAGTGAGCGGCTATTTTCATCCTTCGTTGTGGCTCTCCGAGAGCCATGAGTTACTCGTACCTCAGCGCGACCATAGGATCGACTCGCGACGCCCGCCGCGCTGGCAGAAACGCAGCAAGCAGTGCGATTGCAACCAAGGAGATCGTTGCTCCCATGAGCAGCGAAATGTCCGTCGGCTTGATGCCGTAGAGCATTCCGTAGATCTCCGAAGACAGCAAACGGGCGGCCACAAGAGCGCCGCCGACACCTATCGCAACGCCGCAGAGGATGACTACGAGCGTTTGGCGCAACACGAGTATTCGGACATCCCTTCGCTGAGCTCCCATAGCCATGCGAATGCCGAACTCATTCGTTCGGCGTGAGACGCCATAGGCAACAACCCCGTAGAGCCCAATCGCTGCGATTAGGCAAGCCAACACCCCGAATACTGACGACAACAATGCAGTCAGGCGCTCCTGGGAAATCATGCCATTGATGACCGTGTCAAAGGGTTGCATCTCCTGAATTTGCAAAATCTTGTCGCTTGCCCTTACTTCCGTCCTTACGATACCTGCCAATAATTGCGTATTGAGATTGGCGCGAACGAGAAAACTGTCGCCCTCCCGAGCCGGCAAATACACCATCGGCCATACCCTCTCGCGAACTCCATAATGCTTGGCATCACGGACCAGACCGACAATTTCGCGAACGATTTCCGGTTCAAAGTCGAGTTTGATGCGCTGTCCGATAGCGGATTCTGAACCGAAATAGTGGCGGGCAAAGCTCTCGTTGACCACAGCTACCGGGGGCTTCTCGGCCTGATCTTGGAAGTTCAAATAGCGACCCTGTAAAAGGCCCAAGCCAATAGCCTCGAAGAATCCAGGTCCCGCCGATATCAACCCCACGTCATTATCTTTTCCAGGCGATGGGTTCCCAATTACATCAACACTACCCGACCAGCCGCCGTCCCCGTACATGCTACCCGACGAATAGCTTGCAACGATCACACCGGGATGCGATTCCAAGCGCTGTTTAATTTCTGCACAAGCTTGACGAAGACGGTCCTGGGAAGTTCCCTTCGGGTGAGAGAGGTCGAACGTGACGACGTTTTCGGCGTGGAAGCCGAGGTCGCTGCTCTTGAGATTGTGCAAGGTTTTAACAAACAATCCAGCGCCAACCAACAAGGGCAAGGAGAGAGCGAGTTGACCAGCGACGAGAAGTCTTCCCCGCCAGCCTGACCCAATTACACGCTGGCCACCATGCAAGCTCATCTCGAGTTTTTCTCTGGAAGCGCGCAGTGCCGGGCCAAGCCCAAATAGTATGGCCGTCGCAACGGCAACCCCGCCTGTAAAGCCAAACACGGCAAAATCCGGCCGGAGATTAAACGCTACGGGCAGCGAAGATGGAGGAAGCAGAGAAACTAGTAGGCGTGTGCCCCAGGCCGACAAGAGTACGGCGACCAAGCAACCGGAGAGCGCCAGGGTCAAATTCTCTGTGAACAATTGCCAGGCAATCCGCGTACGGCTGGCACCGAGAGCTAGGCGGACCACGATCTCACGGTGACGGGCGGCGTTGCGCGCCAATATTAGGTTGGCTATGTTCGCACAGGAAATCAGAAGTACGACGGCGGCAACGCCAAACAGAACTAGCAGCGGTTTCTCATATTTGCGTCCCGTGGTCGCAAGGCCTGAGGCGGCGGGACGAACAGTAATATGCTGGGCTGCGAGCATCTGTTTGAAGCGCGGCGAAGCAGTGGGTAGGAGCGCATCAGCAACATGCGCGCGGAATGCAGCCTCGAACATGGCCTGAGCCCGTCCTGGGTCAACTCCGTCATGTAGCCGTACAAGGAGGCGCAGCCAATTGAGGTTCGGGTCCGGTCGCCATCCTCGATCAGCGCCCGCAGCGGTCGCGGGCACCCACATGTCTACTGAGACCTCCGGTTCGATTCCGGTGAACCCGGGCCTGGCGATGCCAACGACCGTATAGGGCGTCTCGTCATAAAAAATTGTCCTACCGAGAACCGATGCGTCGGATTGGAAGCGGCTCTTCCAGAACGTATAACTCAAGACTGCAACGTGATTCCCTCCCAGGACGTTATCGTCTTGCGGTTCGAGGACGCGACCCACAATTGGCCCAACGTTTAGAACAGAAAAGAAATTACCCGAAACGGCCTCTCCCGCAACACGCTGATCGGAAACTCCGTTGAGTCCAAATTTGCGCGCCCCAACAACTTCTGTGGCGAAGACTTCGCCCCAAGCGGAGGCTGTTTTGGCGAATTGCTGAAAGAGCGGATAGGAGTAGCTAAATTCGCCAGCGAAGTCGCCTTCCGAAGAGGCGCGCATTACATGAAAGATTTCCTTAGGATCGTTGACCGCCAGCGGCGTCCACAGAGACACGTGGAGGAGCGTAAATATCGCAGTGTTGGCACCGATGCCGAGAGCAAGCGTCAGGATAGCGACCGCCGTGAAGCTGGGAGATTTGCGCAACATGCGCAGACCAATGTGCAAATCCTGGACGAAATTCTGAATCCAGGTGACACGGCGTGCGTCGCGGCATTGCTCTTTGGTCTGCTCGACACCGCCTAGGTCGAGCCACGCCCGCCGCCTCGCTTCCGCTGGTGCCATCCCTCGTGCAACGTATTCCTCGGTTTTTCGTTCGAGGTGGTCGCGCAGCTCGTCGTCCAATTCCTGGTCCGCCTGCGCCCAGCGAAACAACGACCGCAGCCGCAGGGGAATCGTGAACAGCCAATGCTCCGGTCGCATTCTCCGGCCCTCCTTCACTCGTACCTCAGGGCAACCATGGGATCGACACGCATAGCGCGGCGGGCGGGTAAATACCCCGCCACCAGCGCCACCGCCGACAGCACTCCCACCGCTACCGCCATCGTGTATGTGTCCTGCGCCGCCATGCCAAACAACAAGCTCTGCAACAAACGCACTGAGCCCAGCGCCACTCCCACCCCAATCGCCACGCCCACGACCAGGATCAGTAGTACTTCGCGCAACACAAGTCTCAAGATTGATCCCGGCTGCGCCCCCAGCGCCATCCGCACCCCAAATTCCGTCTGCCGCTGCGTCACCAGATAGCTCACCGCCCCAAACAGCCCCATCATCGCCAGCAACAACCCCAGCATTCCAAAAAATCCAGATACTGCGGCCAACAGCCGCTCCTGCACGAGATCGTCACCCACTTGACCAGCAAGCGTACGAAAGTTCAGAGGAATGTCCTTACTCACCTCTGCCGCAGCCCTCCGTACGGGTTCAATCAGCATCTCGGGCGCGACAGTCGTTCGAAGCACGAACTCTTCAACAGATACGCGTGAAGGTATCTGGGCCGCGGGAAAGAACACTGTCGGCGGAACAACTTCTCGCACTCGTTCGTATTTGGAGTCCTTCACCACACCTACAATTTCTACTTGTGCCGGTTCGTCTCCCCACCGGAAATGTCTTCCCAGTACGTTCCCGCCTGGAAAGAATTTGCGCACTGCCGTCTCGTTCACGATCGCCACATGTGCGGAATTCTTCGAATCGTGTTCATCGAAGTCGCGCCCCTGCAGGAGAGGGCTGCGCAATACCGCGAAATAACCAGGACTCACGAAGTTGAGGTAAATGGATGCCTCATCGCCTGTGGGCGCATTGGGAGCATCTGTGTGAATGATTTGAAGCCAATTGTCATCACCAATGGGTGTTGTAAACGCACGGGCCGTCGAAAGGACGCCCGGAAGTGCACGCAGCCTCGGCTCGATCTCTTCATAAATCGCTGTTCGCTTTTCAGGTCCTGCCTTCGCCGTGTCTACCGCGAACCACGGTGGCGTCGCGCTGACCACCAAAACATTGCTACGGTCGAAACCTAGGTCAAGAGTCACCAGCTTCACAAAACTGCGGAGCAGCAGGCCACCTCCGATCAACAGCACGAGCGTAAGCGCTACCTGCCCGGCCACAATCCATCGGCCTGCTCCTAATCCCCGTGCATCTCCGGCGCAGGCCCTAGCCTTCATCGCCTCAATCAGCGCGATCCTCGTCGAACGAAATGCGGGCAACAGCCCAACCAGAATCGCCGTGAGAGCCGCAGACAGCGCCGTGAATACCAGCACCCTTGCGTTGATGGAAAGATCGAGAAAGACGTCGTTTTCTGCAGTAGCTAATTGCCGCACCAGTAGCGCGCCGCTCCACTTTGCAAACAGCACCCCAAGTCCGGCCCCCACAAACGAGAGCAGCACAGATTCTGTGAGCAGTTGACGAATCAACCGGCCCCGCCCCGCTCCAAGGGCTTTGCGGACGGCGATCTCCTTTCCACGGGCTGTGCCCCTCGCCAGCATCAGGCTTACGATATTCGCGCACGCGATGAGCATCACCACCGCGACGATGACCATCAGCACGCGCAACGCCTGCCCAAACTCGCCGCGCAGTTCTGAAGTTCCCACACCCGCCGGAACGCTTACCAGTTTTGCCCTCAGGAATCGCCGTTGACCTTCTGCATCCCAGCCCGGTAGCGCCGCATTCATCACTCCGGGCGAAAGTGCTTCTAGCCGTGCATTCAGTTGCACTGGTGTTATTCCCGGTTTGACGCGGCCCATGATGCTCAGCCACCAGCGCGAGCGGCTCTCTGTGTTTCGCTTATCGAAGAGCGCGCTCGCGCAGATCGGCACAGCCACGTCAAACTTCTTCCCTACCTCGACGCCGTAGAAGCGCGGCGCGCTGACACCGATCACCTCGAACGGTTGCCCGTACAAGGACAGCGTCCTGCCCAGTACGTTCCTCTCGCGACCAAAATTTGTCTCCCAGAATCCATAACTCAACACCGCAACGGGAGCGCAGCCCGGTCGGTCATCCGCAGCTGCAATCAACCGGCCTTCTGCTGCATTCACTCCGAGCGTGGTGAAGTAGTTCCCACTCACGAACAAGCCCTGCACCGCTCGAACGTTGCCGCTCCACTCCAGCGTGAATGGTTTCGAACGGCTCCAGGCAAACACTCCCGCGAAGGCCTCCTCCTGATCACGCACGCCTTCCCACAGAGCATTCGTGAAACCATCGCGGGCTTTGTCCTCGGGCTCCTGACGCAGAAGCAGCACCAGCTCTTGCGGATTTCCTACCGGCAACAGCCGCAGCAGCACCGCGTCCATCATGCTGAAAATGGTGGTAGTGGCGCCGATGCCGAGCGCGAGCGTGACAAGAGCAACAGCGGTGAAGCCGGGAGATTTGCGCAATATGCGCAAACCAAAGTGCAAATCCTGTACGAAGTCCTGAATCAGATTTACACGCCGCGCGTCGCGGCATTTCTCTTTCGTCTGCTCGATACCGCCCAGGTCGAGTCGCGCCCGCCGCTGCGCTTCCTCTGGTGCCATCCCTTTTGCGACGTATTCGTCGGTTTTTCGTTCGACGTGGTCGCGCAGCTCGTCGTCCAGTTCCTGGTCGGCCTGCGCCCCGCGAAACAACGACCGCAGTCTTAGGGGAATCGTGAACAGCCAATGTTCCGGTCGCATTCTCCGGCCCTCCCTCACTCCTATGAAAATAGCTGCCTATCGCGTTGAAAACAAAGCATAGGTGCCTGGGTCCATTTTCATCCTTCGTTGTGGCTCTCCGAGAGCCATGAGTTACTCGTATCTCAGGGCTATCATGGGATCGACGCGCGTCGCGCGCCGCGCGGGGACGTAGGATGCTGCCAGCGCTGAGAGGACGAGGGCCACCACCACTGCTGCGAAGGTCTCTGGGTCGCCTGGTTTGACTTCGAATAAGAAATTCGCAAGCACGCGCGTTAAACTGAGCGCGCCAGCTCCCCCCAGAATGATTCCCATCGAAATCAGAACGAGCCCTTTTCTCAGGAGCATCTGTAATACGTCAGCACTCTGCGCGCCCAAAGCTATGCGGACGCCGATCTCTTGTGTGCGTTGCGCGACCGAGTAAGCCAAGACGCCATAAACGCCCACGATCGTCAGGACCAACGCAACGAGGGCGAATGTCATCAGCAATCTCGCCTGGAAGCGCGGCTCGGCGGTCGTCGTAGCAAGCAGGCTATCCATGGAAGTGATCGACACTGGCTGGTCCTTATCAATTTCTCGCAGAATGCTCCGCATCCCGGCAGCAACGTTTTCGGAAGGCGATGCGGTTTTCACGACGAACGTCATATGGCTGAGAAGGAATGGGTGCGTGATCTGAAGATAGGACTGGTAAATTGCGGGATCGGATTTTTCCGCCAACCCTTTTTGCTTCACGTCATCTGCAACGCCGATGACGGTGAGCCAGTCTCCAGGTCCAGGATCATCTTCCATCGAGATGCGCTTCCCGATCGGATCTTCGCCAGGCCAGAGCGTTTGCGCGACGGACTGGCTCACGACAACGACCGCTGGCGCAGTGGCAGTATCGCGTTCGGTGAACTCACGTCCGCGGAGCAAGTGGATTTCCATCGTCCTAAAATAACCGAAACTCACGCAAGGCTTATCGACGATGAAGCCCTTCGGCCGCAAACCGCCTTCGACTTGGAAATCGCCTCGGGTCAACTCTTCGGCGAGCGGAAGGTAGTTCACCAGCGCGGCAGCGAGCACGCCTGGCAGCCGGGAAAGCTCTGCCATCGTTCGTGTATGAAACGCTTGCAACTGAGCCGCTGCGCGATAATTAGAATCGGGCAAGTCGACCGTGAGAGTGATCAGGCGCTGCGTCGAAAAACCAGGATCCACACTCCTCAGACGCAAGAAGCTCTTCAACATTAAACCAGCGCCGGTAAGTAGGATGAGCGCGAGGGCGATCTCTGAAATGGTCAGTGCGCCTCGAATACCTTCATGGCTCCGAGTCAGGGTGCGTCCCGCCGAACTCATGAAGGCAAGGACCCAACCATCGATCCGAATCATCTCCGTGCGCGGCACTGTTCCCACAGGCGCGAGAGCGGTGAGGGCCGGCACACCCCAAAAGGCCAGTAACATTCCAGCCGTGCCTCCCGCGAGGGAAAGCAAGATACTCTCTGTTAGCAACTGACGCACCAGCCGCCAACGGTTTGCGCCCAAGGTGCAGCGCACCGCGATTTCATGTCCTCGGCCGGCTGCCCGGGCCAAAAACAGATTGGCCACGTTCACGCAGGCGATCAGCAGAACGAACGCCACCGCGCCAGCGAACACGAGCAGCGAGCGACGAATGTTTGCAACGAATAAATCCTTTAATGGAATAATTTGCGGCCAACGGTCGCTTTTGTCCTCGCCTGGACCGAGAGGCAGCCCGTCGGCGAAGGTTTCGAGTGCAACGTGCGCCTGTTGAGGCGAGACGCCGGGTTTCAGACGGCCCACTACTGGCCGAATGAAGGAATTGTGACCGATTTGCACGGCCAGCGGCATCCATACCTTGACTTCGGGCAGTGCAAAGCCGACGGGCATGATGCCAATCACGGTGCGGGCCACGCCGTCGAGGCGAATTGGTTTCCCTACAATTTGCGGGTCAGACCCAAAGCGCTCCTGCCAGAGGTTGTTGCTGATTACGGCGATATTGTCGCGGCCCGGCTGATCTTCTCCGGCAAAAAATTCTCGACCGATTGCGGGGTGGGTCCGAAGCGTCGCAAAAAAATCGGTCGTGACATACGAGACGGGAATTTGGACCGGATCACCCGCGTCAGTAAGATTTGCCCTATCTCCTCTGGTAAACATCGCTGTGCGCTCGAACACCTGATCCTGACCACGAAACGCGAGGTAATCGCGATCGGAAACGCCGGGTTCCCATCCGAAAGGGCCAACTCGCGGCACCAGCGAAACCAGGAACAGACGATCCGGTTCCGGGAACGGCATGGGCCGCAACAACACGCCGCTAACGACAGTGAAAACGGCCGTGTTAGCGCCGATGCCAATGGAAAGTGTTAGGACGGCAACGGCGGTGAACCCGGGAGATCTGCGCAGCATCCGCAGCCCGTAGCGCACATCTTGCGCAGAGTCCTGAATCCAGTTCACGCGTCGCGCGTCGCGGCATTTCTCTTTGGTCTGCTCGATACCGCCCAGGTCAAGTCGCGCGCTGCGGCGCGCCTCCTCTTGTGTCATCCCTTGTGCGACATATTCCTCGGTTTTTCGTTCGAGGTGGTCGCGCAGCTCGTCGTCCAATTCCTGGTCCGCCTGCGCCCAGCGAAACAACGACCGCAGCCGCAGTGGAATCGTGAACAGCCAATGCTCCGGTCGCATACTCCAACTCTCCTTTACTCGTACCTCAGAGCGACTATCGGATCGACACCCATCGCGCGACACGCGGGCAGATAGCACGCCGCCACGGCAACCGCCACAAACAAAATTGGCACTGCGGTGAACGTCAACGGATCATTGGGCGCGACCTGATACAGCAATGTCGTGAGCGACCGGGTCGCTGCCAGCGCCACGACGATGCCCACCGCGACTCCTACCACCGCCAGCTTCAATCCACTGCCAATGACCATGCGCAGTACCTGCACCGGGCTTGCGCCCAGCGCCATGCGGATGCCGATTTCGTGGATCCGTTGCGAAACCAGATGGGCCATTACGCCATAGATTCCGATCGTCCCCAAAAACATGGCCAGCGCGCCGAAGAAGACCATGAGCTTGGTCATCACGCGGTACCCTGCGTCCACAACAGCTATCAGGGTTTCGAGGGGAGCCGAAGAAATCGGCTGGTCGTTGTCTACCGACCAAATCGCATCGCGGATAGCGGTGGCCATCATCGTCGGATCAGCGGATGAGCGCACAACGAACGCCAGAGTCGAGGAAGGAAATTGGGCTAGGGGAACGAACATCAGCCATCCGCCTCGCTCTCGCAGGTGATCTCTCATAATGTCCCGTACCACCCCCACAATTGTGGCGACGGTATGTTGTTCGCCAAATCGAATTTGTCGTCCAATGGGATCTTCATTCGGCCAAAATTCCCGCGCGAAGCTTTGCGTGATAATCACGACTGGCGAACTTCCTTGCGAGTCCGCAGAATTAAAAAAGCGGCCTTTGACCAGCCCAATCTGCATCGTCGAAAAATAATCGGGGGAGGCGGCCGCAAAGCCTGCGCCAGTTCTTTCTCCCGGCTGAGAAGGCCTCCTAACGGCTTCCACTTCGACGCCCTGGCCAAAGCCGCCGAACGGAACGTTGCTGGCCGCGCCCGCCGAAGCTACCCCCGGCAACGCACGGAGGCGCGCCAGAACTTCTTCACCGAAATTTCTCTTCTGCGAGTCATTTATGTATTTCGTCCTGGGCATCACAAGTTGCGCAGTCATGACGTTTTCCGGGTTGTAACCGGGGCTGGTGCGTATGGAAATGATGAAGCTCTTAACCACCAATGTCGCTGAGATGAGCACAACCACAGCGAGCGCTATCTCCGAAGCTACGAAGATTCGCCGCAAACGTGCGCCCCGTTGGCCGCCCGACGCCTGGCCTGACGCTTCCTTGAGCGTCTGATTAACGTCTAGCCTTGCATTCTGGAACGCCGGCGCCAGCCCGAACACTAACCCACACACGAGTGCAATTCCGAGCGTGAACGCCAGCGTCACGAAATCCAGGTCAACGTGTCCGTAATTGATCATGTATCCGCGAATGCGGCCCGGAATCCACGACTCGATCAGCCTCATCAACCAAAAGCCGAAAAGAGTTCCGGCGACTCCGCCCAGGAAAAAGAGAAGCAGTGATTCCGTCAGAAGCTGCCCAGCCAGCCGGCCTTCGGTCGCGCCAAGCGCCCCGCGTACGGCGAACTCCCTCGTGCGGCTTGTCGCCCGAGCCAGCATCAGATTTGCAACGTTCGCGCAGGCGATCAAAAGGATTAGCCCTACGATCACGAAGACAATCATCAGCTCAGGCCCTCCTTCTTTTCTGCGAATATCCCAGGTCATGGAGTTGACAAGCCAGGTGAGATTGGCGTTCGTCTGTGAAAACTGCTTTTCAAGGCCTGAAAAAAACACTCCTGCTTCCGCTTCAGCTTGCTCTTGCGTCACGCCGGGCTTCAGTCGGCCAAATGCAGGAAGCCAGCTACCGCTGCGGTCCGCACGCTGCTTATCGGTGAGCGCCAGCGGCGTCCATAAATTCGCGATGCCCATTAGCGGAAACTGAAACGTCCCCGGCATAACACCGATTACCGTGTACGCTTCGCCTCCAACGGTTATGTTGCGTCCGATAATTTTCGGGTTGCCGGCGTATCGGCCTTGCCATAATCCCTCGCCAAGAATGCAAACGTGCGGAGCGCCTGAGCGGTCGTCATCTGGTATAAAGGTTCGCCCCAAGATGGGCTTGGCGCCCAGCGCATCAAAGAAATTCCAGGTCACTCGCCCGCCGTCGACTAACTCGGGATGCCCGTCACCCGTGAGATTGAGACCCGCACCAGCCCAAGCTACGATTTGTTCGAACGAAGTGTTCTGCCGCTGAAAGTCGAAGAAGTCGGCAGGGGAGGTGACGTGCTCGCCGGTCCATCCGTTTTTCTTGTCATGCGTCGCGAATACCATCAAACGGTCGGATCGCGGATAGGGCAACGGTTTGATAATCCAGGCGTTGATACAGCTGAAGATGGCAGTGTTTGCGCCAATCCCGAGGGCTAGCGTCAGGATCGCGACGACAGTGAACGCGCGGCTCTTTGCCAGCATTCGCAAGCCGTAGCGCAAATCCAGAATCAGGTCTTGAATCCAGTTGACTCTGCGCGCGTCACGGCATTCTTCCTTTACCTTCTCCACGCCGCCCAGGTCGAGCCGCGCGCGCCGGCGCGCCTCTTGTTGCGTCATTCCTTTTGCGAAATATTCCTCGGTTCTTCGTTCGAGGTGGTCGCGCAGCTCGTCGTCCAAATCCTGGTCCGCCTGCGCCCAGCGAAACAAGGACCGTAGCCGTAGGGAAATCGTGAATAGCCAATGCTCCGGTCGCATATGAAACCTCCGTTTCGCTCCGCGCGACGCTCACGCCTCTTTAAGCTTAATGACCCGCGAAATGGCGCTCGAAAGCCTGCCCCAGTTATCTGCTTCTTTTTCGAGCTGTCGCCGCCCGAGCCGCGTGAGCGAATAATATTTTGCGCGCCGACCATACTCGGACGTTCTCCATTCGGCTGTGATCCAGCCCTCTTGCTCCAGCTTGTGCAACGACGGGTACAGCGATCCGTCGCTCACCTGCAAAACGTCGCCGGACACCTGCTTTAATCGCTGACTCACAGCGAAGCCGTTCATCGGCTCAAGCGCAAGAATTTTCAGCAGCAACATGTCCAACGTGCCCTGCACAAGATCGGAAGGTTTGCTCATGTCTATGTCCTCGGTAACCGAGACTAGCACCTCTGCGCTCGGTAAGCAAGGGGAGGTGCTTTTTCGGGGCGCGAGACTGGCGGTTTGCGTTCCATTCAACGTGCTCCTGAGCAAGGAATCCGAGTCAGAGAGGCTTTCGTCTCTCTGACTCGGCTAGGTGGATGTGGCAGCCCTTCATTCGGCAGCTTCGGGCAACTCTTCGATGTTCTTGTATCCGTTGTTGCCCTGACCGACGTTCACCAGGCAGGGAAGATGGAGTTCCATCACGGCTTCGATCTCGTTCGCCGGAATGTCGTAACCACTCGCTTCCAGACGCTCCGCCAGCTCTTCGGGACGGCCGAACACGCGCACCGTCTTGCCGCCGACATCCACCTTGAGAAAAAGAGAGTCGCCCTGACGGGTTTTCATGCGATCAATCTTGGTGATGACCGCATGAACAGGACTCCCTTCAGTGGCGGATGTGGCACGAGACTTGATCGGCTTTGTTTTTGCCGCGCTCGGTGAAACAGCTTCCCGAGCATAGATGGCAACCTCACTGTCGATCCTTATATCAAACACCAATGGCTGCGTGATTTTCCAAAGACTCGCGCTCGCTGCGATATCCTGTCTGACCTCGGCAAACTTTCCGAGAAATCATTCGGCTTCCTTACATCGAAACTAGCTTCGAGGATCCGATCGTGTCACTGCAACCGAATGCGTTCCGAATATGAGACCCAGTTCACTTTCACAGTCTGATTACCCGTAAAATTGGCCCCGTAAGAATTCGCCAGCTACAGGTTATAAGCCTCAGTCTGGAAAACGGATATAACGGATATTCCTATTCATTGACAAGTGACAATTGTCGCTGTACACTGACCCCGTGATCGTCAGCTTCAAGCACAAGGGCCTGATGCGGCTGTTCGAGCAAAACGATCGCAGCGGCCTTCGCGCCGACCTGATCGAGAAAATCGACCGCATTCTGACAGTACTGGACGCCGCTTCCGCCCACGCTTACGACGTTGCCTTGGTTGACTACCATTAGGAAGGAGAATACTTATGCCCATGAAGAGCCCGGTGCATCCTGGGAAGATTATCAGGCACGATTGCCTTGTACCGCTCGGGCTTACCGTCACCGCCGCTGCCAAGGTTCTCCGTGTGAGTCGGCAGGCTCTGAAT
>WNGK01008198.1_pt1 | contig 13562 bp, 10 predicted proteins | sample 5400601 | NCBI WGS metagenome assembly WNGK01 (sample SAMN13153376, study PRJNA577476) | soil metagenome | isolation source: 60 cm soil or saprolite under Garry oak tree replicate 1 | place: USA:California | collected 2016-06-15 | reverse complement strand
GGCCGCGGCTTCGGATAATTGTCGACCTTGATTTCGTTGCCGTCGTCAGACACAAGCGTATCGAGCGCTTTGACGAGGTGCCACGCCGGGCTATCCACCATCGCTTTGAGCGAGGAGTGAATGTCTTTGGCGGGACCGCGACCCCATTTCTCACCGCTCGACACGAGCTCGAGTTCGATGACGCCTTTCGACCCGAGGTTCACCGTCACAACTCCATCCAAATCCTGCACGGCCGAGGGCATGAACACACCGACACAGTTCTTCAGCGCGTCCAGCACTTCCGGCCGCCTAACGAGTTGCGGAATATGCGGTGAACCAATCTCCTCCTCGCCTTCGGCTACCATCACCAGATTCACCGGCATCTTCTTCCCCGCGCCGCGAATGGCATGGAGCGCCGCCAGGAATGCTGCTTCCGGTCCCTTCTGATTCACTGCGCCGCGACCCACGATCACCTTGCCCAACGGCGGTTTATCCACAATTCGCGCTTCAGTCGGCGGCGACGTCCATTCCGCCGGATCGAACTGTTTCACGTCGTACATGAAATAAAGGCCAACCGTTTTCGGCGCGCCCGCATCGAGCGCGGCAAAGACGCCCGGTTTTCCATCGGTATTTAGGACGGTCGCCTGCTGAAATCCTGCGTCCCGCGCGAGTTTCGCCATGTACTCGGCGCCCTCAGGGTAACCGCGGTCCTCCGCCGCGATCGACACCTGCGCGATCCAATCCTGCAACCGCTTTACCGCCTCATCGTGCCGCTTAGCGATTTCGCCTTTGATGTCGGCATGGTCAGTCTCAGCTGAAGATGCATTTTGAATCGCGGCAAAAAGTGCAGCCGCAACCAGCGCACATATAAAATGGCCAAATGTTTTCATGACTATTACTTCTGCCTTCTCGCAGAATTCCGGCAAGCAATTAACCGGCGGCCAACCGAATTTTCTCATGGAACAATTGCGTTCATGGGGCTGGACAGTATCCTGTCCACATGAAGTCGATCACTTACACCGCGGCGCGAGAAAATCTTGCGGCAACGATTAACCGCGTTTGTGAGGACAACGCGCCAGTTATTATTACGCGCAACCGCGACCAGTCTGTAGTGATGCTCTCGCTCGCTGAATATGAATCGCTCGAGGAGACCGCTCACCTGTTGCGCTCACCAGCAAATGCAAAGCGACTCCTGCGCTCTATCGACCAACTTGAACGAGGAAAGGGTGTCCGTAAGAAATTGAAGCTGGACACGTGAATCTGGTCTTCTCGGATGATGCCTGGCAGGATTATCTCTACTGGCAGGAAACTGATCCGCAGACACTCAGGCGCATTCACCAACTCATCAAGGAGATCATGCGTGATCCCTATCGCGGAATCGGGAAACCGGAGCCGTTAAAGCACGCGTTGCAAGGGTATTGGTCTCGCCGGATCACAAGCGAACACCGGATTGTTTATCGCGTTTCCGGCGACGACGTGCGGATCGCGCAGTTGCGTCATCATTATCGACGTTAAAGCGCCAGGCTCTCCTGCTTTGGCGCGGATGCCACCGTAGTGAGCCCGCTGAACTTCTTCACGAGGTCATCGAGCTTGCCGACGTAGTAATCAACGTTTTCGTCGCGGTTTTCGGGATCGAATTCGCTGGCGGGTTTGGCAGCTTCGTACGCGGGAACTTTTTTTGGCGTGGCTTTGATGTAGTAGCTGATCTGGTCGCCGGGTTTGTAATTGCCCCGAATGCTTTCGGGGCTGGCCAGCGCGAGCTCATAGGCGGCGGCGCGATTCCGCGCGGAGCCGGCGATCTTTGCTCGATATTTTTCCAGTGAATCCTGGAGCGTGTCGGTTTTCATTAACATGTCGATCTTCCATTCGCGGTTCCGGATTTTTTGTTCGAATTCGTTCCGCAACTGCGGAATCGCTTCCGGTTTTCCTTCCATGATGAGCTTGATCATCTCCTCGAGGAAAACGCGCTGGAATTTCTCGAGGCCACGTGACTTGAGCGCGCCGCCTTTGATAACGACGTCGCCGTTTTTTGTGAGCAGCGCATAATTCTTTGCCTTGTAACTGAACATCGCATCGAACTGCTCGTCGATCTCGACGTCGATTCCGACCGGCAATTCTTTTGCCAAACCGCGTTGTAGTTCCTCGATCTCGTTCCCTGTAGTGGCAGCCGTGTCGGCTGCATCGCTTTTGGACCTTGCAGGCGACACGCCTGCCTCTACAGAAGAAGCGGAAGACGGCGGCACAAAATAAATTCCGTCGGTATCGACCTCGACCACGTGCGCGCCGTGTGCGTTGAGCCACTCAATCATCTTCTTCAGTAAATCGCGCCCGATCTGGGTGACGCGCGCGGCAGCGTCGAAATCGGCGAAATGTCCCTGTGCGAAACCCAGATATCCGTAGAAACTGTTGAGCAAAATTTTGAATGTGTTTTGTAACGCCTGGAGATGATGCTGTTTTGCAGGATCTTGTTCGGCTCGCATTTTTGCCTTCGCTTCGAGCCGGAACGTGCGGACATCAGTCAACAGATGGCGGAAAATTTGCAGCTGATCCGTCGCAGGGAAACACTCGAATTGTAACATCACCGACGGATAAAGCGAAGCGATGTCGCAGTGCCAGACGTTGCGCGCGACGCCGGTGAAGAAGATGTCGGTGTAGCCGCCCTCGAACGCGCGCGGCATCGGCAGCTCGGGAATGGAATGGCGTTGCCGGAAATATTCGCGCAGGAAAAGCGCGTTAATGCGCGTGGCGTTGCCGCGCACGATCACGTCCTGGTAATTGTATGGAAAAATTTGCGCCTGGATGAAGTAGCTCGGGCTGAGCAGGTCCGATAACGCGCGCGTTTCTCGAACGCCGCATAAGGCGCGTCGCCGAAACGTTTCCGAATTTTCCAGATACGCGCGCTCCAGTTCCTTGCCTGTGAGGGCTGAGATTTGTTCGTCGTCGCAGAGATCGAAATGCCGCGCGACGTCCATCCGTTCGAAACCGGCAAGCGAACGCATCCCGACGTCATAGAATTGCGCTAGCAAAAACGTATCGACGAAATGCCGGCCATCGATTGTGAATTTCGGATAATCGATCGTCTTCTCTGCGATTTGGAGTCGCGACGGCCGCGAGCGGAGAAAACCGCCACTGCGTCCCCAGTCGAGCTTGGTTTTCAGTTTCTTTGCGCGACCGGCCAGATAAGGCAGATCGGACCGGAACAAGTTGTGACCTTCGATCACATCCGGATCGCGCTGTTTGATGAGCGCGGTAAGCCGCTTCAGCGCGTCTCTCTCGGATTCCTCAACGTTGTTCGGATCGACAACGACTAATTCTTCCCAGCCGCTGTTGTCCGAAATTGCAATGCTCATCACATGATCGCCCTCGCCTTCGAACGACAGCACTTCGAGCTGCATTCGTTTCAATTCTTTAAAAGGCAGATCTTTGAACAATGTGCGGCCTGTGGCGGTGAGGTAATGCTGCACCGGGTCGGTGAACGCGAAGAAGTCGCGCCCGGCATTCTTCAATCCGTTCCGCAACGCGATTAGTTCCTTCCAACTATCGACCGTGATCAGCCAGCCATATTTGAGGTCGCCGCGAAGTTTCTCGGTTTCAATGCCGAGATCGACAACGTCGCTGTCGGCCCAGACAAATGGATGGAACGGCTCGACGTCGGCGATTGTCGATCCATCTCTTTCCCGGCGATAGACTTTCACCGTTCCAGTCTCGCCCAGTTCAATGGCGACGATGCGCGGGGTGGGATCAGCGCCAAAAAGCAGCGTGTTTTTCTCGAATTCCATGGTCATCCACAGATTGCGCAGATTTACACAGATTCAAAGCGAGTCACCCTCACCTCAATCCTCTCCCTGGTAGGGAAAGGCGGACGCGAAGCGCCGGTGAGGGTCGGAAAAATAATCTGCGGAAATCTGCGTAATCTGTGGATATAACTACGACATGAAGATTTTCTGCCTAGTCATATCTATCTCGGTGTTGTCTGCGTTTGCGGCCTCGGCGGAACAAACGCCGCAATCCCTTGCCGATGCGGAGCTGCCGTCGCTGCTCACGATTTACAAAGACTTCCACACGCATCCCGAACTCTCCGCGCACGAGGAGCGTTCATCTGCAATCGTGGCCAAGGAATTGAAAGCCGCCGGTTGCGAGGTCACCGAGCATGTCGGCAAATACGACAAGCCGGGCGTGACCTGCTTCGGTGTTGTCGGCGTGATGAAGAATGGCGCCGGCCCGACCGTGCTGGTGCGCAGCGATCTGGATGCGTTGCCAGTGCACGAAGAGACCGGTTTGCCGTACGCGAGCACTGTGACGACCAAAAACGACGAGGGCAAAGAAGTCCCGGTCATGCACGCGTGCGGGCACGACGTTCACATGTCCACGCTGATCGGCACGGCGCGGGCGCTTGGAAAACTGAAAGACAAATGGCATGGCACGATCATTTTTATTGGCCAACCAGCGGAGGAAACGGTTGGTGGCGCGAAAGCGATGTTGAAAGACGGACTCTACACGCGCTGGCCAAAGCCCGATTACGCGCTCGCCTTGCATGACGATGCCGAGTTCGAGGCGGGCAAGATCACCCTCACCGAGGGTTACGCTCTCGCCAATGTCGATTCAGTTGATGTGATTGTGCACGGCATTGGCGGGCACGGCGCGGCTCCGCATAAAACGAAGGACCCAATCGTGCTGTCGGCGGAGATCATCAATGCCTGGCAAACGATCGCGTCGCGCGAGAAAAATCCAATCGATCCTGCCGTCATCACGGTCGGTTCGATCCATGGCGGCACCAAGCACAACATCATTCCAGACGAAGTGAAGATGCAATTGACGGTGCGCACTTATAAAAAGGAAGTGCGCGAAAAAGTGCTGGCCGCCATCGCGCGGATCGCCAAAGATTGCGCGACAGCCTTCGGTCTTCCGCCGGACAAATTACCTGAGGTACACGTGCTCCAGGATGAATTCAGCGCCGCGACCTATAACAACCCTGAGCTGACGAGGCGGATTGCTGCGGCGCTGAAAACGGCGCTGGGCAATGACAATGTCGTGCAGAAAGATCCAAGCATGGGCGCTGAAGATTTTTGCGAATACAGTCTGCCGGATCATTCGATCCCGGCGCTCATGTTCACTGTCGGCGCAGTCGATCCGGCGAAAGTAGCCGAGTCGAAGAAAACCGGCGTCTCGCTGCCGAGTCTGCATTCCAGCAAGTTCGCGCCCGTTCCCGAGCCGACCATTCGCACGGGCATGATCGGAATGACGACCGCGGTGCTGGAATTGATGAAGAGGTAGGGTCGGCGCGCTGCGCCAACCCCCGAAAGCTTTCGGGGCAGCGCGGCGTCCCTACCCAGCCACCTGCAATTTTGTAGTTCAACAAATTGATTGTGCAGGTTTAAGATCGCGGCCGCGATGAAAGCGAACGCCGTAATGCGGATGTCGGGCTCGGTTGCGGCGCTGCTTGTACTTGTATTGCAACCAGCGCGGGTTTCGGCCGCGCCTAACGAGGATGGCACAATCGCGCGTCAAAAAGCTGCAATCGAAGCATTCGATGCTGCTCACAAAGAGTACTTGAAAACCGGCGATCTGGCGACGTTCAGATCGAAGCTCGGCCAGTCGGCCCGAGAACTCTCCGCGTGTCTCGACGAATTCAATCGGGCGCACAATTCGGCAGCCGCAGGATTAAGCCTATTGAAGTTGGGCGAAATCTATCGATTTCAGGAAAACTATCGCGCTGCGTCCGGTTATTTCCTTAAGGCAATTGACGAGGCGCGAGCTGCCGGCGATGCGAAGACGCAGGCTTCGGCTTTGATCGGTGCGGGACGCTGCGAGTACGCCGGCAGGAAAGATTTTACCGCTGCTGGTGCGCATTTTCGAGAAGCAGTGACCGTCGCGTCGGCGTTGACCGATCATACGCCGCTCTTCAATGCGCTTTCCTGGCAAGCGCAGGTAGAAGTAGTGATGGGCAATTTAATCGGCGCGGCGGACCTTCTCGCTCGCGTTTTCGCACTCGCGCCGCAATTGCAGGATCAATCGCTCGTTCTCTTTGCTCATCTTGATCGCGCCGATGTTTTCGTACAGCTGGCGGGAAAGTCGGAGGCCACAAAGGCATACAGCGCGCAGTTAGAGAGTCTGCAACTCGCCCAGGCCGATTACGAAGCCGCGCTGAAACTGGCCCACCAGTTCGGATACGCGACTCTTTACCCAACGATCGAACAGTTCCTGCGTGAATTAACGTTTCGCCGGCGAATGGTCGAGAACAATGTCAATTTCTCGAAGATGCTTGGACGGAGCAGCGTCTTCGCGCCGAGAAAGCCGAGCGACGTGCTGGTAAACGAGCAGTTCGTTCCTGACCGCGTTGATTTGCCGGCGGGTTTAATTGCGCTCGTGCAAAAGGATCGCCTACTCGAAGGACGCGACGCGCGCAGCCTGGTGACGCGCGGACAGTTCCACGCCGCCGCAGGCGAGGCCGACCAGGCGCTGGCCGATTATCTGAAAGCCGTGGATGCGCTCGAAGCAGACCGGCGCAACCTGCGGGACGACCAAAGTCGCGAGGAGTTTTTTAACGACAAAATCGCTTTTTACTATCCGGCGATCTCGCAACTTTTGCAGCGCAAGCGTTTCGCTGAGGCGTTCGAGTTGATGGAACGCTCGCGTTCTCGCGCGATGGCAGATCTGATCTTCAGCAAAAAACTCGCGCTGGCCCGGCCGGAAGAACAATCGCTCTTCAGCGAAGCGCAACGCCGGCGGGCGGAAATCGCCGCGTTGCAGAAGAAGCTTTTTGATTATCGCACACGTCCTGATCGGGAAAGCTTCACTTCAGAAATCAAGGCGGCGGAGCAGCAGATCGCGGACCTGGAAAAAGCGGATCGCGAGGCCGCAGCGCGCCTGGCCACGAAAGCGCCGCGGCTGCGCGAGTTGATCGTCTCGCAACCGGCCTCGCTCGAGCACGTGCAAGAGATTCTCCGCCGAGATGGGAGCGAAATGCTCTATTACCTCTCGCTCGATGACGGCCTCATTCTGTGGCACGTCGCCGGCGAAAGCCAGCATGTGCGCAGCGTTCTCTTTCCACGCAGCGAACTTAAAGCCAAGGTGGCAGCGCTGCGCGCGAGTGTGTCGAGCCGCGATGCGAAGTTCGATGAGAAATCCGCGCGTGAGTTATTCCTTTACCTCATTCAACCGGCACTGGCTTGGATCAAGAGCCAGCAGTTGATCTTAATCCCGCACGCTGAGATGAATCGTCTGCCATTCGCCGCCTTGATCGCGCCATCAGGCCAGTCGTTAGGGGAAATGTTCGCGCTCTCCGATGCACCGAGCGCAGGTCTGCTCCTCGATCTGAAAAAAGGTGGTGCAATCGAAAATGGCCGACTGCTTGCTGCGGCTGATCCTGACATCGAAGAGGCGCGAAGCGAAGTGGAGGCGGTGGCCTCGTTTTACCCCAACCGAAGCAAAACGGTGACCGATGCGTTGATTCCCGAGTCGGAAGTGAAATCGATCGCGGGTGATTATGATGTTCTCCATCTCTCAGTTCACGGAAAATTCACACCGGTGGAGCCAATGCTATCGTATCTTCAGCTCGGCAAAGACGCGGGGAACGACGGACGCCTGACGGCGGCGGAAATGTTTGGGCTTCCGCTCGGCAAAGCGCGGCTGGTCGTGTTGAGCGCGTGCGAAACGGGCGAGGCCGAGGCGACTCCGGGCAATGAGATTCTCGGAATCGAGCGGGCTCTCCTTTATGCCGGGGCAAACAGTCTCGTGCTCTCCTCATGGCCGGTTGATGCGGCTTCGACGGCGCTCTGGATGAAAACTTTCCACGCCGAAGCGCGACAGAAGCCGCTGGCCGAGGCAGCACGGGCAGCGTGCATCGAAGTGAAAAAGAAATTTCCGCAGCCCTACTATTGGGCTGCGTTTCGGCTGGTCGGCCGGTAACATGCAGAACATTGGCAAGACCATCGCGGATCATCTCAAGAGTTACGCAACCGGTTGGGCGGGCTATTCCGCGTTCGGTAGTTTTGTCCTCTACCTGCTCGGCTATCTCGTGACGAGGTTCGAACTCACCATGCTCGGTGTAGCGCGAAATCTCGACGTGCTCGAGGAACGCTACTTTTTCGCCGGAGCGAAGTTTGTGGTCTATCTACTCGCGACCGTTCCGTCGCTTTTGCTTCTGTTGCTCGTGCCGGCCGCGATCGTTTGCTTACTTTGGCGTTTGCTTCCCGCACAGTTGCGGTCGCGTTTCCAGGCTATTCGACCCGGCACGTTTTATCTCACGGGCATTATTTTTGCCATTCTGGTAATCCAGTTCGTGGCGCGCCAATGCTTCGTTTTCAATAACCTCCTGCTCGCGCCCACCCTGCCCGGACCCGCGTGGCTGCAGGCCGTCCTCCTTGATGATCAAGATCAGGTCGCATCGCTTTTCTTCGCCGGGTTGGTCGGGGCGACAGCAATAACGGGTGCCTGTCTCATAGGGGGAAACAAGCGCTCGCCTGGGTCAGAGCAAGGAGGTTGGCTCGCGCAACTTCTCGCACTGCTTCTCGCCCTGCAGGCTCTTCTTTTACCGATTAACTACTCGATTCTCATCGCGCACAAGAGTTTTCCGCGCATCGCTGAAACCCAAACCGCATCGCAGCGCAGAACGTGGCTGATATGGGAAAACAACAACCAGGCCACCTTGTTTGTTCTACCTGCGGCTTCTGTTGATGAGCGAGCGCTCATCACGGCGGACGCTAAGAAGCTCGATGCAGAGAAGCAGATCGTCGCTTACGATCCCCTGCTGCGGATTCTATTTGCCCAGAAAAAATGAGAAAAGCCCTTGCCCTAATTGCGTGTGCCGCGCTGCTCTTCTGCCAGTACGTCACAGCGGAGGATGGCTTGTTAAACAAGCTGCTGCGCATTACAGGCATCTCTGCGACTCCAAGTCAGCAGAAAGCACCGAGCGAGGAAATCGAAGCTGGCGGGGAGATTTGGATCAGCAACCTCAAAGCTGGAACGCTGCAGAAACTCGGCCATGAAAATGGATTTCGTTCGCCGATTTTCGGTCCTAATGACGATGCAGTGCTGACGGTCAAAGGTGGAGCTCTCTGGCGACTGTCGCTTCAAACCGGTGCAGCGAGCAAGATCTATCAGGTCGCCGGCCTAACGAAGGTGGTTGGAATCGATCGTCAGGACTCCGACAAGGTTCTTGTTCTGATCAAACGAGGTTCAACGACCGCGCCGGCGCTACTGTCACTCGTCACCGGTGCGATTACCGAGATTTCCTACGACGCAAATTTGCCGAACGATCGCAAGCTGTTGAACCATCTCAAAGGTTGGGAACGCGTCTATGGTGACATTACGGTTTATCCCAAAGCGCAGACGCGCGAAAGTGTTACCGGCACAGTGGAGTGGCAGGATGTCTTCCTGAAAAGAGATGACGCTGCACCAGTCAATGTGAGCCGCTGCGACGGCGCTAATTGTGGTCAGCCATCACTGTCTGGTGATGGAACCAAGGTCGTCTTCATCCGCACGAATTTGTAGCCTCATAGCTGATGATAGGGTAATCGACCGGCTCGGATCGCTTCAAAGATTCTTGCAATCGGTCGGGCGCTCTGCAACTCACTTCACCTTGATGTTCTTCCGCAAATAGGTTGGGACGTCGAGGTCTTCGCCTTCGACGATCGTCGGCTCGCTTTTTTCAAATCGCCCGCGCGTGACCGGCTCGAATTGCAAAACTTCCTGCTTCGCATGCGCAGACTTTTCGGACGATGCCTTTTCTTCCTTGTGCGGGACCGTCTTTTTCTGTGGCCTATTTATGAACGGTTCTGGTTCACTTGGCACGAATGCGGGGGCTGGTGTCGCTTCCGCGGTCGCCACCGGTTCTTCAAACGGAATGCTTTCCTCCGGAGGCGCAGATTCCATCGCAGCTGGTTCTATATGAATCTGTGGCGCGGGATGTTGGTAATGCTCCTGGGCTGGCGGATGCGCGGACACGTTGCTGGAGGTCCCCGGGTCGGCGGATTGTGAAATCAAATCCTCCTCCGCAGCGAGCGAGCTGATGATGGTCACGCTCAACCGGTCTCCCAGCCGTCCGTCCACAGCGGCGCCAAAGAGAATTTGTGTTTGCTCGCTCACGTGACGGCCGAGTTCCTGCATAAGGATTTCGACTTCAGACAGCGTGAGCCCGGGCCCGCCTGCTACTTGCACGAGCACGTGTGTCGCGTCAGCCAGCATCCGGCCACGATCCATCAGCGGATTTTTGAGGGCCTGCGTGAGAGCGTCATGCGCGCGATTGTCCGAATCGGCTTCGCCGTAGCCAAACAAGCAACGGCCGTTGTGAGCGCGCAATGCCGCGAGCAAATCGTCGAAGCCGATGCGAATGAGCCCCGGCCGCTGGATCAGGTTCACAATCGAGCGAACACTCTGGCTGATCGTGATATCGGCCGTCGCGAAGGCCTGATGAATTCCGGCGTGTGGCGCGATCATGTCGCCCATTCGATCGTTCTCGAAGCAAATCACTGAGTGGGCGACCTCGTTGAGCCGTGCGAGCGCCTCTCGCGCCTGTGCATTGCGCCGTTTGCCCTCAAATGTGAATGGGAGAGTGACGAAGGCGATCACCAGTGCGCCGGCTTCACGGGCCAGTTGCGCGACATAGGGCGCCGCGCCCGAACCGGTGCCGCCACCGAGACCTGCACAAACGAAAATCACATTCGCATCCGACAACGCTTCGCGAATTTCCTCAGTCGATTCTACAGCGGCTTGATAACCAAGCTCCGGGTCGCCACCCGCACAGTGACTGCACATCGGTATTGATCGCAACTACGCCGGCTTTCTCCAAGCCATCGAGCACGACTCGATCGAGCGCGTTCAAACCGGCGCCACCGACGCTCACCACTTTTACCGGAATAAATTCCGCCAGGCGGTCCGGCAGACTGTAATTTTTACTGAGTTGAATCATATCGCAATCACCTATCGTTCATCGCATTCCGCTGAAAAATTTTCCGATCATCCGGCCGAATCCCCGCCGCGGCCGATCAGTTTGCATCACTTGTGCGAACTTAACCAGGCCGATCGCTGTCGAGAACTGGGGATCCTCCACTGCGGACGTTACGCCCCAGGTAGTCTGCGCGTGAGCTAGGTGCGCAGGTATTTCGAAAATTTCCTCTGCTAGATGATCGATACCGTTAAGAAGGCTACAACCGCCAGTAATGAAAATGCCGGCGCCGAGATAGTTGAGATACGGCTGCTCTTCGAGCCTGCGTTTGAGCAGCTCAAGGCCTTCGCGCATGCGCAGGTAAATGATCGTGTTCAGCGTTTCCCGCTCAATCTCTTTTCCGGCGAAGCCTGAATCGTCCTTCAACAAAATCATTTCGCCGGGCAAACAATTCCCGAGGATGCAACTGCCTTCTTCAATTTTTAATTTCTCCGCGCGCGCCATCGGGATGCGCAGCCCCATGGAAATATCGTTAGTGATGTGGTCGCCGCCGACGGCCAGGCAACCGCTTTGTTTCACCGCGCCTTCGGCGTACAACACATAATCCGTCGTCCCGCCGCCAATATCGATCACTAGCGCGCCAAGATCCTTTTCATGCTGGGTGAGCACCACCTGCGCGGAAGCGAGTCCGCCAAAAACAACATCCTCCACATCCAGCGGCAGTTCTTTCACGCACCGGATGGTATTTTGAATGCGCGTGCGCACGCCGTGGATGATGTGAAAATCGGCTTCCAATTTTTGGCCCAGCATCCCGATCGGGTTCAGCACGCCATTCTGTCCACCCACATGATAATGTTGAATAATGGAATGCAGGAACGCGTTTTGCGCCGGAATGCTCACCTCGCGCGCATTAATTTTTACGTCCTCGACATCCTGCTCATCAATTTCATCGCGATCCTCGGGCAGCATGACGCAGCCGCGATTATTGAAACTTTGCAGATGCGACCCGGCGACAGAAACGTAAACGCTGCGGATCATCACGTCGCTTTTCTGCTCGGCATCGACCACTGCTTCGTGCACGCATTTCATCGCGGTTTCAAAATCAACAATCTCGCCCTTACGCACGCCGCGCGACGGCGTCTGACCGACACCGAGAATTTTGAGAGTGCCATCTGTGCGGCTTTCCCCAACGACCACGCAGATTTTGGAGGTGCCAATCTCAAGACCGACCATCAAATTGTTGCTCGCCATCGTTGTTAATCCGTTTTCTTTTGGTGGCTGGGAATTGCCTTGGGAGGAACCCCCGAATCAGCGCGGGTTTTCGGAGCTGACGGCACAGGTTTCTCGGGGGCGTGCACAGGGATTGCCTTCATGATGCGCGGCTCCACAGCGGGCTCGATCGTATCGTTAATAACCGTTGCCGGACGCTGAGCGAAAGTGACGGGAATATTCCGTTGCACAAGCAGGTTTACAGTCCCGAGTTCCTGCTTTGAGTCATCACAATAGACAAGAAAATGTTCCAGCCGCCGTAATTGCGTGTCCAGATCATTAAACCCGAACGTCACGCGCGCGTGATTCTTGTCAGTCACCAGCAGGCAATAACCTTTCGAGACATCGATCTCTCGAATCTGAAAGCGCATTTGCAAAGAGGTGCGCATGCTCAGACGAATCAACTCCAGCGCTGTTTTTGCCTCGGAGGATTCGACGACTTTTCCGGCCTCGAGCGCTTCGCTCGAGCATCCCAAAATGAGCGGCAATCCCAAATATTCCGGCAACAACTTCTTTTGTTTCATCAAAACGCCCCGCGCGTCCACCAAAAAAGCAGCATCTGACGCAAATGGATCGGAAATTTCTTTTTCGCTAGTGATCCAGGCGACCGGTTTTCGTTCTACCACACGAATATCGATCTCGCCCGGCAATTTTCGCATCACCTGGACTTCGTCGGTCTGAGGAAGCTGCTGTATCCGATCGTGAACGCGCGCCAGGTTTACCTTGAAAATATTTTCGCCTTCACGCAGATCGCCTTCTTTCAAAACCTGCTCACGCTGCAAGGTGCCGTCAGTCTGCAATTCAATTGTCTTGAGTTGATAATCCGGATTCTCAAAGAACAGGCGTCTCGTAGCTTCGCGCGCTCCTGCGTAAACGGCACCCAGCACCGCCGCGATCAAAATTACTCTGGAGAGCACACCCATGGCTCTTCGAATGCGATGCTGTGTCGCTCTGCGGGACCGGACCTTCACGTCTAGCAAGTGCTGCTGACGCCGCTGGCGCACATTGGACACTCGTCGGTTGCGCGATCGGGATTTCTTTTGGCCAAGACTCATCTCCCGTTCCCTTCTGTTCTGGCGCGAGAGAGCGCGATAATGCGGGCGCAAAGATCGACGTAGCTGATCCCGGCTGCAGCCGCGGCCTCGGGCAGGAGGCTGGCCTCGGTCATTCCAGGAATAGTATTGATCTCCAGAATAAACGGCTGCCCGTTCTCAGACAAAATTGCGTCTACGCGCGCGTACACCTGCAGACCCGCTGCGCGAAATGCGCGGAGCGCCAGTTCCTGAATCTCTTTTGTTTTTGCGGCGTCGATCTTCGCCGGGCAAACATGCTCTGCTCCACCGCCCGCCTGCGGATTGAGAAACGGATACTTGTTATTGAAATCGTAAAAGCCGCCCTTGGGAATTATTTCGAGAATGGGCAAGGCTTG
>WNGK01005393.1_pt1 | contig 13562 bp, 6 predicted proteins | sample 5400601 | NCBI WGS metagenome assembly WNGK01 (sample SAMN13153376, study PRJNA577476) | soil metagenome | isolation source: 60 cm soil or saprolite under Garry oak tree replicate 1 | place: USA:California | collected 2016-06-15 | reverse complement strand
GACCCAGCTCGATGGCCTGCGCCGCATTCAGGCACCGCTCGGATGAGCGCGGACGGCGAGTAGTAGCCGCGCCATGGGCGCAACCGACGCGGTGGAATATTCGACCCGCCACCGTGTCGCGCAGCACGCCGTCGCGGCTCAAGACGATGCGCTCAGGCACGACCTCGCCCTGCGCGATCGCCGACCCAAGGCCCCACGTGGCGTTCAAGACCATGTCGCCGTCCGACGCACGGCTCAACCCGCCGCCGGCAACCCGCGCCGCCACCAGCGGCTGTACCAGGACCGCCATCGCCGTGTCGGCGGGACTCGCCTCGTGGGTCGCCATGTAGCGCAGCACGCGCGTCGACCAGAGCGCCGCCCAGCACGAACGCACCGCCGTGACGAAGTCGGTCTCGCCCTCCAGGCCGAGATAGCTTTCGAACTGTCCGGCGAAGCTCGATCCGAAACGATCCTCGACCAGCGCCGAGGAGCGCACCACCATCAGCGCGCCCGTCGTCTCGACCAGCGCGCGCCGCGCATCGAGCAGCGGACCCAGTACGGGCGGTGCGATCGGCTGATCGAGAAGCCCGAGCTTCATCGCCAACGCGGCGCGGCGCGCCGTTCCGGGGTCTGCTGCGTTCACGCCGCGTGCGACTTCGGTGAGGCCCAGCGCGGCAAGCTGAACACGATACGCCTCGGCATCGACGCAAAAACCGTCGGGGATCGGCAAGCCCGCGCGCCCGAGGCGCGCGAGATTCGCCGCCTTGGGACCGAAGCGGTCCGCATCGACGGCTTCGGGGGAGGAGATGGGAACGATCAGCTGCTGCATGCGGCGCGCTGCTACAGTAAGTCGCCACCCCGGCGCAGGCCGGGGCCGAAGTTCATCGCGCGGCTCGATCGAACCATCAAATTGGATCCCGGCCTTCGCCGGGATGACCAATCAAAGATGCCGCGCTCAAGACTTCCCATAACTCGAATACCCCGGCATCGGATCGACGACCGTGATCTGCTCGACCGGGAAGTTGGAGATGATCTCGATCCGGTCCTTGTGCACGATGAGCATCTCCTCGATGCGCACGCCCCACTCGTGCGTCTTGCCGTGCTGGGTTTCGAGCGCAAACACCATGCCTTCCTTGATTTCGACCGGATGATCGAGCGACCAGATGCGCGAGATCACCGGCGGATCGTATTGCGCGAGGCCCAATCCGTGACCCCACAGGTTGGCCGCCGCCTGGTCTTCTTCCGCGTAGCCCCAGGCTTCCTTCGCCGACGGCCACTTTTTCGCGATCTCTCGGGTCGTCGTTCCGACCTTCACCGCCTTGATCGAATCGTAGAGCCACTTGAGCGCCGTAGCGTAATAGTCCTTCTGCTCCTTGGTCGGCTCCTTGCCCACGCAATAGGTGCGGTAGTAGCACGACTTGTAGCCGTTCCAGGTGAGTGCGGCCAGGTCCATGAACACGATGTCGCCCGGCTTGATGATGCGATCGGAGAAGTTGCGCCAGTTGGGCCACGTATTGAGGCCCGAGGAAACGATCACATCCTCCACGTCCTCCATGCCCGGGATCGAATAGAGGAACTCCATGATGTGCGCGGTGACCTTGTTCTCGGTCAGCCCCGGCTTGAGGAACTTCATGCATTCCCAGTGCGCGGCGTCGCCGATCGCGCCGACCATGCGCATGCATTCCTGCTCGTCCTGGTTCTTGATGGCGCGCGCCTCCATCATCGGCGTCATGCCGTCGACCCAGTCGATCTTCGCCTCCTTGAATACCTGGATGATGTTGATGTCGACGAAGTCCACGCCGAGCTTCATGCCGGAGACGCCGCTCTTCTTCATCTCCTTCTGGATCGCCTTGGTGAACTTGTTCACCTGTTGCAGCGATGCAGCGCCGGCAGCGCCCTTGATCCAGGCGTACGACCAGCGGATGTTCTCCTTCGGGATCCACGGCGAGTGACGGGCGATGTGCGCGCCGAGGTCGCCCTGCTCGAACAGCACGGGTGGATCGTCGCCGCACAGCAGCGCGTAGCGCAGCCCCGGCTTGAGTCGGTTCCATCCTGGCGTGAGCGTGCCGGTGAGGTAGCGCACGTTCTCGTCGTACATGCACAGCATCGCGCCCAACCCGTGCGCTTTCATCCGCTTGCGCGCGCTGTCCAGCCGGTACTTGCGCAGCCGGTCCCAGTTGACTCGCTCCTGCCAGTCCAACCCCACCATGCCGAAATTCGCCATCTTGGTTAGCCTCCGATCTAATCTATGGTCGCTCCGGATTCCTTGGCCACTTTCCCCCAGCGCGCGGTCTCCGCGTTGACGAAGGACGCAAAATCCTCCGGAGTCTTGCTGGTCATGACGTCGACGCCGCCACCGGCGAAGCGTTGCTTTATCTCGGGGGAGTCCATCGTCGCGAGCAACGCGGCATGGATCTTCTCGACAATCGGGCGCGGGGTTCCTGCGGGAACGAATACGCCCTGCCACGAGCTACTGACCATATCCGGATATCCCGCTTCGGTCATCGTTGGCACCTGCGGTAGCGCCTCGATTCGTTTGGTGGTCGATATGCCGAGCCCCTTGAGCCTGCCGGCCTGGATGAAACTGATCGCCGATGACAGCGTCACGAACATGACTTGCGTTTCGCCTCCGAGCATTCCGGTGACGGCGGGACCGGCACCGCCTTTATAGGGGATGTGCACCATATTGAGGTTGGCGAGCTTCATGAACCGCTCCATTTCCAGACGGTTCAGCGTGCTCGATCCGGGAGAGGCGAAATTGAGCTCGCCAGGCTTCGACTTCGCCAGTGCCACGAGCTCGGCGACGGTATTCGCCGGCACGGTGGCGTTGGCGATCAGAATGCTGGGCACACCCGCGACGAGCGTAATCGCGGTGAAATCCTTCTGCGGATTGATCGCCAGATTCTGAAAGACCGCTGGGTTGATCGCGATCGTGCCGATGTTGCCGAGGTAAATCGTATAGCCATCGGCAGGCGCCTTCGCCGCCGCCTCCATGCCGATGTTGCCGGATGCCCCCGGTTTGTTCTCGATGACGATCGACTGGCCGAGCGCTTCGCTTAAGCGCGGCGAAATGATGCGCGCCACGAAGTCCGACGCGCCGCCGGGAGCGAACGGGACGATCATCTTGACCGGCCGATTCGGGTAGCTCGCCTGCCCGAATGCAAGCACCGGACACAGCGCCAGCGTCAGCAACGTGGCCCGCGTCAGCTTCCTCATGGCTCCTCCTCGAAGGCTCTCTATCTCTACTCCGCCGCCGCGCGTCCCGGGCGCTGCCTCTCGTCACCCGCAGCGATCGGCAGCGAGACCGCCCGCTTGAGCCGCGCCGACAGGTCGAACGCCTTGGTCAGCATCAACCGGTCGTGGGCCTCCGCGGCCGTCGCGTGCTGCGTTAGCAGGCCCATCGAGAGCCGGTTCAGCCATGCTTCCGTTTCTTCGCGCATCGGGCCGCGCAGCTCGCCGAGCGCGATGTCGCCGGGCGGGTAGCTGCCGAGAAAATCGACGCGCCTGCCCGCGTCGGGCGCGTACCCTTCACCCTGCGAAAGGGTCGTGGCGAGCACGATGTCGCGGTGGGTGTCGTCGATGGTGAGCACGCCCTCGGTGCCGACGATGCCGACGTCGAGGCTGTACACTGCGGCCGGCCATACGACGGGCAGCGCCCATGAGATGGACGCGTGGTAGAGGCTTCCGTCCTCGAACGTGATCATCCCGGCGGTGGCATCGATGCCGTTGCAAATCGGGCCGAGTGCCTTGTCGATCGAGCGGGCGTAGATCTCGACGGGGCGTTTAGCCTCCATCATCCACATCACGATATCGAGCGCGTGCGTGCCCGAGATGACCATCGGCGAGATCTGCGTTGGATCGTCCGTGCGCTGGTAATTATCGAGGGCCACGAGTCGATTCATGAACGCCCGCGACGTGACCAGCGTGACGTCGCCGAGCTGACCGGTCCGGACTTTTTCCTTCGCCGCAAGCCAGCGCCGGCGGAATCGCTGCGTGTACCCGACCACCGCATCGACGCCGGAGCTCTGAATCGCCCTCAGGACGCGCTCCGACTCGGCGAGCTCGGTCGCGAGCGGTTTCTCGATGAAGAGCGACAGCCGGCGTTCAATCGCGGCAAGAATCGGATCGACATGCAGGTGCTCGTCGGTCGAGATGATCGCTGCGGTGACTTCGGGTCGCGCGAACAGTTCCCGATAGTCGGCCGTGACGAAATCGGCGCCAATCTTCCCGGCGACCTGCTGGGCGCGATCCGGCTTGATCTCAGCCAGTCCGATGAAGTCGACCTGCGGGTGTCGCGCGGCGATTTCGCCACGGATCAACCCGACCCGGCCGCCTCCGACGATGGCCAGCCCGATACGCTTGGCGCTTTTCTTCGCCATCCGATCAAGCCACTGCGCGGACCTTCTTTGCCTCGGCCAGCGGAAGCGCCACCGGTTCGTTGCTCTCGGCGGACAAGTCCGCCGCGAGGTAGACCTCCATCACCATCCGCGCGTGCTCCGGCGTCACCAAGACCGGCCGGTCGAGGGCGACCGCTTCCAGGAAATGGACCGTCTCGGCGGCCATCGGACCCGCGTAGGTATGCTCGACCGCTTCTCCCGGCATCGTCGACATGGGCAGGACCATGCCCTGGTGCATCGTGTTGAGCACCACGTCGCGGTGGCTGTCGTCGACCATGACCGCCCCCTCGGTGCCGACAAATTCGATCCAGGTCGTCGAGAAATTCGGGTATCCCGGCGGCAGCGACCAGCCCGCGCCGATCACGAAGGCGACGCCGCTGTCCATCGTCACCGTGATCCACTGGGTGTCGGGGATCGGCGCCCCGCTCGCTTCCTGCATGGCGCCGAAATTGTTCTGCGAATAGACGCGCACCGGCCGCGACGGCTCCAGGCACCACAGCACGAAATCCAGATCGTGGGTGGCCTCCATTGCCGCCGGCGACAGCTTGATGCGGCCGCTGATCTTCTTGCCCAGGTTGCGGGTGATGTGGCGGCTCACCAGCGCGCTCACCGGCCGGCCGATCGACCCGTCGCGGATCGATTTCCTGACGTAGGCGAATTTGGGATTGAAGCGTTGCGAATAGCCGATGGTGAACTTCAGCTTGCGCTCGCCTGCCAATGCGATGAGCTCGTCGGCTTCGCCGAGCGCCAGCGCGATAGGTTTTTCGAGAAACACGTGCTTGCCGGCGGCGAGGCACTCGCGCGCCATCGGGTAGTGGGTTGTTTCCGGAGTGGCCGAGATGTACAGCGCCTCGATCTCCGCGTTGGCGACGAGCTCCCGATAGTCGGTCACCGCGGTGCGGGCGCCGGTCGCGCCCGCCACTTCGGCGAGGCGCTCGGGGCGGATCTCCGCCAGGTGCAGACTCTTGACCAGCGGACTTGCCGCGCAGGTCTGTGCGCGGATGCCACCGCACCAGCCGGTGCCGATGATGCCGACGCCGATTTGCCTCATTGCGCGAATCTCCTTTTGGCCCTCCAGCGCCAGGGTCGCCGGAAGGCTCGGCACCGCACCTTGGTCCCAGCCGCGGGGCGCCCGCTTATTAGAGCACCGCGGATGGCGCGGCACCAATCGTGATTTGCTATGCTAGGCATACTGACTCGGCATGCTTCAGAGACTCGCCGTCCGGGTTGTAGCGCTCTCTGCTTGGCAAGACGAGGCCAACGACCTCACCTGGGCATGCCGTTTTGTTATCGTTGAGTTACACGTGCCGAAGGGCTTTCGCGTCCCATGGAACTGCGCAGCATCCAATATTTCGTGCAGGTCGCCGATGAAGGAAGCATCACGCGCACCGCGGACAAGATCGGCATCGCGCAGCCGGCACTGACCCGGCACATCAAGCAACTCGAGGCGGAGCTCGGCACGCAACTTCTCATGCGTCTGCCGAGAGGGGTCCGACTGACGACTTCGGGGCGGGACTTCCTGGACCACGCGCGCGCGATCATGCTCGAAGTGTCGCGGGCCAGCGAGCACGTTCGCGGCAAGACGCAAGCGCCCCGCGGGACGGTGGTGATGGGCACTTCGCCGACGCTTGCGCCGTTGCTGCTGCCGGGCTGCGTGGCGCGGGCCCGCCAGCAATGTCCGACCGTCACCTTGAAAGTCGTGGAGGGATTCAGCCCCCAGCTTCTGGACGCGCTCCTCACAGGACGACTCGACCTTGCAGTCATGACCAACCCGCCGCGAACGACCGCGCTCGCCCTGACGCCGCTCTGCTCCGAACCGCTGATGGTCCTGTCGCCGCCGGGCGCGCGCGGCACCCGACACGCGTTTTCGCTGGCCGAGCTCTGCGCGACGCCGTTCATCATAACGGTCGGCCTGCGCACGCTGGTCGAGCAGCAGCTCGCCGCCTTCGGGGTCGCACTGCGCGTCGAGGCGGAAGTCGATTCCGTCGAAGCGATCCGGCGCCTGCTGATTTCCGGAATCGGCATGACCATCATGCCCGTATCTGCTTTTCACGACGAGGTCCGCACCGGGCAACTGGCTGCATATCCGATCGAAGACGCCAACCTGCACCGCATACTCATCCTCGCCCGTCCGGTCGCCGAAGCACGGTCGGCGGCGATCGAGGAAATAGAACATATCGTGCGTGGGGAGATGGCGAGCTTGGTCCAGGCAGGCACCTTCAGGATGCCCGCGAGAGACCCGATCGCGTCTGGCCGGCAGCGTGCTTCAGCGACGAAAGGAAATTCCAGGCACCGCGCACGCCGCCGCGCGTCTGCAGCCGGAAGATAGGCCATCATCGCGGAGCGGAGTGCGTGGCAGGAATTTTCCGTCCATGGCCCGACGGCCGCGGTGATCGCGAACGCGGTGTTCGATTCGCTCGGCGTCCGCGTGACTTGCGAGAGACACCTCGGCAGAGTAAGTTCATCTCCCGCAGAGCATCGTCTGAAAAGTGAGGTAAGCGCCATGCGCAGGAGAACCTTCGTGGCCTCCGGGCTGGGACTGATGGCGGCGGCCGCCGGCCAAGGGCTCGTCTGGACGTTCAAGGGTGACGACCTTCGGGCCCAGCCCGCGGTCGCACCGGGCGCCCGGGGCAATGCCGCGGGACCGCCGCAGGGAAAGTGGATCCGGCTCGCTCCGTTTCCCCAGGCCACCGGAGAGCTGCTGGGGGTCGCGATCAACGGCAAGCTCTACGCCGCCCAGGGTCAGCTGCCCGGCTTCAAGCCGGCCGGCCTCGTCTACGAATACGACCCCGCCGGCGACGCGTGGACGCAAAAAAAGCCGATGCCGCATCCGGTCCACCACGCCGCCGCTACCGCGCTGAACGGGAAGATGTACCTGTTCGGCGGCTTCGACCTTCCTGCATCGGGGCCACCGGGCTGGAACCCAGTGAGCGATGCCTGGGAGTACGACCCGGCGACGGACGGCTGGCGGGCGCTGACCCCGATGCCGACGGCGCGCGGCGGCGGTGTGGCCGCCGTCGTGGGCGGGAAGATTTACGTGATCGGCGGCGCCGGGCCAACACCAGACGCGAGCGCTCCGGCGATCCGCCCGCGCCAACCGCAACGATCTTTGAGCAGCGTGGAGGAATACGATCCGGCCACCAACACGTGGCGCGCGCGTGCGCCGATGCCCACACCCTGCAACCATATGGGTGGCGAGGCCGTGAACGGGAAAATCTACATCATCGGCGGGAGGCTCTCCGGGGCGTTCATCATCGGTTTCCCGGGGAACACCAACCTGGTGCAGGCGTACGATCCCGCCGCGGACTCCTGGGTGACCAAGGCCCCGATGCCGACGGCGCGCAGCGGGCTCAACACCGCCACGTTGAACGGCATCATCTACGCGGCGGGCGGCGAGGTGCAGGACGACAAATTCCTGGCGGCGTATCGCGCGTTCGAGGCCTACGATCCGGCGAGCGACACCTGGTGGCCATTGCCTTCCATGCTCGTGCCCAGACACGAATGCATCATGGCTGCTTTGGGTAACCGGATTCACGTCGCCGGCGGATCGGTCCAATCGTCCATCGTGCCCCTTCCCAAAGGCCTCGCCTTCGATACCGATTCGCACGAGGCATTTGAGGTAGTCGTCTGACGCGAGCCGGTTCGAAGACCGCTATACTGTTGTTGCGCGGCGGCGCAGGGCACGGGGTGCGCTTCCTGCCGCGCGATCCATCAACGTATCCATGAGGGAGCCGTGGCGCGAGCCACGACCACTGATCGCTTGCCTGCATCGATTGGCGGCCGTCTCGCACGGATCGCTGAGCGCCTGCCCGGACGTACCGCAATCGTCGAAGGCGACGCCCGGGTCAGCTACGCACAACTCGATTCGAAAGCCACCGCGATCGCTCGCCGCATCCAGGCCGCGCAGGGAGCGCGACCGGGATTCGTCTGTCTTCTGTTCGAGAACAAGATCCCTGCCATCGAGGCGATTTTCGGCGCAAGCAAGTGCGGGCGCGCCTACGTTCCGCTCGATGCGGGGGACCCGGACGAGCGGCTGCGGTTCATCCTCCAGGACAGCGAACCGGTCGCGCTGATCACCGAGCGCAATCTGCTCGAGCGCGCGCGTGGCCTCGTTCCGCCCGGCTGCGCGGTGATCGACATCGAGCGCCTGGACACCGAAGCTGCGGCCGACCCACTACCGGACGTTGGCGCCGAAGCGCTGGCCAATCTCTACTATACGTCCGGCTCCACCGGAACGCCGAAGGGCGTCTGCCAGACGCACCAAAACGTTCTTTTTTTCGCCGACGCTTACGCGAACACGCTGCGTATCGGAGAAGCCGACCGCCTGTCGCTGCTGTATACGCTGAGTTTCAGCGCATCGATGATGGATATCTTCAGCGCCCTGCTCAATGGCGCCACGCTGTGCGCGTACGACGTCCGCCGGGGAGGGATCGCATCCCTTGCAGAATGGCTCGATCGCGAGCGGATCACCGTGCTTCACGCCGTGCCGACGGTCTTTCGCGGATTGTTCTCGGCCCTCGCGCCAGAACGCAAACTCGAGCACCTGAGAGCCATCGACCTCGGCGGCGAAACCGTATTCGACAGCGATGTCGAGCTGTTCCGGCGGCATACGCTGGAGAGCTGCATTCTCGTCAATCATCTGGCCGCCACCGAAGCGAATGTCATCGCCCAACATGTCGTCGAGCACCAGAGCCCGCTCGCCGCCGAGGGGATTCTTCCGGTCGGTCGCAGTCCGCGGGGCCTGACCGTTCAGCTCGTGCGCGAGGATGGAAGCGCAACGGAAACAGGCGAAGTGGGCGGCATCGTCGTATCCAGCGCTCACGTCAGCCCCGGATATTGGCGACGTCCCGAGCTCAACGCTGCGGCATTTTCGACCGGCCCGGTCGAGCCCGGCGAAAGACGCTATTTCACCGGCGATCTCGGGCGCATCGACCACGAAGGCAACCTGCACTTCCTCGGACGCAAGGGCAGTCGAATCAAGATCCGCGGGCAGTCGATCGATCTGTCGGAGGTCGAGGCTGCGCTTGCGGCGTGCCCCGGCATCGTCAAATCGGCGGTCGTGGCCGCGGGCAACGAGCCACAGTTGGAGCCTGACAGGCTGATCGCCTATCTGGTCGTCGGCGAGAACGCCGAACGCAACCCGCTGTTCATCCGTCGCCGCGTCGCGGCGCGACTCCCTTCGTACATGCTGCCCACCGCATTCGTGTTCCTGGATGCGCTACCGCTGACGGCGACCGGGAAAATCGATCGCAAGGCGCTCACTGCGATCGGGCCACCGCCGGTCGACCACCTGCGCGAGGTCGATCCGCCGCGCGGCGATCTGGAGCGGGCGGTGGCCCGGATGTTCGAGCAGTTGCTGCAGCAGGCGCCCATCGGCCGCGACGAGGATTTTTTCATGCTCGGCGGCGATTCCTTGCGCGGGGCGCAGTTGCTGAATGAGGTCTCGGCCATGTTCGGCGTCGCCATTCCGGTGGACGCACTATTCGACGATGCCGGAACCGTCGCCACCATGGCGTCGCGCATCGAAGCCGAACAAGCGGGGTCGACATTGCGCGCAAGCGTCCCGGCGATACCGCGTCGCGCTGCCCAGGCGGCCGTGCCGCTGGCGAGCACCCAGGCGCGTATCTGGTTCCTGCAGCGCCTCGATCCGCGCAGCGTCGCGTACCACGAGGCGCAGCTGTGGCGGATCGATGGCGTGCTCGACGTCGACGCGCTGCGGGCGGCGCTGGCGGCGGTGGCGGTGCGGCAATCGATGCTGCGGACCCGGTTTGTGATGGTCGCTGCCGAGCCCCGACAAGTGATCGACGCCGCTCCGATCGTCGATCTGGAGGTCGTCGATCTCGCAGGCGCTGCCGAAGATGAAGAGCAGCGGCTCGCGTCGACCGTCCGCGAGCACGCGAGCCGCCCATTCGATCTCGCCTTGGCGACCCCGCTGCGGTGGACCCTGTTCAGGTTGGGACCCGGGCGTTTCGCGCTTCTTCGCGTCTGGCATCACATTCTCGGGGATGCGCAGTCGGCACGCCTTCTGCAGAACGAAGTGTCCGACGCCTACGCCGCGGCGCGCGCCGGACGCGATCCCGCGCTGCCGGCGCTGCCGATCGACTACGCCGATTACGCGGTTTGGCAGGCGCAGGAGCACAGAGGCGCGGACCTCGAGCCTCACCTGGCCTTTTGGAAGAAGCGCCTGGCCGACCTTCCCGTCCTGGCGCTGCCCACCGATTTTCGCCGGCCGCCGGCGCAGAGTTTCCGCGGCGGGGCGGTGACGACAACGCTCCCGCGCGAAGCCGCGGCAGGCCTCAAGGCAATCGGCCGCAAGCAGGGTGCAAGCGCCTTCGTCACATTCCTCGCGGCATTTTCCGCGCTGCTGTCGCGGTTGTCGGGCGACACGGATCTCGCGATCGGAACGCCCGTCGCGGGCCGGACCCTGCCCGAGCTGGCCTCTCTCCTCGGTTTCTTCGCCAACACGGTGGTGTTTCGTGCCGACCTTGCGGGCGCGCCCTCGGCGGAGGAGCTGGTGGAACGAACCCGCGACGGCGTCCGCGACGCGCTCCGGCACCAGGATGTCCCGTTCAAATTGCTGGTGGACGCGCTGGGCGCGCCGCGCGATCCGTCGCGCAATCCGCTCTTCCAGGTCGCGTTCGCGATGCGGGAACACGATGCCGTCGATCTTCGATTCGAAGGCGCCCAAGTGCGCAGGGTCGAGACCGGAATGGAGAGCGCGAAATTCGATCTCACCTTGACACTCATCGAATGGCCGGATCGGGTAGACGCATGCTGGGAGTACTGCACGGACCTCTTCGAGCGCGCCTCGATCGAGCGGATGAGTCGCCAATACGCGCAGCTCATCGGGGCGATGGCGGCGCAGCCGACGCACCAGGCGGCAACGCTGTCGCTGATGGATCGCGCGACCCGCGACCGAATTGCCGGCGCGGCGAGCCGCATTTCAGGCGCGCATCCAGGCGCAGTCACGATTGCACAGCGCTTCGCCGCGCAGGCACGAGCGACTCCGCGCGCCACCGCGATGGAATCGCTCGACTACGCCGGTCTCGAGGCTGCCGCCAACCGGCTTGCGTGGGAATTGCAGGCGCAGGGCGTCACGGCCGGTGCCATTGTTGCGGTTGCCCGGCGAAGGAGCGTGGACATCGCGGTTGCGTGGCTCGCGGTGCTGAAGGTTGGGGCGGCCTACCTGCCGATCGACCCGGACCTGCCGCCCGACCGCGTCGCGTTCATGATCGGCGACGCGCAGGTGGCCCACGCCATCGCCGACGACAATCTCGCACGGATGTTCGCCCCGCCCGGTGTGTGCGTCATCCGAGTCGAACGCGATGCGGAGCGCATTGCCGCCCATGCTGCCGATGTGCCCGAAGCCCGCACGCGTTCGGACGATGCGGCATATGTGATCTACACGTCCGGCTCGACCGGATCACCGAAAGGCGTGGTGATTTCGCATCGCGCCGTGCTGCACCTCGTGTGCGGCACCGACTGCGCGCAACTCGGTCCGGACGATACGGTCGCACAGATGGCGAACCCGGCTTTCGACGCGTCGACTTTCGAGTTCTGGGGCGCGCTGTTGAATGGCGCACGGATCGTGCCGATCGCGAAGACGACCGCGATTGCGCCGCACGCGCTTGCTGCAACGATCGCGAACGAGCACGTGACGGCGGTGTTCTTGACGACGGCCCTGTTCAATGCCGTCGCCCGGGAGGTACCGGACGCGTTCCGTACCTGCAGGTATGTGCTGTTCGGCGGCGAAACCGTCGAGCCGCGCTGGGCCGCCGAAGTCTTGCGTGCCGGGCCTCCGCGCCACCTGCTCCACGTCTACGGGCCGACAGAAACGACGACGTTCGCGACGTGGCACGAGGTGCGCGACGTTGCGCCGAACGCCGCGACCATTCCGATCGGCCACCCGCTCGCGGATACCGAGGTGTTTGTACTGCGCTCCGATTTCGAGCTGGCGGCGCCCGGCGAGCCGGGCGAGATCTGCATAGGCGGGCCCGGGCTCGCGCTTGGCTACCTCAATGCCTCCGAACAGTTGGCTGCCCGTTTTGTCGAGCGCGCGGTCGCCCATCTGCCCGCCCGGCGCCTCTACCGGAGCGGTGACCGGGCGCGCTTGCGCGACGATGGCGCGATCGAGTTTCTCGGCCGTCGCGACCGGCAGGTCAAGGTCCGCGGTCATCGCATCGAGCTCGAGGAGGTCGAGGCGGCTATTGCGAGCTTGCCGCAAGTGCGCGCCGCAGTCGTCGCGATCCGCGGCGACACCACGGATTCGCGACAGCTCGTCGCTTACGCCGTCCGCGCGGAGGGGTCGGGGTCTGCACCCCCCAATCTTTGGAGCGCTCTGCGCCCGATCCTGCCGGAATACATGCTGCCGGCGTCCATCGTCTGGCTGCCGTCGCTACCGCTCAATGCGAGCGGCAAGATCGACCGGCGCGCGCTGGCGGCTATCGGCGAGTCCGCTACGGCTCACCCGGGCGTGGGTGTGGCGCCACGCGACATGTTGGAGCAGGTGCTGGTCCGCATCTGGGAGAATCTGCTGAAGGTCGGAAAGATCGGCGTCTTCGATCGTTTCTTCGAGATCGGCGGTCACTCGCTGCTGGCGGCACGACTGGTCGACGAGATCGAGCGCGAAACTGGCTTTGCGGTCCCGCTTGCGGCGCTGTTTGCCGACGACACAATCGCCGGCCTCGCCCGCGTGCTCCGCGAAGGCCCCGCCGGATTGGACGCACCGATCGTGACGATCAACGACGGCGGGGCATTGCCGCCGTTGGTTTTCCTGCACGGCGATTTGAGCGGTGGCGGATTCTACAGTCGGTCGCTCGCGCACGCGCTCGGGCCCGACCAGCCGATGTTGGTCGTGCATCCCCATGGACTCGACGGGGCGCCGATACCCGAAACCATAGAGGCGATGGCTGCGGATCGGATCGCAGCGCTCCGCGCGCGCCGGCCACACGGGCCCTATCTGGTTGGCGGGTACTGCAACGGGGCGCTGGTTGCCTTCGAGATGGCGCGGCAGCTGATCGACCAGGGGGAGCGCGTTCCGCTGGTGGTGCTGATCGAGGCGGGCGCGCCAGGCGGCGGGCATACCCCCGATCAGTCCGTAGCGGGTGACCGCTACGTGAGATTCGATCAGGGCGGGTTCCGAGCCCTCGCGCCGCACGACCGCCAAGTGCGCTACACCCGCGCGAT
>WNGK01018593.1_pt1 | contig 13564 bp, 17 predicted proteins | sample 5400601 | NCBI WGS metagenome assembly WNGK01 (sample SAMN13153376, study PRJNA577476) | soil metagenome | isolation source: 60 cm soil or saprolite under Garry oak tree replicate 1 | place: USA:California | collected 2016-06-15 | reverse complement strand
GCCGACAGCGAGGGGCGGCCGTCGGCCCGGATGGTCCTGCTGAAGGGCTGGGGGCCGGAGGGCCTGGTCTTCTTCTCCGGCTACGACAGCCGCAAGGGTGCCGAGCTGGAAGCCAACCCGCGGGCCGCCCTCCTCTTCTTCTGGCAGCCGCGGGGCCGCCAGGTACGCGTCGAGGGGACCGTCGAGAAGGCGACCCGGGCGGAGTCGGAACGCTATTTCCAGACCCGGCCGCTCGGCAGCCAGCTGGCGGCCGCGGTGTCCCGGCAGAGCCGCCCGATCGGGTCCCGGGCCGAGCTGGAGGCCGCCTACGCCACGCTCGCCGCGGCGGCCGGCGACGGCCCGCTGCCGCTGCCCGAGCAGTGGGGCGGCTACCGGCTGCACCCCGACGCGTTCGAGTTCTGGGAGCACCGGGACAACCGTCTCCACGACCGCCTGCGCTACGAGCGATCGGGACGGGCGTGGAGCCGCGTTCGCCTCCAACCGTAGAATCCAAGCACCCGCATGACCGGGTCTGAACTCCGCCAACGCTTTCTACAGCACTTCACCAGCCGGGAACATCGAGAGCTTCCGAGCGCGTCGCTGATCCCCGTCCGCGACCCCACGACGCTCTTCATCTCGGCCGGGATGCACCCGCTCAAGCCCTACTTCCAGGGCGTGAGCCAACCGCCCGCGCCCCGTCTCACCAGCTGCCAGAAATGCTTCCGCACCCCCGACCTCGAAGAGGTCGGCAAGACCGACCGCCACGGCACCTTCTTCGAGATGCTGGGCAACTTCACGCCCACCGGCGACTACTTCAAGGAGACCGCGATCCCGCTCGGACTGCGCGCCGGACCACTGCGAGCGCTTCCTGGAATTCTGGAACCTGGTGTTCATGCAGTACGACCGGCAGCCCGACGGCTCGCTGCCGCCACTGCCCCGGCCGGGCATCGACACCGGCATGGGGCTCGAGCGCGTGACCGCCATCAAGCAGGGCGTCGACACCATCTTCGACACCGACCTCTACCGGCCGATCATGGACTTCGTCAGCGAGCACTCGGGGCTGCCGGCGGAACGCTCGCGGCGCGTTATCACCGACCACCTGCGCGGCATGGCGTTCGTGATCGGCGACGGCGTCCTGCCCTCCAACGAGGGCCGTGGCTACGTGCTCCGGCGCCTGATCCGGGGTGCCGCCCTGCATGCGCGCAAGGTCGGCCTCAAGCGCCCACTGAGCGCCGGCGTGGATGTCGTCGTGGAGGCCATGAGGGACCGCTACCCGGAGCTGGTCGAGCGGGCGGCGCACATCCGGCAGGCGGTCGATGGCGAGGCCGAGCGCTTCAACCGCACCCTCGAGCAGGGCCTGCAGCTGTTCGAGGACGTGGTCGCCCGGCATTCCGAGGTCATCCCGGGCGCGGAGGCCTTCAAGCTCCACGACACCTTCGGCTTCCCGATCGAGCTCACCCGCGACCTGGCCCACGAACGGGGCATCGAGGTTGACATGACCGGTTTCCTGGCCCAGATGACGGCTCAGCGGGAGCGCTCGCGGAGCATGACCGGCCAGCGCTGGCCCAACGCCGCGACGCTGCCGCGCGCGGAGTTCAAGGGCTACCAGCAGCTCACCCTCGACCGCGCGCGGGTGGCGGCGCTGCGGCGGGCCGGAGAGGAAGTCCGCCGGGCCACCGAGGGCGACACGGTCGAGGTCTTCCTCGAAGCCACGCCGTTCTACGCCGAGTCGGGCGGCCAGGTGGGGGACACGGGCGAGATCGTGGGGCCGCACGGCCGGGTCCGGGTGGAGGACGCGCAGCGGCCCACGGAGGGCGTGGTCGCCCACCTCGGCACCGTGGTGGTGGGCACGATCGACGTCGGCGAGGAGGTGACCGCGGCGGTCGACGCGGCGCGCCGCCACCAGGTCGCGGGCCACCATTCGGCCACCCACCTGCTGCACAAGGCGCTGCGGGAAACGCTCGGTGAGCAGGCCATCCAGAAAGGGTCCTGGGTCGGTCCCGATCACACCACCTTCGACTTCGCTTTCAACCGTGCCATGACCCCCGAGGAGCTGGACCGGGTCTCGCGGCGCGTCAGCGAGCAGGTGCGAGCGGCGCTGCCTTTCCACGAGACCTATCGCAGCTACCAGGAGGCGGTGGAGTTGGGCGCCATGCACCTCTTCGAGGAGAAGTACGGCGACACCGTGCGCGTGGTCTGCTTCGGCGATTGGACCTGCGAGCTGTGCGGCGGCACCCACGTCGCCAACAGTGCTGACGTGGGCACCACGGTGATCCTCTCCGAATCGTCGGTGGCCGCCGGTGTCCGCCGCATCGACCTGGTGGCGGGCGAAGCCGCCGACGAGCTGGTGCGGCGCCGCCTGGCGCAGGTCAGCGAGCTCGCCCGCGCGCTGGGCGTGCCCGCCGACCGCCTGCCGCAACGCGTCGCGGACCTTCGGGCTGAGCTCAAGGAGAAGGAGAAGGCGATCGCTCGTCTCAACGAGCAATTGCTGGCCGCGCGGCTCAAGGCGCCGAAAGCAGGCGAAGCAGGTGAGGGGGCCAACGGCGCCCTGCTGATCGAGGACGAGCTGGAGCCGGCCGCGGACCTCAAAGCCTGGGCCGACATCGCCCTGGGCGGGCTGCCGCAGCCGGGGGTGGCCTTCGGTTCCAGCGGTGACCGCTACGTGCTCAAGGTCCATTCCCAGCTGACGGACCGTGTCAACGCGCTGGAAGCCCGTGAGCACATCGGTCCTGGCGGGGGCCGGCCGGAGTTCGTACAGGGCAAGCTCGTCCATCCTCGCGAGGAAGTCATCCGCTACCTCAAGGACCAGCTGAGGTGACGGACTCCGCGACTTAAGTGACCAAGTTCAAGTTCCTGAGCCGCAAGGACGACTACTACCGCCACTTCTCAGCGCTCGACATCGGGACCGACCTGGTCAAGGTCCTGGTGGTGCGGCGCGAGGGCCCGGACGGGGTCGTGCTCGGGGTCGGTCGCGAGCCTCAGCACCCGAGCGCGATGTCGGGCGGCGCGATCGCCGACCTGGAGTCCGTGATCCAGGCCTGCAACCGGGCCCTGGAGGCGGCCGAGGACATGGCCGCGGTCACGCCCGGACAGTGCGTGGTGGGGATCGCCGGCGAGCTGGTCAAGGGCTTCAGCTCCTCGATCGCCTACCCCCGCGACCGCCCCGCGACCAAGGTCCGGGAGGCCGAGCTCAAGGGCATGCTCCAGCTGGTCGAGAAGCGGGCGCTGCGCGAGGCCCAGCACCTGCTCGAGCTGGAACGCTCATACGGCGAGCTGGAGGCCCGCCTCGTGCACTCGGCGATCACCGGGGTTCGCATCGACGGCTACCCGGTGACGACGCCGATCGGCTTCCAGGGCAAGAACCTGGAGGTCACCGTCTTCAACACGTTCGCCCCCATCACCCAGGTCGGGGCCATGGAGACCGTCATCCGTGAGCTCGACCTCGAGCTGGCGTCCGCGGTCGCCCATCCTTACGCGCTGGCCCGGGCCGCGGCCGGCGAGGAGGCGTGGGAGCAGGGCGCGATCTTCGTGGACGTCGGGGGCGGCACCACCGACGTCGCGCTCCTGCGCGACGGGGGTGTCGAGGGCACCCGGATGTTCAACCTCGGGGGCCGGGCCTTCACCCGCCGGATCGCCCTCGCGATGGGCCTCAGCTACGAGGAGGCGGAGGCCCGCAAGCTCCGCCATTCCGAGGGCCTGCTGCCCGAAGAGCAGGCCCGCCGGCTCTCCGAATTGCTCACCCAGGACGTCGAAGTCCTGCTCCAGGGATTGGCCCTCTGCCTCAAGGAACTTGCCAGAGGGGAGCGCCTGCCGTCTAACATCTACGTCTGCGGCGGCGGAAGCCTGCTGCCGGAGCTGATGAACGAGCTCTCAAAGAATGCCTGGGTCGAAGGCCTGCCCTTTCCCAGGCCCCCGCAAGCGCGACTGCTCCAACCGTCCGACGTTCGCAGCCTGACCGATGCCAGCAGCCAGCTGCAGTCACCCCAGGACGTCGGGCCGATGGGCCTGGCCAACCACGCCCTGCGCGTGGAGGCGGAAGACCGTGACCTGGTCAACACGGTGATGGGCAAGGTGCTCAAGGCGATGAAGGTCTGATCACCCCGCGAAGCAGGCTTCGCGGGGACCCCGTGACCGGCCGCTCGTAACTCGACAGTCCAAAGAGAGGTTCCAGCAAACGTGGCAGCAAATCCGATCTACATCGAGACCGAGGAAGAGATCCCCGAGGTGATCGAGCGCGTCCGCCGCGCCGCCGCCGAGGACGTGCCCCTGGTCCTGCCCACCCGCTCGCGTTTCGGGCAGAGCCGGTTCAACTTCCAGCTCCTGCGCGAGTACACGTCCCAGATGGGCAAGCGGATCTCGATCATCTCGCCCGACCCCGCCGTCCAGCAGATGGCCGAGGAGAGCGGCTTTCGGACGTTCCGCGCCGTCGAGCAGCTGGGAGCCGGCGCCGCCGAGCGGGGCGAGTCCAGCCCAGCGGCGGCCGCGGCCACGGCGACCTTCCTCCCGCCGCCGCGCCCCGCGCCACGGTCCGCGGTCGGGGCCGCCGCGGCCGCCCCCCGGATCGCGGTGGCCGCGCGCAGCAAGCTGCCGTCGAAGCTGGCGACCGAGGTCAAGCCCGGGCGCTTCCTGCTCTACGCGGGGGCCGGGGTGATGCTGGTCGTGGGCCTGGTGGCGATGGCGCTCTACGTGCCCGCGGCCACGGTCACCCTCACGGTGGACGCCACCGCCTTCAAGCAGGACAACCTCCAGGTCGACGCCGCGCCCGGCACGCCGCCGGTCAAGGTGAGAGTGCAGACGGCGGCGCAGCAGGCCTCGGGGGGCTACAAGGCCACCGGCGTCAAGACCATCCCGGGTACGGTGGCCACCGGCCTCGTGGTGTTCAAGAACGACTGTTACGGTGGAGGTGGACCGTCGCTCAAATTCGACATTTACGACGGACAGCGGTTGCGGGGTACCGGCGGCATTCAGTTCGCCGTCAAGGGTCAGATCATCGGCCTGCCCCCCGGCAATGCCGGCACCGCGAACATAACGGCGACGTCTCCCGGGGCCAGCGGAAATCTTCCCGCTGGCTCAATCAACTCAATCGAGGGCAACACGCATCCCTGCCTGACTGTCAACAATCCAAGCGACACCACCGGGGGCGCCGACGAGCAGAAGAAGACCGTCATCCAAACCCAGGACATCGAGACGGCGCGGTCGTCGCTCGACGCCCAGCTCCGCAAGCAGATCGGCGACGACCTCACCAAACAGGTCCAGAGCGGCGAGAAGCTGAGCGACCAGGTCGTGTTCCAGCCCGCCGACTTCGCCAGCGATCACAAGGTCGGGGACGAGGTCGGCAACTTCAACGCCACCATGAAGCTCAGCGGCGAGGGCGCCTTCTACGCGGCGGCGGACATCAACAAGGCGTTCGCCGACCTGCTCACGCGCAAGGTGCCCGCCGAGAAGCAGCTGACCGACAACAAGATCAAGACCGAGTACGCGATCACCAACGCCAGCGCCGGCGGGCACCTCACCTTCAAGGGCTCGGCCAGCGCCTTCCTGGCGCCCAAGATCGACTTCGACAAGGTCAAGGGGCGGCTGGTGGGGCGCACGCTGACGGCCGCCCAGCACGACCTCGGCCGGCTGCCGGTCAAGTCGGTTGAGATCAAGGAGTCGCCCTTCAAGCTGCCGCTGATGCCGCTCCAGTCGTCGCGGATCAACATTCGTTACGTGGTCGAGCAGGTGCCGGCCAGCACACCACCGGCCACCGGCTAGGGCCTGATGGCCCGGGTGCTGGCGGTCGACCCCGGGAGCAAGCACGTCGGGCTCGCCCTGTCCGACCCCACCGGAACCATCGCCACGCCGCTGCCGCCGGTGCCCGCGGCACCGCCGGAGAGCCTGGTCGGGCGCCTCGCGGCCGTGGCTCGGGAGCGCGGCGCCGAGCGGCTGGTGGTAGGCCTGCCGCGAAATATGGACGGTTCCCAGGGCGAGGCGGCCCAGGCGGCGCGGACCCTGGCCCGGGAGCTGGGCCGGGCCACCGGGCTCCAGGTCGACCTGGTGGACGAGCGGCTCTCCACCGTGGCCGCCGAGCGGGCGCTGGTCGCCGGCGGCGTTCGCCGCGCCCGCCGCAAGGAGCTCGCCCACGGGGTGGCGGCGGCCATCATCCTCGAGGGTTGGTTGCAATCGGAGGCGGCCCGGCGTGGATGATGAGAGCCAGGAGATAACGCTGATCGACGAGTCGGGCGCCGAGCGGGCCTTCCGCCTCCATGACGCGTTCGACATCGAGGACGTGACCTACTACCTGGTGGAGGCGGCCGACGAGCCGGACATGGTCCTCCTGCTGAAGGAATCTCCGGGCGGGCTGGAGACTGTCGACGAAGAGGAGTTCAACCGCGTGATGGGGCAGTTGGAGGCCGAGTGAAGAAGCTGCTGGTCCTGGTCCTGCTGGTGGCCGGCTGCGGCTACGGGGTGAGCCGCGGCTACGACTTCTACAGTACGCAGGTCTACTCGCCGGTCTCCAGCCACTCCGAGCCGGTCAGCTTCACGGTGCAGCCCGGCGAGGCGCCGTCCGAGATCGGAGCCGACCTCCAGGACAAGCGGCTGATCCGCAGCCGCGACATGTTCGACCTCTACCTCAAGTTCAGCGGCACCCGCGGCGCGCTCCAGGCCGGCGACTTCGTGCTCAACCGCAACATGAACGTCCCCCAGATCGTCGAGGCGCTCCAGCACGGCCACGCCAACCAGCTCGCGGTGCAGGTGCCGGAGGGCATCCCCGCCAAGTTCATCGCCCAGTCTCTCGAGGAATCCGGCTTCGCCAAGGCCCAGGCCTACCTGGACGCCGAGAAGGACCCCGCCTGGACCGGCCAGTACGACTTCCTGGCCGGCAAGCCCGCCGACCGCGACCTCGAGGGCTACCTGTACCCGGACACCTACTCCCTCAACAAGGGCGCCACGGTGCACGACCTGATCAAGGCCCAGCTCGACCAGCTGGGGAAGGTGTTCACGCCGGAGATGCGGCAGTCGATCAGCCAGCCCACCGACGCGCGGCCCAAGGAGACGATGGACCAGATCCTGATCCTGGCCTCGATGGTCGACCGCGAGGTCAACCGGCCGGCCGAGCGGCCACGGGTCTGCGGTCTGTTCTACAACCGCCTCAGCATCGGCATGAAGCTGGAGATCGACGCCACCGTGCTCTACGCGGTGGGCCGCCTCAAGGGCAGCCTCACCCAGGAGGACCTCGACGTCAATTCGCCCTACAACACCCGTAAGTACCCCGGGCTGCCACCAGGGCCGATCGGCAACCCCACGGCCAGCGCCATCCAGGGCTGCGTCAACCCGGAAAAGAACGACTACCTCTTCTACTTCACCGACAAGACCGGAGTGACCCACTTCGAGAAGACCTTCGCGGAGTTCGAAGCCGACATCGCGAAGTACGGCGTCAGCGGCGGCTAGCGGACCTCCTGAGAGTCCTCCTGCTCGGCGAGGCGATCTCCTATTCGGCGAGCCCGGCCATGATGCGCGCCGCCTTCGACGCCGCCGGCCTCGCCGACTGGGACTACGGCATCCGCGACGTGCCGCCTGCGGACCTCGCCGGCGCGGTCGCCGAGCTGAGGGGCGAGGCCTGGCCGGTGCCCGGGTCACCTTCGTCGCGCGCCGGCCGGCGGCGGCGGGGCCGTTGGAGCCGGTGGTCGCATGGTCCGACCCGGCTTGGCACGCCCTGGCGCGCGACGCCGATGTGCTGGTCAACGCCACCCCGCTCGGACGCCGCGGCGAGAACCCCCTGCCCGGGTCCGTCGAGCCGCGCGGTGCCGTGGTCGACCTCGTCTACGTCGCCGGCGGCACGCCACTGGTGCGCCGGGCCCGCGAGCTCGCGCTGCGCTGCGCCGACGGCTGGTCGATCCTGGTCGGCCAGGGTGCGGCCGCGTTCACCGCCTGGACCGGCCGGCCGGCCCCGCGGGAGGTCATGCGATCAGCACTGTCGACCTGACGCCGCTGCTGTGGCCGCGGTCTGGGCGCTGGTCGGGGCCGGGGTCGGCTTCGGCATCCGGCGGCTGTCGGTCTGGCTGGCCCGCATCGAGGAGCTGGAACCGGGCTCCCAGCGCTGGCAGGTCTGGGGCCCGGTGGTGGCGACCGCCGCGCTCTTCGCCGTCTTCGGCTGGCGTTTCGGGCCGGCGCCGCTGCTGCTGCTCAAGAGCCTGTGGGTCGCCGTCCTCGTGTACGTCATCTTCTTCGACCTCGAGCACCGCCTGATCCTCGATCGGGTGATGTACCCGTCGATGGCGCTGGCGATCCTGGCCAGCGTCGTGACGCCACACCCCGGGTGGCTGAACGCGATCGTGACCGGAGTTGGCGCGGGCGCCGTCTTCCTGCTCCTGTCATTGGGCGGCGCTCTCATCTTCCGGGCCGAGGTCCTCGGCATCGGCGACGTCAAGCTGGCGGTCTTCATGGGCCTCGTGCTCGGGTTCCCGTGGACGGTCCAGGCGCTCTTCCTGGGCATCCTGCTGGCGGGGGCGCTCTCCCTCCTGCTGATCGCCATCCGGAGGAAAGGCTTGAGGGACACGATCGCTTATGGCCCCTACCTCTGTGCGGGCACGCTGATCGTCTTGATCGAAAAAGGCGCGGGCTGAAACCTACGGTTTCCCCCGCGTGCCCCCTTCCCTTTTGACCCCGCGCGGTGTCCCCAAGGTCTGGATCATGGACTCACACGGCCCGGCAAGCCGGGCCTTACGGCAACGACTGGTCTGACGATCTCGTGTCCTGATCGAGCCGGGGTAAGCTTCGGCGAGCGTGCCGCACCTGCTCCCGGGCGAGAACGTTGTCCTCAGCCGCCACCCGCACTGGGTGATGCCGGTGCGGGCGATGGCGCTTCCCGTGCTGCTCCTGGTGGCCATCATCCTGGGCGCCGACATCCTCTTCCGCACCCAGCTCGCCAGCGACTTGAAACTGATCCTGACCCTGCTCGGATCCGCGCTCGCCGGGGCCTGGGCGATCATCACCTGGATCCGCTGGAGCGCGACCGCGTTCACCGTCACCGACCAGCGCGTGATCCTCGACGCCGGCGTCTTCAGCCGCTCCAGCAAGGTGATCCCGATCGACCGCGTGCAGGACGTCTCGACGCGGCGGTCGGTGATGGGCCGGATGCTCGGCTACGGCACCGTGGAGATCGACGCGGCAGGCGCCGCCGGTGCCGAGCGGCTTGACCACGTGCCGGGCCCGGACAACTTCCGGGACCAGGTCTTCATGCAGTCCGAGCGGCTGCGACGCGGTTCCGCGAGCGCGGCGTCCGGCCCCCCCTCCGGAATCTGATCACCCGGGGAGCCCGGGCGGAATCGCGGGGAAGGGGTCACCGATTGAGCCGCCCGGCCCTCGCGCTGCTCGGCTTCATGGGCGCGGGCAAGTCGACGATCGGGAGACTGGTGGCGGAGGCTGAGGGCGTCCCCTTCCGCGACCTCGACGAGGTGATCGAGATGAGCGTGGGCATGACGATCGCCGGCTTCTTCGAGCGCCGCGGGGAAGCGGCCTTCCGGGAGGTCGAGGCCAGGCTGCTGCCCGACCTCGTCGACCCGGACGTGGTGCTGGCCCTGGGCGGGGGGTCCGTGCTCGACGATGGCTCCTGGTCGCTGCTCCGAGCGCGCGCCCTCACGGTCTGGCTCGACGGCCCCCTCGAGCTGCTCTGGCGGCGGGCGGGCGGCGCCACCCGGCCGCTGCTCCGCGACCGCTCCACGGCCGAGGTGGAGCTGATGCTGGAGTCGCGCCGGGCGCGCTACGCGGAGGCCGCCCACCGGGTGGACGCCGGGCGGCCAGCGGCGGCCGTGGTGGCGGAGGTGAGGCGGCTGTGGGCCGGGTAGAGGTCCGCACCGCGGGCGGCGCCTACCCGGTCCTGACCGGCCAGGGCGCGATGCTGGAGGCGCCGCGCCTGCTCCGCGAGATGGGCGCCGGCCGGGCGGTGCTGGTGACCGACGACCATGTGGCGCCGCTCTGGGGCGAGTCCTTCGCCCAGGGGCTGACCGGGGCCGGGATCCACACCGACTCCGTGACCCTGCCCGCCGGGGAGACCGCCAAGACCTTCGATCAGCTGCGGCGGCTGCTGGGCGCCCTCGAGCGCCAGCGCCTGGACCGGGGGGGAATCGTGGTCGCACTGGGCGGTGGCACGGTCGGGGACGTGGCCGGCTTCGCGGCCGCGATCTGGCTGCGCGGCGTACGCCTGGTCCAGGTCCCGACCACCCTGCTGGCGATGGTCGACTCCGCGATCGGGGGCAAGACCGGCATCAACACCGACCTCGCCAAGAACGCGGTGGGAGCCTTCTGGCAGCCGGTGGCGGTGGTGGCCGACCTGGCCACGCTCGGTACCCTGCCCGAAGATGAGTACCTGGCGGCCTTCGGCGAGATCGTGAAGTACGCGATCACGCTCGATCCCAAGCTGGCCCTGACCCTGGTCGCCGATGTCGAGCGCCTGCGGGCGCGCGACCCCGAGGCCCTGGAAACGGTGGTCGACGCGTGCGTGGCGGCCAAGGCGCGGGTGGTGGCCGCCGACGAGCGGGACCGAGGCCCTCGCGCCGTCCTCAACTACGGCCACACCGTCGGCCACGCGCTGGAGACCGCCAGCGGCTACCGGCTGGCGCACGGGCGGGCGGTCGCCCATGGGATGCGCGCGGCGGCCCGGATCGCGGCCCGCCTCGGCCGCTGCAGCGAAGGCCTGGTCGCGCAGCAGGACGAGCTGCTCGCGGCCTACGGGCTGCCCGGCCGGCTGCCCCGGATCAAGGCTGAGGAGGTGCTGGCGGCCATCCCCCGCGACAAGAAGGCGACCCGGGGCAGCGTCGAGTGGGTCCTGCCTCGCGAGCTGGGCCGCGCCGAGGTCGGGCGCCCGGTGCCGCCGGAGGTCGTCGAAGAGGCCGTGCGTGAGATGGTCGGGCGATGAGGATCCTGGTCGTGCACGGCCCCAACCTGGACCGGCTCGGCGTCCGCGAGCCCGAGATCTACGGGACCCAGACCCTTGCCGACATCGAGGGCCGCATCCGCGAGCGTGCGGAGGAGCGCGGTGCCGAGGTCGATTTCTTCCAGTCGGCGTCCGAGGGGCGAATCATCGATTACCTGCACCGGGAGGGCCCCGAGGCGGACGGGATCATCCTCAACGGGGGCGCCCTGACCCACTACTCGATCGCGCTCTACGATTGCCTCAAGACGCTGGCGGCGCCGGTCGTCGAGGTGCACATCTCGAACCTGCACGCGCGCACCGACGGCAGCTTCCGCACCCGGTCGGTGACCGCGCCGGCGGCGGTGGGCGTGATCACCGGGCTTGGCCCGGCCGGTTACCTTCTGGCACTGGAATACCTGATTGATCGAGACCAATGACTTTCGGCCCGGCACCGCCTTCGAGATGGACGGCAAGCTGCTGACGGTCGTCAACGTGCAGCACATCAAGATGGCGCGGGCGGGGGCCGTCATCAAGGCCAAGCTCCGCAACATCCGGGACGGCGCCATCTTCGAGCAGAGCTTCCGGAGCGGCGACAAGTACAAGGTGGTGCGCATCGAGAAATCGCCCGCCCAGTACCTGTACAGCGACGGCGGCATCTACCACTTCATGGACACCACCACCTACGACCAGGTGGCCCTCGATCGGGCGATGGTGGAGGCGGCGCTGCCGTTCATGAAGGAGAGCAGCGAGGTCAACCTGCTCCGTTACGAGGACAGCGTGATCGGCGTCGAGCTGCCGCTCAACGTGGAACTGGCGGTCGCCCAGACCGATCCCGGGCTGCGCGGCGACACCGTCTCCGGCGCCACCAAGCCTGCCCGCCTGGAGACCGGCGCCACCCTCAACGTGCCCCTCTTCGTCAACACCGGCGACGTCCTCAAGGTCGACACCCGAACCGGCGCCTACCTGGAGCGGGTGTAGAGGTCCTCGTCTGCGAGGTCCGCTGCCCGCAGCGGACCTCGTATAGGCTTTGACGACGATGGCCGGGATCGAACAGGTGCCCACCGCGGGGACGGTCCGCGTCGCCAACGAGGTGATCGCCTCGATCGCGGCGATGGCCGCGCGCGAGGTCGAGGGCGTGGTCGGCATGGACGATGCCTCGGCGCGCCACCTCGGCGACTGGCTCAAGCGCCAGACCGCCCACGACGGGGTGAGGGTGATCGTCGACGGCGGCAAGGCCATCCACCTCGAGGTCTTCCTGACCGTCGCCTCCCAGGCCCAGATCGGGGATGTCGCCGAGCAGGTGCAGGCCAACTCCGTCGAGGCGGTCGAGCGGATGCTCGGGCTGGAGGTGGCGGAGGTCAACGTCTTCGTCTCCTCGATCGCCTTTCCCAGCTAGGGTTGCCCCGAGGTCGGCACCAGGCTCGTGAGCTGGCGCTCAAGGTGCTGTTCCAGCTCGAGAACAAGCCCGAGGACGACCCGCAGGCGGTCCTCGACTACCACCTCGCGGAGGACGCTGCGTCCCACGACGTGGCGCAGTTCGCGCGCCGGCTGGTGGCGGGCGTGACCGAGAACCGGGAGCGGCTCGACGGGCTGATCTCGGAGGCCTCCAGCAACTGGCGCCTGGACCAGATGGGGAAGGTCGACCGGGTGGTGCTCAGGATCGCGGTCTACGAGATCGCGATCGACCGCCAGGTCCCGGTCAAGGCGGCCATCAACGAATCGATCGAGCTCGCCAAGACCTTCTCCGGCGAGGAGTCCGGCCGTTTCGTGAACGGCGTGCTCGGCAAGGTGGCCGCGGGAGTCGAATGATCACCCCACAAAATCTGCGATTTTGCGGGGACCCCGAATGATCACCGAATGAGCGGACCCAAGCCCGACCCCGACCTCGACGCCGTGCTCCAGCGGCTGGAGGCGGTGATCGGCAAGCTGGCCGACGGTTCGGCGCCCCTCGACGACCTGGTCGCCGCGCACGAGGAGGCGACCAGGCTGGTGGACGAGGCCCAGGCTCGCCTTCGCGACCTCATGCGCCAGTTGGAGCCCGAGGCCGAATGAACGCCTGGCGATACCTCGTGCCTCCCCTGCTGGCCTAAAACATCGCCCAGTTCCTGAAGGTGCTCCTGGTCTCCATCCGCCAGCGCCGCCTCAACCTGCGCGTGCTCGCCGAGACCGGCGGCATGCCCAGCTCGCACTCCGCCCTGGTCACCGGGCTGACCTTCGGGATCGGGCGCATTAACGGCTTCAATTCCGCGCCTTTCGCGATCGCTCTTATCTTTTCTTTCGTGGTCATGTACGACGCCGCCGGCGTGCGCCGGGCGGCCGGCCGCCAGGCCGCCGTGCTCAACCGGCTGGTCGAGGACCTGGTGTCGATGCGCGGGATCCAGGAAGACCGGCTGCGCGAGCTGCTCGGTCACACGCCGGTCGAGGTGCTGGTGGGAGCCGTGCTGGGCGCGGTGGTGGGCCTGCTCCCGATTGGCTGATCGGGGCGGCCGCCGCACCCGGGTCGACGTCGCGCTGGTCGAGGCGGGGCTGGTGGAGTCGCGCCAGAAGGCCCAGGCGCTGATCCTGGCCGGCAAGGTCAAGGTCAGCGGCGAAACCGTGCGCGAGCCCGCGCGTCCGGTGCTCGCGGGGGCGGTCGAGCTGGTCGCCGGGCCCCGCTACGTGAGCCGCGGCGGCGAGAAGCTGGCGCCCGCG
>WNGK01010199.1_pt1 | contig 13567 bp, 10 predicted proteins | sample 5400601 | NCBI WGS metagenome assembly WNGK01 (sample SAMN13153376, study PRJNA577476) | soil metagenome | isolation source: 60 cm soil or saprolite under Garry oak tree replicate 1 | place: USA:California | collected 2016-06-15 | reverse complement strand
CGCCCACCGCCAGCTCCGTGTCTGCGTCCGTAACTGCACGGAAGGCGAACTCGTGCTTCATCTGCGCCTCGCGCGCGAGTACGCTCAATCCCACGCCTCCAATGCGCGAGGTGGTGCCGGCAAAATACGCGTCCACCAGATCTTTATTCAGCCCGATCGCCTCGAACACCTGCGCTCCGCGATAACTTTGCAGGGTCGAGATACCCATCTTCGAGAACGTTTTCAGCAGGCCTTTATTGATGGCCTTGGTGAAGTGCTTCACCGCTACATCCGGCGTCATGCCTCCGGGCAAATAACCTCGCGCCGCCAAATCTTCCAGCGTTTCAATCGCGAGATAAGGATTGATCGCGCTGGCACCGTATCCGATCAGCAGGGCAAAGTGCATCACCTCGCGTGGCTCGCCGGATTCGATAATCAGCGCCACCTGGGTGCGAGTCTCTTCTCGCACCAGCAAATTATGAACCGACGCCAGTGCCAGCAAGCTGGGAATTGGCGCGTAGTTCTTGTCTACGCCGCGGTCGGAAAGAATCAGCAGCGAGTAACCGGACTTCACCGCCAGCGAAGCCCGCCGCGAAAGCTCGTCCAGCGCCAGTCGCAACCCGGTTTCCCCGTCCTTGGCGCTGAACAAGGCCGGCAGCGTAATTGCCAGCAGGTCGCCGCGCGAAACCCGGCGCAACTTTTCCAGATCACGATTGGTCAAAATCGGATGCGGCAGCTTCAGCGTGTGGCAGTTCTCTGGTGTCTCTTCGAGAATATTGCGCTCGGTGCCAATATAGCTGATCAGCGACATCACCATCTCTTCGCGGATGGGATCAATCGGCGGATTCGTCACCTGCGCGAAAAGCTGCTTGATCCCCATCGAACCTACCGGTTCTTCGCCCTTGGTCGCCATCGGCTCCATCACCATCTTCAAATCTTCATCGGTGTAACCGAAGGCACGTTGTCGCGAAAGAATGGTCGCGTGATCGGAAGCATGCACCCGCACCGGCTCTGGCAACTGATCCAGAGTGATCTGATTTTCCTTCAGCCACTCGCCATACGGTTGCCGCGCCGCCAGCCGCTTCTTGATCTCCTTATCGGCGATGATCCGGCCTTCGACGGTATCCACCAGGAACATCTTCCCCGGCTGCAGGCGGCCTTTTCTCTTCACCTTTTCCGGTGCTACCGAAAGCACTCCGGCTTCCGACGCCATCACTACCAAGTCATCGTCGGTGACCACATACCGCCCCGGTCGCAGGCCGTTGCGATCCAGCGTCGCACCAATGACTCGCCCGTCGGTGAACGCGATCGCCGCCGGGCCATCCCATGGCTCCATCAACGACGCGTGGTATTCGTAGAACGCCTGCTTCTCGGGCTTGATGTGCGGATTCCCCGCCCACGCTTCCGGAATCAGCATGGCCATGACGTGGGGAATACTTCTCCCCGCCTGGAATAACAGTTCCACAGCGTTGTCAAAGCTCGCCGAGTCGCTGCCGCCGGCTTCAATGATCGGGAACAGCTTCTTGATGTCGTCTCCGAAACGTTCGGTCGCCAGGATGGACTGCCGCGCATGCATCCATGCCACATTTCCCTTCAGGGTGTTGATCTCGCCATTGTGGGCAACATAGCGGTACGGATGCGCCAGCTTCCAGCTCGGAAACGTATTCGTCGAAAACCGTTGATGCACCAGGCAAAGCGCGCTGGCGGCATCCGGATCGGAAAGCTCGCCGTAAAAATTAGCGATCTGCGGGGCCAATAGCAGGCCTTTGTAAACGATTGTCCGCGCCGAGAGCGACGGGATGTAAAAGAATTCTTTGTCTTCGATATCGGACTCGGCAATCTCCAACTCCGCCCGCTTGCGGACGATGTACAACTTGCGCTCAAGAGCGTCCTCATCCATCTCCGGTGGACGTGCCACAAAGATCTGCTGTATATAAGGTTGCGACGCTCGCGCCACCCGGCCAATTGCGTCTCCGTTGACTGGAGTGTCCCGCCAACCCAGAGTGCTCAAACCTTCTTCGCGAATGATTCTTTCCAGAACGCCTTCGCAGTTGAGCCGCGGTTGCTTCTCTACAGGGAGAAAAGTCATGCCGACGGCATACTCGCCCGGCTCGGGCAAGCTGAAGCCGAGCGTCTCGCACTCGCGCTCAAAGAACTTGTGCGGAATCTGGATCAGTAGTCCCGCGCCGTCACCGGTTTCCGGATCACAACCGCAGGCGCCGCGGTGGGTGAGATTGATCAGGATCTGAATGCCCTGCTCGATAATCCGATGGCTCTTCTCTCCGCGAATGCTGGCGACAAAGCCCATTCCGCAGGCATCGTGCTCGTGCGCCGGATCATAAAGACCCTGCGCCGGCGGCAAGCCGTTATTTGTCTTCCAGCGTTGCAGAAAAGTGTCTCCCGGGAAGAACGTCGTTTGGCCGTTCGTCGTTGGCAGTTCGTCGTTGGCAGTTCGTCGTCGACAAAGTTCTCATAGACGTCGCATGGCGGCAAACTCCAGGAGCCTTGCCAACGACGGAGGAAAAACGACCAACGACGGCTTCTTAGATCGCGCGCACCACGACCTGTATATATCTTTGGTACAGCCCTTTAGGGTCAAAAGTACAATTCAGAATTTCGATAGTCAGGATGGAAATTTCGGCAGCTCGAGGGGATATCAAGAGGGAGGGCCGCCTTCAGTTTTTTCGATGAGAAACATCGAAAACTCGCATACAGGAGCTGGCCAAACCTAGGCTATAGTCTCTACGATGCCGTCCACGTGTCAAACTGCCTCGATGTCGCCCATCATTAGAATGGGCACACGAATTAGTGTCTGGCGTGGGCGTTGAGCTGAATCCAACAGAATCTGCTCAGGACCCACAGCCCAAAATTAACCGGCTGCTGGGTCTTTCGTTTGATGGGCATCTTTCTAGTCTGGGATTCGCATGGTCTGGGATTCATAATCTAGGATTGGTCGAGGACAAGTCATCATGAATGCGGGATTGTTGCGGGCGGTGTTCGCATGATCGTGATGAAGTTTGGCGGCACTTCGGTCGAGAGCGCCGCGGCCATCGAACGTGTCGCCAAGATTGTCGGCAGCCGGCGCAAGCAGTCCCCCGTGGTGGTGGTGGTTAGTGCCATGGCTAAAGTCACCGACCAGCTTGTAGCCATGGGACTGAAGGCCGCGACTGGAGAGTGCGAGGCCAGTCTGGTGCTGCTCCAGTCATTGCGCGAACGCCACCTGCAAGCTGCGCTGGAGTTGCTTGGGGCAAAGAAGTGCGCTGCGCTAATTCCCAAACTCGAAGCTGTCTTCTCCGATCTGGAGAGTTTCCTGCGCGGCCTGGCCGGGGTCCGCGAACTCACCCCTCGCGGCAGCGATTACCTGCTGTCATTTGGCGAACTGCTCTCCAGCCTGATTGTGGCGGATGCGTTCGCGGTCCGCGGCTTGAATGCGGCCTGGGTTGATTCTCGCGAATGCCTGGTCACCGACGCGAAACAAAGAAGAAAATATCTCCGCTGCTTTCAAAAAAACGCATTCCGGTCATGGGCGGATTCATTGCGGCAACCGCCAACGGCGTTCCAACAACTCTTGGTCGCGGCGGATCGGACTATTCTGCCGCCATCATCGGCGCGGCGCTCGACGCCGATCGCATTGAAATCTGGACCGATGTCGAAGGCATGATGACTACTGACCCGCGACTCTGTCCCGAGGCCAGAACTATCAAGCGCATCAGCTTCAACGAAGCCGCCGAGTTGGCGTATTTTGGCGCAAAAGTCCTGCACCCTGCGACCTTGCTTCCGGCCATTCATCAGAACATTCCGGTTTATGTGCTCAATTCCCGCAATCTCCGGAGCACGGGAACCCAAATCACCGCCCGTGCTCCGCGCAGTCACGATGTTTTCCGCGCCATCACCGCGAAAACCGGGATCAGCATTGTGAACGTGGTGGCCCATCTCGGAAGTCAGCCTCTCGTTCACCATGGAAACCAAACGGCTGCCGAAACTTCTTCTCAGCGAACTGGAGCAGATTGCCGACGTCGCCTGCGAAGGCCGGCAGGCGATCATCTGCCTGGTGGGTGAAGACATTCATGGGAAACCCGGCATCGCGGCCAGCGTGTTCAACACCATCGCCGAAGCTGATGTGAACATCCGCATGATTTCCCAGGGGGCGTCCGAAATCAATATCAGCTTCGTAGTGAAAGAGGGCGATGTGCCCCGAGCGGTACGTCACTTGCACGAGCGTTTCTTCCCTTCGAAAGGCCCCGCCCTGTATCTCCAAAAGCACAAGACTCAAATACAAGGACGGAGCACCCCGGGCATAACGGGAACCAACGGCGCCGCGCGCCACCGTCGCAAGAACGGCGCTGTTGCGAAGAAGTCGCCTCATTCATCCGATGGCCGCAACAAATCTTTAGTTGCAGAAAGGAAGACCGGCATCCGGCCTGCACTGAATCTTTGAAGCCAGTGACACAATTAGAATCTCCGGCTGCTGCGGATTCGAGCAATAGTCCCGGGCCTTCGCAGAATTCACTGAACGTTGCCATCCTAGGTTTTGGGACGGTTGGCCGTTCCGTCGTCCGCATTCTCACCGAGCACCCACCGTCGGGCCTTCGCCTCACCCACATCTGCAATCGCGCAGTCAAGCGCAAGCAGGTGGATTGGGTCCCGCAGACCGTTCGCTGGACCGAAGACGTTCACGATGTTCTCTCCTCCGATGTGGACATTGTCGTCGAACTCATCGGCGGACTTGAACCAGCGGGAGAATGGGTGCGCCTCGCGCTGCAATCCGGCAAGTCGGTGGTCACTGCCAATAAGCAACTGATCGCTCGGCACGGTACCGAACTCGTCCGTCTAGCTCGCCAGCACGGCCAGCACATCGCGTTCGGAGCATCGGTTGCCGGAGGCATTCCGGTCATCTCTGGCCTGCAGGAAGGCCTGGCCGGCGACGAACTGATCCAGCTCTGCGGTATTCTGAACGGCACCTGCAATTACATCCTGACGCGAATCGAGAGCGCCGCAATTTCTTTCGAAGACGCGCTCAAAGAAGCGCAGAAACTCGGCTTTGCCGAAGCGGATCCCAGCGAAGACGTTGACGGCTTGGACGCGCGCGCCAAGCTCACCATTCTGGTCCGCACTGGATTGCGGGTTTCGGTGAATCCGCTGGACATTCCCGCGCGCTCGATCTCCTCTCTCGAGCCGGTGGATTTCGATTACGCCAAGCTGCTCGATTGCACCATCCGCCAGATTTCGCGCGCCGAGAAAACCGCAGACAAGCTCTTCGCCTCCGTACAGCCTACGCTGGTTCACCGGTCTTCTCCGCTGGCGAGCGTTGAGGGCGGACAGAATCTGGTAATGTCCACGGGAAAATTTGGCGGCGAAACCGTTTTCGCCGGACACGGCGCGGGAGGCAATCCGACCGCCGTCGCTGTAGTCTCAGACTTGATTGCAATCCAGCGCTCGCGGCAGATAAACGGCGTCGCCCTGGATGAAGATGAAGCGGGCAGTACCCTCCTACCGGTGAGCGCCGACTTCACTTCCCGCCACTACCTGCGCTTCACCGTCAAAGACGAGCCTGGAATCATCGCATCACTGGCCTTGATCTTCTGTCGCTCCGGCATCAACATTGACTCGGTGTTCCAGAAGCCCGGATACCCCAAAGCCCGGCTGCCGTTCGTGATCACGCTCGAGCCGTGTCCCACCTCACTACTCGAAGAATCACTGAAGCACATTGCAGAGATGGAATTCCTGGTCCAGCCCTGTGTCAGCTTGCCCATTCTGGATTAGAACAGAGCTTTTAACCGCAAAGCACGCGAAGAAAATATTGCCTCTGCTCTTCTTTGCGATCTTTGCGGAATTCTTAGCGTCCTTTGCGGTTAAAAGCTCTAGTTGCTTGGGCTAATGCCCCGCCGCCGCGCTCGCGGACTTCCTACTGCGCAATAGTTCCACCGAGCGCTTGGGGTCGATCAAATGCCGGCGGCCATCCTCGCTCGCAGTCGCCCCCGCCCGAATCAGTTCAATCGCCTGCGGCGGAGTTAGGGACGGATCCAGCGCAAACAACTTCGCCGCCAGATTCGCAACATTCGGCGACGCCATCGAAGTTCCCGATAGCTTCACTCTGGCTCCTCCCGGAACATAGCTTTCCACTTCGTAGCCGTCGGCGTCCACAACGACGGTCGGCCCATAACTCGTGAACCCGGTCTCATCGCCCGCCTGGTTCACGGCTCCCACCGCAATCAAATTTGGCAGACGCAGCCCCGCAGGCACATCTTGCAGGAAGCTGGCATCGCTGTCGGCGTTTCCCGCCGCGCAGACGAACAGCGTATTAGGAGCGTTCTTCATCGCAGTCTCGACTGCGTCGTGCCAGATGGCGTAGATCTCAGCCGCACGCGCTTTGCGTTCCGCCGGATCGCTCGGCCCACCCGTCTTCGAGAGCCACAATTCGAATTCCTGCGGGTCGTCCCCCCAGCTCAGGTTGACCACTCGCACATTGCGGGTGCGGAAGTAGTCCGCCATCTGCTGAAAATCGGTGCCCAGGCGATGCGCCCACTCCGGAGTAGGCTGAAACGGCAGGTCGGGAAGCTGATCGTTGAACCGCGCCACCACCAAGCGCGCCGCCGGATTCCCTCGAGTAGCGATTCCGGCCACGTGCGTGCCATGCACATAGAAGCCGATCACTTTGTGCAATTTCGCCCGCTCGTGCATTTGATCAGGAGTGTAAGTGCTCATCTTCTGCTGCAACGCCTTCGCTTCCGGCGAATCAATCCCGCTCTCCAAATCCAGCGACCCCTTCAGCTCATCACGAAACGTGGGATATTCCTTCTCCTGCGCCCGAGTCAAAGGATAGGTCCAGCTTTGAGACGGCCCCCCGTCATCCAGGAATGCCAATCCGTGGGTGCCGCTGGCGGTGGGATGGGAATCGGTAAAAACATTTCCTCCAAAAATCGACACGTCCACGCCCGAGTCCCAAATGCCCACCAGCACCGGAGTCAACTTGTCCTTCGCCGTAAGCGTTACTTCCCGTGCCTCCCAAATATCCGGCTTGACCACGTTGTGCGCGGTCACATACTTGCCCAGTATCTCTGCGCGCTGGTCTTTGAGCGGAAGGTCAAATTGGATTGCCCGCCTGACTCCAATCAGTTCCCATGCCTCGTTGTTGCTCAATGCCTTGGATTTTTCGACCGCTGGATCAAGCTCCGTCTTCACGAACCCAATGAGCCCAGCCTTGCTGGCCAGTTTGGCACGAGCCCATCCGGCCTTCATTGTGTCCTGCACCACATCCCACGGCAGCGGGTTGACGGAGTCCGCATAAGCTTTGGTGAAAGCCTGCTCGAAAGCCGGCCCGCTCGTACTCTTGGTTTCAGTCGCCACCTTCAGCCACGCTTCCGTGGAGAGGCCGCTAGTCAGTCGCGCCGAAGGCTTGTCTTCCAAATCGCGGATTTGTTTCACCGTCGCCAGCGCTTCGGGATACTCTCCCGCAAGCTGCTGCAAACTCAGCTTGGCGAAAAGCAGATCGCGCATCGTCGCCTTGTCAGAGATGTCATAGTCCCGAAAAACCGTTTCCAGATCGGCGCGGACCTTGGCGGCGAAGGCGTCAAACGTTGCCGCATCGGTCTGCAGCAACTCGGAAGCAGGCTTATCCATCGGATAAGTGAATCGCGGCAAGTCAGACTGGCTCGTAACCTTCTTCTTCGCGCCCGATTGCGCACTAGCGAAACACCCCAGCAGCAGAACCAGACTCACCGCCAGCGAACACTTCACAGAAACGTGCTTCAACATGGAGCACCTCGTTTAGAACCTTGAGGATTTTACGGGAAATGAGGAAAGAGTGCGAGCTAACGCCGCCCGAAATGATAAGTAAACGACGCCGTCACGTACGACTTAAGCGGAAATCCAGTGACCGCTCAAACGGATTGCCCTCGCCCGGCAGCGACAGGGGTTCCAGGGTTTGCCCTCCGTAGCCACGAGCCACAAACAGGTTCAAGCCAACATCGAATCCTCTGCTCTCAAACGGACGCACCAGCGCGCCGCGAAATTCCCGCACCGGCAGCGCCGTGAATCCATCGCCCAGCGGTTTCCTGCCCACTTCTTCATATTCACCGCGCGCCACCAAATGGAACGGCAGTTTGTCAACTGACGCCAGCGCGTCCCAGACCAGCCGGGGAGCTTCCGGAGTTGGCTCACCTGTGAGGCGGTCGCGCGCGTCGGCGCGGGCAAACAGTCCTTGCACAAAACCATGTTTGAAGTTCCGCCGCGCCGTGACGGTAAGCGATTTCAGAATTCCCGGCCCCAGGTTCTCCTGAAGACCGGTGTCATTCGAAATGCGCGCCAATTGCGCGGACGTGGTTACATGCTCCAGCGTCACACGAAACTCGGTTTGCGCGACGACTTTACTCGCCACCAACTGATACGACCGGGCTTTACTTACAACAGTGCCTCCCTGAATCGCGGTAGTGCCGATGCGCGGGTCATTGATGAAGAACGATTGCCCATAGCTCACTGCCAGCGTAGGCAGGAATAAGGCTTTTTCCGGTGGCAAGAGCGTGATGGTTCCCTTCGGCGAATTAATGCCGGCACTTCGCGAGAAAGAAAGGTCCGGACGGTAGATGTCCTGATTGTCCACGTTTACTTCATCTCGCCGATAGCCGAGGTTGTAATGCAAATAGGGCATCAGCGTCCCGTCGGCGGCAACGTACGAACTGTAGAACTTCAGAGTCAGGTTGTTGGCGGTGACCGGCGCAAGCGCTCCCAAATTATCAATGTGGTCGAGATCCAGCGCTCGAGGCGCTTCACGTCGTAGGTTCCCGCCGGCGAACAGGGAAAATCTCTTGCTGATGTTATTCGCATAGAGCACATCTTCCGAGTTCACGTTGCGATGCTCGCCCTGCCGGATCAGCCCATCCCCAAAATTCGGCCGCACATCCAGCGTGTAGTAGCGATAGAAACCAGAAAACTGGAACTGACTCTTATCCGTGACATGCCAGATGTCGTTGAAAATGGCCGCCCCATTTGAGGTTTCTTCGCGCTGCCGCACATCAATCGTATCGCCTGCAACCTGAGTGTCGATTGGAATCAGCCCAGGCTGATAAGCGAAGCCGTAGTAGCCAACGCCGTAAACCGTAACCTCATGCTTGCCGAAATCGAAAACCTTCGACACATTTCCCTTGTACTGTTTGCGATGTTCTAGGCGCTCCAGAAAACCATTGCCATACGAAACTTCGAGTCCAACCCATGATCGGTTTGCCGGATTCTGCGGACTCCAGCCGGTGACCAGATTCAGATCGCGATAGTCGCCCGTCACCCGCAACATCGGATCCAGCCGGTCGCGAAGTCCAAAAGTGATCGCCGAGTTCACCGAGTTGTTGCCTTCGCGCACATTGAACGCGCCGCCATCCGTTTCAACGCTCTCAATCGCAATGGGAATGATCACGTTGGGATCCGCATAGCCGTTTCCATGAGCGTTGGCGGGCAGGTTGTTCTGGAACAGGAAGCCGCCGACTTGAAAGAACATCGCGATCGGCTCGCCGTGGTCGCCGGCCACGCCTGGCAGAAAGTACTGCGGCGGCTTCACTCCTCCAGCGGCAGATTCCACCGGCGCCCCGGGAATGGATACCGGCATTCCGGGGCAGGCCCGGATTCGCGTCCAGCGTCTCGTCGCGAATCAAGATGCGCTGCGCCGGATCGGGAGCAAAGAGTCCAGCATCCGAGACGTCCGCCGAGACGCTGACCGATTCAGTTTGCGAAGCTATGTCCGAGAACTGGATGTTTGCGGTCTCAGCGGCATTTTCGGAAACCACAACCGTTCGCGTGATACCGGCAAAGCCCTGGAATTCCGCAGTGAGCCGGTATTCGCCCGCATCAATTTCGAAGGAGAAGTGACCCTGAAAGTCGGATCGAACTTCGCGCCGGGAGGAGTCAGCCCGCCGCTGAATGCTGATGGTTGCGCCGATCACTACACTGCCCTGAGGGTCCGTCACAATCCCCGACAGTCCCGACGCCGCAAGCGCAAGCGGCGTGCCGAGGACGCAGAGTAGGAGCGGGATTCTGGAAAGCAGTTTCATGACAGATCCAGATTCTATGCAACGTTCTATGCAATTCTCTTACGGCGTTTGGGTTCCCGCCGACAAGTTCTGCAACAACGCTTCCGCCTGCGCCGATCCCGGGGCGCGCAGTTCCGCCGCCTGCCGCATGTATTTCTCCCCGGCAGCCCGGTCGCCGAGTTGCAGAGCTATTTCGCCCGCATGGCGGAACATTTTCGCGTCGCGGATTCCCACCGCCAGCGCAGTCTCAATCTGCTTGCGGGCTTCCCCATCCTGACCGTTTACGTGCAGCGCCCAGGCGTAGGCGTCCAGCGTATACACGTCATGTCGCCAGGCCAATTCCTGACGTGCTATATCAAGCGCTTTCGCCGGTTCGTGAGCATGATCTGCATAGTAGAAGATGAGTTCGCGGTCGGAATTATCTTTTCTCACCGATTCCGCCAGCGACTTGGTTTCGAATTCAGCAAAAGCCTTCTGCGCCTCGGCCGTGCGCCCGGCCAATTCCAGAGCCTCAGCCAGGTCATAGAGATTCTCTGCGTGGGCCCCAGCCTGGTACCGCTGCCGCAGCAAATCAACCGCTTCCGCATAGCGCTTCTGCTCGATGCGTATCTTGGCCAGATTCGCCAGCGCGTAGTGATAACCCGGAAACTTCGCCAGCGCCTGATCCAGAAGATTCTCCGCTTCCTCGGGCCGGCCCGAGATCAATCGCAAATGCGCCATCTGATTCAGTATCCATGCCTTGTCTTCCGCCTCGGTCGGCGGAGTCGCCTGCAGCGCCATGTCCATCAAGTCATAGGCGCCGTCGACATCGCCGAACAACTCGCGCAAATAAGCGGCGCGCGTCAGTCCCGGCAAATTGCCGGGACGGAGATCGAGCATCCACTGCGCCGCGGTTTCTGCATCTTTGTAATTGCCGAGTTCGGCGTTGGCGTCCACCAGAAAGCCATAGACCAGAACGTCGTCGGGCACGCTCTTGTTGACGGCCTTGGCGGCTTCCAGCGCGGATGGAAATTCGTGGCGGCCCAGCAGCAACCACACGTGGATCTTTTCAGCCTCCAGGTTTTCTGGCGCCAGCTCGAGAGATTTCTTAAGCGCGTCTTCCGCCTGAGCGTAGAAGTTGATATCCGAAGTCTCGCGGGCGCGGCGCGAGAGCGCGATCGCTAGTTGGTTGTAGCCGGAGTACGACCCGGGCTTCTTCTCAATCGCTTGCCGGGCCGCCGCCAGCGAGCGCTCGGCAGGAGAAAGATCGGCGGAAGAACGCTCGGCGGAAGAAAGATTGACGGGTGAAAGATTCGCACTCGCCGTCGCGGGATTGTTTTGTGCGGCGATGAGCCCAACCATCATCGTCATCAGAACCAGCAGCACAAGAATTCTTTTCATGGCACTCCTCGAATCAACATTTGCTCTACGCTTCACGACTAAAAACCCATGGCTGCCGCCCGAAAGCAGCAGCCACCTTCGCTTCAGCTACTGAACTGGGCAAATACCACCCGGCTGTCCCGTGCAGCCTTTCTGCCCCGGCCCAACGTGATGACTGTTTCGCCCGCTGTTGGCCGGCATAACGTATGGGAACGTAGTGCCATAACCCTCAGTGTTGGTGTTTACGCCGTCGCCGATCGGAGTGCCAAACTTGACCGGATCGGCAAGAATGCCCGCGACCACCCGCGACGCAATGTCCACTACGTCATCGCTGAGTCGTCGTCCGTTGGGGAATCCGCCCACATCGCCAGCGAGGAAGGCAAGGCGCTTCTGCTTCGCCACTGGGGTTGGCGGAATCCCGGTGTTGAGACGCATCAGGTCGGCAATCGGTCCGCGATCACTCTGTCCGCAGCCCGGACAAATCGGCGCCTGATATTGCACTAGCGGCAACAAATCGGTCCGCGGCGCCTGCGGTACAGGAATCCCCAGGGTGCCGAACACCGTAGCCAGCAGCGGATTCAGGAAGAATGGCGCAAATTGCGCGTCGTTCTTCGGATCGTCCATGCTGAAACGGTCTTTGGATCCGGTGCCGATGATCAGTTCGTTGATCAGCGGATTGCCTTCCCGCTGCACCTGCTGAAAGTCCCCAGTGTTCTGCGCGGCAAGAGGAGAGCGGCGAACCGTTACCCGGCGGCGCGAGGTCGTGCCGTAGGTCCCAATCACCGCCTGCTTATCGCCTGCTCCGTGCAGCTTGCCGTCCACCGTGAGCCAGGTAATAGGGACCTCGAGCACCATGGAGTTCACATTGAACCCGGCGACTGCGTCCGGAGCATAGTTGTGGGTGTCGTCGCCGTCCACTTGCGGAGTCAGCACACCGCCGATTCCCATGCGGAAATGCAGTGAATCGAATGCCGCCCCCAGGTCAATGAAAAACGGATCATCCACCGTGCCCGCAAAAACCCGCGCTCCATTCCCCAAGTCATAAATTCCCTGATTGAACAATGACTGGTAATCCGGCATGGTGTTCGGCCCGACGTTCGATGGGACCGCAAACAACGTCTTTCCTCCGGTCAGGTCTGTGGCCTTTCCATCCTTAATCATGGTCACGGCGTAAGTCTGGCGCAGGCTGAAGCCTTCCGATCCGGGCCCGTCAAGAGCGGTGATAGGAGGAATGCCCGCCAGGTTTCCCACGAATCCGGTAAACAGCCCGGGCACGCGGATTTGCGTATTGAAGCGGAACTGGAAGGTGACGTCTTCTACTCCATCGTGGTTGTTGTCAACCTTCATTTCATACAAAACGTTAGGGTCAAAGGGAAAATAGTTGGGACCGTTTGACGGCTCCAGGAACGGATCAACGTTCAGGATCATGGTGACCCGGTCAGGATGGTCAAAGCTGACGAACGCATACCAATCGGTAATGTCTGCAGTGCGGTCGAGGGCAGTAATCGGTGCCTCGCGGTGGCTGGACGCGAACAGGGTGGAGGGGGCAAGCACTAGCAGCGCCACGGCGAAGGCCACCAAGGGCTTCAGATTTTTCATAATTTTTCCTCGTTTTTTCATGGGGAGCAAAGTCGGTGGACGTCGCCAATGCAATCTACGAAGGGCTTCGTCTACTGCTCCATGTACGCGACGGAAGAGGGATTGGATTGGTCAGTAGTCCGAAACGATCTGAAATCGAGGACCAAAAAGGAGCCAAGTTCGCACGAAGAGGCCGTTCGCCTTGCGGTGAATGCGAGGGGGGCGAACAAGAAAGAGGTGCGTTTCCGCACCTCCTCGTTTGTCCCGTACTCCTAGCGTTTACTGGCCTCTCAGGCAATGACGATCTTCGCCACGAACGCGTCCTTTTTTCCCGTTGTAGGTGCGATCAAATGCCCATCGACCGATCGGAGAGAGCCGTTTGCCGCACTCCATTTGTCCGGGTTCGCTGAGATGAAGTGATGAATCATACAAACGCTGACAAAACCCAGGTGCGAGTACGGTATCCTGATGCAACGGTGAAATACTTGGAAATGGGCGGATGCCGAACGAGAGTTTCGCCGTGCCATCGAGCTAGATCCGAATTCAGCCACTGCGCACAAGAGCTATGCCGAATTCTTAATGCATGGCGCGAGAAGCGCAGAAGCTATCCGCGAAATGGAACGCGCTCGGGATCT
>WNGK01005391.1_pt1 | contig 13568 bp, 12 predicted proteins | sample 5400601 | NCBI WGS metagenome assembly WNGK01 (sample SAMN13153376, study PRJNA577476) | soil metagenome | isolation source: 60 cm soil or saprolite under Garry oak tree replicate 1 | place: USA:California | collected 2016-06-15 | reverse complement strand
CCGCTCTTAAGGGCTATCACTGTATCTTTGTCATGACCGATAAGGTGAGCGAAGAGAAACGCAGTCTACTGCGTGCCTATGGTGCCGAAGTGGTCATTTGTCCCAGCAGCGTCACGCATGATTCACCAGAGCATTATAAAAACGTGGCACACCGCCTGGCTGAAGAGATTCCGGGGGCCTGCTGTCCAGATCAATACTCCAACCCGGCGAACCCGGCCACGCACTATGCCACGACAGGTCCCGAGATCTGGCGCGATACGGCGGGGCGCGTCAGCGCTTTTGTAGCGGGCATCGGCACGGGCGGCACTATCTCAGGAACGGCGCGCTATCTTAAAGCTCAGAACCCACAGGTGAAGATTATCGGAGCCGATCCTCCAGGTTCGGTTTATTCCGGCGATACGCCAAAACCATACAAGATCGAAGGGATCGGTATGGAGCTTTTCCCAGAGAACTACGATCCGACACTGGTAGATGAGGTTATTCGTATCGATGACCGCACCTCGTTCTACTGGGCGCGCAGGCTGGCGCGTGAAGAGGGTATCCTGACGGGTGGCTCAGCAGGTACGGCATTGGCAGCTGCTCTTGTCTATGCACGCCGCCTGACATCCAATGACGTTGTGGTGGTCTTATTGCCCGACACAGGACGCGGTTACCTGAGTAAGCAGTTCAACGATACGTGGATGCGTGAAAACAATATGCTTGTGCAGGCAGAGATGGAGGAGCCGACACTGCGCGATGTGCTGACCTATCGCCGCACCCATACACGTACAATGCCACTCATAGTGAGTGTCAGCCCCACGGACTCGATTGCTGATGCTGTTGAATTGCTACGCCGCTATGGTATCAGCCAGACACCCGTGATGGATGATGGACGGATGGTCGGCAGCCTGACGGAAAATCTGTTGCTGAGGCATCTCGCCAGTGGCGAACCCCTGGCAACGATGGTCGTGCGCGATCTGCAAGGTCCCCCGTTCCCAGATTTGCAGGGCGATGCTCTTGCGCAAGAGGCATATACGCTCTTTAGCTCTGGCAAGTCGGCAGTGGCTGTAATGAATGATGGTACGTTAGAGGGCATTGTCACGAAGAGTGACCTGTTGGAATTCTGGGCGCAATCGAGGAATCAGTAGAAGGTAGATGCCGTGTAAAAAGTCAAGGTGCTCGCCTCAGCAGCACCTTGACTTTTTACACGGCGTTTGCTACACCTCCAATCCTCCCGAAATCGTATATATCGCCTCGCTGAGATGTCCTCCCGACGGAGCATTCGCAATCGAAAAAACCGGAAAGGCGTTGCCGTTCAAGAATGACGTTGAGATATAATCACCCACCTTGTTCCTGCCCCTGGGTAGCCAGGATAAGTTTATTGGTCCAGCAAGCTGGATTTCCTTTGTCCATTGATTGCCACCGTCCGCTGACGCAACAAAGCCTGCATAAAACTGGCAATTATCATTATTACAGGTAGTGGGATGGTAGTAGAAGGCGAGCGCAAGGTGCGCGCTGTTGCCGGATGTGTTCTTGTCGACTCCAAGGCCTGGAACCACGTGATCTATGCCGCTGCCTGGGGGATCAATGGGAATAAGTTGTACAGGCGACCAGTGGATGCCATCCGTCGAGGTTGACATAACCAGATCATCTTCGCTTCCACTCAAGCTTGCATCTGATCTATCATTTTCTGATCTATCTGCGCTTACATCTGATTCGCCACCTGGCTTGCAATTTCTTTCAAACTGGCAATCCACCCACACAAGATAGACTTTGCCTGAGCCATCCATCTCAGCAGTTGGTAGGACGCTGCCGGTGATTTTAGCCACCGTGATAGTTTTGCTCCAGCTCATACCGCCGTTGGTTGAGGTGAAAGCGAGCATACGAGAGGTAGCATAACCGCTAATGGGAACGATAACGGTTCCGTTGGGCTGCACAAGGGGCTGACCTCCTAACCCCAATGCCTTATTGGCTGTGGGTAGCGCTGGTGCCCAGGTATGCCCGCCATCAGTAGATGTACTTATCAGGATGAGGCCTCCCTTGTTGTCGTCGTCCCATTCAGCGTAACAATGACCATAGAATTTGCTGGCGGATGTGCTATCACACGTGATCCAATCCTTATCGTAGAAAGTACTGCCGCCATTCACGACCTTGATGGGCCTGCCCCAGCTTAATCCGCCATCAGTTGAGAGATTGACGATCACGGCAGGACTTGCCAGAGTAATTCCGCTGCCCATGACGGCGAGGGAAGAGATTATCCATGTGGCATGAGCAGCATCGTAGGCGACGGATGGGTCGCTGACTCGCGTATAGGGACCTCCTACAAATTGCGTGGTGCCGGGCAAGAAACCACTCTTCCAGGTGTTTCCCTCGTCTGTAGAAGTTGCCCAGCCAATATTGGAACTGCCCCCATCACTGAAGCGACCGACCTGGAACGCGGTCACGATGGTTGAGCCGTAAGAGAAGGTATCAGGCTCGACCTCTGTTTGATGCTGGCTGGTTTTGTTCGCGTAAAGGTCACTGCTGAGTTGGAGTGGTGCCCTTTCATCATTAGGAATGGGGGGAAGTAATAAGTACGAAGGTTTGTCTTGAAAAGAGAAGGCATGTACAGCTACGATGAGCATCAGCAGCATTGAGGGAGCCAGTATGAGGCCGACAGTAGCCAACCGGGGATGCCTGGAAATGCGAAACATAGAGGAATTCTCCTGGCGTACGAGTTATCTTGCTATTTAGCATATTCTTCTTGAAATGTTTGTTCAGGTTTGTCGAGATAAAAGTATATCATAAGTTCGAGTATTTGCGTCACAAAATATATTGACAAATAGCAAACTATCTGGTACCCTGTCAACAAGGAAAATTACCTCATAAGGAAAGAAGGGTACAGCCATGCAAAATAAACGAAGAAGTATAGCAGGGTTCATTGGGGCTGTGCTGCGAGAGCCAACGTGATGGCGCAGAAGCCTTATGAGGTGTTCGAGCATACGGCAGACATCGGATTAAATGTTTATGGAAGTACGCTGCCGGAACTGTTCATCCATGCAGCCCAGGGCATGGAGAGTTTGATGGTCGCACCTGAACAGGTACAGGTGCGAGTGAGCCGGGAGATTGTGGTAGAGGGGCACGATACAATATCACTGCTGATCGCCTGGCTGAATGAACTGATTTTCCTGTTCGATACCGAATACCTCCTTTTGCACCAATTTCAAATTGACGTCCTCACAGAAACGCAACTGAAAGCACGCGCTTCAGGTGAACCCTATGACGGCCAGCGCCATGACCTGAGCAGCGCGATCAAAGCCGTCACCTGGCATGAAGCAGTCGTGGAACAGACTGATGGCGGGTATAAGGCTCGCATCATCTTCGACATTTAAGCCTTTATCATTCACGCGATAAGAATAGTAGGTACCTGTTCAGCATGCAGTTGCATCTTCTTATAGCCATAAGAAGATAGTAATAACCTGATCTATATCTGTATCGTGTCACGGAACGGATGTAGTTTGCGTATCATCGTGAATGTTGGACGGGTGAGGAGTATACTTTCAGCATGTATCAAAGTAGGAGGATTTATGGGCAAGTCTTTGGAGAAGATCCCATTAGAGCGCGTAGACCCATATCGCTGGCGTATTCCGCAGCGCTACAACGAAGAGATGCGTGTGCCGGGATTGGTCTATGCCGACGATGAACTGATAGGACAGATTCTTGGGGATAATGCGCTGCACCAGGTAGCGAATGTGGCGACATTGCCGGGGATTGTAGGCTCTTCGCTGGCAATGCCGGATATTCACTGGGGTTATGGTTTTCCTGTTGGTGGTGTAGCCGCGACCCACGCCGATTATGGTGTCGTATCTCCCGGTGGCATTGGATTTGACATCAACTGTGGCGTACGACTGCTGGCTACCGACCTGTTGAGGGACCAGGTGCGTGGGAAAGTCGATAAGCTCGCGGATGAACTGTATAATAACCTGCCCTCGGGTGTAGGTGGTGCGGGCATGCGTCAACTTACCATCGGTGAGATGCGCTCGGTGATGGAACATGGTGCTGGGTGGGCTGTCGAGGAAGGCTATGGTTTTCCCAATGACCTGGAGGTGACCGAGGAGCATGGATGCCTGGCAGGTGCTGATTCCGGTAATGTCTCGCATACGGCGGTGCAGCGTGGTTTGAAGCAGTTGGGCAGCCTGGGCTCAGGGAATCATTTCTGCGAAGTGCAGGTTATTGATCACATCTACGATGCAGAGGCTGCCGCTGCTATGGGCATTGGTCAGCTCGGTCAGATTGTTGTGACGATACACTGCGGCTCACGCGGGTTTGGGCATCAGATTGCAGAAGATTATGTGAGGCTGGCGGAGTCCAAGCAACAGGATTACGGTTTTCACCTGGTAGATCGGCAACTGGCCTGTTTGCCGTTGCAATCGAATGCGGGGAAGGCATACTTATCGGCTATGGCCTGTGGTGCGAACTTTGCATGGGCGAACCGGCAGTTGTTGATGCATGGAGTGAGGCAGGCCTTCGCGAGCGTGTTTGGACGCCGCGCACGACCGAAGGATATGCCATTGGTCTACGATGTGTGCCACAACATCGCCAAGATGGAAGAGTACGAAGTGGATGGGGTGTTGCAGCAGGTATGTGTACATCGCAAGGGAGCGACTCGTGCATTTCCGGCACATTATCCAGGCGTGCCGGAAAAGTACCAGGCGGTAGGTCAACCGGTGCTCATTCCAGGTGATATGGGCCGCTATTCGTTCGTGCTGGTGGGAGCGCAAGGTTCGATTGAGCAGACGTTTGGTACATGCTGCCATGGTGCCGGGCGCCGGCAGAGCCGTACGGCTGCCAAAAAGTCGCTTAGCCCAAGGGACCTGCTGGATCAACTGGCAGCCAGGGATGTGACGATTCGTGTGCATAGCAAGAACTTGCTGACAGAGGAGGCTCCGCAGGCATATAAGGATGCGCAGAAGGTGGTGAATGTGGTGCATAATGCGGGGTTGGCGAAGCTGGTGGCAAGGTTGAAGCCGGTGATTGTTGTAAAGGGTTAATGAATCGCGCAAGAGTGCGCTCTATATTAGTTTTGGAGGTATTAAAGATTTATAAAATTTCCCAGGTTTTTGAAGAAAAGGCTTGATTTATAGCTCCTTCTTATGCTACTCTTGTACTGATACACAAGAAATCCCTATAAGTGAATAACTTGTTCAAGAGCAACTTGTCTGAACTCGCATCATCCCTGCGCTTTCTTATTGTTGCACTTCTGAACATCATAATTTATTCCTCGTCCACGGAATAGATTGGCTACATTTCTTAAAGAAATGTACATGTACACGTCCCAGTATGTTCGTCTCAAGGGGGAAAATTTGAGCTGGTATCTTTATGCTTCGATATTCTCCCCATGCCTGTAAGAGGAGGACAACGCATGACCATTCGTATCTTGATAGTAGATGATCACAGTATGATACGCGAAGGCCTACGTATATTCCTGGTGCGAGACCTGGATCTTGAAATTGTAGGTGAAGCGGCGGATGGAAATGAGGCTATTGAGAAGGCCCAACTGTTGCAGCCAAACGTCGTCCTTATGGATCTATCCCTTCCATCGGTAGATGGTCTAACGGCGATCTCGACCATCCTAAGCGATTTACCGGAGACGAAGATACTGGTTCTGACTGGCGTGCTGGAGCTTGATTCTATGGCTTCGGCCATGCGGGCAGGAGCCGTTGGTTACGTGTTAAAAGATATACATCCTGCTGAGCTGCGAACAGCGATCAAGGCAGCGGGGCAGGGCAGATCCAATTGCCTGGTCCGGTCTCAGCGTATGTTTTAGATAGGGTGTGAATAAATAAGAACGCCGGGGATTTCTGATCAGATAGAGGAAGCATGCCCTGTTTTTACCGAGTAAAAACAGGGCCATCAAAGTAAATTATTTCATGGTATACTCATTAAGCGTATATTGCTGCCTGCTTGTACAATTTGCGAGCAGGCTATTTTGTAGTACAACATCCAACCTTCTCACTTTGCTTGCCAAGGCTTTGATCAGTTGTTATACTCCCGTTAGAAACATCGGAAACTGAACAATCTGAGGCAATAAAGGAGATTTCCAGGTGAAAGTATTAGTAACAGGGGCGGCAGGCTTTTTGGGGGGCCATCTTGTCGATATGCTATTGGAACGTGGGGATGAGGTGCGCGCCATGGTGCGGCCGGTGGAAGATTCATCTCGTTTGCGCGCATTGGAAGGCGTCGAGGTCGTCTATGGCGACTTGACGGAACCGGAAACATTAAAGCGCGCGGTACAGGGGGTACAGCGGGTATACAATGTCGCGGCGAAAACTGGTCCATGGGGCTTAGAGGATGTCTATAGGGCCATCAACGTGGGTGGACTAGCCGATTTGATAAGCGCGTCAATGGATGCCGGTGTGCAACGTATTGTGCATACGAGTTCGATAACAGTGTATGGACATCACCTGCATGGTATTATTACCGAGGATCAACCATTGCATGCTGAAGATAACCCGTATAGTCGTACGAAGATAGCGGGCGAAAAGTTGATCGCTAACCTGGTTAAGGATCGGGGAGCTCCGGTCGTGATTGTGCGTCCGGCCTGGATTTACGGGCCGCGTGATGCCGCCAGCTTTGGGCGATTTGTTTCCCTGGTAGAGTCCGGTAAGGGCTTTGTCATTGGCTCCGGCAAAAACATTGTGCCCCTGGTCTATGTGCGTGATGTAGTGCAGGGGATGATAAAGGCCGGAGATGCCGGTAACGAGGTGATAGGGCAGGCGTATACGATTGCAGATGACCGGCGTGTGACACAGGAGGAATATTTACATACGATTGCAGACTTCCTGCAGGTGCCACCTGTCTCACGTCGTTTCCCTTACATTGCCTTGTATGGTGGTGGGCGCGCTGCCGAATTGACCTGGCAGGCATTGGGGCGACGTAAATCTACGCCTCCTCCCGTAACTACCTATGGGGTGACGCTACTCGCCGGTAATCAGGAGTTCTCGATTGAGAAGGCACGGCGTGAACTTGGATATGAGCCGCAGTTTGATGTGATACGCGGTGTGTCAGAAGGTGTGAAGTGGTATCTCGATGTAAAAAAAGGTGTTCACGAGGGTCAGGCTCAGGAAGAGCATGAGGTCGCGCAGACAAAAGGATAAACAGGGCGCTCCGCAAATCTGCCTGGTATCATCTCCGCTATGACACCGCCAGCGGTCTTGTCTCTTTCCCTGTAAGTGGTGGCGGCAATGGCTTGCGTTGGCGAGCCTGGAACCAGTTGAAGAGGTAGGCCAGTGTCAGTAATAAAAGCAGCCCATCACGTATGGCTACTCCCTGGATGAAGCCTGGAATATAGGGCGCCAGTGTAGCGTTCAGTGTGCGTATGTAGAAGTAAGGATAGATGACGGTAGTTAGCAGCGAGATACCGCCCCAGATAAGAATCCAGAACCTGTTGTATGCACCACTGTAGACCAGCAGGGGAATGATCCACATCAGGTATTGTGGGCTGAAAACCTTGCCTGTGACGATAAAAACAAGCAATATAGCGATACATGCCTGGACCACATCCATTTTCCCACGCCACTGGAGCCATAACGTATAGACATAGCCCAGCACCAACAGGAAGTCGAACAGAAGCGATATAGGTCCACCAAGAGAACTGACGAGGTTGACCGAGCCGTAGGTGAATACAACCTTGATAGGAAAGCCAAAATGGGTTCCTATCCAGAGAAGCGTACTGCCAGTAGCTTCAGCCTGTACAGGCCGGTTTGCGAAGTAGCTCAACTGGCTCACTACTGCTCCCTTGAAATCAAAGAGCGCAAAGAAGCCGGTGATCCCTACAATAACGGCAAAGAAGATAAGCGTATTCTTCCAACGCCATCCAGTTATACCTCGCAACAGATGTCCTAGTTCTGCGGGTAGTGATTGTAAAGATAACGATTTTGGTGGAATGGAGAGTCTCTGCGCGTCGTGTTGTTCAGCGATGAAAAGTGCTGGTAGGAGCAAGATGGGATAGATTTTGAGCAGGAAGCCGAAGGCCAGAGCTATGTATGCTAATGTCCAGTGTTTGCGTTCTGCCGCGATAAGGGACAGTAGTGTGAGCGCGGCTGGAACGAGATCAAAGCGCCCCTGGGCAGTTGCCCAGGCACCGATCAGCATAAAGATTGAGAATGCCAGTCCTGCCCCGCGTGGTGCATAGCGCAGCAGCAGCCAGTAAATCAGCACAGTCATCAATGCCATGAGCAAGGCAAACATGAGTTGATAATAGAAAGGCGGTGCGATGAGCGCTAATGAGAAGATCACGACGGTGAGCGGTGGATACTCGAGTGGAAGCAGGTGAAATGGCGGCTGTGCCTGAACTGCTGGAGAAGTATTCAAGAATGCGCATTGAACTGAGGGCAGCAGCTTCTCTCCGCTACCGCCCAACCAGTAAGTGATCGCGTAGCACTGGTAGCGAGCTCCATCCGTATGGAGCCAGAAGAATTGCCAGGAGGCACCAAAAAACATCAGAATGATTACTATAATAATGGGCAAATAGGCGATTACGCCTCTGCGCGCTAATAATGCATTCCAGAAGGTAATAAGGGATCTGTTCTTATTAGTTTTGACTATCTGTTTCCCTGAGACTTCTTCACGTATCATTTTGAATTATGCCAAAGTAGGGTCTGGCACCTGCAAGTTCCGCTACATCTCCTTTGCTGAGAGTTTGACACGATCTTCCGAGCGGTGCTAGAATGCTGAGCAGTAGACCCTCGTGTCGCTTGTGCGTTTAATTCATATCATCGCACACTTTGCAAGACGATTGGTCGGCTTAGCCAGTAACGTTTATATCCGCTAAGTAAAATACTGAATATGCTCCTGGAAGGATACATTCGAATGAGCACTACTACTCATGAAGAGACAAAGGCGCTAAAAGTCGGTGATGTTGCCCCCGATTTCACGCTCAAAACAAATAACCGGGAGGACTGGCATTTGAGCGATTTGCGCGGCAAGAAAAATGTTGTACTCGCCTTCGTACCTTTTGCTTTCAGCAAGGTCTGTTCCGCGCAACTGCCTTCGTACGAAGTGGAATGGGATCGCTTCAAAGACTTCGACACCGAAGTGGTCAGTGTCAGCATGGATAGTACCCATGCCTTAAATGCCTGGGGCAAGTCGATGAACACCTCGTTTCCGTTGCTCTCAGATTTCTACCCTCAGGGCAGCGTGGTTGATCTGTATGGACTGCGCCATGCAGCTGGAATGTCGAATCGTGCAGTGATTGTCATCGACAAAGAAGGCATCATCCGCTTTATCGAGGTGCAGGACAGTCCTGGTAATATGCCGGACAACGAGAATTTGTTCGAGGCGCTGCGTAAACTGTAGCTAAACGTTCTCATTATCAAGCGGGATTGGGCTGAATGCCACGGCGCGGGTAGGTTGAATGATAAGCTCATGGAAGATGATGCCCATGCGTTCGGGAGAATAGGGCATCTCGTGCTCCAGCCACCATTGAATCAAGGCAATGGAAGAGTTGACGAGGTGGTAAGCTGCAATCTCAATTGGGACGGCACTTCCCTCTAAGGGAGTATTCTTGTTCAACACATCTTGAGTAGCGATATCGATGATATATTGTACCAGGGAAGTGCTGCTCCTGCTGCTCAATAAGACGCGGATGATGTTGCTGTTTTCCTGCACATAGTGAAATAATGTGGTGCCGATAGCAACCGCGTCCGCACCTGGAGCCGTGGGTAAAAGATTTTTTAATTCGGCCAGCACTACCTCCGATACATCCTGCAACAAGGCATCCTTGTGGTGATAGTGGCGGAAAAACGTGGCATATCCGATGTCGGCGCGCTCGGTGATATCGCGAATGGTGACCGCGTCGTAGCCCTTTTCCAGCGTCAAAGCTATCAAAGCCTTCGCGAGGAGTTGCTGCGTACGTTTCACTCGCCTGTCTTGCATATCCATACCTATCTCTTCCTCTACCCTAATGTGTTATTTTGTCCATCATACCATGATCTCTGGCTATCAGCCAATATTGCTGCTCCTATATTTCTCACCCCTTGACCCATGGCAAAATATGATATATTATATATCATAATAGATGTGATATTTCATAAGAGCGATCATATCTCATCGGAAAAGGTTATTCTTTAGAACGTAGGCAAAAACACAAATGGAGAGCATGATAGTGCAACATACAGACGAGACAGTGACTTTGAAGCATCAAGAGGCATCACCTGCCCCATGCCCGGTTGATCACAGCGCGTGGTCGTGGCAGAAAACTGCCCGCGATACCGAGCTTGCGGATACACCGGTTGAGCGGGATGAGGTGGGCGTGTGGCATGTACGCGGATTTGAAGCCGTGCGAGACGTTTTGCGTAGTGCAAATACCATCCAGGCTGGCTTCGGCGCGGAAATGATTGTACGTGCGCCACAGATAACGAATCGACCAATCTTGTATCAGGACGGCAAGGAACACCAGTTGCAGCGCAAGCAAACGGCACGCTTTTTTACGCCCAGGGCAGTCAGTGACAACTATCGAGATTTGATGGAGAAGCTCTCGGAGAAACTTGTTCAGAGGCTCAAACGCCAGAAGCAGGTTGATCTGACTCAGCTCAGCCTGGCGCTCTCGGTCAGTGTTGCCGGACAGGTAGTCGGCCTGACTAACAGCTTTCCGAGATTGACTCAGAGACTTTAGGCGTTCTTTGAGAATAACCAATCGGCGCTGGATGGGCGTTTTAGCAAATTGAAACGGGTTCTCCATGTCAGAAGCCGTATCCTTGCTTTTTTCTACCTGGATGTTTTACCGGCTATTCGCGCACGTAAACGCAAGCCGCAGGACGATGTGATTTCGCACCTGCTTGCCAAAAACTACAGTAGCACCGAAATACTTACCGAGTGTGTTACCTTTGGGGCCGCCGGTATGGTCACGACACGCGAATTCATCAGTATTGCTGCCCTGCATCTACTGGAGCGGCCCGAACTGCGCAAACGTTACCTGGAAGCGCCGGAAGAGGAGCGGCAGGCGATATTGCATGAAATATTACGCCTGGAGCCGGTTGTCACGCGTCTCGTGCGCCGTACGACCGCCGATATTGAGGTTGAGAGTAACGGCTCCCGCGTCGTCATTCCCGTTGGAGAAAAGATCGACCTGCACGTCTATGATGCCAACATGGATGAAGAAGTGGTTGGTGAACTGCCTTTAGCGCTTTGTCCTGGACGCGAGCTTAAGGGGGATCACGTACCCGAGATGGTGATGAGCTTTGGAGATGGTACGCATCGCTGCCCTGGCGCATATATCGCCATCCAGGAAACCGACATCTTCTTACAACGTCTCCTGGCTATCGATAGCCTGCGGATAGTGAGCAAACCGAGTATGCGTTGGGATAACCTGACTACTGGTTATGTACTGCGCCATTTTGACGTTGCGGTTGACTGATAACGCCCTTTCAATCAAAGAAACTGAACATCCCTGGCAAGCGTTGAGTGGGGTGGGGAAGCAGACTTGCTTCGCAATCAGTTACTTTCTTGCAGGTGGATCGGTTGCCAATCACTGCTATCGTATTCTGGGTAGATAATCTCCCAGATATGCCCGGGCTCTTCACGGGCTTCCCAGCGCCGCAGAGCATCCAGCAATACTTTGCGTTGCAGGGCATATTGACGCGGTCCGCCAAGACTATTACCTAATTTGAAATGAAACGGTGCAATTGTACGAGGTGGTCCTGCTTGCTGTGATTGCTCAGGCGCGACGGTAATCAATACAGTGGGAATGCCCACCATTTCTATTTCCCGCTGGATAATGGCACTTACTCTATGACAGAGGGGGCAGCCACCGGTAAGCACAACACCATCGGCTTTTGAGCGTAAGATAACCTTTGCCATCTCAGGAGCGGCACGTTCGTACAGGTCGCGGAAGTTCTGCGTGTAGCCCATAAAGCCCAGGTGTTTATCGCTTACCCCACCAATAATGCCCTCCTCAGCCAGTTCACGCAAGCGATCAATGGGAAAAACGACGTTGATATTCTCGTCAGCGTCATAGTGATCGTAGTGTTCATGGGTCACCATTAATTGATCGGCCTGCACGTCTCCTGGAATGAGACGCCAGCTATTATCGCCGTCTACGTTGAACGGCTCCTGGTCACGTAGATGTACACCTGCCGTTGTAACGAGCGCAAATGCACTCTGGTTCAGTTCACGAGAGCGCGGTGTGTAAGGGATACACCGCTTTGACATTGCCATGTTTTTCCTTCCTTTCCTCACCAGGCTTCACACAGTCATTCGCAAGTGCTTGAAATTCGTCCTCGTCCGTCCGCAGATGCTGTCCTTTGTCTGTGAAGCTGTCAGTTTGACTTTCACATCTGGTACTTACCTATACTCTACCACGAGGCGAACCCACAAGTGAACCGCACCTTTCCAAACCCATGAATTGTTCACCATTATCTCTTCTGATCTCCGGGTTATCTCTGCAACTATTTTTCGCTCTCACGAGTGATATATGTACGAAAGATATTTGGTCCCCATCGAAGTATACGGGAGGACTACAATGACTGAGTCAGAAGCACCTGTAGAGGTGAAAACCATCCTCATTGTCGAGGATGATGACGTTGAAATGTTCCTCACACAAGCCATCATGATCAGCGCGCACTTGCCAGAACACGAGATCGAAGCACGCAAGATGATCGGTCTCCACAAAGCTCTCGACCTGCATGAACCCCGCCAGACAATTAAAATGCTCTAACCCTATACCAGGGGATTATTGACGCGTCTTACTCATTTACACACTTACCCATTTACACAAAGGAACAGGAATATGAACATGGATGAGCTCATCATGAGATGGTGTTGATCGAGACACTGAGGCCAATCTCCTTGAGCTCATCAGCTATGATCTGACCATCGGTGACCCAGTTGGTGAATCCCTGCACGACGTTCATGCTGAAAGGGACCAATCCGGGAATGCGATGGCTTTTTATGTGTGTAAGGACAATGTGAGGCGAGAATGGCAACGTGAGCGTGTTATGAGAGACTTGAAGTACTCTCAGGGTGGGAACAGTTATTTGACGAGACATTCGTCAGAATTTTCAAAAAGGTAGAACATCATGCATGCGCGGGTCACGAGCATTGAGTGGCCTCCTGGCGAGAAAGTCGAAGCATGGACGAGGCATCCAAACTCTGTGCGATCAGATTGTGCCGTTTGCTAAGCAGCTACAGGGCTTCAACGGATCCTGGCCATATCTCACCTTGTGGTGACCTCACTCGATGATGTGGCGGTGAACGCTCTGAGCGAGGGCCGACTGGGCTGGGCGACCGGGCATCTGGCGGGGGCAACTTACAAAGGGAGGTGAGCAACTATGACGAGGCAGATCAACAACCTACCGCACGCGCTCGACGAGGGCGAGGAACTGGCTCGGCATTTCGCCGGCAAACAGCCGGTTGTGTTCCTCGACTACGACGGGACCCTGACCCCGATCCGCGACCGCCCGGAGGACGCCGTGATCTCGGACAGTATGCGTGAGGCGGTGCGCAGGCTGGCCGAACGAGTCCTCATGGTCGTGGTCAGCGGCCGCGACCGTACGGTCGTGCAGAAGCTCATGGGCCTCGACAACCTGATCGTGGCTGGCGACCACGGTTTC
>WNGK01008355.1_pt1 | contig 13569 bp, 13 predicted proteins | sample 5400601 | NCBI WGS metagenome assembly WNGK01 (sample SAMN13153376, study PRJNA577476) | soil metagenome | isolation source: 60 cm soil or saprolite under Garry oak tree replicate 1 | place: USA:California | collected 2016-06-15 | reverse complement strand
CGACTCTATCTGACCTTTCGCGAGGCAGTCGAGTGCGTCCGGAGCCTTGACGCCAAACGACAATCCTGGGCGCGCGGCGAACCAGACGTAGAGCGCACACTCGGCGACCCCGAAGTGCGGCTTGCCCCAGGCGCGCATCATGGCAGAGACCTGAGACCTCGGACCGAAGCCGTCGGTTGTCCGGACCGGAAAGGCGGTTGTAATTCGATGGACTGCTATCTTAGAGGGGGTCGCATCCGAGAACTCGACCATCACGGCCGCCTCACCGAGGCGAAGCAAGACTACCGGATTGGGAGACCCTTCGTTCCAGTACCAGCCGTAACGCAAGGCGGGGCAGACCTTTTCGAGGTCGAGCAGCGACTGTCCCGGCCGCACTGGTCCGAGCGAACGCGTCGTTAGCAGCGGTGTCTTGGCCGAACAGCGCGGCGCCGTCTCCGCGTCGGCAAGCGTCACCTGCTGATCGATGTCCGGGACCGAAGGCCAGCGGCTACCGGCAGCGGAGGTGCATGCCACCCCCACTGTCATCGCGGTCGCTATCAACGAGAGGAGGAACCGCATGCTGGCTAGACAGTATGACTTCCACGAGGTGAGGCTGACCCCCAGCGCTCTGCGCGGGTTAGCCTGAAGGGGCCAGAGCCGCCTGGTGCGCAGGGCACCCAACGAACGTGGAGGTCAGCCATGGACGAGTCTAGCAAGATCCTGTATGTGGGGCTCGATGTGCACAAGGACTCGATCGCCGTCGCCTACGCGCCCGAGGACCGCGGCGCCGAGGTGGTGTCGCGGGGAGCGATCGGGACCCGGCAGAGCGACATCGACAAACTGATCCGGAAGCTGCAGTCGAAAGGGACGACGACGCTGGTGTTCGTCTACGAGGCGGGGCCGTGTGGCTACGGGCTGTATCGGTACCTGACCGGGAAGGGCTTCGCCTGCCACGTGGTGGCCCCGTCGCTGATCCCGCGGACGGCGGGCGATCGGGTGAAGACGGATCGACGCGACGCGATGACGCTGGCCCGCTTGATGCGCATCATGCACCTCGGCTTTAGGAAACGGTCTGACGGGGACGACAAAATGCCAGAGGGTCTCGTGCTACGGAACATCGGCCGTGGACCGGCCCTTTACGTCCACGTCGAGGACATTGTTGTGGATCGGGGCGCTGGTCTCTTCGCCTGCTTCGAGCCGCCGAACATCCTGATTCCCGGAGAAGAAGTTCTTGTGCCGGTAAATCTCTGCATCGAAGAGAACGGGAAGAAAGTGCGACGTGAAGGCAGCTTTATAGCTTCGCTAAAGCCGCGCCCGGTAGGTAAGCACGACTATGAGATTGTCATCCATTGCCAAGACTTGAGCGGGCGACGAAGGGACACACGAATGATGATGGGCGCAAGTGGCACTGTACTCGTGTCGCACGAATAGGCCGTACGGAAGACCTCCTGGAGTCCCTGTCCGTCACTGGCCCAGATAGCGCTCGAGGATGCGTGTGAACTCGTCAGGCAGGACCACGCCGCCCATGAGCTCACGGGTCTCCACGAAGTATGGACGAGCGAGCGTGGTGCCGTCGTTGAGCCAGAACGTCAGCCAGTAACGCGGCTCGCCGAACGCATGCGCCTGCGGCCGGCCCACCACGCCACGGAGGATCATATCGACGAGCGCCTCGACGTCTCGTGGCGCGGCGATCCTGACAGACGGGCCCGGCGCCGGCTGGCTCGCCTCACCGCGCCTGATGTCGATAACCCGCACTTTTCCACCGAGGTCATAGAGATGGCCGCCCGCCTTTGCCCGCGGGTTGCGCCATGCCTGGTAGAGGAAGATGCTGCCCTTCCACACGGCGGCGAGCCGGAAGTCGGTCGAGTATCCCCGGACGCTGTAGATGAGGGTGCCGGCAGGCATGAACGCGGCGGCCGCGTCCGTCCCGTACGGGCATCCACGGCGGTCTGCGGCGAACGAACACCCGACGGTGGCGAACTCGACGCCGAGATCGCCGGTGACGAGCGGGCGGCCGGACTCCTCGGCCCAGCGAATGTAGTCGACGTCGTCGAAGGTCACGAAGTCGAGCATGGACTGGGCGTCGGCTCGGGCGGCCAGCGAGACGAGGGCGGCGGCGAGGGCCAGCGCGTGGAGCGCTCTCACGGCTTCTCCCCCGCCCACCCCTCGCGGAGCCGCCACGCCAGGTAGCTCCGAGGCTCGAGACGCACATACTCGGCGAGCTCCCGCTTCGCTCCCGGCCCGTCCCCGCTCTTCTCGAGGGCGAGACCGAGGCCGTAGTGCGCCTGGGCCAGGCGTGAGTCCCGCTCGAGGGCGGCCCGTTGCACACGGACCGCGTCCTCTGTGCGCCCCGCGTAGAGGTAGACGAAGCCGAGATCACTCCTGATCTTGGCATTGTCAGGATCGAGTGCCGACGCACCTTCCAGCTCCGCCACGGCCTCGGGCAGCCGCCCCGTGCTGTTAAGGCCGAGTCCGTTCCGCCCACGCTCCGCGGCCTGAGCGCGCCTGACCGCCTCGGCTCCCGCCTGCGCGACCTCGCCCTCGCGCTGGGAGTCCCCCGTCCGCCTATAGGCGTCGATGAGCAGTGCATAGACGGGAAGGAGCGCCGGATTCCTCTCACGCGCGCGCTCCAGCGGACGGATGGCGTCCTTGACGCGCCCGGCATCGATGAGGGCCGCCCCGAGCCCGTAGAGCGTGAGCGCGTCCTCCTGAACGGCCACGGCGCGCTCATACGTCTCGATGGCACGCGCCTTGTCGCCCTTCTGCTGCCATGCGAGCGCCTTCCCCTGCAGCACGTCGAGTCGACGCTCTGGATCCCGAACGCTTTCAAAAGCCTCGAGGGCGACCTCGGTCTTGCCTTCCTGGAGGAGGGCGAACCCGAGGAGGGTCCGGCCACGCGCGGAGGCCGTCTGGCTGACATTGCGCTCCAGCTCGAGCTTGATCTCCGGCACCGCCGCCTTGTCGGTCAGCGAGCGCCAGAAGGCCGGCAGGCCGTTGGCGGGGCGCACCCGCCGGTACTCGTCACGCGCGATGACCGCGTCCCACCGAGATGACCGCCTGAGATAGACCAGCGCGAAATCGTCCCAGTAGACGAGCGCCCATGCCGGAGAGGTCAGCCCCCGGTCGGCATGAGGGCTCAGATTCTCCGTCCCCTCGCCCGAATAGATCGGGTAGTCCATCACCGCCGCGTCGAAGCCGTAGGCCGACTGCAGCCGCGCGAGGTGCTCGGGATAGGCGCGGGCGAAATGAATCTCCTCGCGGAGACTCCCCGGCACATAGCCGCGACCGTCGATAATGGCGGCGCGCTTTGGGAAATCCCGCCACGTGATATAGCCGCCGAAGTGGAACGCGTTGAAGAGGCGCCCCGTCATGCCGAGCCGGTCGAGATAGCGGAGCGCGCCCTCAGGAACGAATCGCGCGTCGGCTCCCAGCCCGACGCTCTTGCGTGAATCCGCGAGGGGCGGCACCTGGCCCAGCGCGAGGACCACCGATACGGCACTGCCCGCGAGCACGGCCACTCCCGCGACCATCACCGGGCGCCCACGATCTCGGCTCCACGCCAGGGCGATAGCGGCGAGGTTCCGGGCGAGCACGGGCGCGCCGACGATGGCGAAGACGAAGATGAAGCGGACGGCCGAGAGGCCGAGATAGGCGAAGGGCAGCACGGTCAGGACCGAGATCAACGACATCCGACGGCGGAGGACGACGAAGCTCAGGAGGAGCAGCACGGCCAGCACGTAGGGGCCCGGATAGAGGCCGAAGGGAGGACGCTGGAGCTCGTTGACCTCCTGGGTGAACCAGGGGGAGGCGGCGAGCTGAAACGGCAGGGTCAGGATCTCGACCCCGCGCGGGTTGATCAGCGAGGCGAGGACGTCCGCGACCAGCACCCCCGCCACGACTTTGAGCTGCCGCGCGGTCGGAGCCCAGGAATCCTCCACCGCTCGCCCGCGTCGCAGCAGATGGAGGAGACCTCCTCCGGCGAGCGCGGCGCCAAAGGGCACCACGGTCACGATGACGCTCGGGTGCATATTCGCCCAGAGCACGTGGACGGCGGGCAGGGCGAAGATCAGGCGGCGGCCTTCGAGGAGATAGGCGTTCAACGCGTAGATAGTGAAAGCGAGAAAGACCATCAGGGCAATGTCCGGGCGCTCGATGAATCGGTGGCGAATCATGGGCAGGGAGCCCAGGAGCACGGCGGCCGCGACCACGGCGCGCAGGGCGCGGTCCGAGACAGGTTCGCGGGGGAGCGTCGCATCCTTGAAGAGCACCCAGAAGGTGAGAGCGATCGTGGCGGCCTTGAGCAGCACCACACCGCCGAGGCCCGCCGCGCGGAATACGAGGTAGAGCACGATGTCGAAGAGCCACTCGGTGTTGTGGTACGGGAGGGCGCCGCTGGGAAAGACGAGGACTTCTCGGACGGGCAGGCCCCGGGTCTCGACCATGAGGCGGCCGAGAGCCAGATGCGTCCAGGTGTCGGGATCTTCGACCCTGGTGACGGCGAGCAGAAACGCCGCCGCCGCCACCAGGGCCCCGAGCATCAACGGCCCGCGCCACTGGGGGCCGCGAGGCAGGGGGCCCGGACGCAGGGTCACGCGCGGGGGCTACAGCCGCTCGATAATGGTGCCTATCCCCTGTCCGAAGCCGATGCACATCGTCTGAAGTCCATAGCGCTTCTTGGATCGCTCGAGCTCGTGGAGAAGCGTGTTCATGAGCCTGGCCCCCGAGCAGCCGAGCGGGTGACCCAGCGCGATGGCGCCCCCATTGACGTTGACACGCTCCATGTCGGGGTGGAGCTCCCGCTCCCACGCCAGCACCACGGACGCGAAGGCCTCGTTGATCTCGAACAGGTCGATCTGATCGATCTTGAGGCCGGCCTTCTTGAGCACCCGCTGGGTCGCGGGGATCGGTCCCGTCAGCATGATGGTCGGGTCCACCCCGGCGAGCGAGGTGGCCACGATGCGGGCGCGGGGCGTGAGCCCGAGCGCCTTGGCGCGCGCCTCCGACATGATGAGGAGCGCTGCGGCACCGTCGGAGATCTGCGACGAATTGCCCGCGGTGACCACACCGTCGGGCTTGAAGGACGGGGCGAGAGAGGCCAGCTTGTCCCAGTTGACGGGCACCCGCACGCCTTCGTCCACGTCGAACACGGTGCCGTCGGGCAGCGTGATCGGGGCGATCTCCCGCTTGAAGCGCCCTTCGGCGATGGCTCGCCCTGCCTTCTCATGGCTCTGGCCGGAAAACTTGTCCAGCTCCTCGCGCTTGAGCCCCCACTTCTCCGCGAGCATCTCGGCCGAGATACCCTGGGGCACGATGTTGTAGAGAGCCTGAAGGCGCGGAGACAGTGCGCCTTCGCCGGGCCCCGTGGCATTGGAGCCCATGGGCACGCGGCTCATGTTCTCGACGCCGCCCGCGATCACGCAGTCGTACTGGCCCGACATCACGCCCATGGCGGCGAAATTGGCGGCCTGCTGGCCGGAGCCGCACATGCGGTCGAGGGTCGTCCCGCAGACGTCGAGGGGGAAGCCCGCGATGAGGGCGGCGTTCCGCGCGATGTTGAGCCCCTGCTCACCCAACTGGTCGACGCAACCGATCACCACGTCCTCGACTTCGGCGGGGTCGATCTTGGTCCGCTCGACGAGCGCCCTCAGCGTATCGGCGAGGAGGTCATCCGGGCGGACGGTGGAGAGCTTGCCGTTTCGCTTGCCGACGGCGGTGCGCGCCGCCCCCACGATCACTGCATTGTTCATGGTTGTCTCCTTGTGGAAGTGTTCCGCCTGATCAGGCCCGACGGCGCTTGACCTGGTCGCCGAGCTTACAGAAGGCGCAGATCTCTCCGGTGGTGACCTGCCCACACACCGCGCATTCGTTGAGCACGGTGGGCTCGGCGTGCTCGAAGACACCGCGGGCCTTCTCGAGAAAGCCGAAGAGGAAGTTGTGCTTGGCTCCGGGCGAGGCCTCCTCGAGCCGGTCGAGGATCTGTTTGTGGGTGATGGACGTGGCGCCCTTGGCGAAGGGGCACTCCTCTACGATGTAGTCGATGCCGCGCAGGAAAGCGTAGGCCGCCGTCTCCCGCTCGGAGAGGCGATAGAGCGGCTTCACCCGGCGGGCGAGCTTGGGATGCGTGGAGGCGAGGGCGGGCGACTGGCGCGAGAGCGGATCCATCTGCCAGTGGAGCACATTGCCGAACAGCACCGCCGCCTCGTCGTCCAGGTTGTGCCCGGTGGCGATGACCGGGTAGCCGTGGTCCACCGCCGCGCGGTTCATCAGATAGCGCTTGCTCAGTCCGCAGGCCGAGCAGGTAGGGCGCCGCGTCGCCTTCTGGACCTCGGGAATGCCCGCGCCCACGCGCTCCAGTACCGACTCGACGATGAGCTTCTGCCCGCGCGAGGCGGCAAAGGCTTCGCACTTGGCCTTCGACTCGACGGAATAGTCGAAGATGCCGAGATCGAGGTAGAGCCCCGCCGTCCGGTAGCCCGTCTCGATCAAGACGTCCCACAGGGCAAGTGAGTCCTTGCCTCCGGACACCGCCACCAGCACGGACTCCTCCGGCGTGAACATCTTGTGCTTGCGGATGGCCTCCGCCACCTGCTTGCGAAAGAACTCCTGGAAATCGGGTGAGCAGAAGGCGGCGTTGTGGCGCGGCAGCTCGATGACCGCGCCGGCTCCGCACTTGCGGCACTTCATCTCCGGTCGCTCCCCCCCGACATCACCGGTCGAACCTCGAGCTCGTCGCCCTCGCCCACCACCTCGTCGGCGGTGAGGAGATCGCTGCCGCGGATCACGAGCACGGTGCCGGGGAGGATGTCGAGCTCCTTCAGGACGTCCTTCACCCGCTTGCGTCCGGGCAGCTCGACCTCCCGGCTGGGATTGCGGAGCCTGATCTTCACGCTCTGGGAAATCCCGGCGCGGACTTGACGCCACGCAGCTGCTCGAGGTGAATGCCGTCGTGCCAGGCCTGGAGCGTCCACCACTGGGCGAGATCGAGCGTGCCAAGCCGGGGGTGCGGAAAGGTCAATGGACGCGGGTCCACGCCACCCAGCCGCTCGATGCTTTGCCGGCTCCGCTCCCGGGATGCCTTCATCTCCGCTATCCGCTCGGCAAAAGGCTTGCCGCGCTCCGGCCACACGGCCTGGGGGGCTTCCGCTCGACCGCCCGCCGGCGTGGCGATCGGTGCGAAGGCCTTGAGATCGGCGGGAAAGGGCTTCACCGTTTCTCCCGCATCCCTCAGCACCTTGGAGGTGATCTTGCCCGTGCCGATTTCGGCGAGGGTGAGGTGATGGACGATTTCCCCCACGGACCAGTCCTGGTCGCTCGTGCGCCAATCGGCCTGCGCCTGACTCAGCCCCTCGACCTCCTTGAGCAACCGGGCACGCACCGACTGGAGATCGTTCCAGAGCGCTTCGACGGGAGCGGGCAGCGGCATCGGTGCGTTCCTCCGTGCGGGATGCGTAACGGCTTCGATTATAGCCCACCGAGCGAGGACATGATACAAGGTGAGGTGTCCATGGCCGATTCCGAACGCCCGCATCCGCTCTCGCGCGAGCCGTGGCGAACGCGCTCGACCCGCCCCGTCTACGACAATCGCTGGATCCGCGTGCGCGAAGACGTGGCCCTCATGCCCGACGGCCGCTCCACCATCTACGGCGTCGTGGAGTGCTCGGAGTGCGTCGGCGTCCTGCCCTTCGTGGATGCGGACACCGTGCTTCTCGTCGGCCAGTACCGCTACGTCGCCCAGGGCTTTTACTGGGAAATGCCCACAGGCGGCATGCATTCCGGCGAGAGTCCAGAGGAGGCCGCCCAGCGCGAGCTCGCCGAGGAGGCGGGGCGCGAGGCGGGCTCGCTCGTCAAGATCTGCGATTTCCACACGTCCAAGAGCATCCTGCGCGAGACCGCCCACCTCTACCTGGCGTACCATTTGCGGCCGGGCTCCCGCCCGCCCGACCCCACCGAGTTCATCGAGCGGCGCGAGTTTCCCTTCGCGGAAGTCCTCCGCATGGTGGTGAGCGGCGAGATCAAGGACGGGATGACCGTGATCGCCGTCCTCCATGCTGCGCGTCTCCGCGCGACCTGAACCTCCCCTTCGCCCCGTCTCAGCCCTTGAGCGCGCCCAGAGTGAGGCCGCGCACGATGTGCTTCTGCACGAAGAGCGCGAGGAGGAGCACGGGAAGGGTGATGACGGTGGCCGCCGCGGTGAGCCCGCCCCAGTTGATCTCCTCGTAGGAGAGAAAGCTGTAGACGGCGATGGGCAGTGTCCGTGTCTTGAAGCCGGCGATGATGAGCGAGAAGAGGAAATTGTTCCAGGAAAAGATGAAGGCGAGGATGCCCGTGGCCACGATGCCCGGCTTGGCGAGAGGGATGGCGATACGCAGGAATGCGGCCCAGTGCGTGCATCCGTCGATGCGTGCGGACTCGAGGAGGTCGCCGGGGACGTCCTCGAAGAAGCCGATCATGACCCAGAGCACGAGGGGCAGCGCCACGATCAGGTGGGTCAGGATCAGCGCCGAATAGGTGTCGATCATCTTCGCCTTGGTGAACAGGATGAACCACGGGATCAGGTAGCCGATCCCCGGCGCCATTCGCGCGGTGAGGATGCCGAGCGCGATGCCCGTCCGCTTGAACCTCGCGATGGCGTAGGCGCCCGGCAGCCCGAGAAGCAGCGCGAGCCCCGTCGAGCCCAACGCCACCACGAGGCTGTTCACCGTGAAGGTGAAGAACGGGTTCTTGTGGAATACCTCGCGGTAGTTCGCCAGGGTGGGCATGAACACCCACACCGGCGGGTAGGCGGTGTTCTGGACCTGGGACTTGAGGGAGGACATGAACATCCACCCGAGCGGAAAGAGAAAGGGAATCAGGAGAGCCGCGAGGAGGACGTAGGTCCAGGGGTTGACCCGGTCGCGCCGTCCCTTCGAGACGCTGATCATGTCACCACGCGCCCCGTCTCACCTTGATGAGGAGGAGACTCACCCCGAGCACCAGGGCGAAGAGGATGACGAGAAGCGAGCTCGCGTAGCCGATGTGGAAGTAGAAGAGGCCGACCTGGAAGGTATAGACGTTGAGCGTCTCGGAGGCGAAGCCGGGCCCGCCCTGCGTCATCACGTAGATGATGTCGAAAGTCTTGAGGCAGTCGATGGCGCGGAAGAGCAGCGCGACGATGATGGTGGGACGCAGAAGCGGCAGCGTGATCCGCCAGAACATCTGGGCCGAGGAGGCGCCGTCGATCAGCGCGGACTCGTAGGGTTCGAGGGGCAGGGTGGCGAGCCCGGCCAGCGTGATGAGGGTGATGAGCGGGGTCCACTCCCACGTGTCCACCACGGCGAGGGCGGGCACCACGATGGCGGCATTGCTGACCCACTTGTAGGGCCCAAACCCGCCCAGCCCGACGAGGTAGTTCATCACGCCGAGCGTCGGGTTGTACATCATCATCCACACCAGCGCGATGGCCACCGGCGTCGCCACCATGGGCAGGAGGAAGATCGAGCGCACGAGGCCCTTGCCACGGAAGGGCCGGTTCAGCACGAGGGCCAGCGCGACGCCGAGGAAGAGTTGGAGCGCGGTGGCGAAGCCGGTGAAGTAGACGGTCAGCCACAGCGCGTTCCGGAAGCGATCGTCCTCGACGAAGGCCCGTCGGAAGTTTCCGAGGCCGACGAACTCCGGGCTGGTGAGACTCGATGCGTACCACGAGTGCACGCTCATGTAGAGCGTGTAGGCGACGGGGAACGCCATCAGGAGGGCGACGGCGACAACCGAGGGACCGGTGAAGACCGGCACCGGGTGGCGCTCAACGAACCGCGACCACCCGGTGCCGACGTGCCGCAACCGCAGCTACTTCTTCTCCGTCTCGGCCATGATGCGCTTGACGTCCGCGGCCGCTTTGTTGTCCGCCGCTTTCACGTCGCCGCCCTGGATCGACACCACGATGGCCGCGCCAATAGCGTCACGGCACTCGGCGACCGCGACTACCGGCGGGTTCCACAGCGGCGTCCCCATCTTGGAGCCGACGGTCAGCGACTCACGGAGATCGGCAGGGACCTTGGCCTGCCCCTTGGGATCCTTCCAGACGGATTCACGCGCGCCCAGCACCCCCTTCTCGCTCTGCACCGCGAGCACTTGCTCTTTGGCGGTGGCCCACTGCATGAAGAGCCAGGCCGCTTTCTGATTCTGGCTGGTCTTGGGCATGGCCAGGCCCCAGACGGCAACGGTCGAGCCGTATTGCCCTCTGGGACCGCGCGGAAAGAGCGCATAGCCGACCTTACCCACCACCTTCGACTTCTGCGCGTCCTCGATGACGGGGAAGAGCGAGTTCGCGTCCGTGTACATGGCGGCTTTGCCCTGCGAGAAGATCGACGAGGCCTCGTACCAGTGGTTGTTCTCGGAACCCGGAGGGCCGTAGAGACGGAGCAGGCGGCCGTAGAGCTCGAGCGCCTTCAGGCCGTCCTCGTTGTTGAACATCGGCTCGCGGTTGGGGGCGAGCCACGTGCTGCCCATCGCGTGTAGGTAGGCCGCGAACGTGGACGTGGCGGCCGCCCGCTTGCCGCGGGCCACGATGCCGTAGCCGGGCTGACCGTCGTCGGTCATGGCCTTGCCGTTGAGGGCCTTGGCCGCCGCCTCGAGCTCATCGAGGGTGGTCGGCACCTTGACGTTGTACTTCTGGAAGACGTCCTTGCGGTACATGAGAGAGCCGTTCTCGACCTGGATTGGGAGCCCCACGGTCTTGCCCTCGATGATCATGGCCTCGCGCGACTTCTCGAGAAAATCGCTCCAATTGTAGTCCGGAGCGGTCAGCGCGGGATTCTTCAGGAACTCGTCGACCGGCTGGAGCCAGCCCGCCCGCATGTACTTGAGACCTTCCTGGGCCGGCATGCTCATGAATACGTCGATCGAGCTGGCGGCGGAGGCCAGCTCGACGAGCACCTTGGCGCGAAACTGGTCCTCGGGATAGACCTCGGCCACGAGCTTGACGCCCGTGAGCGTCTCGAACTCTTTGAGATGAGGCTCGATGGCACCCTGCCACGGATGCTTGTTGAGCAGGACCCTCAGCTGGGTCCCCTTCGCCTGCTGCCAGTTGAACTGCTGCTGAGCGAGCGCCGGCGACGCCAGCGCCAGGCTCAGCGCCATCGCCAGAACCCACATCCTTCGTGTCACACTCATGAGCTGCCCTCCCTCTCTCGTCTCGGCAACACTGCCGGAGTTGATCACGGGTGAACCAACGTCCCGACTGTCGCGGGCAGTGTATATCAATTCGCGGAAGCCGTGGCGCCCGGCCTCGGCGCTCAGCCCTCGAGCTGGGAGATCATCGCGTTGGCCCGGCGGACCCGGCGGCTCAGCTCGCGCCCCAGGTTGGTCAAGATCTTGATCGCGATGTCGGGGTGACCCTTTCCCAGCGCATGAAACGCGTCCTCCGAGAGCATATAGCACACCACCTCCTCATCGGCGGTGACGGTGGCCGAGCGGGGCTGCTGGTCGAGCAGCGCGAGCTCGCCAAAGACGGTGCCCGCGGAGAAGGACGCGAGCCTGTGCTGCCGGCCCTGGCCGGGCAAGTCCACCCTGACGCTGGCCGTACCGCGCGTCATCAGGAAGAGATCGCGTTCGGCGCTGCCCTCGTTGATCACTATCTCGCCGCCGCGAAAGCTGCGACGCACGAGGAGCGCGCGCACGACGGCGCACTCGGCCTCGCTCAGGCTCTCGAGAACGCTCAGCCGGTCCACGGCGATTTCGCCGGTGAGCGCGTCCCCTGCCCCGTGGGCTAGAAGCAGCCGGTCCTCGGCCCATTCGAGCGCGGAGTCGGTATCGGCGAAGAGCGCCTCGTCGCCCAGCGCGCCAGCCACGCCCAGATCGCGCAGGGTGCTGGATACGAGATAGTTGTCGTGCGGGTGACTCAGGAGCAGGCTCCCCCCCAGTCGCTTGAGCCGCTCATTGATCTGGAGAAAGATACGCGCGCCGGTGCTGTCGAGATCATTCACGCGCTTGAGGTCGAGGATGACATAGCCCGCGCCCGCCTTCGCAGCCGCCTCCACGAGGCCCGCCAGGCCCTCGGCCGTGCCGAAGAAGATCGCGCCTTCCAGCTCGAAGACGGCGATGCGGCGCCCGTGCGCCGCGAGCAGCTCCATCAGCTTCGGATCCCGCGCTCATGCGCACAAGGAAGAACAACACCGCCAGCAGCACACCCATGGCCACGCCCACCAGCGGATCGAAGACAAGGATGCTGGCGGCGACCAGGAAGACGACAAGAAGGTCCAGGCCCATCACGCGCCAGTGGGCGCGCTCCCCCGCGAGCACTCGCGCGAGGTGCTGGAGGCTCCACGGATCGAAGAGTTGAATGCCGACGACCACGAGCATGCCGGCAAGCACCACGCGGGGCAGCACGGCGATGGCGGGGCCGAGGCAGAGTATCGTCAGCAGCACGACCGTCGCCGCGATCCCGATGGCCAGCCGTGACCGTCCCCCCGCGCGATAGTTCGTGACGCTTGCGCCCAGGTTCACTCCGCTGGGGATGGCCCCGAAGCAGGCGGCCGCCATATTGCCCACGCCGAGGCGGGCCAGCTCCCGGCTGCCGCTGGAGCGCTCGCCCGTCACTCCGTCCAGCACCCTGACGCAAAGCAGGACATCGAGCGACGAGACGATGGCCAGGCCGAAGGCGCCCACCCCGAGCGTCAGCAAGGCCGGCCAGATCTCCCGCTCCGTCAGAATCATGCCGAAGCCCGCAACGTATCTCGGCCACGGCCACGTCTCGGGCAATGGTCCGACGAGAGGCCCGAGGAGATCGCGTGCGCTGAGGGCCCGTAGCGCGTAGTAGGCGGCGCTCCCTGCGAGCAGTCCCTGGATCACCGGCGGCACCCGCTTGGTCAGCCGTGGACCGCACCACATGACCAGGGCCGTGAAGAGTCCCACCGCCAGCGTCAACGGCCGCACGGCGGCCAGATTGGATGGAAGCTCACGGACCGGCACGTGCCGCCGGAATCCGAGCAGGGCGTCGAGCTGGGCCAGGATGATCAGGATCGCGACGGCGTTCTGGAAGCCCGCCATGACCGGCGAGGGAATGTAGCGGATGAGGCTCCCGAGGCGCAGGACGCCGATCAGCGACTGGAAGAGCCCGGCGGCGAGGACGACGAGGAATACCAGGGTCAGCGTGCGGTGGACGTCACCGCGGGCAGCGACAGCGGCCGGCCCGCGGGCCACGCCCTCGAGCACCACGGCGGCCATCACCAGCGTCACGACGCTCCTCGGCGTGTACATAAGCACGGGCGAGCCCCGCAGCAGGACGCCCGTGAGGAGCACGACGAGCGCGCTGAGGAGTCCCGCGACGATGCCGTAGGACACGTACCCCTCGCCGAGTGGCTGGAGCGCGAGAATCCCGTACCCCAAGCTCAGCGGAATGGTCAGGATGCCGGCGCTGACTCCGCCCGCGATGTCACCCCGGAGACCAGACCGCCCAAGCATGATGCCGTGCCCTCACTCTCGTTCCCGGCGAGATACTGGCCAAGGCAGACACCGAAGCACCGAACTTTCCGGCCGCGGCCGCCGAGCGATGGTACCCCAAAGTCTCGGGCGGCAGGGGTTGCGTCGAGGCGCGCCGGGCCAGGATGCTACAGC
>WNGK01010578.1_pt1 | contig 13570 bp, 13 predicted proteins | sample 5400601 | NCBI WGS metagenome assembly WNGK01 (sample SAMN13153376, study PRJNA577476) | soil metagenome | isolation source: 60 cm soil or saprolite under Garry oak tree replicate 1 | place: USA:California | collected 2016-06-15 | reverse complement strand
CGTCGTGACGCGCAGTCGGGACGAACGCCCTGACGGCACCGCGGTGCACAACCGAAGCGAAATCGATCGCGGCGTAGACCAGAAAGCTCGCGAACAGCAGCGTACCGCGAGTGTCACCGTTGGCGAGCAGGTGTACGGCAGCCCAGATCGCCAGCCCGAGCAGCATCGGATGCCTGACAACCTGGCGGACGTGGGTGCGCATATTGGCCGCCGCGAAGAGGACGAGCGACAGCGTTATGGCATAGGGCGCGATTGCGATCGCGGTCTGTGACGGCGCGAACAATCGTGGACCTGGAGTCGCGCTCGCGTATCCGGCGATGATCAGCGCTAGTCCCGCGAAGGAAATCAGCGTGAAGCTCCCTTTGTAGCGCCCCTCGCCCCAGCGCTGCACGAGCGCCGCTCGGCCGTCGGTAAACGCCGGCACCAGATGAACACCGAGGAAGAGGACCAGGCCTGCGATCAATAGGGACATCGGCGCTCCGGTGAAGGAACTTGCGAGGACGAATATACTCTAGGAGCGGGCGACGCCCTCGGCTCGTCACACCGGTTCGAAGGCCCTTTTTCGGAGGCTGTCAGGATCGCGCGCGGGCGGCGACTAAGTCGCACGAAGCGCTATCCCACAGCGACCTCACAGGAGATCGACCATGTTTCACTTCCCATACCGCACTCTCGCCGCGCTGGCCGTCGCGGCGGGCATGCTCCCGTCGCTCGACGCCGCGGCCGCGTCACCTCTGCCTGCACCCGCGCAGGATGTTCCTGCGGCTTCGGTCAAGGGACCGCAGACCGCCGTTTTCGCGGGCGGTTGCTTCTGGGGCGTCGAGGCGGTGTACCGCCACGTCAAGGGCGTGACCAAGGCCGTGTCGGGCTACGCCGGCGGCAACGCCAAGACGGCGGACTACGAGATGGTCAGCACCGGCATGACCGGGCACGCGGAATCGGTCGAGGTGACCTACGATCCGGCGCAGGTGTCCTATGGCGAGCTGCTGCGGGTGTTCTTTTCGGTCGCGCATGACCCGACGCAACTGAACCGCCAGGGTCCGGATTACGGCTCGCAATATCGCTCGGCGATCTTTTTCACGAACGACGACCAGAAGCGCGTGGCGCAGGCGTACATCCAGCAACTCGGTCAGGCCAAGGTTTATGCGGACCCGATCGTCACGCAAGTCGGTCCCCTCACGGCGTTCTATCCCGCCGAGGCTTATCACCAGAATTACCTGGCGCTCCATCGGACGCAGCCCTACATCGTCGCGCACGATCTTCCGAAGCTCGCGCAGCTCAAGCAGCAATTCCCCGAGCGGTACGTCGCGATGCAGTAAGCCGCTCGCTCTCGCCATAGCCGGCCTCTCCCGCGAACGAGGCCGGCGCAGTACACTCCTCTCTTGCGCCCCAGAAATGAAATCAGGGGCCAGGCTCGACTTTCCGGAGTCGGCTCCTTCGATGTGAGCCGTTTCCTGAAGAGTCGGATCGGATGATGGAGGAACGCATGCGACTGAGCACCCAGCAGGTCGAGCGCTTCGACCGCGACGGCTACCTGTTCTTCCCGAGCCTTTTCACACCCGACGAGATCCGGAGGTTGACCGACGAGGTGCCGCGGCTTTTCGCGCAGCACCGCCCGGAGAACGTGCGCGAGAAGGGTCGCGATGCCGTGCGCACCAACTTCGCCGCGCACCTGTATAGCTTGCCGTTCGCCCGGCTCGCTCGCCATCCGCGCATGGTCGAGCCGGTGATGCAGATCTTCGGCGAGTCCGTTTACATGCACCAGTTCAAGATCAACGGCAAGATGGCCTTCGACGGCGACCTCTGGCAATGGCACCAGGATTACGGCACGTGGCAGCGCGACGACGACATGCCCGAGCCGCGCGCCATGAACGTCGCGATCTTCTTAGACGAGGTCAATGAGTTCAACGCGCCGCTGATGTTCATCCCGGGCAGCCATACGCTTGGCGTGATCGGCGCGGCGCACGATCTCTCGACCACCAGCTACCCATTGTGGACGATCGACAACGACACCATCGCCCGGCTGGTCGGGCGCGGCGGCATCGTCGCCCCGAAAGGCCCGCCCGGATCGATGATCCTGTTCCACTCTTGCCTCGTGCATGCGTCGACAGCGAATCTCTCGCCATGGAACCGGGTGAGCGTGTACCTGAGCCTGTGCGCGGTTTCCAATCACATCCGCCGCTTCAAGCGGCCGGAGTACATCGCCCACCGCGACTTCGCGCCGATCGAATGTCTGCCCGACGACTGCTTGCTCAGCGAGTACGACGTGCCTCTGCCGTGGCGCGACGGCACGCCGGCCAGCGCGCTCGAGAGCCCGGTTACGGCCTGATTTAATGAGTTTGCACGCCAAGCTTTCTGAACGCGCCGCTCAAGGCAGGCCGCTCATCGTCGGCGTGATCGGGGCGGGCAAGTTCGGGGCGATGTATCTCGCGCAGGTGCCGAAGACGCCGGGCGTGCACGTCGTCGGAATCGCGGACCTTGCGCCGGCGAATGCCCGGGCCAACCTCGCGCGCGTCGGGTGGATCCCCGAGCGCTACGGCGCTGCATCGCTCGATGCGGCGCTGGCGCACGGAACCACGCACGTCTCCGACGACTGGGAAGCGCTCGTCGCGCATCCGCGGATCGATGTCATCGTCGAATGTACAGGACACCCGCTCGCCGCGGTGCAGCATTGCCTCGCCGCATTTCACCACGGCAAGCACGTGGTCAACGTCACGGTCGAAGCCGACGCGCTCTGCGGACCACTGCTCGCGCGTCGCGCCGCGGAGGCGGGCGTCGTTTACAGCCTCGCCTTCGGCGATCAGCCGGCGCTCATCTGCGATCTCGTCGACTGGGCGCGGGCCGCCGGCTTCGGCGTCGTCGCGGCGGGGCGCGGACACAAGTGGCTGCCTCATTTCGCGCAATCCACGCCGGAGACCGTCTGGGGCTATTACGGGCTGACACCGGAGCAGGCGAAGATCGGTGGGCTCAATCCCAAGATGTTTAACTCGTTCCTCGACGGTTCCAAGCCCGCGATCGAGAGCACGGCGGTGTGCAACGCCACCGGGCTCGTCGCGCCGCCCGACGGCTTGAGCTATCCGCCGGCGTCGATCGACGATATTCCGATGGTCTGCCGGCCGATCGCCGAAGGGGGCGTCCTCCACGCGAAGGGGCAGGTGGAAGTGATCTCCTCGCTCGAGCGCAACGGTCGGGCGATTCCCTACGACATCCGCTTTGGCGTATTCGTGGTGTTCGAAGGGGACACTGAATACATCCGCAACTGCTTCCGCGAATACATGGTGCGTACCGACCCGACCGGTCGCTATGCCTGCCTGTACAAGCGCTGGCATCTGATCGGACTGGAGGTGGGTATTTCGGTCGCTTCGGTGGGATTGCGCGGCGAGTCGACCGGTGCGGCAGTGTGCTTCAACGCCGACGTCGTTGCCACCGCCAAGCGCGATCTCAAGGCCGGCGAAACGCTCGACGGCGAAGGCGGCTATACGGTGTGGGGGAAGCTACTGCCCGCGCAGACGTCGCTCGAGCTCGGCGGACTGCCGCTCGGCCTGGCGCACGGCGCAAAGCTCTTGCGCGGGGTGAAGTCCGGGCGCACCTTGACCTGGGCCGACGTGGCGCTCGACGAAACGCTCCCCGCGCTCACGATCCGGCGGGAGATGGAGGTGATGTTCGCGCGGGCGCGAACATCCGCTCTCACTGAGGCTGCAGACGGGCAACGGACGACGGCGTCGGTTCACGCCGTGTAAGGCCGGGTTCGTCAGCGGTAATCCAGCGCACCCGCAAACTCGATCATCACGTGCTCGCGGCGCTCGGTGCCGACCTCGATGGTCTTGCGCTTGTGCGCGCCGTTCCATTCGACATCGACGTTGTAACTTCCCGACGGCAGACGCACCAGCAGGAACGGTCCGTCGGTCCGGGTTTGGAGCACCGGAGTGCCCCGACTGTCGCGAATTTCGACCGCAGCGTTGGAGATGTATTCGTCGCGCGGTCCACCGGCAGCAGCGGCGAGCTCGAGCGTCAGCGGATAGTCCGCGGCCGCCGCTCGCATCGCCTGTGCCTCATCCTCGCCCACGCCTCCCGTCACGTAGGTCACCGCTCCCTGTGTGTGCTCGCGCGGCTGGAAATAGGTCTGCGCGCCGAGGCTCGAAGCGAAGACGAGCCCCGCCACGGCCAGCGCGTTCGAAAGTCGGCTTGTCTTCATCGGCGTCCTCGCGGATTGTGCTTGCTCAGCGGTCAAAAGAGAACGAGCCGATCGGCTCGGCTCGTTCTCTGCCGCGCGTACTGTCGGGCGCGCGACCTGCGAAGATGCATCGGTACGAGCGTGCCTGGGAGTCGGCCAGCGCGGATGCCCATACCGAATCGTCGCATGCGACGCATTTTCGGCCGCTTCCGCAGCGCAGAAAATCGGTAGGTTTCCGATTCTGTTGTAGGAGCTCTGGCGAACAGTGTAGGACTGTGGCTTAGGCCCCGGCCCCCTGCGGGCGCGCTAAGGCGCGGCGTCGAGCCAGCGCCCGATCTCGACGAGCTGGCGCTCGTCGAAGGTCGCGAAGCCCTTGTAACCAAGCTTGGCCAACCGGCGCTGGCCCTCCTCGGTGTTCTCGAGCGTGAGGAAGTATTGCTGAATGTGGGCGAGATCCTGCGCCGGAAGATTCGAACTCGCGATCAGCTGCTTGATCGGCACCGGCTTGCTCTTGACCAGCACCTTTCCGCCCTTGTCGGTGTACTCCTTGATCACCGCTGACGCAGCGGTCGCGCCGACCTCGGCGAACCCGTAGTCGACCATGAACGGGACCGCATCCTGGTAGCGCGTGTAACGCAGACGCAGCGCTTTCGCCTTCGGCCCCAGCGCGTCGCGCAGCGTCGCGCGCACGATCCACGCCGTGATCGAATCGGCGTCCGGCATCCCCACCTGCTGGATCCGAGGATCGGCGAGCGAGGCATAGGTCGCGTCACTCCTCACCAGAAAGCTCGCCCGATATTCGGTGTAGCCCTTGGTTACCGCGACGAGGCGATAATGGGCCTTGTCGATGGCCCGAATCGCGTAGTGGGCGGGGTGCACGTAGGCGAGATCGTAGCGGGCTGCGTCGAGATCCTTGCCCATCTGCACATACTCTTCCATGTACTCGACGCGTACCGGCCGCTTGAGCAGCTTGGTCAGATCGTCGGCGATTTCGCGGTAGCGCTCGCGAACCTCGGACGCGGCGATACGATACGTCACGCCCTCGTTGATGCCGAAGACCAATGGCTGGGGCTGGCTCTGCGCAAGGCCGAGCGCAGGCAGCACGGCGAATAGGAACAGGCCAATCTTGTACATTACGTCGTTATCCCGTCGAATACCCCAAGAAGATGATACAACACCATGTCTGCAACGGTGGGCGGCGTCCCCACAAACGGTCTGCCAGGGGCGTCAGGCGGTCGGGCCGGGAGCAAGACGACCTATAATCGTTCTGTCTCCTCCAATGACCCCGCCCATAGCATGTCGAGCCGTACGTCGATTTTCACGGCACCTGTCGTACACACCTGCGTCGGGGCGTTCGTCGCCGCCACTGCGCTCGGCGCGTGGGGCGCTGGGGCGCCCGACGTCGCGCACGGTACGTTCAAGAGCCAGGCGATCACCCTGGAGGTCAGAAGCGCGATCGCCTTCAAAGGCAAATCCTATCTCGGCTCGGACCACGTGCTGATCGTGGCGGTGACCAACGCCAAGGTTCACGGCGACGCGTTGGCCGACTACTATGACCGCAAGCGCGCGGTCGAGAAGCGGATCAAGGACGACGATACCGGCGTGGTGTATTTCGAGTTCCGGCCCGACGGCTCGTATCGGGGGCTGAGCTACTACTTCGCATCCGGTAACGGCTGCGGGTTCTGCACCAGCGAGGTGTCATCGACGGTGCGCCTCGGCGGAGGAAAGCTCTCCGGAACGCTCACAGGCACCGAGAAGGATCGTCCCTTCGAAGTTGTGCTCAACGTGCCGGTGATGTCCGATGACCACGGTTCGGCGTTGCCGGCCGACGGCGGGGCGCCCGGCGCGGCCTATCTCGCCTACCACGCGGCGCTCGTAAAGCGCGATCGTGCGGCGCTCAAACCGCTTCTATCGCTCGACCGGCAACAGACGTGGGCGGACGCCGAGAAGAAGGGAAACGTCGGGAAGTTCGTCGATTACCTCGCCGCGGAGCATCCGGACAAGTCGGTCCACATCGTGCGCGGCTTCGTCAAGGGCAATACCGCGGTTCTGCTGGTCAGCGGCGACTCGCTGGTGGGCGGCCTTGCCGGCGAGGCGTTGCTCATGAAAGAGAGGGACGCCTGGCGCGTCGACGACGAGCTGATGGACCTCGCTGTTCGTTAAGCTGATGCGAAGCAAATGAAACAAAAAATCAGGAGGTCGACAAAGGAATCTTTGTCGACCAAAGCGATCAATTGTAGACGAAGTATCGCGTCCTTCGCGTCGAAGGGTTCGGTTTTGGAGGTTTTCATGAAGCAGCACCACCTGACAGGTATGATCGTTATCGCCGTGCTGCTCGCCGGAGCGGCGCAGGCGCAATCGCCGACGCAGAAAATCGCGGGCGACGTCGTGAAGGTCGAGGGCGACAAGCTCGTGGTCAACTCGACGGCCGGGCAGGTCGTCGACGTCAAGTTGACGGACAAGGTGCGTCTTAGCGCGCGCTCGCCCACGGACGCGTCGAAGCTTACGCGGGGCGAGTTCGTCGGCGCCACGGCGGTGCCGCAAGCCGACGGGACGTTGCGGGCGAGCGAGGTGCACATCTTCGCCGAGTCGATGCGCGGCACCGGCGAGGGCCATCGGCCGATGGACAACGAACCCGGAAGCACAATGACCAACGCGACCATTGCCAACGTCGGCGGCGCGGCGCAGCGCAATACGATGACCAATGCGACGGTCGCCGACGTGGCCGGCACCTCCGGAGAGCGGCGACTGACCCTCAGCTACAAGGGCGGCGAGAAAACGGTCGTCGTGCCTGAGAACGTACCGATCCTGACGGTCGAACCGGCCGATCGGTCGCTCCTGGCCCCGGGTACGCACGTCATTGTGTACGCCGCGCCCCAGGCCGACGGCGCGCTTGCTGCCGAGCGCGTGAGCATCGGCAAGAACGGCTACGTGCCTCCGCTGTAGCGCAACGTCGATGCGGGGTGAGCGCTGGCCGTTGCTCTGCGGAGCGCTGTTGATCGCGGCGGGCGACGCCAATGCATTCACCTTCGTCGACGGCACGTCGATGCGCTGCCTGGTCGCCGGCTCATCGGTGGAGGAGGTCCCTGCGCCGCCGTCTCATCCGATCGTCACTCGCGGCCGCATCGCCGTCACCCAGAAGGTCGGGCCCGGCTACCGCATTGTTTGGAACGAAGCGCAGCTGAAAGCGTTGCCGCCGGAGATGCACGACTTCATCTTCTTCCATGAATGCGCGCATGCGAGCGTCCCGACGCAGAGCGAAGTCACCGCCAATTGCGTCGGGCTCCAGGCGATGCGCACGGCTGGCCGCGCCGGGTTCGGCGTCGAGTCGAAGCTCGCTGCCTTCTACGGACAGAACAACCAGTATTGGAGCAAGACGCTTTCGTGCGCCAATGCCTTCAAGGAGTCGCCGAAGCCGCCGGGATGAGATCCGCCGCGGAGCGTGCACACGCCGTCGACACGCGCGCGTATTCCTCGGGCGAGTCGACTTTCGCTTGGCGCTCGTCGAGCAGGCGCTGCCGTGCCTGCATGAACTGCGCGAGGTAGTCGCGGATCGCAACGATGAGCCGCTGCTGCAGTTCGTCCGGGCTGGTCGCGCGGCGTAGTTCCGTACCTATGCTTTCCGGGAGCTCGCGCTCGAGGTCTTGTGCGGCCTCGTCCAGCACTTCACGGAAGACTTCGACGTGCTTCATCTCGTGCGATAACGTGATCTCGTGCTGACACGGTGCTTCGACCAGCTCGCGGGCGACATAGACCATCACTGGCTGCATCGACAGCTCGACATGGACACGCGGTGTGCCGCAGGCACGCGCGCCGCGGCGATCGTCAACAGAATGCAACTCGATGTCGGTGCTTTGCCCGAAGACGGCCGTGGTAAGCCCGATCGCACTGTGCCTCGCAATCGTGCTGCCGCTCTTCACGGTCAGCGCTGCGATGGGCTGCGTGTCGTCGCGCTCGAAGGTGAGGGGCACGGCCACAACTTCGAACCGCGATAGGGCGAGCTTCCCGCATCTCGTCTCGAACGAGGCGAACGGGTTGCCGCCCGGGCCGCACGCGGCCAAAACCAGCGCGGGTGCCAAGAGCAGGACAGTCGAGCGGCGGGTCACGAGCGGACCGGCGTCGCGCGTGGCCGGCGGAGCAGGAGGGGCATGGTGCTTATCGCGGCTGCGGTTCGACAGTTTAAGCCATCGCGCCTAGGATGGGCTGTGCGGCCGAGCCTGGCGCCGAGATGGGAAGGCACCGGGAACGCGGCGGGGCGGCGAGGGTCCTAGACGATGGGCTGCTCTCGCCACGAGGGGCATTGAGGTGACCGCGGTCGGGAGCTGCAAGATGGATGCAAGAATAACGCTCGCCCGCACGATGCTCCTGCTCGCTGTCGCGACGGGAGGATCGATCGACCTGCACCTTTCTGCGGCGACGCCGTCGTTCGATCCAACGCTGGTGGCCAAGGGCGCGGAGCTTGCCGCGATCGGCAACTGCGTTACCTGTCATACGAGCCGTGACGGCCGCGCCTTTGCCGGTGGATTGCCTTTGACGACGCCGTTCGGCACGATCTACTCCACCAACATCACACCGGACCTGGACACCGGGATCGGCCGCTGGACCGAAGCCGATTTCCTGCGCGCCATGCGCGAGGGTGTCGACCGGGCTGGGCATCACCTCTATCCTGCCTTTCCGTACGATCACTTCACGCGCGTCCGCGACGAGGACGTCGCGGCGATTTACGCCTTTATCATGACGCGCGAGGCGGTGCGCGCCGAGGTTCCGGCGAACCGGCTCAAGTTCCCCGCGGGTTTGCGTCCAGCGATCGCACTGTGGAAGGCGCTCTATCTCCGAACCGGCGTCTATCAACCGGACCCATCGAAAGACCCTCGGTGGAATCGCGGTGCGTACCTGGTCGAAGGGCTCGCGCATTGCGGCGCGTGTCACACCCCGCGTAACGCGCTCGGCGCAGAGCAACGTCAAGAGGATCTCGCCGGCGGCGAGGCCGAGGACTGGCACGCGTCGTCGCTGTCGGCCAATTCTCCGGCGCCGGTGCCGTGGACCGCCGACCAGCTTTTCGACTACCTGCGCCGCGGCCGCGAGGCGCGGCACGGCGTTGCCGCGGGTCCGATGGCGCCGGTCACACACAGCCTGGCCGGTGTCGCCGAGGAAGACGTGCGCGCGCCGGTGGCGCCACGGACGGCGGGTCCCGAGCGTGCCATGCCTACCGAAGGCGCGCAGATCTTCGCCGGCGCCTGCGCGAGCTGTCACGAAACGCCCGCCGCGAACCCGTCGAGCGCGCCGGTGCCGCTCGGGTTGACGACGTCGCTCAATGCACCCGATCCACGTAACACGATCCATGTGCTGCTGAACGGCCTGTGGCCCGAACCGGGCGAAAGCGGCGCGTCGATGCCCGGATTCGCGGCCGGACTCACCGACAAACAGGTCACGGCTCTGGTAGATTACCTGCGTGCGCGCTTCACCGATCTACCCGCGTGGCGCGATGTTCCCGAGCGGGTCGCGGCGATACGTCGAACGTTGGAGGACGAGCGATGATCAGTCTCACCATCAACGGCCGGACACACTCGGTCGATGCGGATCCGACAACGCCGTTGCTCTACGTGCTGCGCGATCAACTGGCGTTGAACGGCGCCAAGTTCGGTTGCGGGCTCGGCCAGTGCGGGGCGTGCACGGTGATCGTCGACGGGGAGGCGACGTTCTCCTGCGTCACCCCGATCTCGGTTCTGACGGGACGGCAGATCAGGACGGTCGAGGGGCTGGGCACTCCCGCCGAACCAGGACCGTTACAGCGGGCCTTCATCGCCGAGCAAGCTGCGCAATGTGGTTACTGCATCGCCGGGATGATCATGCGAGCGCAAGCCCTGCTCGAAAAAAATCCAGCACCATCGGATGCCGAGATCCGGCGCCACATGATGCCGAACCTGTGCCGGTGCGGTACGCACATGCGCATCCTGCGCGCGGTGCGGCGCGCGGCAGACGAAACGAGCGCGGCGAACGCCCGCGTCAAGCAGGCCGGGTCATGAAGCGCGGTACGAATGTCGATCTGGGACTGGCTGCGCCTGTGTCGCGACGGGGTTTCCTCGCGGCGAGCGGCGCGCTGATCGTCAGCTTCACCTTGCTGCCGGCGATGAGGCTCTCCGCGCAGCAGGCGGCGAGCGACGCAAAGCTCCCGGGAAGCCTCGGCAAGACGCCGCTGCTCGATGCCTGGATTCGTGTCGATGCCGATGGTGGCGTGACCGTGTTCACCGGCAAGGCCGAGCTCGGTCAGGGGATCAAGACCGCGTTCATTCAGATCGCGGCCGAGCAGATCGGCGTCGATCCCGCGCGGATCACTATGGTCACGGCCGATACGGGTCGCACGGCCGACGAAGGGTTCACTGCCGGCAGCCGTTCGCTGACCGACAGCGGGACGGCGATCATGCACGCGGCGGCGCAGGTTCGCGAGATCCTGATCTCGCGTGCGGTGGAACGTCTCGGCGTCGCGGCGGAGCGGCTGCAGGCGCGCGACGGCGCTGTGGTGACCGACGACGGACGACGGGTCGCGTTCGGCGAGCTGGTCGCCACCGGCGGATCACCCGCGCGCGCGCAAGCCCAGTCGAAGCTCAAGGACCCGGCGAGCTACTCGGTCATGGGCAAGCCGATGCCACGCGTCGACATCCCGGCCAAGGTGACCGGCGGCGAGGCTTACGTGCAGGACTTGCGGCTGCCCGGCATGGTGCACGCCCGCGTGGTGCGGCCGCCGAGCTACGGTGCTCGCCTTTCCGACGTTCAAACCGACGCGGCGCAGAAGCTTCCGGGTGTGCTCAAGGTCGTGCGCGATGGCAACTTTCTTGCGGTGATCGCCGAACGGGAATACCAGGCGATCGTGGCGATGCGCGCGCTCGCCGCCAGCGCGAAATGGAGCGAGCCGTCAGGGCTTCCCGAGCCCTCCAGGCTGTACGAATTCCTGCGACAAACGCCGTCGAACGAGATCGTCGATCTCGACCGGCGTGCCGCGGCCAATCCTCCGGCGGGCGCGCGGACGATCGAAGCGAGCTATCGACGACCGTATCAGATGCACGCAGCGATTGGTCCGTCGTGCGCCGTTGCCTGGCTCGACGACGGTACGCTGACGGTGTGGACCCACAGTCAGGGCGTTTATCCGTTGCGTCGGGCGATCGCCGAGATGCTCAACCTGCTGCATCCACGCGGAGGGCTCCGGTTGCTACGGCCACAACGCCGCGGACGACGCGGGCGGGGATGCCGCGCTTCTCGCGCGGGCGTTTCCCGGCCGGCCCGTGCGCGTGCAATGGATGCGCGAGCAGGAACACATGTGGGAGCCGTACGGCCCGGCGATGCTGACCGAGGCGAAAGCCTCGCTCGACGCGACGGGCCGCGTGGTCGACTGGCAATACGCGGTATGGAGCAACACGCACAGCACGCGCCCGGGCAATGCCGGGAGCCTCGCGGCTGCGCGGCACCTGGCAACCCCGTTCGCGCCCGCGCCGCCGCAGCCCCTTCCGCTGCCGGAAGGCGGGGGCGATCGCAACGCGATCCCGCTCTACGCGTTCCCCGCCGCGCGCGTCGTGCACCACTTCATACCCGCGATGCCGGTGCGCGTGTCGGCGCTGCGCGCATTGGGCGCGTACATGAACGTATTCTCCATCGAGAGCTTCGTCGACGAGCTCGCGCGCGCTGCCGGCGTGGATCCTGTCGAGTTCCGTCTGCGACACCTTGACGATACCCGGGCACGCGAGACGATCACGACGGCTGCGACGCGGTTCGGCTGGTCGAGCTATGTAAGGACTCGAGGCCGCGGCCGCGGCTTCGCATTCGCTCAATACAAGAATCACGCCGCGTACCTCGCGCTCGCGGTCGAAGTCGAGGTCGATCGCGAGACCGGACGCGCGCGACTCGTGCGCGCGGTCGCGGCGATCGACAGCGGACAGACCGTGAATCCGGACGGCATTCGCAACCAGGTCGAGGGCGGTATCATCCAGTCGATGAGCTGGACGCTGTTCGAGGCGGTCGGCTTCGACACGACCCGGATCACCAGCACCGACTGGAGCAGTTACCCGATCGCGCGTTTCCCGGAGATACCCGAGACCGTGGAGGTGCAGGTGATCGACCGGCCCGGGACGCCGTTTCTCGGCACCGGCGAAGCCGCGCAGGGGCCCACCGCGGCGGCGATCGCCAACGCCATCGCCGATGCTGCCGGCGTGAGGATGCGCGAGCTTCCCTTCACGCGCCAGCGGATCAAGGCGGCGATCGGCGTTTGAGGCGAATAACCCAAAGACAAACCAAGAACGAAATAGGGGGTACGCAAAACGCGCGAGCCAATGCCCCTTGGAGGCGCGAGCCTCCGCCCCAAGATCAAGCTCATGCCCCCGGTCACGCTGTTCCTCATCGCCGCGAATGCGGGCATCTTCCTGCTCCAGCTCTCGGCGCCGGGGCTGGAGACGGCCTTCGCGCTGTGGCCGCTCGGCGCGGCACGGGCGAGCGGCGGTCAAGTCAGCTTTCAGGTCTGGCAGCTCGTGACCTACGCTTTTCTGCACGGAGGTTTGCTTCACATCGGTTTCAACATGTTCGCGCTGTACATGTTCGGAAGCGCGATGGAACAGGTCTTCGGGCCGCGTCGTTACCTGACCTACTATTTCGTTTGCGTGCTCTCGGCAGGCATCGCCCAACTCATCACGTCCGCGCTGACCGGAGCCTTGTATCCTACGATCGGCGCATCCGGCGGCGTGTTCGGGCTGCTGCTCGCGTACGCGATGTATTTCCCGCACAACCGGGTCATGCTGATCTTCCCGCCGATTCCGATGCCGGCGCGCGTATTCGTCATCGTTTACGCGGGGTTGGAGCTCTTCCTGGGCGTGACCGGAACCGCGGAGGGCGTCGCCCACTTCGCCCATCTGGGCGGGCTCGTCGGTGGGTATCTTATGCTTCGCTTCGGCCGCGGCAGGCCCGCGCGCTGGCGCTGAAGTCATCATGCGCCACCGCCGACGTCGGAGGTAGCGCTCGCGCCGCGACGCTGGCAGCTGCGCTTATTTACAACTTCGCTTGAAAAAAGGGCGGCTCTACGGCGTCGCGCGCCCCGATTTTTCTGCGCATCACGGGCGTTTCACCGCACGGGGCCACGCAGGTGCGACGAGGTTCGCGGGCACAGCGTTTGCATCGGTTCGATCTTGCCACCGCCCATTCACCGATGCAGCTTCACGTTCTTCACGCCGCTTCCGATCTGCCTCGCCCCGATGAGAGCCCGGCAAACTGTCGGCGCTGCGCACTATGGAAAGGGGCTTCGCAGGCGGTCGTCGGCGAAGGGCCGCGCGGCGCGCGCCTGATGCTCGTCGGCGAGGCTCCTGGCGACGACGAGGACAAGGCGGGACATCCATTCGTTGGCCCCGCGGGGAAACTCCT
>WNGK01022573.1_pt1 | contig 13580 bp, 15 predicted proteins | sample 5400601 | NCBI WGS metagenome assembly WNGK01 (sample SAMN13153376, study PRJNA577476) | soil metagenome | isolation source: 60 cm soil or saprolite under Garry oak tree replicate 1 | place: USA:California | collected 2016-06-15 | reverse complement strand
ACTGCCCGGGCAAGCTGACCGGCCCGGACCTGCCGCACATGCTGAAGGTCCTGGCCCGGAACCTGGACGGAACGCCGTCACGGCACGAGTGCGTTGTGACCGTAAATCCGCAGGTCAGCGGCTTGCGGGGCGGTGAAGAAGGTCCGTCTGTAAAACCGTCGGCTTAGCCTACGTTGGTTCGAACCCAACACCTGCCACCACCAGGGAAAACGGCCCGTGAGCTGGGGTTTGCCCGGCTTGGCGGGCCGTCGTGCCTTGTGTCATCACCGGTCAGGAGACGTCGCTGTGCGGCAATGGTTACGGACAAATGGCGGACGGAATAGGGCCAGAGCAAGCGGTTCACCGAACCGCTTGCTCCTGGATTTCGATGGCCCACCGTCCTCTGTGAAGAGCCCACCAGCCCCCCAGAAGATCATTGGTGGTCGATGCTCTGGCCCGCCCATGGCCCACGGGATCCGCGGGCAGTCGCGAGAACCCTGCCATGCACAACGCAAGGAACGGCGGTGTCAGCCTCCCAGATGCAGCGAGGCGTAGTTTGACTCGAAGAGCTTGTCGTACGGGGTCTGTAGTTCGACCTTTATGTGGCAGTACAGCCGCCAGTAGCTCTGCCACATTGGCCTGCTCGCGCAGCCACGCTCCCGTCACCCGGTCGAGTTCGCCGGCGTCCAGCGCGATCAGCACCCGCCGCAGCGTGCCTGCACTAGGCGCGATGAAGACCAACCCGGCCAGATCCCAGCGGGCACCCAGCAGGGACAGCAATTCCTGGCGCAGGCCGGCCGCGACTGATCCCAGCTCCCGGTAGCTGGCCGCCCCGGCCAGCGTCGCCGCCACCGCGACCCCCGGCACCGCTACGAGCGGATGCCGGACCCCGCGCGGGTCCCGCGGATCGGTGATGTCCGCCAGCATCACCAGCAGCGACGAGACAGCAGCACGGGCATGCGACACTGGCACCGATGACCTTCTTGTTCGGGTGATGGAAGCGTGGAAACTCCCATGATCACGAACAGAAGGTCATCTGTGTCGGATGCGGCTCGTCCTCAGGGAGCCTCCAAGCCCGCCGCCGGCCTGGCTACACTCCGGCGATATGGCCGATCCGCTCTTCGACGCCGTCGAGCGAGCACAGCTCAGCGACCTGTTCGGCGAGCTCGGTCCCGGGGCACCGACTCTCCTCGCGCCGTGGACGACCCGCGATCTTGCCGCGCACCTCGTCCTGCGCGAGCGCGACTACCTCGGCGGCCCCGGGCTTGTCCTGCCCGGTGGGTGGGGCCGCTTGGCTGAACGACGAAGAAGAGCGCTCGCGCTGAGGGACTTCACATGGCTCATTGCGACGATCCGATCGGGACCGCCGCCAGGCTTCTTCCGCATCGGATGGGTGCGCCGGCTCCCGGGCCTCAATGAGTTCTTCGTCCACCACGAGGACGTCCGCAGAGCCAACGGTCGTGGTCCCCGGACGAACGAGCATGCAATGGACGTGGCCCTTTGGCGCAACGTCAGCCGCGCGGCCTGGTTCCTCGCGCGGCGGCTGCGCGGCGCAGGTCTTGAGCTTCAGTGGGCGGGGACCGCTCAGACCGTCCGGGCACGGCGGGGGGAACCTACTGCCCGCATCGCCGGACCTCCAGGCGAACTGCTGCTCTACCTCTTCGGCCGGCAGGGCGCGGCACATGTCGAGATGAGCGGGCCTGCTGCGGCGGTCGAAGCCGTGCGACGCGCGCGGTTCGGCATGTAACAGCAGTCACCAGGCTCTCATCCAGGACGGATACGCCCTCACAGCCTGACCGATTCGCTCACTCCAGGAGAGCCGCACCCATCTCTGTCTCCAGCGTCACGCTACGCAGCCATAGCCAATCCGGACATCAGGCCACAGTCACCCCAGACAGGCAACCTTGAAATCGCCCTGGGCTTGATCCGGGCATCCCCAGTCGTGAAACGCCAGCCGACGCCACGGCCAGCGCTATCCCAACCCCTTCAATTTCAATACGGCCGACAGAAATGCGACGAACGGCAGCAGGAGCCCGAGATTTTGCAGGGTGATCCGGCGGCGGATGGACTGGTCCATCGGCCAGGTCGGCGTCTTCTCCAGAGTCTGGTACCGCTCGACCAGCTCGGCGAGCTGCCGCTTGACAGCGTCTCGTTCCTCGAGCTCTGTGTCCTCCAGGCGAGCTTGTGTTGTCTCGATGGCGCGCGACAACCGGTCCGCCCTGGCCAAGAATGCCTTCCTTTGTTCCCACATGCTCGCGTGCACGGAGAGCATCGGTTGCACGAAGACCAGGACCTCGACCAGGATCGCGAGTGCCAGCAACCACAGGTACTGGTCGGCGTCCTGATACTGGCGCCGCAGCCAGAACAGCGCCCCCCCAGACGATCAAGAAGACCGCGGGCAAGCTCGCCATGAGGGACTGGTAGAGGTAGAAGGCGCCGATCGGCCTGAGCCCACCGGCCCCGTCCGGGTGGCCCGGGACAACCCGCAGTTGAAGCCCGCGCTTGGCGAGGACGTGGCCGAAACGCCCGTAGCCCGCCATCCGACCCGCCCATGCCCCGACGGCGGAGCTCGCAATGACGTCAAGGACCAGTCGGGCGCCCGGCAGGCCGAACACCCAGTCGCGCCAGTGCGGAAGCGCCGACACGAGCCCCTCCGTGACCAGCAGTGCACCGGCACGCACCACGCGCCGGCAAGCGACCAGCGGTGCGCGATCCGTTCAAGCTCGCCCTCCATGCCGTCACCGGCCTCGACCGACTCAGGCAAGATGTCACGGTCGCGCAGGCGCTGCAGCGCCTTGTGCAACCGCTCCGGCGTGGACGCGACCAGCTGCAACCCGATGAGGACCACCAGCCACGCAGAGATGGACAGCGCTTCCCAGCGGTCCCAGCGGAGGTGGAGAAGCCCGTGCACACCGATCCGTTGCAGGCAGAACACCGGCACGGTCGACCACAACAGCCAGCGGGCGATTGCCGCCCGGCGCCGGTCTGGGGCGCGGTCAGGCATGAGCGCTGCAAAGGTGACCGCCCCGACAAGCCAGCCGAACGACACGCCATCCACGAGGAGGGCCCACCTGCCGGGCGTGCCCCACCGCGCGGTCACCAGACCAAGCTCGGTCAAGCTGACAAGCGCGACCAAGCTGCCAAGCGCCACGCTTGCGACGGCGGTGACCAGACCATGGTGCGCTGCGACCCACCGCTGGATTCGCTTGTGCGGCCCCGCCCCAGCGAGCCGCGCCAACGCTCCCACCTTGAGCACCATGAGCGCCGTCTCGTCAGAATCCCAAGAACCCCATACGTAGCCTAATTCATAGATCCGAACGGGGACATTGGTAACCCGCCACCTTTTCGGACGTGCGCCCGGGGTGACCAGCGGCGCGGCGAAGGAGATACGCAACCTGATTGAGGTGGTCTCCGCCGGATGAGACGGTGAACCTAAGATGGAACATCCTCACATGATCGAGGAAACCGCCCGGCACGCCGGGCACCTCGACACGGCACGAGAGCCACTCGACGGCCGCACCGGCCTGGGCCGACCCGGTTTTGCTGTTCTCACAAGCGCATGATCGCGAGGCGGCTGCACCGTGTCGAACCGGAGAGCTCACGCTCAGCCGCAGGTCACGAACCGAATGGCGGCTGCCGTCGCTAGGACTCTTACCGGTCAGACGGCAACCTGGCCAGGCGTGAGCAGGAGCGGTACGTTACAGCGGAGGTGAGCTATGACCAGGCGCTGGTGGCGGCGGACAGCGCGGCCGGGTCCCGATGCGGTGCTGGACCAGGCTGGTCCCGGTGCGGTGCTGGCGGACCAGCCGGGTCCCGATACGGTGCGGCCGGACCTGCTCGCCTGGGCGCAAGTCGTGGATGTGTCCCGGCTGTCAGACGAGACTGTCCGGTGGGCCGAAGATTATCTGCGGAGGTACCGGCGCATGACCTTGGGTTCCAGCCAGGAAGAGGGCTTTCGCCTCATGTCGGTCATTGAGGCTCAGGTAAGCCCGCCGCCGCCAGTCGGCGTCCATCCGCTGGACGTCATCGCGACGGTCCTCGCAATGCGCCGTAAGCAGCCTGGCATTGGCTGAGCGAGCTCGGGACAGGACCGGGGTACAGCACGGAAGTACAGCAACAGACCCGCACGACGGCACACCGAAGCACCCGGCATCCACCACCGGATCGGCCACGCCGCCTAGAACCACCAGCACTGCCGGTAGTTCGGGACGAAGAGGCAATTCGCAACCACGGCGAAACGGCAGCGTTGCGCATGCAGTGCCCGATCAGTCGGGCCGCAGGTCAAGGGCCTTAGACACAGCGCGACGCCGACTCCCTGTAAAACCGTCGGCGCGGGGCGGAGGCGGGATTCCCAGCTATCGGGGGACGAGCTTCACCGTAAAAGGGGCGCGCTCCGCGCGCCGCGCGCCGTCCGGCGCGTGATCCCGCGAGGTAACGCGGCGCCCTGGCGGGCGAGATGACGGGCGGCGCTCTCGGCGGAGCGGGCACGCCGCGCCCGCGGGACTGGCATGTTTCCGGGCTGGCAGCCCCGTCTTAGCACCCTGTAACGGAAGGATGGCCAGCCAGGACTGGGCTCTTGCCTTTGCCGCCGGGCCTGGCCAGAGCTACCCGGTGGTGACACAGCGGATGAACAATAGATCCCAGGGATAGCACGGCACTGCATGAACAGGATCATTATGAGTGACGACATTCCGGTGACGGGTAACCCCGTCATCGACACCATGACCAGAATCTTCGGCTGGCTGGACAGGCAGATCGACCAACTCGTCCCGCGCCCGCCGGCACCCCAGCGTCCGGCACCCGCCGGCATGACCGACGAGCAACTGCACCACGCCATCCACGACGCCGGAGCGGGGCTGCTGAACAGCCTCGCCCCGGTGCTTCAGCGCAGCTTCGCCGGCGATGGCGCCAAAGGCGACCCCCGCTTCCCGCACGCCCTGCCGATCACCGTGCGCGCGCACGTGCTGATGATGTTTACCCAGGCACACGACTCGTACGGGCTCTCCCTCCTGGGTCTCCGGGAGCACGCCAGCGCGGCTGCGCTCGGGCCGATACGCAACATCGCCGAAACCCTCGCGCTGACCAGATGGCTCCTCGAAAGCCCTGACGAACAGGTCAGGCGCGCCCGCGCCTACCGCCTCACCAGGAACGCCATCGGCCAGTACCGCGACCTGGCGGCAACGCTCGAGCGGATCGCCCCGCAATCCGCGCAGGCACTCCAGGTAGCGCCGGGGCTGGCCGCCGCCGCTGACCGGATGAGGCGCAGCCTCACCGCGATGGCGCAGCAGGACGGCGTCACCATCGCCGCCAAGCCGAAGAAGATGTCCAGGCTCATCGAGCAGTACCTGCCGGAGTCCGGCGGCTACATGCTTTACGCCCTGCTCTCCAACGCCGGGATTCATCCCGGCGCCACCCGCGGTTACCTGTTCTATGGCCGGCCGGGAACCGGCATCACTGACTTTGACTTCAAAGGCCTGTACCACGTGCGGGCTTATTGGCTCGCGCAGAGCATCAGCCTGCACCTCGACCTCTGTCACCTGGTCGCGCCCGTGCTCGGCTGGCAAGGATGGGACGCGATCGCGGACGCGACTCAGAGCCAGCTGCAGCCGCTGGCCGAGGAGGCCGAGCGGCGATTCTCCGAGCCCTTGCTGCAAGCAATGGCCAACACACCCGACCGCCGGTAGTCCGGAACGAAGAAGCCCGGCGGCGCAGGTGAACGAAACGACCTTGAAAGGACCTGTCACCCAGCAACGACCGACAAAATGCGCGCAGCGCAGGAGTACAGCAACGAAAGCGGCGGAGGATGGCCACTGGGGACCACCTGGGGACCACACGTCATGCATCCAGCAGGACAAATCGCATGTGACAGCACATTCGCCATCGTCTCCAAGGTGCCACTGACCTGTGCAAATGCGTACTCCAACGTCCTGGGGGTCAAGAGGTTCGGTGGCCTCACTACGTGCAGCGCGAAAGTACAGCAACGCTAGTGGCCGAAGTCGGCGAGCAGGGCCGCCACCGCATGGCGACCTGCCCAGACGACCCACAACGACCGATCTCGCGCTCGTTCGTACCGTGCAGGACGCGCAAGCGGATGAAGAGGCTCAGTTGCAGTTTGAGTTGCAGTTCACCTGCGTCTAGCACCGTCCATGGAGGTATACGCCGTGCGGTGACCTGCACGGGTGAACGTCGGTGGACATGCAGGGAAGCAGAGCAGCGGACTCTTAATCCGCGGGGACCCTCGGTCTCAGTTTTGGTCTCATTCATGTTCGTGCACGAGAGTCGATAACGTCCCATCACCTTTCGTGAGCAGCGCAGATAGACCATGTTGCACCGTCGCAGACGGTGATCCTTAATCCTGAAAAGCGGAAGGTCGGCCACTCAACCCCGCCCTGACTACCTAGCCATCAGAGCGTAATCAGGCCGGTAATGTTCAGTACGCATATCTTAGTCGCGCCACGTCAGTCCCCGCTCCGCCCTGGGCATGCTCAGCCCAGCTGAGTTCGCAGCCCAATGGCGGCAGACCAACCGACCACAACTCTCATAGCGGCTGGGTCAGCAAACGGGATCAGGCTACCCAGTGATCGGAACAGATGGATCAAACGGGCCGCCGTTGTGCGGATCCCTGCGGACTTGGGCCTTCCTTGAGGGTCGCTCAGGATTGGTGTTCTAATCGTTCATGCCGCCCACGGGCGACTGTGGCCGGGAGTGCTCTACTCCAATGCGACCGGCCTGTTAATGCTTGCTTCGCGACTTGAATTATGAACGAATTGGTAAGGTTTTGACCATTATAACGTATCTGTCATACTCGGTGGGCTAACGATGAGAAAGTCGGCAAGGCACGATGTCAACTTGCCGCGGCCCGCGTCAGCGTGAGAATCTCAGCTCAGGTCATTGGGAGGTGATCGAGCTGGCCGAGGAACAGTTCACGGGCCAACAAGCAGGGGCGCATGCTCAGGGGCTGGCAGATAATTGGATCCACACCGACTCCCGATGCCGGTCCGAAGCCCAGGTCGACGGGGCGCCGAACAGCTGGACGCTGGTCGCGCTGCTCTTGGTGGCAGCCCTGGGAGCATGGATCGGACACTCACTTATCCTCCGCGCTCCCGACGCGGCACGGTTCACACAGGACAGCAAAGCCGCACTTGGGCTCTGGGCGGTTCTCATCGGGGGATTCTGCGGGTCCAGCCTAGCCGCCGGGGTTGTCATGACCCGCTGGTCGTGGCAGGTGTTTAAGATCTTCAAGCCAAGAGCTCCCCGTTGGGGGGCGGTCCGATGGGCTCTGGCAACCGGTCTTATCCAAGTGACGGTCCTGCTGGCGCTGTGGACGGCCGGCACCCCCGTGACGACTGTGAGTGGCCGGCCCCTGCACCTGTTCTCCCGCCAGGTCACGGCCATCACCATCGCCGGCGGTGTCGCTGCCTTCCCGGGTCTCGTCGGTTTCCTCGCGTTGCGATCGCTCGCTGGGGACGACAGCCAGTGGGACGAGGAGCCGCGGTGCCAGATCCTGATGGTCGTGCGGCTCCGCCAACACCTTCGTCGGCTCCTTGGAACGTTCGGCCTGGTGCTCACCCTGCTCGTGGTAACAACGGCCGCTCGGCGCCAAGTTGTCGTGACCTTCGACAAGCATTCAATCTATCCTCAGGAATATGTCCTGCTGTATGGCTTGATCTTTGCTGCCCTCTTGGCCCTGTTCCATGTCTCAGCGACCATGGCGATCGACCGGCGGTGCGAGCGCCTTCTGGCTCGTTATGCGCCCGTTCCTAATCCGGACGCTGAGGACATCTCAACCCCGCTGAAGCGACGCCAGGATTTGTCGGCCTTTCTCGGGGTGGGCGCGTCCTGGCAGAATTCCTTTCAGAGCGGCATCGTGGTGTTCGCACCTCTGCTTACGGCCCTCATCGGAACAGCATTGCCAAAGTGACCGCTTCGCGGCGTGACCGGTAAGAAGAAGGGCGGCGACCGTTCGCTGCGCGAGCGCGGGAAACGGCGGCCGGGTAAGCAGCCAGGCGGCCCGCGGGATGACGATGAGCCTGGTGGATGACCCGGATGAGACGATCGACTGCCCGCCGGCCGTGTGCTGCGGGTGCGGCGCGGACCTGGCCGGGGCGCCGGTGACGGCGCGGCGCCGTCACCAGGTCACTGACATCGAGCCGGCGCCGGCGCCGAAGGTCACCGGGTACGTGGCGCAGGCGAGGGAGTGCGCCGAGTGCGGGGCGGTTACTGCCGGGGAGCTGCCAGCGCACTGCACGCATGGTGCGGAGTCCATCTGCTCAGGGATCTGAAGGGCCTGTACGACTTCGAGCCATCCCAGCAGGAGTGGGCATCCCAGATGGCCGCTCACTGCCGAATTGAGCCATAACAGATCAAGATCGAATATCTTCAGAAAGGGCGTTCTCATTTCCGTCTTAGAGTTCGAACGAGGTCGCCGATGGCTCGGAACCATCGGGGCGCCACCAATTGGACGGAGCGGGTGGTCAATGCGAGCGTGATCAGAGTAGAGACGGCGACGAAAGCTGCCGCGGCCAGGGAGATCCGGAACTCTGGTCCAACAGTGCTGAGCTGCGGCAGCCAGAAAGGGATAGAGATTACAACTATGGCCACGAGCGTCACCATCGTGGCAAAGATGCCAGCCATTATGCGGGCCGTACCGATGACCTTGTCGCGTTCCTCGACGGCTCGCTGGCCCTTGTGGGCGTCCATCTCTATAGCGGCCTGGCGGGAGAGCAGCTCGCTAGTACTGCCTGGGATTAGCTCCGGCCTGGTCACGATGGTGGGGTGCGCTGCGAGCGGCGAGGCCGCATCGAGCAGTACCTCAGCAGCCGTCCGATAGCACAACTCCTCAACGTTGCGGTTCGCTCGAGAGCTCTTCTTTGGAAACGAGCGGTCGACTTCCTTCAGCACGTCCCAAACAGCCGGCGCCTGGTTCGGGACCGAACAACGCGCGTGCGTGTACGCAAGGATCGCGGCGTCCAGCTTGCTGGCCACAGTTCCTCGCGGGGGAGGAAGTGCGGCGAGGGGCCCTGCATCCAGTTCCCGGGAAAGCCGACCTAGTAGTGAATCGGGCTGATCGGTAGGCTCCGGTATCAAATCGAGGAGGTCAAGGCGATCCGCCGCACGGGCGACCCAACGGGCCTGCGCCAGATGGTCCGCCTGCGCTGCCGCGGCGTTGACCTTGATCCACGAGACCATGGACGCCGCCGCTTCAGGCGCAGCGCCGGTGATCAAGGCAGCGGCCAGCATGTTGGCGGTAGGAAGCAGCTGCTCGTCCACGCTGCCCTCACTGACCCGGCGCGCGACCGCCCTCTCCACCATGGAACGGGCTGTCTCCATGCGCAGCAGGTCCGGCATGAAGACAGCATCCTGAACCACATGCTCGGCCGTCTTGCACAGGATCGCCATGGCGAGCACGTGGAAGGTGGGACCGGCGTGCAGGCCCGGAACCAGGTCGATCAAGTCTGCCTGTGCCTGGCGCAGCCTCGACAGGTACTGGGGAACTCCGGCTAGCCGGGAGTAGATCACTTCGCCCGGGCCGTCGGCCGCGAACTCCACCGTCCCGTCGTTTTCTAGCCGCGCCAGAAGGGCCTCGCGGGTTAGGCAGCCGACGGCGTCCCAAGTGGCGTCTCGGCACAGACGCAGCTGCGCAAAGTTGCCGGCCAGCCGGTTCAGCGCGTCCTGGTGGCCGCCAGGATCAGCAAGCTGGACGAGAGCCTCCCCATCCGCCACGTCTTCGTACCAGGCGGGCGGGTTGTCACGGCCAAGGATGAGGCAACAACGGCTTCGCGTCGCCCGGGTCAGCATCAGCTCGACCACCTCTTGCCAGCCAAGCCGCTCGAACGGCAGTACCGCGACGATCACCCGGCCGCGGGCGAATTGCGCCCGCCAGACCACGGTCTCGACCGTGTCGTCCGGCCGTCGCAACGTCGCGGCGTCCGACCACCCGAATGCGTGCGAGGCCGCCATGGTCACTCCTGATAGCGCCCGCCGTCCCTCAGCCTCGGACAACTGTCGTTCAGGCAGTCCGTTGACGCGCGCCCAGCCAGCCATGCTCCGCATTCCTGGCTGCGGCTGCACGAGCGATACCTGGCTGCCTTCCGGCAAAAAGGAAAGGTCGAAGCGCCCCACCCCACCCAGCGACTGGGCGCTGATGACCAAACCCACGCCGTTGGTTAGCGCCTCGGCGAGCGCCTCTGCCTGGCGCACCAGAGTATCCCGGACGCTTGGCAAAGCAATGGCCCCCATCGTGAAGACCACCGCCGCGAACCGCCGCTCCAGCGGCTCGGACAGTAACCAGTCAAGCTCCGTCTCGTCGTAGAACTGTAGGCGTAGCCATGGGACGGCAACGCGGTCATAAGCGCCGTGATTGAACCTCGGATAGTGGGCCAGGTCAGGGTGCGCATGGACCAGAACTCATCCCCCGCCGACGCCGCGTATCGTAGTCGGAACGTCTCCGGTGCCGCGAATTCCTCACGGACCTGGCGGACAAGATCGGCATGGAACAGCCACGTACGGTTCAGACGACGTCGAACCGCCTCCCGGTCCCCGATGTAGGCGAACTGTTTCTCATCGACCGCTCTCTCCACATCGTCATCCAACCGAACCGTCCCTATCCGCAGCACGGACACCGGTAGGCCCGCGAACTCAGCTGCCGCCCTGGCCAATGCCTCCCCCGCGATCTTCGCAACTCCGTACAACCCGTCCGGCCGCGGTGGCGAGGAGGGCTCGAGCGGCAGACCGGTTCGGGACCCGGCGAGGTAGTCGAGTTCGCCCCATCCGGTCACATGATTGCTCGACGCAATCACTACGCGGCGACAGCCCCCCCGCATCGCGCCGTCCAGCACATTGCGGGTCCCGTCGATATCGACCTCGCGCAAGCCGTCCCAGCCCCCACGGGTGCCTTGCGCCAAGTGCAGGACATATTCCGCTTCAGCAGCGACCTTCAGCACCGTATTACGTTCCCCCAGCGACACCATGATTGTCCTGCTCCAGCGCTCGGACTCTCGCGTCGGCTGCACGTCTAGACCGACCAAGTCGTGATCGGCACTTAGGTCTCGGGCCAGAACGGTAGCTACCACACCCGCCGAGCCTGTGATCAGGACGCGCGGCCTCCGACGGATTGGCTCGGCCGACGGTCGCAGCTCGCGTCTCTTGGCCATCACTGGCAGCTCTAGCAGGTGCACGACACCTCCAAGGCAGTTCTACCCATTCGAGCCGGCTGCACCCCGCGTCTATTGCCGCGGCCTTGCTGACAACGCCATGGAAACGTGGTGTCTGTTCTAGACTTCAAAGAAAACCAGCGAATCGTACGGTCTTCAACCATACCTCAGCAGCGCTGGCCGAAGCCCAGCCCGAGGGCGGGTTCAGTGCCTGATACCTTGGCGCCAAGCAGCCAAGTCATGCCCGCCACGTGCCCGTCAGGAGGGTCAAGCGCGGCGATTCACGGTCATTCATGGAGCAACCGGCAGTGCTCTTGACCTGTGCAGCCGCATGTCCTCCGGTTGCGGCCACTGCCTTTGCAAGCATGGGTCAGCGAAGCAGACCGCCGGGCAAGACGGGAGCGGTGCGGCCAGCTGACCTTGCGCATTCTGGAACAGCCACGTCATGCTGTTGACAGGTGCCGGGGCGGGTGCAAGCCCGGCTACCGGAAAGGTGGCCCATGGAGCCGGTAACCGTGAGGAACAAAACCGGGCACTGGGCATGCCCCGGGGCCAAGATCCATATGCCAGAAAGGACGAAGAGCAGCAGTACGTCCTTGGCCTTCCTGGCGATTGGTACGGACCCGTTGACCGCGATTGGCTTCATTCACTCGCGCTCCGGCTCTGACCAGCAGAGTTGCCATCCCAGCCGACCGACCGTGATGATCACCGGTCATGTGCCTGCGGTTTATCCTTCGCGGCGCAGCACGGCGACCTCGTGCCGCAGCACCAGCACCTCCGCGTTCTTGGAGGCAGGCGAGCGGCCGAGCAGGACCAGCCAGCCGCACAGCCGGGTGAAGATCAGATAGAGCAGACGGAGGGACACGGCTGATCATCATGGCCGACTGCTGACCCCGGTGCATCGCTGCAGCTCACAGGCCAGGCAGACTTCTAGCACCCCACAGGCCCGGGACCTGCGGCCACCGCGCCCTTCTGAGATCACTCCGGCCGCCATCACCGATCTCACGACGGCGAAGATACGACGCCGCTGGGTCCTAGGCGGGCTGATCAACGAGTACGTGCAGGCGGCATGACGACCACCGTCCAGCCCAGGACACTGCAGGTCAAGGGCTATGGCACGGTTTCGGAACCCCACAGGCTGGACTGGACGGGGATCAACTCGCTGTAGTGCATCATCCTTCGACACTGCGCCCGCCGCGGCTACAGCGAAGCTCGCGAACGGCACTCGGCGCGGTGATGATGATGACCGGACGCGGCGAGGTCCGGGTAGTGCCAGTCAGCGGTGGCCACGATGGCGTCACCTGCAGCATGCTGAGCACAAACGAGGCAACAAACGGCCGGCACCATGAACCGCCGTAGGAGCTCGCGCAGCCGGTCAATAGACTCGCAACCGGCAGGAGGTTCACGCGATGGGCATCGTGGTCGACCGGCATCAAGGCCCGCCGCCGGACGAGAACGAGATCATCGCATTGATGCGCGCGGAAGGCCTGGCCCCGCAAGGCTGGGGCAATGGCCCAGGCGACATCTACGGCTGGCATGAGCACGGTTATGAAAAGGTGCTGTACTGCGTACACGGCCGGATCGTGTTCCACACCGACCAGGGCGACGCTGATCTCGGCCCCGGAGACCGGCTGGTACTGCCAGCGGACACCCGTCACGCGGCCACCGTCAGCGCCGAAGGTGTGCGCTGCGTCGAGGCGTCCCGCCAGGGTTAGACATCGACAAGCCAAACGAGCAAAGCGGCGAAAGCGCGCGTTTGCCGGCGAGCCATTGCAGCTGGCGGGGCTGGAACAGACTGACCGGCCAGGCTGTGGACCGTGACCTGCACGTCGTCGCTGGAGGGCGTGCGCGGATGAGTGACGATCTCCGTTGGGCAGCGGCGTCCGCGCTGTCCGGCCAACGTTGTTGACGCTATCTCCTGCCACGCCGTCCTAGGCTGAACCAGGCCGGGCTGGCGCTCACCCGGTGATGTACCCGCGGTCTGCGGGTCGGTATACGCTGCCCGCATGCGGGGAGCGTCATGAGAGTGGTGGTAGCCCTCGGCGGGAATGCGCTACTGCGCCGGGGACAGCCGATGACCGTGGAAAATCAGCGTGAAAACGTCCGGGTGGCCTGTGGCCGTCTGGCGCCGATCGCCGAGAAGCATGAATTGATCATCTCGCACGGGAATGGCCCGCAGATCGGGCTGCTGGCCTTGGAGGAAGCGGCATACGGGGAGGTACCTGAGTCTGCGCTCGACGTGTTGGGGGCGCAGACTCAGGGGATGATCGGTTACCTCATCGAGCAGGAGCTCGGGAATCGGCTCCCGTTTGAGAAACCGCTCGCGTCGCTGCTAACAATGATCGAGATTGATCCCGACGATTCAGCCTTCGCTGACCCGAGTAAGCCGATTGGCCCGCTTTACAGCAGGTCTGAGGCGGACAAGCTGGCGGCAGAGCGGGGCTGGAC
>WNGK01008149.1_pt1 | contig 13582 bp, 7 predicted proteins | sample 5400601 | NCBI WGS metagenome assembly WNGK01 (sample SAMN13153376, study PRJNA577476) | soil metagenome | isolation source: 60 cm soil or saprolite under Garry oak tree replicate 1 | place: USA:California | collected 2016-06-15 | reverse complement strand
CGTCCAGCACCTCTGGGGATTATGGCAGATCAGGAACATCCTGATCGATTCATGATCCGCCGACGGCAAGGTTCTAGCGCACAAACTCTTCTTCAACCCATTTCAACCGCAACCGCGCCCGAAAGGGTATCCGGATCGGATGGACGACGAGTCAGGCATGCGGCTCTGGTGGTGGGTGAAAAATAACGAACTCTGCGAGTCATTGAGATTTCCTCTTTGGCTCGCAAGAAGCACACCCTTTGCACACAGAAAAGACGGCAAGGCAGCTCATAATCGGTGGTTTAGGGGATGGTCGACTAATCGGCCGTCAGCCGCCTCAAGCGAAACAGGCGGCCGTCGAGCTTGATCTTTTCACCGCGATTCGAGATGAGGAGATTCGGGCGTGTGACTGTGGGTGAGAATCTTGAACTAACTGCTCTTCAGTTTCAGAATCGCTCATCGTGCGATTCGAAATCCTTCCAAGCTTTCATCACGATTTACTAGTACAAATGGACTAGTTTCAGTTTCATGGGGTGAGGTACAATCTGCGTCGGTCCAGAGGGGTCGGTCGCAACCGGGAGAACACAAAGTGAATTCGCTAATCTCGAAACGGTGGCGAATTCCGGGAATCTGCGTAGCGCTCATCGTTGGTGCCGTGGTTTCATTTCTCCACCTTCACAGCCACGTCTGGGGACTTCCATATAAAGATTCGTTTGCCAGCGGCAAAGCCGATGAGTGGCGCCCTTTCGGCGGCACCTGGGAAGTTCGCGACGGCCTCATCCGCAATGACTCGAATGAGCGTGGGGCAAAACTGCTGACGGGATCCGCCAACTGGCAGAATTATTCTCTTGAAGCCGACGTCGAACTTCTAGGATACGACGGCGATGCAGGCTTAATTGTTCGCGCCTCCGATGAACAGGAAGGATCCGATTCTTACAGCGGCTACTACGCCGGCTTGCGAAGTCACGACAACAAACTCGTCATCGGACGAGCAGACCATGGCTGGTTCGGGGAACAGACCACAACTGTGACCGGTGGTGTTCATCCGTTTCATTGGTATCACCTGAAGTTGATTGTAGTGGGTTGTGAAGTGGCCGCAATGGTTACTGACCTTTCGTCAGGATCGAGTGCATACGAAAGATTGAGCAACAGCAACTGCGCACCTGCCGGAAGAATTGGGCTGAGGTCTTATTCGTCCGGTGGTGCATGGCGGAACGTGCGCGCAGTCGCGGCAACGGGTTCCGATCTACGGCCTCCATGGTGGACCGCGGGTCGCGTTGTGGCCATCACAATTACGATCCTGGTTCTAGTGCTGATAGCCCAGTTCATCTATGGCCGGATGGAACGATGGAGACTTCGTGCAGTGCTCGAGGAACGCGAGCGTTTGGCGCACGAGATGCATGACACCATTGCCCAGAGTTTCGCGGGTATTGGCTTCCAATTGCAGGCTATCCGCAACAATCTGGAAGGCACAATCCCTGCTGCTGAACAGCAGTTGGATGTAGCCTGCGCTTTGGTGCGGCACAGTCATGAAGAGGCCCGGCGCAGCATCGCAACTCTGCGCCCAGAATCGCTTGATTCGATAGGACTCCCTCAAGCGCTCGAGAGCTGTGCCCAAAGAATGGTGGACGGCGGGACAGTCCAGGTCACGGTTTCGATTTTCGGCGATTTGCGCACGATCCCCGTGCGGATCTCCGATACTCTCTTCAGAATTGGCCAGGAGGCAATAGCTAACGCTATCAGACACGCATCCCCGTCCAACCTTAACATTTGCCTTAGTTACGAAAACAGTTCCGTGCAACTCGTCATCGAAGACGACGGAGTCGGCATGCCTGAGGCTGGCGACTCATTGGGGTTTGGTATACGCGGCATGCGAAAACGTGCCGACAGTATATCGGCGCGTTTTCAGATCGTGCGCGCATCCGATCACGGGACACGCGTGCAGGTCATCGCGCCATTGCCGCCTAAATTCACGTTGAAGAAGTGGCCAGGATCGATCAGGCGCCATCTACAGGAGTACCTGTTACATGCCGAAAATACCAATGCCAATTCGCATTCTCATCGTGGATGACCATCCTGTTGTTCGCGTGGGCCTTTCCAGCATGCTTGGAACACAACCTGGCCTGAAGGTGATGGGCTCAGCTTCAAGTGGTGAGGAAGCTCTAACGATGCTACAGAAGGAAGCCGTAGATGTGCTGTTGCTCGATTTGAGAATGCCAGGTGCGAGCGGGATTGATCTGTTGCATGCGCTGCGGAGCATGGGCGCGCGTCCGAAAGCGATTGTACTTACTAGCTACGAGACAGATGAAGATATCTATCGCGCGGTGAGTTCCGGCGCACAAGGCTATCTGCTGAAGAATACTCCGCAACAGGAGATGATCCAAGCCATCACTACGGTACACGCAGGCAAACGTTACATTCCAACTTATATTGCCGCCCACCTTGCTGACCGTGTAATGCGATCCAGCCTGACGAGGCGCGAACTGGAAATTCTTGAGATGATCGCCAAGGGGCTTACTAATAAAGAGATCGGTCGCACCCTCGCAATTAGTGACAATACCGTACGAAACCACGTCGGTAGCATTCTCGAAAAATTGGAAGTGTCGGATCGCACAGAGGCCGCGACCACTGCGATTCAACGAGGGATCATCTAGACAGCGGTTTCTCTCGGACTTCCCAGACCAAAGCTGCAAGTGAGGCATTTAGGCTGAGATCGCGATAGTTCATTCGTACTAGAGTCAGCTCACTCATTTGTAACTGGCAGACGCTGCGCCTTATCCGTACAGTCAATGACCGTGAGAGCAGACGTTTAACAACCTTCCTCGTGGAAGGAATCTCTTCAGGTCGGAGGGCACCCATGAAGGGCCTTTTTCGCGTACTGATGGTTGCAGCTATTTACGTCGTTTTCAGTTTGAGCGCTTGGGCTCAGTTCAGCGGAAATGTTCAGGGTAGTGTTCAGGATTCCAGCGGAGCCGCGGTCCCGGGAGCCGACATGACGCTTACCAAGCTGGACACCAATGTGGTCCACACCACAAAGTCAGAAAAAGATGGGAGCTACCGTTTCGTCAGCTTGGCCCCAGGCAGATACCAGGTGCTGGTTAAGGCGTCTGGTTTCGCTCCGGCGACTGTCGAGGTTACCCTTCTTACCGATCAGACTGTCAATGTACCAATGGTCCTCAAAGTCGGTTCCGTAACAGAGTCCGTCGTAGTCACTAGCGAGGCCCCCCTTCTAAACACAGCCGACTCGCGAACGGAAATGACGGTTCAAAGCCAAGAGTTGACGAACCTACCCCTGCAAGGACGCAACTTGCTCGCGCTGAGCACCGTAGCTCCAGGTGTAACCGGGTTGGGGCTGGCGCCCGGAGGGAGCCCAGGTTCCGCTGCCGATAATTACTCCACCGAAACGCAAGTGGATGCTAGCGCCAATGGACGCGGCAGTGTTGGGAATATGTACATCGTGGATGGAGTAGATGTGACCAGCGATATTCGCCCCGGTGTTCTCAATTTGACCCCGAACCCTGACTCTATACAAGAAACCTCGATTCAACCCAACACTTTTTCTGTGGAGTACGGTCGTGCCAGTTCGATTCAAATGATCATGACTTCGAAATCGGGCAGCAACAAGTTTCATGGCAGTGCGAGTGACTATTTTACGTACCAAAATCTATGGGCGTTAACCGAGCGAGCTCAGCCGCGTAAATACCTCCCCTTTCACAGCAATAATTTCTCTGGGACAGTTGGCGGCCCAATTATTCCCAATCACGCGCTATTTTTCTTCTTCTCAGCCGAACCATTACGAGCCTCGAATTCAAACGGCTCCTCGCTGGTGACCTTTGAGGATCCACAATTCACAGCCTGGGCACAACAGAATTTTCCCAATACCGTGGGTACTTCAATATTGTCGAACTACTTGCCGAGCAATGCCACGCCTACCGGCGTTTCCCAAACTGCTGCCGATATTTTTCCCACTACTTGTGGCACTTCTGCGATGTCAAATCTTCCCTGCAGCACACCAATGATCGATACCGGCTCCTTTGGTTCGACGAGCTTCCGGAACGGATTGCAGTGGAATACTCGGATTGACAAGTATTTCTCTAACGATCGCGTTTACGGAAACGTCTATCGCACAACCTTAACCACAGGATCGCCAGCGGTGCGCCCGGCATTTACCTCGACGAACCACTTCGTGACTGACTCACTGCAGGTGAACGAAACCCACACATTTTCTCCTACCACACTCAACGAAGGAGCGTTCGGATATAACAAAGTCGAGGGCGTGGTTAATCAAACGGGAGACTTTTCAGTTCCTAGCATCGGAGTTTCGGGGCAGGGTGTTGGCTTCGGCATTGGTTTTGCGCAAGGCGATTTCATCCAGCACAACTATCACTGGCGTGATGTCTTGACGAAAATTCGGGGAGCGCACACGTTGAAGTTTGGCTACGACGGCCGGCGCGGTGACGATTTGGCATTGTTTGCCAGCGTCTACAGCCAGCCAAATTTCGGATTTGACAGCCTGTTGGCATTGGTTCAAGATTCTCCGCTTTCTGAGTCAGGGCTAGCTTATGAAGTCTTAACCGGACAGCCTGCAAAAGGACAATACGAATACGCTCTGACCATCCATGGTCTATTCGTGGAAGACACCTGGAAAGTCGGTAATCGATTGACCTTGACCTACGGCCTGCGCTGGGATGATTTCGGAAACCCCGTCCCGCTGGCTGGGACAACTCTGGCTAACTTCCATCTCGGCCCCGGTCAGGACTTGAACGAGCAGATTGCGAATGGATCCATGTTGCAACAGAAGAATGTTTTTAACCATGCACTGGCCAACGTATTCAGCCCGCGAGCCGGGTTTTCATGGGATCCGACCGGAGGAGGAAATTGGGTTCTTCGGGGCGGGTTTGGCGTTTACCACGACTGGCCGACCTTGGGTAACGACGAGAATGGCCTGAAGGGTAACCCTCCGGGCTGGGTTGTTCCGACATTTCTCAGTACTGGCGGCACTGCGTTGCCCATTTTTGCGCTCGGACAGAGTAAGTCCACACCTTCCGGCTTTCCATTTCCGCAACTTCCAGGAACGCAGTTGGATTCGCACGGAGGCTTGGTCGGTAGCCAAATCAATGTTGGCGGTGTCGATCCGAACCTCGGTTCTCCCGTGACGTACAACTACACCGCCACGGTTGAACGAAGTCTGTTCAGAAGTATTGTGGGGAGTGTCGGATATTCCGGGTCGACGTCACGAAACTTGATTACCGGGGGCGGGCAAGAAACTGCTACATCGTACGGTGTGGACATCAATCGCTTCACAGGAAGTCTGATTGCGAACAATGGAACTTTGGTTCGGTTGAATCCAAGCTTTGGCGCCATTACTTATGCGCAGAACGGCGCCAAGGGAGCATATAACGCGCTGATCGTTGATACGAGAGGGCGGTTCGGAAGACGCGGATACTTCAATGTCTCGTACACCCGCTCCCAATCGAAGGATGACTCCCAAATTTACCCGACGTTCACGAATTTGAACCAGTATTATGGGCCCTCGGTATGGGATTCGCCCAACCGGTTATCGCTTTCATTAAGCTATGAACTGCCCGGGCTCAATTCAGGAAAGGGGCTGGCTGGCAGAGTGACGAGCGGCTGGACCATCAGCGACATCACCATTTTGCAGAGCGGCACGCCTTTTGTTGTGTATACCAACGCTTCCTATCAGAAAGGAGGCGACTATAACGCGGACGGCGTTAGTTACGATTTCCCTGACGTGAGCAGTTACTCTCAGAAGACCGGACGGGCGCAATACCTGAATGGAGTATTCAGCTCCGCCCAATTCTCGGCGCCAACGCCAGGAACAGAAGGCAACGAAAGACCATATGCGTTCCGCGAACCCGGGTATGCGGATAGCGATATCAGCTTTCTAAAAAACACGCGCATCTCCGAGGCAGTGAATTTTCAATTGCGTGTGGACTTCTTCAACGCATTCAATCGTCCCAACCTGAACAGTGTTGATGGCAATCTTGCCGACGTTGGAAGCTTCGGCAGAGTGACTGGCCAATACAACCCCCGCTGGCTTCAACTAGGCGCAAACATCAGTTTCTAACGGCACGGCGGGAAGAAGTCTCGAGAGCTTCTTCCCGCTCTCTGTTTGGCAGAACGGTCCAGCATCAGACTGGGGATCGAATAAATAATGGCCTGCTCTTTTCCTCTTTGTCTCCAGCCGGGAAGATCGCTTCATGGGACACGCGTGATCTTAACTGGCATTCGGCTCGGATTCGTAATGGCCTTATGCCTTCGCACCTGCGGCGCTCAGACACTGAAACTGACGAACGAAAACATTGCTGCGACTTTTGGTCGGAAGGGACTGAGCTCCCTAGCTGACCGTAAATCGAATGATGTTGTGAATCTGGACGACGACCAGTTTTCGATTACACTCGATCGCATTCGTTTCGAGAGTGCGGAACTCCGGCCTAAGATTGCACAGAACTCATCCGACACCATCACCTACTCGTACGAGTCTCAAGGCTATACAGTAAACGTTGTCTATCGTCTCCTGCCCGAATGGACTTTTGTTTCGAAAGAGCTACAAGTCGACAAAGCCCCGCACGATACGTATTTAGTACATAGCGTCGAACCGCTCCATGTATCGATAGGAGAACCGATCTTGTCGGTGTTCACGCCTGGAACATATCTCCCGCAGTTCGGAGATGATAAACAAGTCCCTAACCGATTGCCCACGAAACAATTTGGTGAGTTCTTGCGATTTCGCCAGAACGAAGGCCTGATGCTTGTGGTCCAAAATCCTTTTCTTGAGGTTTCCACCGTAGGACAGAAAGTCTCGATCAACTACCAGCCGGAAATGATGTGGAATGCGGCGTGGGGTGCATTCAAGAGCGATATTGCCTGCATTGGCAGATACCGCCTGAGTGATCATCGTATTCCTCGAACGATGGTGCCCGAATGGAGGGTTCCGCCGTCATCTGTCGCAGACGACGGCGCAGATTACAACGAGATTCGTGCGTTTACCGATTGCGTCAATGCCTTCCTCGTCTCTCCTTCTCCGAAACCAATTAGCGTCGAGGTGGGTTGGACGTTGAACGACTACCAGATTGATGTGTCCAAGCCTGAAGGCCAGGCTGAGTACAAGCGCATCATTGATATGACCGCTGATCTGGGAATCCACACTCTGTTATATGCACCGGCAAACTATGACTTGGCAAAAATCGCAGATGACGCGGACGATTGGAATTGGGAGCACGTTTTGTGGTTGGGACTGGGGCAAAAGATAAGAGAAGGAAAGTGGAATATCGAAAACAGCGACATACCCCAGAGCATTACCGAGATGCTTAATTATGCAAAGTCAAAGCACGTCGGTTTGCTAGCTTATGTCTATCCTTCATTGCCATTCTCACAAGACTCGCGTTGGTTGCTCAAGGATCCGAACAAGTCCGGGAAGAATGTTTACGCTGCTCTGTCATCCCGAGCGTTCCAGGACTTCCTGATTCATAGTCTGCTTGTATTCAAGCGCCGGACTGGAATTGCCGGGTTCTCCTTCGATTACACGTTCTTGAATGTCCCAGGCACTAGTTCCTATTCGCAATGGTGGGGATGGCGGCGCGTCATGGAGTCTTTGCGCCAGGCCGAACCATCCATCATCATAGATGGCCGCCAAGCCTATCAGACATACGGCCCGTGGAGCTGGCTTGCGGGCAACTACCCACACCCGACCGGAAATGATGAGCAACCGGAAAGTTTTCAGCCGTTTCCGGACCTGCACTTCGATCGTGTGTCTGCCGATCGAGAACGCTTTGTGGACTACTGGTATCGAAATTATCAGTTTGCTCCAGAACAGCTGATCCCTGGCTACATCACACATCAGACCGAGCGATCAATGAATACGGATTCGGAAGGCGGTAATCATGGCCGCAGCACCACCGTGAAAATGATGTACACGGGTTATCGCCAGCGCGACTGGGATTATCTGGGTTATCGATATTCATTCATTTCGTCGATCGCGACTGGCGGCTGGAACAGTGTTGTGGACATGATTCCCGCGCGCGACCGAGAAGAATTTCTCAACTTTTCCAGTTCAGATAAGGCCTGGATTCGGCATTGGCTGGGCTGGGCTGACACCAACGCAGAGTATCTCAGGCACACTCGGACAATTCTCGGTCAGCCAGCAATCGGAAGAGCCGACGGGACATCGGCACTGATAAGAGATCACGGTTACCTTTTTTTATTTAACCCAAACTATAAGGTTGTCGGCGCAGATTTCCAATTAGACACGAGCATAGGCCTTGCTAACGGAACTAACTTTACTCTTCACAAACTCTATCCAAGCGGAGGAACGCTGTTCGGAAAGCCGAGTGCGGGAGTGTGGGACTACGGCGATCATGTTCACTTGGACCTACAAGGAACGAGTACCACCGTTCTCGAAGTGACCCCGATGTCCATGCCGGCATCAAAGCCAGTCGTTTTCAATGCCGTAGGCGCAGATGTTTATGCGTATGTTTCGGGCTCTATGTTGATCGTGGACCGCGTTTCTGGGGAACCAGGATCGGAAGGCGAAATTGGGGTGTTGCTTCCGAATAATGAGTCCGTAAAAAAAGTGGTTGTGAATGGAAGCGGGGTACAGTTCCAGCAGAGTGGGCATTACATTACGGCAAAAGTGAAGTTCGCTGGACGGTCATTCACCCATTCGCAACAGGTGCAACTCGTGCAAGGCGAGAACAAGCTATCGGGCACCTTTTCAGTTCCGAATCGCATTTTGTCTCAGTTATCGGAGCGCAAGAAGCACTGGCCGATCCCGTGGACATCTGAAGATTACGAGACCACATGGCTCGCTCCTGAGCGATTGCTGCTCTTTGTCCAGATTGCAGAGGGTAAGGACACAGAGGAACCGACCATCAAGATGGATGGTCATCCATTGCCCCTCAAGAACGCCTACAGCTCAGTGCGACGTCATTCACCCTCCTTCGTAGGATTTTATGCCGATGTATCCGACATTGAACCGGATGTCGAGCACACGATGGAAGTGGAATTGCCGAACCTGAGGCCAGAACAGTTCCAGGGCGTCTTCTTCGATAATGTCGAACCGGAATACACTGAGAAAATTGCACCGTGACTGGCCCGAAGTTCTACAGAGAAGCCTTTTACGCTTTGAGGCTCGTAAACCAACCTCTTGGCGTACTTGCGCAGGGCCACAAGCTCGTTTCGGAATGAGCATGGCGCGAGGTGAAGTGTAGCCTACGCTCCACCCCAGAGAAGAGCCCAACATGACAGGAACAAAATGCTTACGCGTTACTCAATATTCGTTCTCCTGACCATCACTGCGTCGGTCTTAGCTGCACAATCCTTTCGACCGCCAGCGGTTCCGTTGGTGACTCATAATCCTTATTTCAGTCTCTGGTCAATGGACGATGCTTTAACTGATGGGCCCACGAGGCATTGGACCGGAACACCTCAGCCCCTAACAGGATTTATAAGGATTGATGGTGAAACCTACAGGTGGATGGGTAAGTCTCCAGATTCGATTCCGGCGATCAAACAGAATTCCGTTGAAGTCACTCCCACGCACACGATCTACCACTTCGGAGAGCGAGGTATCAAATTAACCGTCACCTTCCTTTCCCCCCTTCTGCCTTCTGACCTGGATGTGCTCTCGCGACCGGTAAGCTATGTGAGCTTCAGTAGTTCATCAACCGATGGTCACAAACATGATGTGCAGATTCTCTTCCAAGTTTCTGGTGAACTGGCGATCAACTCGCAGACGGACGACGTCGTCTGGTCGCGTTCGCAGCTCAATCGAATGACGGTGTTGCGAGCTTCGCATTTCGAGCAGCCGATACTACAAAAGTCGGGTGACAATCTCCGCATCGATTGGGGATCCGTACTTCTGGCGGTGCCCGATCAGGAGGGGAGTACCACGAGTACGCAAATGTCCGACGTTCTTTTTTCTTCTTTCAGTTCCGGCAAACCTCTCCCCACTGACAACATCGATATGCCACAACGTGGAGACCAGGCAGCATTGCTCGCCGCGATGTTTGATTTTCATGAGGTATCCACTGCAAACGTCTCGCGCCACGTCCTGCTCGCGTATGACGATATCTACTCAGTTGAATACTTTCATAGATGGCTACGTCCGTACTGGCGCCGGAACGGTATGGATATCGGTGGACTTCTGGAGACCGCGGAGCGAGAGTATTCCGACCTGGAAGAACGTACCCGCCGATTTGATGACAAACTACTTGCAGATCTCCAAGACGTGGGCGGCCCTGGGTACGCGGAGCTTGCAACCCTTGCTTACCGGCAGGCGATCGCCGCCCACGAGCTCGCTGTGGACATCGGTGGAGAGCCGATGTTTTTTCCGAAAGAGAACTTTAGCAATGGCTGCATCTCCACCGTGGATGTGATTTATCCCTCCGCGCCTTTGTTTCTGCTGCTAAGTCCCGAGTTACTGCGAGCCCAACTTCGTCCTCTGATGGAGTACGCGCAAAGCTCACGATGGCGTTTTCCTTTCGCGCCACATGATTTGGGTACCTATCCAAAAGCGAATGGACAAGTCTATGGAGGAGGTGAACGTAGTGCAGACGACCAGATGCCCGTCGAAGAAAGCGGTAACATGTTGCTTCTTTTTGCCGCTCTAGCAAAGGTGGAAGGAAAAACCGACTTCGCAGACCGGTACTGGCCCGAGTTACGAAAATTTGTCACTCAAAGCAATCCTAGCGCTTGATGCATACGCCGCTTTGGCCGATAAGACTGGGCACGCTTCCGAGAGTACGAAGTACCATTCGTTGGCTCGAAACATGGCCAACAATTGGACTGCCCAAGCAGCTGACGGCGACCATTTTCGTCTTGCTTTCGATCAGCCCGGGAGTTGGAGTCAGAAATATAACCTCGTTTGGGATCGGGTTCTCAACCTAAATGTATTCTCACCAAACGTTGCACGAACAGAGTATCGCTTCTACATGGCTCATATGAACGCGTTCGGATTGCCCCTCGATAGCAGAAGTTTGTACACAAAACTCGACTGGGAGATGTGGACAGCAACATTAGCAGAGAACCGTAAGGATTTTGCTATTCTTATGAAACCGATAGAAGAGTTCATCAACCACTCTGCGAGCCGTGTGCCGCTCACCGATTGGTATTCGACAACCGATGGAAAGCAAATCGGCTTTCAGGCGCGATCAGTCGTCGGAGGAGTGTATATGCCTCTATTGGCGAATGAAGCAGTGCGAGGAAAATGGTTGTCGATGCCTGCATCGAAGAGCTCGCCAACCTCCTGCTCATCGGAGCGGCTAACGCGGCATTCGCTGAGTCAAGCGCCTTGCGGCCGTTTTGCGAAATGAGATCATCGTGAACAAACGAACCTTCCTGAAACTTCTTTCTATCATGATGGGGACTCCGGCTATGTATTCTGTTTTCGCTCGGGCCCTAGGCGAAAAGCTGAAGAATTGGGCGGGCAATCTCGAGTACAGCACGCAACGCCTGGATTCAGCCAATTCGTCACAACAGGTAATCGAGTTCGTGACAAGACAGGCAAAGCTGAAGGTCTTGGGCACTCGTCACTGCTTCAACAACATCGCCGACAGCAAGGACTACTTTCTCTCGGTCAAAGCGATGGACAGGGTGGTTTCGGTCGATCCTGAGGCGCACACCGTGACTGTCGAGGCCGGAGCAACCTACGGACAATTGTGTCCCTACCTCGACAGCAAGGGATTTGCACTGCACAATCTTGCCTCGCTGCCTCATATTTCTGTGGCCGGTGCCTGCAGCACCGCAACTCACGGATCCGGCGACGGTAACGGCAACCTTTCCACGGCTGTGTCGGGCATTGAATTCGTTGCTGCATCGGGAGATGTTGTAAATTTATCGCGGCAGAGGCATGGTGAAGCTTTTAACGCGGCCGTAGTGGGACTTGGCGCATTTGGAGTCATAACTAAACTTACGCTGGATGTTCAGCCCCGCTTCATGATGCGGCAATACGTGTACGAAAATCTGCCCTTCAGCGAATTGAAACAGCACTTTGATGCGATCATGTCCAGCGCCTACAGCGTGAGCCTCTTCACGGATTGGCAAAAGCGGCGGATCAACGAAGTGTGGCTGAAGAGTCGAATCGAGGAAGGAAAGTCGTTTGAGGCCCCCCAGGAGTTCTTTGGAGCAAAACGCGCTACCAAGGATCTCCATCCGATCGCAGAGCTAGCCGCTGAAAACTGTACCCCCCAAATGGGTGTCCCTGGCCCGTGGTACGAACGCCTCCCGCATTTCAGGATGGGATTTATTCCTAGTGCCGGGAAGGAATTGCAGGCGGAATATTTCGTGCCTCGGCGTCACGCCTTAGAAGCAATCCTCGCGATAGAGCGGTTGCGCAATCAGATCGGTCCGCATTTGATGATTTCAGAAATCCGCACCATTGCGGACGACAACCTGTGGATGAGCCCCTGCTACAAAGAAGCTCGCGTCACAATTCACTTTACATTGAAACCCGATTTGCCGGCGGTCCGCCGGCTGTTGCCGGTAATCGAGAGAGAACTGGCGGCGTTTGACGCCCGTCCACACTGGGGAAAGCTGTTCACGTTTAGTCCGGAGAAACTTCATTCTACCTATCAAAAACTGCCAGAATTTATTGAGTTCTGCAAGCGTTACGATCCGAGGGGAAAATTTCGTAACGAGTTTCTTGAGCGAAACATATTTTCAGGAGCGTCGTGAATTAGACCCTCTACCGAGAATGCTCGCGACGTAACCCAGGTGTTGGTCCACTAGCATATACGAAAATCAGAGTCCTAAGCTGAAGCACTATTCTTATCGGCGAGTGGTAGAGTCAATCGCACAATCCCCAATAAAAAGGGCACAAATAGCACACATCGGTGTTCTCCCAGCATTTATCGCCACTTCACGAGTAAACTCCTTCTTAAAACCACTCCAGAACGGGCGTGTCCAAATGCGATGATCTGGCCAACTTTGAGAGTCATAGAAAGTTCCTCCGTTGGTCCGCAAAGACGCGGCCATGAATGGCCGCTCTCCCACAGTCCGGCCACAGAGAAAAGATCGCGACTCAGTGCCACAGCGATGCACGAGCATGATCCACCAAAACCTGGCGCATTAGGTGGGCGGCGACTCCGAACAAATGCGAACGGCATTGCCAGCGCGGCATATTGTTTTCATTTTAGGGAGAAAACAATGAGGGCCGATCATTACTGTTGTAAACCGCGTTTACACGTATTGACATCGCGGAGCGTGCTCTGGGTGTAGTGGCGAGTGCTAATGACTTAGGGTCTGGCGGTGGTCTCCGACGGCATCAACTCGGGGCTTCATGCAGACAACCCTCGCCAGCAGTGTTCATCCAACAATCCATTTTGGGGGGCTTCGAATGGCCATCCGATGTGCAGTACGCAAGCTGGCCTTTGTACTCACAATTTTCAGCCTCACACTTTCGTCCGTTGCTGCGGTCACGGTGACTATCCTTCCCCGGCGGGCACCACTCACGCTGAAACAAAAGCAGCAATTCAAAGCTACCGTTTCCGGCACCACGAATACTGGTATCACGTGGCTGGTCGATGGCATTGTCGGCGGAAGCTCGACGGTGGGTATCATCTCCACCTCGGGCTTATACACGCCA
>WNGK01005384.1_pt1 | contig 13582 bp, 10 predicted proteins | sample 5400601 | NCBI WGS metagenome assembly WNGK01 (sample SAMN13153376, study PRJNA577476) | soil metagenome | isolation source: 60 cm soil or saprolite under Garry oak tree replicate 1 | place: USA:California | collected 2016-06-15 | reverse complement strand
CACGCTCGACGAGCTGATCGCGGAGTTCTCATTCGACCGCGTGCAGCACGGCGGCGCGCGCTTCGACCGCAAGAAGCTCGACTGGATCAACGGCGAGTACATCCGCTCGCTGGACGACGACGAACTGACCGCGAGGCTCAAGACCTTTCTTCCCGACCTCGACGAGGCCACGATCAAGCGGGCGGCGCCCGCGCTGAAAACGCGCATGCGCACGCTCGGGGAGGCGAAGACGCTGCTCGAATACCTTTGGGCCGACCCGCCCCTGCCAGAGCTCTCGCCCGAGGACCGGCAGCGCGTGAAGGCAGGGGCGGTCGCGCTCTCGCTCGTGCAGGAGTGGGAGCCCGCTCCGATCCACGACGTGCTCATGCAGGTCGTCGAGTCCTCCGGACTCGGCGCCAACGCTACCTTCATGCCCATCCGGCTCGCGGTCACGGGGAAGAAGATCTCGCCGCCCATCGACTACACCCTCGCGCTGCTGCCGAAGGACGTTGCGATGGCGCGCATCGCGCGCGCCATTCAATAAGAGACATGTTTCTCGCCATCACCATCGACCTCGAGCCGAACATCGCCCGCATCGGGCCGTTCCTCATCACGTGGCACGGCGTGTTCGCGGTGCTCGGCATCCTGGCCGCGGCACGACTCGGGCTGTGGCTGGGCGAGAAGGACGGTATCGAGCCCCACCGCGCGACCGACGGCGTCGTGTGGATGGTGGCCGTCGGGCTGATCGGCGCTCGTCTTCTCTATGTGTGGGAGAACTGGCAGCTGTTCAGCAGCAACCCGCTGCGCATGTTCGCGCTGACCGAGGGCGGCATCAGCCAGTGGGGCGGCCTGTTCGGCGCGATGGCCGGCGCCTACATCTGGGCCTTCCGGACGAAGACGTCACTGCGCAAGCTGTTCGACGCCGGCGGGCCCGCGGCCATGATTGGGCTCGCCATCGGCCGCATCGGCGACGTGATCAACGGCGAGCACCACGGCACGCCGACCACCGCGCCGTGGGGCGTGCAGTACGTGAACCCCGACACGCTGGGCGAGCCAGGCAAGGTCGTCCACCCGGAGGTGGCCTACGAGATGGTCCTCACGCTGGGCCTGCTTGCGCTGCTCCTTCCCTTTCATCAGCGCCTGAAGGGCAAGCTGCCTGACGGCGTGCTCGGCATTCTCTACTTCGGGCTGTACGCCCTGGGCCGCTTCTTCCTCAGCTTTTACCGGACCGACCCGTCGGTGTTCCTCGGGCTGAGGCAGGCGCAGATCGCATCGCTGGTGATGGTGGTAGCCGCCGTGGTCCTGATCCCGCTTCTCCTCTATCGAGCGCGTCGCGTAAGCGAAGCGCGAGACGAGGAGCCTGCGGGTCGTGCTTGAAGTACACATGCACGTCCTGGTGTGAGGCGACCGCCGACCCCACGATCTCGATCCACCCTTCGAGCGAGCGCGCGTTGTAGCCGCGCCGCAGCCTGAAGTAGGCGAACGGCCCCAGCTCGACCAGCGGCGCCCGCGGCCACTTCTCCTCGTCGGTCACGACCAACGCGCCGCCGTGGCGCTTGATCACGTCGTAGACAGAATCGTCGAACCACGACGCATGGCGGAACTCGCAAGCGGCGGGGCGGTCCAGCGCTTTGAGCAGGCCGTCCAGCAGCTCGAGGTTGCGCTGTCGCACCGGTGGGAACTGCAGCAGCACAGGGCCGAGCCGGTCGCCCATCGTCGAGATGCGCTCTGTGAACAGGTGCGCCAGCCCGACGCGATCGAACGAATCAGCGGAGTAGGTCAGGCCGCGGTTCGCCTTCATGCAGAAGAGAAAGCCAGGGGGCGTGCCATCGCGCCATCTCTCCAGAGTGGTCGCGGGTGGCGTTCGGTAGAAGCTGCCGTTCAGCTCCACGCCGTTGAGCCGGCTCGCGTAGTGCTCGAGCATGCGGCTGCCGGGGAGATTCGCCGGGTAGAAGCCGCCCTTCCAGGTCGCGTAGCTGAATCCTGACGTGCCTGTGTAGAGCGTCGCCGGCCTATGCGGTGACGCGCTGCCGCATCACTCGCTCGTGCAGCTGGCCGCAAGCGGCGTCGGCCTCGCGCCCGCGCGTGTCCCGCACCGTGACGTTGAGCCCGCCGTCGACGAGCCGCCGCCTGAACTGCCGGATCGCATCGCGGGATGGCGCCTGGTACGGCGTGTCGTCGACCGGGTTGAAGGGGATGAGGTTGACGTGCGCATGCTTGCCCTTGAGCAGAGCGCTCAGCTCCTTCGCGTCGCGCGGGGTGTCGTTGACGCCCGCGAGCATCACCCACTCGTAGCTGACCCTGCGACCGGACGTCTTCGCGTAGCCCTGCGCCGCGACGATAAGGTCGCGCAACGGGTACTTGCGGTTGATCGGCACCAGCACGTCGCGCAGCTCGTCGCGCGCGGCGTGCAGAGAGACCGCCAGCGTCACGGGCAGCTTCTCTGACGAGAGCTGCTCGATGCGCGGGATGACGCCGCTGGTGGACAGGACGATGCGGCGCGGGCTGATTCCGAGACGCTCGGGGTCCGACATTCTTCGCACCGATTCGATGACCGCGTTGTAGTTGACGAACGGCTCGCCCATGCCCATGAAGACGACATGTGACAGCCGCCTGCCCTCATCCGCCAGCAGCCGCGCCGACGCGACCGCCTGCTCTTCGATCTCGTGCGCGCCGAGGTTGCGGCCGAACGGAAACTTGCCAGTGGCGCAGAACGGACACCCGACAGGGCAGCCCGCCTGCGACGAGATGCACAGCGTGCTTCGATCCGCATAGCGCATCACCACAGCCTCGACCGTATGTCCGCCGTCGAGCTCGTACAGCGTCTTGGTGGTCTGGCCGCTGTCCGCGTCGGAGCGCGCCACGGGCTTGAGCGAACTCAGCCGAAACGAGGCCTCGAGCCCGGCGCGCAGCGGCCGCGGCACATCGCGCATCTCGTCGAACGTCGCGGCGCCGCGCGCGGCCCAGGCCAGCACCTGGCGGCGCCTGTATGGGGCCGCGTCGTGCTCGGCGAACCACTGGTCGAGGTCTGCGGCCGCCACCGAAAGCAGCGCAGGTTTCGCGTCGGGCATCGCCGTCACGATACTGACTCGAAGATATCCTCGGTCCGAGCGTGCCGGATTCGCGCCGCGCCGTCATCGACCAGCTTCTGCAGATGCGCGCGCGTCGTCATCTCCGCCGCGCGCGTGAGCTCCTCGACGAGCTCGGAGCCGTACACGCGCTTTGTCAGCTCGCTCAGGGTGCCCGCCCCCCGCGCGAGCGCCGCTCGCACCTGCGTCTCGCGGTCGAGGCGATGCGCGCGGTATTCCTCGAGCTTCGCGACCGCCTCGGTCACAGGGTCCCAGTGGCCCGGAAAGAGGATCGCGGGGTTGAGCGCGGCCAGTCGCGTCAGCGAACGCAGGTAAGCAGCCACGTCGCCCTCCGGGTAGGTGACCATCGAGCTGCCGCGCCCGAGGACGAGATCGCCAGTGAACAGGGCGCGGTCGGCGGGCAGCCAGAACGCCAGGTGGTCGGCGCTGTGGCCCGGCGTGTGCAGGGCGGTGATGTTCAGGTTGCCCGCCCGCACCACGTCCCCATCCGCGAGCTCGGGAAACCTGCGCACGGATGCGCGGTGCTTCGAGGCGACGCGCTCCGCGAGGGGCAGGTGGTCGGGATGCGAGTGCGTCACGAGCACGACCGCGACGGTCGTTCCCTTCAGCGCACGGTCGATGGCCGCGAGATGCGCGTCATCGTCCGGGCCGGGGTCGACGACGACCGTCACCGCTCCGGCGTCGATGAGCCACGTGTTGGTGCCGGGCCCCGTATAAGGGCCGGGATTCGGCGCGACCACGCGCCGTACTGACGCCACGGGGTCAGCGGCCTGCGTAAGCCGGGAGGTACACGTCCGCGCACCCGTCGGAGCCCACGTCCAGCCAGCCGTTGAGGTGCGTGTCGACGATGATGCGGATCAAGGGCTCGCCCATCTCGGGCACCGGCAGTGGCGCCGGCTCGGGATCCGAGCACACCCTCACCTTCCACCAGGCGCCGACCGCCTCCGCGGTCACCTCGAGGTTGCCGCCGCCAAGCCAGTCGCGCAGCCGCGTGAATGCCTCGACCAGCGCCGGCTCGGAGCCGAGCACCGCCGCATCGTCCGGCATGCGCCGCGTTGCGAAGGGCATCGCGCCGTTGAGCACGGCCCCGAGCACTACGCCTCGCGGGCGCTCTTTGGGAGCGTTGGCGGCCGCTTCGAGCGCGGCGGCGCGGCGGCCCACCTCCTGCGCCTGCTCGAACACGGTCTCCAGCAGCTCGGGCCGGCCGAACGCGGCCTGCCGCGCCGACTCCTGCAGCGCCAGCACCGCCGATCGCAGCTTGTGCCCGAGGCGTCCGACCAGGTGGGTGCGCTCTTCTTCCGCGAGACGGGCGCCAATCTCGGCGCTGCGCCGCGCGGTGGCGAGCCCGCCGTGCTCAGCCCATCCCACAAGACGTCCCCCGAGCGCGAGCGGCTCCCACGGTCCGCCAGGCGGCGGGAACGCCGCGTCGGCCGGCCCATGCCGTTTGCGGTCGGGCACCGATTCCATGCCGCCGCCGACCCGCACCCACATCAGCGATGCGGTGCCGGTCGCCGTCACGTCCGAAATGCCGGCACCGTGAACTTGAAAGTCGTCCCTTCCCGATTGCTCGAGGCCACCCAGATGCGGCCGCCGAACGAGCGCTCCACGACCAGCCGGCACAGGTACAGTCCCAGGCCCAGGCCGCCCTGCGAGCGGTTGCGCCCGGCCGGCCCGGTTTTCTCGAACAGGTCCTGCAGGCTGCCAGGCGGAAGGCCGGGTCCCCCGTCGGCGACCGTGATCTCTAGCCACCCCGGGTCGATGGCGCGGGCCTTCACCTTCACCTGGCCCAACGTGTACTCGAGCGCGTTGCCGATCAGGTTGGTCAGCACCTGCTGCAGGTGCGTCGGTTCGCAGTAAGCGCGAGGCAGGTCGCCGTGCAGCTTCACATCCACCGCATCGATCCGGTCTGCATAACGGTGGGCGAGCACTGTTATCACACCGTCCATCGCGGGCCTCAGCTCGATCGGCTCGGGGTTGGGCTCGAAGTGCTTGGTCTCGAGCTTGGCGATGATCAGCTGGCTCTCGACCAGGCTCAGCAGCCGGTCGGACGACTCGTACGCCTCCTGCAGCAGCTGGCGGCGGTCCTGGTTGTCGATGGTCTCGTCCCACTGCATGATGCCGGCGAGCGTCGTCTTCATCGCGGCCGCCGGGCTGCGCACCTCATGGCCGATGGCGCGGAGCATCAGGTCCTTCGCCTCCAGCGCGAGGCGCTGCGCGGTCACGTCCTCGTGCAGCGTGAGGATTCCGGCGGGCTCGCCCTCGAGGCCCGGGATCTCGACGCGCCGCACGTGGACGATGCGGTTCGGATTCTTCATGCGCAGCTCGGCTGTTCCTTCGGCCTCGCCGTCCTCGCTGCGCTCCGCGCCGGCGGACGCGTATATCTCGGCGAGCGTCTGGCCCGGCATGTCCGCGGCCTTCAACCGGTAGATGGCCTCGACCTCGGGGTTTGCGTACACGATGCGGCCGTCGGCGTCCTCCAGCATCACGCCCACCGGCGAATGGCGGAGGATGGCCTGCATCATCCGGCGCTCGCGGTCGAGCTGGTCGACCAGCTCGAGCTGGCCCACGAGCACCCCGGCCTGGCCCGCAAGGACCCCGGCGAGCCTGCGCGTCTCGGACGCGCCGGCGGTCATGCGCGCTATGAGAAGCCCCGCGAGCCGGCCTTCCACCTGGATCGGAATCGCGAACGCGTCAGGTGGCGATCCAAGCAGATCGAGCAGCGCGCGCATGCGCCGGCTGCCCGTCGGGGAGACCAGGAGCCGCAGCAGCTCGGTGCTGTCGGTGACCGGGACCGCGGGCGGCTCGTCGCTGTCCGGCGAGCGGCGAACGAGGTGGCTGTCCTCGAGAAGCCAAAGCGCGCCGTGCGATGCGGCAAGGGCGCGCTCCACGAGGCGCCCCATCTCCGCCCGCGCTCGCTCGGGCTGCGTCGGGTCGAGCTCGGTGAACGCGGCCACCGCCTCGAGCGTGCGGATTCGGCCGCGCGTCTCGGCGACCAGTCGCGAGTTCTCGATGGCGACCGCGGCGTGGCGCGCGAAGTCGAGCGCGGCGGTCGTCGGCTCGGCCACCACTGTCGTGGCGTGGAGCGCACCGATCGCGCCGACCAGGCGGTCGCCGTACCAGAGCGGGATGAGGCTCCAGCCCTGCTCGCCCGCCGTGCCCGAAAGCACGCCCGCCGGCGCGTCGCGCCACGTCTCTTCCGAGTTCAGGCCCGCCCACGCGAGCACGCTCTCTGCCGCAGGGTCGCCGCTGCCGCGCGTCGCGCTGATGCGACCTTCTGTGTCGAAGGCCCAGCACACGACCCCTGCGCTCTCGAGCATCGTGCGCGCCTGGTCGGCGATGTTCGCGACCACGCTCATCAGCTCGTGGCCTGCGAGCGCAGCCAGCTCCTGAATGCGCACCGACTGCGCGAGCGCGAGCTCGTTCGCGTGGTGCAGGCGCATGGTTCGCAGCGCGATACCGACGACGGTCGCAGCGGCCTCGAGCAGTTTCAGATGGTCGAGCAGGAAGCGCCCGCCGTCGGTGCGGAGCGCCGCCATGCCGCCGACGACCCGGTCGCCCTGCGTGATGGGCACCCACACGACGTGGCTCGGTGAGCGCGAGAAGATGAACTGGCCGACCGGGCCCATCGTCTCCTCGTCGTTCTCCAGCTCCGCATCTGCGACCGTGCCGCCGATCTCGATCAGCCGCCGGAAGAAGGGCGCGTCGGCCAGGGCGACGGGACCGAGGTAGCCGGTCGGTGCGTCGCGCTCGCCGGTGAAGCCCACGACGTTGCCGGCGACGTCGAGGTACGCGAGCAGCATGTGCGAGGCCTCGATGTAGCGGCCCGCCGCGTCGAAGATCGCTTCCGCGAGCTGGCGCTCGTCAGAAGCGCGCGCCACCCCCAGCTCGAGCACGTGCAGACGCTCGAGTCGCGCTCGCTCGGTCTGCGCCTCCGCGAAGTGCCCCGCGTTGGCGAGCGCCAGGGTCACGTGCGGCGCGAGGTCCTGCAGCAGCTGGACGTGCCAGTCGCTGAACGCCTCCTCGTGATACGACTGCAGCGAGAGCATCGCGGTGATGCTGTCGCCGCTGACGACCGGCACCCACACAAACGATCGCGACACGTGCGGCTGCTCTCCAGGCGGGCCGGACACGAAAACGGCCGCGCCGTGACCGACCGTCCAGCGCTCGCGCTCCAGCCCGCCGCGCTCGAACGAGGTCGCCCACGGAGAGTTCCGCACCAGCACCGGCCGGCCGGACTCGTACGCCTCGCGCGATGGACCGGTGACCGCAAGCGCGACCGCCGGCACGACCTCCTCCACGCCCGCGACGTACTGGTAGCCCTCGGCCACGGGGCCCTCCTGCGACTTGGTGATGGTCGCGAGGATGAAGCCGTCGAAGTCGAGAAACGCCGCGAGCTCCTCGCGCAGCGTGCGCATGATCGACCAGCGGTCGAGGCTCGACGCGAGGCGGCGGCCGATCGAGTTCACGAGCTCGAGCCTTCGCCGCTGCTCCTGGATGGCCTCGAAGCTGCGCGCGTTCCCGAGCGCCAGAGTCACCTCGTCGGCGACGAGCTCCAGGAACGCGGCCGTCGACTCCTCATAGGCGTACGTCTGCTTGCTGGTGATGCCCAGCGCGCCACGCACCGAGCCGCCCTCCTTCATCGGCACCCACAACTGCGACTCGGGCTCGTGGTGGATGACCGACTTGGCGGAGCTGATGACCTGTCTCGCGGGTCCCAGCTGCGCGGCGCGCGTGGCGATGATTCGCGATGTCGGCACCGAGTCTGACGGCACGTGCATCAGGCGTGCGCGGTCCGAGCGCTCGGGCAGCAGCGACACCATCTTCAGCTCGTCGACCGGCAGCAGCTCGCTCAGGGTCGCGCGAAGCGCGGAGAGGATGCTGGCGACATCGAGGCTCGCGGCGATCGCACGGCCGATGCTGTTGAGCGCCTCGAGCCTGCGCGCCTGGTTTCGCGTCAGCTCGTTCAGAGATGCGTTGGCGAGCTGGACTCCGAGTCGCTTGTGCACCTCTTCCAGGAAGTCGATCTCCGCCGGCGCCACGCGCCGGTTGCGATACGACTGGTAGATGACCGCGCCGATGACCCGGCCCTGGTGCTTGACTGGCACGAAGATCGCGAACTTGGCGTAGCGTCCCGCGCCAGGACCAGTGCCCTGCTCCATCAGCTGCGGATCGAGGGGGACGACGGTCGCCCGCGGCGCCGAGTAGAACTGCGCAAACGCCGAGCTCACGAGGGGGCGGCGGCGCATGTTCTGGAGCACACCGGAGTCGATGGGCTGCGAGTGGTACCAGCCCTCTAGATCGAGGACCTGGAGCAGAACCACGTCGTACCTGAAGAGAGGTTGCAGGCCGTAGAACAGGACCTGGACGATGTCCGCCTCGGTGGAGCAGGTGCTGAGCTCGTGGATCAGCGGCGCCGGGCTCGAGCGCGGCGGGACCTTCGTGCGGCGATCGCCGTTGCCGTTTCGGAGCGAGGATTTGGCCTTGACGCGAGGCAGGTCGGCCACTCCGCGCTTGCTTCCGGCCATGCGCGCGGGCGAGTGTGAACGGCGTGCTGGAGTCGCCATGGGCACAGATATACTGCGCCTAGTGGCCCGCCACCGAAGCTCCTTGCATCTTCGCGGCCGTGGCCGCCGAATCCCTGCGGGGAAGCGCTAGAGACCGCCGATGCCCTTTACCGCGCCCAAGCCGATCTCGCCGGCGCCGGACGACCTGCGGGGCGCGAAGGTGCTCGTGGTCGACGACGAGCGATCGTGGCGCGTGATCCTCGAAACCGACCTGCGGATGATCGGCTACAAGGTCAGCATGGCCGAGGACGCCGACCAGGCGCTCGAGCGAGCAGGCGCAGAGAGCCCTGAGGTCGCGATCATCGACCTGATGCTGCCCGAGCCCATGGACGGCTGGGGCCTCCTGAACGCGCTGCGAACGCGCGGTCAGAAGCTGCCGGTGATCTTCTACACGGCCTATCCGGTCTTCCCGTCGGGTACGGACGATCCGGATGTCGTGGGTTACATGAGCAAGGCCGTGGATCGAGCCGACCTTTACGCCCTGCTGCCTCCCGCCATCCGGCGCTCACGCGAGCGCCGGGCGAATGGAACGACTTAGACGACTACCACCAAGACCAGGAAAACCACTCGACCCAGCCGGCGCCGGAAGCGACCGCAAGCGTCGCTGCAACCCCAAGCGCCAAGGCACCCCGGACGACCTTGACTTGCCACGTCATCGAATTCACCCCTTCGAAATTCCCTAGATAACCAGGCCCGGAAGTGAGTATGCTCCTGGACGGTCGAATTTGCGTATTTGCATCACGTGAATAATCGTTAAGATTCATGTAGGGTAGGTCTTGGAAAAACGCAGGGTTAGAGGTTCGCCGCGCGGAACTCGGGAGGCGAGGCTGCCGCCCCTGCCTCCGGGGCTGGAGGTCTACCGGCCGCCTGAGGTCCTGGGGTCGGCCGTGCTGGTCGTGGAGGACGAGTCGGCGATGCAGCAGCAGCTGCGCATCGACCTCCAGGATCTCGGCTATCGCGCACTGGTTTCTTCGTCTGCGCCCGACGCCATGGCGCTGCTCGAGCAGGAGCGCGTCGCCGGCATCCTGCTCGACCTCGTGCTGGACGAAGGCGAAGATTCGGGCTTCGACCTGCTGACGTGGATCCGCGGCCGCCATCCCGGGCTTCCGGTCATCGTGCTGTCCGCGGCGCAGGTCAACTCGGCCGCCATCCGCAAGGCCTACGAGCTGGGCGCCAGCTCGTATTTCGTGAAGGGCAACGTGCCGATGGCGCACATTTACTCCGACCTCGCAGCGCGTCTCATCGAGCGCGGCACCGGGCGGCCGGGCACGTACAACTTCGGACGCGTGGAGTTCGATCCGACGCGACGCACGGTCCGCACCGCGAGCGGCGAGGTGAGGCTCACGCCCCAGCAGACGGCGCTGGTGCTGCACCTGGCGCAGGGCTCCAAGCCCGCCACCGCGCGCGACCTCATCGAGGCCGGGCTGTTCCGCACCGACGCCGCTCATTCCACCGTGCACTCCGCGATGCTCACCCTGCGCCGGCGTCTCGACGAGCTCGAGCCCGGGCTTGGCACCGGGTTGCTGCAAGCGTCGGCCCGCGGCTACAGCCTGGTTCGAGTCTGATGGCTGAAGAGAAAGCGCTCCCCGCTCCGTCGAAATCCGTGATGGACGAGGTGGTGGAGCTCCGCCGCCATTTCCACCGACATCCGGAGGTGAGCTTCAGCGAGCAGGAGACGAGCGTGAAGATCTCCGAACGGCTGCGCGAGCTGGGCCTCGAGGTGCAGCCGTGTCCTACTGAGACGGGCGCCGTCGCCGTGCTCGACACGGGCCGGCCTGGCAAGACCGTGATGCTGCGCGCGGACATCGATGCGCTGCCGATCCTCGAAGAGTCAGGCGTCGAATTCCAGTCGCAGTCCGAGGGCCACATGCATGCCTGCGGCCACGACACCCACATCGCGATGATGCTCGGCACCGCGCGCACGCTGGTCGATCACATCTGGGACCTCAACGGCCGCTTCCTGTTCGTGTTCCAGCCCGCGGAAGAGATCGTGAGCGGCGCGAAGGCGATGATCGCCGGCGGGCTTCTCGAGTCGCATCACCCTGATGCCGTGCTGGGGCTGCACATCGCGAGCTTCATCGACTCGGGAACCATCGTCACCAAGCCGGGCCTGCTGTGGGCGGGCTCGGATGCCTTCGAGATCGGCATCAAGGGACCGGGCGGCCACGGCGGCATGATGGGCCGCGCCGGCAACGTGCTCGCGGCGCAGGCCTTCTTGATCGAGCGGCTGCACACGGTCGTCGACGGGCTCGAACACGAGGGCGCCGGCTGCCACACGACCGTCGGCAACGTGATGAGCGACGGCGCGTGGAACATCGTCCCCCGCGGCGTGCGCATCAAGGGCAGCGTGCGCACGTTCACGGCGCCGCTCCGGGAGGAAGCGCTCGGCCGGCTGGGCGACCTTCTCAAGGAAACGGACACGGAGTTCGAGGTGAGCTCGGAGATGCAGCTCGTCCACGGCACCGTGCCGCTGATGAACGAGCCCAACGTGACGCGCACGGTGATGGAGGTGGCGACCTCGATCGCCGGCGACAAGGCGAGCCTTCTCGGCAAGCCCCTCACGGTGAGTGACGACTTCGCCGAGTTCCTGACCCGCATCCCCGGCTGCTACTTCATGCTCGGCGCGCGGCCGGAGGGCGACAAGCCGCCGGCGCATCACTCGCCGGGATTCAAGATCGACGAGTCGGCGTTTCCGCTCGGGGTGAGCCTTCTGTCCGGGGCCGCGGCGCGAATCGCCGGCGGCTGAGCCGGTAACCCGTTGGTCATCCTCGGCCCGCTGATCCTTGGTTGCGTGGCGGGTGTGGCTCTGGGCGGCAAGCTCAGCAACTGGTCGACGATCAGACTGCGATGGCCGTGGGTGGTGATCCTGACGATGCTGATCCGGGTCGCAGTGGCCGGAACCCCACTGGGCCGCGTCGACTGGCTTCGCTACGTTTACGTCGCCTCGCTCGTGGCGCTGATCGCATGGACGCTGTGGAATGTCGACAGGCTGTTTGGAGTCTGGCTCGTCAGCATCGGGTCGACGATGAACCTCATCGTCATCGCGGCGAACGACTTCCGCATGCCGGTCGTGCAGTCAGCCGCCGGGCGGCTTGTCGAGCTCGGCCAGCACGGCCAGTACACGGTCATGGACTCGAGCACCAGGCTGCCCTGGCTCGCCGACTGGGTGCTGGTTCCCGGGTGGTGGCTGGGCGGCGTGTTCAGCCCCGGCGACGTGTTGATCGGAGTAGGGCTCGGAGTCGTCGCCTTCGTCGTTACCAGGCATTCTCCAGATTCAGCTACTAAGCTGGACGCAACCAAAACCCGTGATTAGGGAGTAGCCCGCAGTGATCATCTTCTGGATCTTCACCCTCTTCGTCGGCGCCTCGGCGTTCAGCTTCGCCTACATCTACATGCAGTTCGATGTCGTCTCGTCGATCGCCTACGCGATCATCGCCATGCTGTTCGCTCGCGGCATTCTGAGCATCATCAGGCGCTGGCTCATCCTCCGCGAAAGCATCACTCCCGAGACCGATGTTCTCAAGCGAACCGTGGAGGTCAACAGAGCGATCTTCTGGCGGCGAGCCCTTTGGGTTCTGGCTGTGCCGGCGGTCTTCTTCTCAGTGATGTACTGGATCTTCGGCCTTGCGCCTGAGGACGCGCTGGCGGTACTTCCTCAGCTTCTGCAGGCGCTGTTCACGCAGATGATCTACCTGATCTTCCTGCTGGCCGCGAACTTCATGCTGTTTTTCGGCCCGTTCTACATCTACACGCGCATCGGCAAGACGATCTTGAACCCGGACGACGCTCGGTTCGGAGTCAGCATCGACGACGTGCGCGGCCAGAAGTCGGCGGTGACCGAGATGCGGCGCATCCTCGAGCTGATCGAGCACGGCCGGCAGTACGTCAAAGCCGGTGGCAAGCGCGAGCGCGGTGTGCTGATGGTCGGACCGCCGGGAACAGGCAAGACCATGCTCGCCAAGGGCATCGCCTCATCGCTCAACGTGCCGATCTACATCGCCAACGGCGGCTCATTCGCCGGCATGTTCCTCGGCATGGATGCGTTGAGCGTCTTCCTCATGGTCCGCGCGGCACGCAAGCGCGCCAAGACGTGGGGCGGCTGTGTCGTCTTCATCGACGAGATCGACGCCCTCGGCCAGCGCCGTCAGGGCATGGGCGGAATGATGGGCGGCATGGGCGGCATGATGGGAGGCGGGCAGCTCGGGTTGAACATGCTGCTCGTGCTGATGGACGGCATCGACAATCCTGGAATGATCGTCCGGCAGCTCCGTGGATTGATAAACCTCACGCTCGACGGTCTGTTCATCCCGCGCAGGGTCGGCGCCAACGGCTCGTCGATCACCCTGCGCATCCCGCCGCTCAAGGCGCCCGCGTACAACATCATGTTCATCGGTGCGACGAACCGGCCGTCGGTGATCGACGAGGCTCTGCTGCGGCCCGGGCGGTTCGGCCGGCAGATCCAGTTCCGTCTGCCCGACCGCGAAGACCGCAAGGACATCGCTTCTCTCTACTTCGACAAGCACAAGCACGACCCGTCGCTCGACACTCCCGAGCGCCGCGGTGAGTTTGCGCGGATCACCGAAGGGTACTCGCCTGCCGACATCGAGCAGGTGCTGTCGCTTGCCCTGCTGTACGCCTTCAACGACGGGCGGCAGTCGCTCGAGTGGCGCGACATCCGCGAGGCCATGGCCAACGTCGCCGTGGGCCTCGCGATCCCTGTCGAGTACACGGAGCGAGACAAGCTCGCCGTCGCCCGGCACGAGCTCGGCCATGCGATCGCATCGCATTTCTTCGAGCCCGACAACGCCCACATCCGGCTGTCGATCCGCCGGCGCGCCACCTCTCACGGCGAGATCGGCGGTCACCACTTGTCGATACCGACCGAGGAGCAGTTCGTCCACTTCCGGTCTCAGCTCGCGGCACGGGTCCGCGTCGGACTGGGCTCGCTCG